>Ga0208826_1000150_pt1 | contig 78067 bp, 66 predicted proteins | sample AD_UKC115_MetaG_FD_184451 | JGI IMG/M metagenome (GOLD analysis project Ga0208826, IMG submission 184451) | Active sludge microbial communities of municipal wastewater-treating anaerobic digesters from Hong Kong - AD_UKC115_MetaG (SPAdes)... | ecosystem: Engineered > Bioreactor > Anaerobic >... | reverse complement strand
ATTCTGTTATAAATTTAACCGACGTTATTTTGGTGATGCAATCTTCGACAGGTTACTTGTTGCTGCTGTAAGCTACAACACCGATTTCAAGTCAAGAATTTACAATAGGAATTCATGCGGATAATCATAAATATTATATATGATAGCGGTATATGTTAATATCAATCAATAAAGTAATATATGTCTATTCAAAAAGCCCTCATTTCTTCGCAATCCACACCTTAAAACTAACAAACTTCTATTAAAAAATAACCCGATATAAAAATAGCTACTATGAGCTTCAAAAAAATTTTGTGGATGCCTTCATAAAGGGGATATTTCAGTTAATGAAAATTGTAATTTTGTAAGTAATTTTGCAAAAATCTTTTTCGATGAAACAAAACAAGTTCAATCCAGAGGAAGTAAAGCCATACAATAATTGCGAAAACAAAACCGCCCAACTTATTAGAATGTTTGATCGTATTTCTGGTCAGTATGACAAATTTAATCAATTGATGTCGTTGGGTTGTGCAAAAAATTGGAGAAAACGGGCTATGAAATCATTGCAACCTTATCAGCCTAAAATAATATTGGATGTAGCCACGGGTACCGCCGATATGTGTATCAAAGCTTTTCAGTATTTGCATCCTGAAAAAGTTGTTGGCGTTGATATTTCTGAAAAAATGTTGGAAATAGGTCGGCAGAAAATTAAGGAAGCAAATCTCACAAACAAAATAGATTTGTTTCAGCAGGATTGTTCACAACTTTTTTTCGAAAACGAGACTTTTGATACCGTAACTATTGCTTTTGGTATCCGCAACTTTGAAAGATTAGACGAAAGTTTAAAAGAAATTCATCGGGTGCTGAAACCCCAAAAACATTTATTGATTCTTGAACTTAATGAACCGCAAAAAAAATGGATGAACAAACTTTATCAATTATACATTCGCTGGTATGTGAATAAAGGCTTACAATATCTTTCCAACGACAAAAAAGCGTATCAATATCTTGCTATTTCGGTACAGGTTTTTCCAAGTGGGAAAAATCTTATCGAGAGAGTTTCAAATCACGGTTTCAAATTGTTGAAATATAAAAAATTCACGTTTGGTGTTTGTAGTATGTATTTATTTCAGAAAGAAGAATAATCTTTTATGCTTTTCATTCGGTTTTTATAAAGTTTTCTGGAAAAAATAAATTTCAAGCAAACCAAACATCCCAACCCACCAAACAAAAGGAATCACATTTTTTTACTCCTTTTTTCCTCTTAATAAATTAATATCGCCTTTTTTCAAATATTTTATTCCATCAGACCCCACTGCTTTAATGACATAAAAATAAGCTCCTTCAGCTGCTTTTTTACCACCAATGTTCCCATCCCAACCTTTTTGCGGATCATTCCAGTGATAAACCAGTCGCCCCCAACGATTATAAATCCACGCTTCAAATTTTGTTAAAGATTGATAAGCAACGCGGAATTCATCGTTAATTCCATCTCCATTCGGAGTAAATACATTGGGAACTTCCAATTTTGATTCTGAAACAGTTACAACAATTGAATCAGTAGCAGAACAAGAGCCATTATTTACTGTTAAATATACTTGATAAGTTCCAGCTTTGTCGAAGGTATAACGATGTTCCGCATCTTTCCGATTGATTAATAATTCTTTATCTTTATAAATATTCCAATCATAATAAACGCCATTTGTTTGGTTTACTTCAGCAGTCAACAACATATCCAGTGGCGAAGAACCTTCAAGAATCGAAGCAACAGAAGGACGCTCAGCTTCATTTTTTTCGTTTCGTACAGTGACAGTAGTTTTGATATGACATTCCAGTGCTAATGCAGAATAAAGTGAAGATTGAAAGGTAAAATTGTCAAGATTCAAATCTTGAGCAAATTGATCATCTCCTTGAATAATAAAATAAGTATCACATAAAGGTGAAGGAATAGAAATGAGATTTGAGGAAGGTAATACAATATTTTTTGACTTTTCAATCTCTTTCCATCCGTCGTTCCACTCAAGTGTATGATAAGTCAAAGTAAAATTTCGGGAAATTTTGTGATAAATTCCATCAACAGTATAATAATACAAATCGGGTATCTCGGCATCGAGAGACAAATCTACTTGTGTACATTGTTCCTCAGCTGCATTTTCAACAGTTAATGAATGAAAAACGGGAAAATATTTTTGATAATCTATCACCCAAATGGTTTTTGTCATGTTTTCTGTTTTTAAAATATAACCCGTCGCATCATCGGGCGAAAGTTCAGGCAAATTACTGATAGGTACTGAAGGATTGTTAAATTTATACCATGTAACTTCTCCTGATCCATCATAAATAATTTCTGTATCAGAAGTTATGCCATCAAAAACAAACAATTCATCAATGCCAGCAAAATCAGTATATGAAACATATTTGCCCGTTGCAGAAAATTGTGCTTCTATTTGAAAAAAAACATTCAAAAGACAAATCAACAAAATGATTTTTTTCATAAAATGAAGTTAAAAAGATTATGACAGAAATTAAAACAAAAGTATATTTTTTATCACGAATAAAAAAGGAATTCTCATTCATTTTCTTTTTACTATGGATTTTTTGTACTTTTCTTTATAAATTATTACCTGAGTTCGAGATAAAGACACATTAAAAAGTTGCAATATGGAAGAAATGTCTATTATTTTATGGTTGATTATCAGCAAATAAAAATATTTATGATTACAACAGACAATTTATCGAAATTTTTTATATTCAGATGATTTTTGTAAAGTTTATGTGCAAGAAATCCAAAAAACACCTCTTAGAAAAACATTGTTAATGAATTGAAAAATATCTGCTAAATAGAATATTCCAGACCTTATTTTGCTCACGTCTTTATGATGAACACTATAACTGCTTATTGTTTCTTCCTCACAAGCCAGAAAGCAAACAGCGAAATCAACTCTCTATTTGAAATGAATCCTTATCCCGAATTCAAATTTTCTAAACAAATTAAACATTAAGCTATTTTATAATTTTGTCAACAAAGAATTTTTGGGAAAATTGTATAAAGTAATATTCAACCTATTATAAATTAAGTTAATTGCTTTTGGAAAAAAACCGATGAAAAATGAAAATTATCAAGGCAAAACGTGAGGTAAGTTTAAGTAAACTAATTAGATTTTGTAAAAATCTAAATCATCAACCATTTAAAAAATATGCCTATTTTAAAACAATACAGTATTATAATTTGTTAATTTTTCATAAAAACAAAAAAATAAAAAAATATTTTTTATCTTTGTTTGATTTTTTAGTAGTTGCTATATTTTATAAGCAACTTTTTATTAATTTTTATGATTATCCACATTTAATTCAACAATTGAATTTTTGAGATAATAAAAAATCAAACAAGTGAGCAACAACCCCTATTTTTAATTAAATTTTTGTCTCTTAATCACGCAAAAAAACAAATCGTTGAAAAAACCTTCTAAAAATTTAAAAACATGAGAAAACATATATTATTTTTAATTACATGCGGTTTGCTTTTTACCCATGCTCTTTTTGCCCAAATGTCCATTAATACAACAGGGGCAGAAGCCGATCCCTCTGCAGGTTTAGATATAGATTTCAGTAACAAAGGGCTACTCATACCGCGTGTTGCACTTACCAGCAAAAATGATGTTACCACCATTCCCAATCCAGCTACAGGATTGTTGGTGTATAACACCGGTACCGGAGGTTTAAGTTTGGCAGGTTATTATTACAATGCCGGTACCCCTGCTTCTCCTAACTGGATACGTTTTAACTCAAGTGATTTAACTGGCAGTGGTACACAAAATTATGTTGCTCGATGGAGCAGCAATACTGAACTGGGAACAGGAATTATACAAGATAATAACTCAAGAGTAAGCATAAACACAAATCCTAATGATACTTTTCGTTTGTATGTGAATGGCGACAATTCCACGACTGCTGTGAGAGGTATTTATGCTACCGGCAAATTTGGAGACTTGGGAACTGCTTATCATGGGGTGTATGGTCAGGCTAATAATAATATTAAAGGATATTTAGGCGGAGACAATGGAGCTTATGGCGCGTATAGCAGCTCGATATATGGCATGCTGGGGAATCAGTCCTATGGAGCTTATGGGAAAAATGGCGATCATTTTGGCTATTTGGGTAGTTCAAATTATGGCGCGTATGGACAATTTTCTACAACTCGCTATGGGTATATAGGCAGTTCAAATTATGGCGTATATGGACAATACGACGACAGCATCAAAGGTCGAATAGGAGACCAAAATAATGGCGTCTATGGTCAATACAGTAGTACCAGATATGGTATGTTAGGGAATATAAGTTATGGTGTATATGGTCAGTATAGTAGCTCGATATATGGATATATAGGTGGAGGTAGTTATGCTGTAGGTGGGTTTAATACAGTTGCCTCAGGGAACCCTGTCGCTGTTTATGGCTCCGCTACAGGAGCGAGTACAAGTAAAGGTGTTTATGGACAGGGAAGAAAATATGGTGTGCATGGTTATCGCTATGGTACGGGTAGCGGTGAAGCAGCAGGAGTGTGCGGAGAATTATATACTACCGGTGTAAAAGGTTATTTAGGTTATTCCGCAGATGGCAATGCTACTAAATATGCTGGATATTTCATAGGGAATGTTCATGTTGAAGGAGCACTTACAAAAACCAGTGGTTCTTTTTTGATTGATCATCCCGATGATCCATTGAACAAAACCTTGAGACACGGCTTTGTGGAATCGCCTGAAAATCTTTGTCTGTACCGAGGAAAAATAAAACTCAACAACGAAGGGAAAGCAACAGTAGAAATGCCTTCTTATTTTAAAAGTTTAACCAAAGAAGAAGAGGCAACGGTTACACTTACCTGTATCAGTACTACACCTTTTTTAACCAGTTATATTTGGAATACTGATTATTCAGCTTTTACTGTATTTGGTGAGCCCAATGGAGAGGTTTCCTATCAGGTTTTGGCAGACAGAGATGATCCACCCATCAAACTCCTTCGCAAACCAGTAGAAGAAGAAAAAGGCAATGGTAATTTTACAAAAGGCAAACTGCTTTATCCAGAAGCATATGGTTATCCAGAAACAATGGGCGAAAATTACGAAGATCCTGACAATTAATGCTGTTTTTTTATGGAAATAAAAATAACATTTTTCAAAACAAAGTAAATAAAATAAAATGGTCGTGATAGGTTTTTTTATTGTATCAACCATAGCAATAAATTTTTTATAATTTTATTTACTCAAAAAGGCAATATTAATTATAACTTGATTTATAACTTGAATGTAGTTTCAATACTATGAAAAAGATTAAATTACTTTGTACCATTCTATTGTTTAGCAACTATCATTTACTGGTAGGAAATTCTCTACAGAATAAAAGTACGAACAACGGATACACCAAACAATCATCTACTATTTATGTAGAAGATGAATCAACTATGGGGCAACAACCTACAAATAATAATGAGAGAGAAAATGTTGTGTCAATTTCAACATCAGGGACCTGTGATGTAAAAATCACTGGAAATACTTTTGTAACGTTATCTGGTTCAACTTCATCGCCTGTTCCTACTATTTATCGTATAGCTGGTGACTTATATGTGGGTTCTGGTTCTAACCTGAATTTCAATATGGGTTATAACCTTAACAATCAAGGTATACCAGCGGTAATTGTAGGTGGGGACATTACCAACAATGGCACCATTCATTTTGCTAATGGTACTAATGGAGGTAATTTAGCTTTTCAATGCCATACGATGACCAACGGTGGATCTCTCAGCTTATCAGAAAACACTGCTACTCCTACCAAAGCCATCGGTGGGAACATGATATTAAGCGGCAACTTTATCAACAACGGCACATTCAACTGCAATGGACGAGCTGTTGTCTTTACTGGTTCTGAAAATCAACAAATTGGTGGTACGGCATCAGGAACTTGTGCTATTGATTTTATGAAAATAGATAAAACAGGAGGTGTGCTTACGCTTAATAAGGATGTTGCCTGCAAAGGTTATTCAAGTGCAGGAGGCGATTTGTGGGCAGTAGAGATTAAAGGGAGCACCTTAGTCCTGAATGGAAAAACTTTGACAATTGGAACGGATGCAACTATTACTGATTATAAAGGTAGGGCAGGAGTACGATGCAATGGTGGAAAAATAAGAGGCAATGAAAATTCTTCTCTTGTTTTACGAGGCAACTGCACTAACTGGACAAAAGCTACTGGACAGAGTTTAATTTTTGATCAATCTACCAATGGAACGACCAATGTACTCAAACAATTAAGTATCCAGAGAAAAGATTCTGCTGGTAATATTGATAAAATCACTATAAACAATATCATTATCAAAGAAAAATTTGAAGTAAAAGGTGGACAAGTAACAGTAACCAACAATTTAACCATCGATACTGCAGCTGTTGGTACGTTATCTTCTACTGTCAGCACCGTGTCTTTAAAAACTAAAAATTTAATTTTGGGAAAAACCCCACTACATGCTGCGGAATTTTACCGAAATGGACGAACCCTCACGATTGATAATAACGTAAAAGTAAAAGTACATTTCTACAAAACTGCTCAATGGAACTTTATTGCCTTTCCTTTTGACATTGCTTCAATTTTAAAAGCTGATACCATTACTACGGCTGTTTGGAATACCGATTACAGTGTTGGGATTTATGTTGCTACTCGGCGAGCAAGAAGGATTTCTGGTTGGAAAACCTTGCAAAATGTAACTACTTTAAAAGCCGATACAGGCTACATTATTAATAAAAAAGGCTCAGTGGCAGATTTGTTTTTTGTTACCAGTGCAAAAGGGAACCATGAAGCTTTCGGTAGCCCTACATCTATTTCACCCGTAAATACAGCATTAACATACACTACTTCACCCGGTGGCTATACGTGCAATTTTGGGTGGAATTTTATATCACAACCGTTGGTAGCCAAAGCCACTTCTTCGCTTGCATTGGGAGAATTTGCTTATAGTTATGATTACACCAAAGATAATTACAAGCTTTGTTTTGATTATTACAATCCTGCTTATACTTATAGCTCCTCTTCTACTACGTTTGTCCCTTATGAAGCATTTTTTGTAAAAACGTCAGCCGCAGGGAATTTGGGCTCTTATTTATATTCGCCACAAGGCGTTCGCCGAAATACCAATGAATCACCAGAAGAAATTGTTCAACTTAATTTAAAAACCAACGAAAATTCCTATGAAACATTAGTTCGTATCCTACCTGAAGCTACTGCTGATTATGATGAACTTTATGATGCTCCTTATTCAGATCCATGGTACGAAAACACCCCACGGATTTATACTTTAAGCAGCGATTATGCATTGGCATTAAATTCAGTACCAGAAGAAACACAAGTACCTATTTATGTAAAAGTACCACAAACTGGAAATTATTCTTTTACTTGGCAAACATACTTAAATGGTGCTCCGGTTACCCTTTATGACCAACAAACAGGTGCAGTCGTTGACTTAACAGCCGAAACAGAATATAGTTTTGAAACTTCCAGTAATGAAATAAAAAATCGGTTCTATTTAAATATCCCTCAAAGAGTAATTGATAAAAATGTAGAAATTATAAATACTGACCACATTCTTAATATATGTGCTCATCAAAAAAACATTGATATTCAAGGGCTAAAAGGAGAGGCACAAATTGCTTTGATTGATATGGCGGGGCACATTTTACAAATTATGAAAACCAGCGATGATGGCTGTACTTTGTCTGTTAATGTTCCAGGAATTTATTTACTTTTCATAAAAGACGACAATCATGCAAATTATAGGAATAAAATAATTGTTTACTGATTGTCAAATTTCTGAAAATTGTTTACAAAAAAATCTGTATCTTGATTGAATTCAAATTTTTAATCTGCTTTTCATTCCATTTTTGTAGCAAGTTAATCAAAACAAAACAGAAATTATCAAACATATTAAAAAGTAAACATTTTTAAAAATTCCACAAAGGCGAACAGAATTTTATTTTGGCTGAGGCATGAATAAAAAATTTTTTCTGTTTTTCGCATTGCAACACCCTAAAATTTTTACAAATAAGTCGGTACGGTTCAGCTTATTTCTCATCTATGTTGAGCAGTTTAAATTTTGTTTGTTTTAACTCGGACAAAGGCAACATTTGTGCTTCGAGCATCATACAGCAAACTATTAAAGTATATGTGTCTTTGATTTTTATTTTCGTGTGTTTGGAAATACCTTAATTTTCATGTAATTTTGCAAGCTAATAATACATATAGCTTATATTAGATTCTAATTTGCAAATACCAAACTTTTTTTTGAAAAGGATAAAATCTTTTGAATATTATTACATTTCTAATCTTTTTTAAAAAAAAGGATAACCATTTGGGCAATCAATTTTTAAACTTTATATAATTAAAATTTTTTCATTCTTACCAGCTTCGATATCTTAATTTATTAAACTAAGAAACATTTATGAATTTTTCTCCACTGACAGCCATTTCACCAATTGATGGACGCTATCATTCCAAAACGAAGATTTATGCTTCGTATTTTTCTGAATTTGCCTTGATACGTTGCAGAGTGCAGATTGAAATTGAATATTTTATAGCCTTATGTGAAATACCATTAGAACAATTAAAACAGATTTCTGCTGATATTTTTCCAACGCTCAGAAATATTTATCAAAATTTTCAGGAAACCGACGCACAAAAAATAAAAGATATTGAACAAATTACCAATCACGATGTAAAAGCAGTAGAATATTTTTTAAAGGAAAAGTTTGATGAAATAGGGTTAAGTAAATGCAAGGAATTTATTCATTTTGGACTCACTTCACAAGACATCAATAACACAGCTTTCCCTTTTCTTTTGAAAGCTGCTCTTGAAGAAGTTTATTATCCTGAATTGAAAAAATTGCTTGAAGAGTTGGATCAATTAGCTGAAAATTGGAAAGATATTCCAATGCTGGCAAGAACACACGGACAACCAGCTACGCCAACCCGATTAGGAAAAGAAATCATGGTTTTTTCCTATCGCATCAAAGAACAGTTAGAACTTTTAAAACAAATTCCTATTTCAGCCAAATTTGGTGGAGCAACAGGAAATTTTAATGCTCATGCTGTGGCTTATCCAGCGATTGATTGGAAAAAATTTGCAGATAATTTTTTATCTGATAAATTTGGCTTGAAACGGGAACAATACACCACGCAAATTTCAAATTATGACCATTTATCTGCTCTGTTGGATGCAACAAAACGAATCAATACGGTTTTGATAGATTTGTGCCGTGATATGTGGACATACATTTCTCTGGAATATTTTAAACAAAAAATCAAAGCAAATGAAGTTGGTTCATCGACCATGCCCCATAAAGTCAATCCAATTGATTTTGAAAATGCTGAAGGGAATTTTGAAATAGCCAATGCTTTTTTTAACTTTTTATCAGCGAAATTACCCATTTCACGTTTACAACGTGACTTAACCGACAGCACCGTTATTCGTAACATAGGCGTACCTTTTGCACATGTTTTAATAGCTACTCAAAGCCTTTCAAAGGGATTGAACAAATTAGTACTAAACGATACAGTTATAAAAAAGGATTTGGAAAACAACTGGGAAGTTATTACTGAAGCTATACAAACCATTCTCCGGTGCGAAGGTTATCCTGAACCTTATGAAGCTTTAAAATCCTTAACTCGTACTAATCAGCCGATTACCCAAAAAACTATTCATGATTTTATAGAAAATCTTGATGTCAACGAAAAAGTGAAAGAAGAGTTACGTAAAATTACTCCTTTTAATTACACGGGGATTTGATTTTTTTGAATTATTAAAATTCATTATTCTGCCAAATGTTTAAATTTTTTACACTCCTGAAACGATTTATTCCACCTTATAAAAAATATGTTGTATTAAATCTCGTATATAATTTATTGGCCACTATTTTTAGCTTATTTTCATTTGCTACTATCATTCCTATTTTGCAAATTTTGTTTGGTATTCAACGAGCCAATGTAAGCTATCAACCGTGGAGCTGGAATGATAGTTTAAAAGATATTTTCAATGCATTAAAAAATAATGCTTTTTATTCCATTGAACAAATTGTTGAGACGTCAGGAGCTCCTACTGCTTTACTTTATTTGGGGTTGTTTCTGATAGTTATTACTTTTTTAAAAACTGGAACCGCTTATCTGGCTTCTTATTATATGATACCCATTCGAACAGGTGTGGTACGAGATTTACGCAATCAACTTTACAGAAAAATTCTCAGTTTACCAATTGGCTTTTTTACAGAGGAACGGAAAGGTGACATCATTTCTCGTATGACCAATGATGTTAATGAAGTGGAAGCATCTATCATTAGCTCATTGGAGATGCTTTTCAAAAATCCAATTATGATTTTGATTTACTTGATTGTGATGTTTGCTATGAGTTGGGAGCTAACACTTTTTGTACTGCTTTTATTACCGTTTAGTGGTTGGTTAATAGGCAAAATTGGTAAATCTTTGAAGCAACGTTCCACTTTAGGACAACAACAAACGGGCGAGTTACTCTCACAAATTGAAGAAACTCTGAGTGGATTACGTGTAATAAAAGCTTTCAATGCTGAAAAAAGTTTCCAAAATAAATTTGCACAATTAAATGAAAAAATACGTCGCACATTTAACCGAATTAATCGTCGTTACAATCTGGCTCATCCTTTAAGCGAATTAGTAGGAACCATAGTGATAGCCATTGTATTATGGTTTGGTGGCGTACTAATTTTAGAAAATCATAGTTCCATCAATGCTGCAGAATTTATTTATTATCTGATTATTTTTTATAGTATTATTACACCAGCAAAAGATTTATCAAAAGCAGGATATAGTATCCAAAAGGGATTAGCTTCGTTGGAAAGAATCGATAAAATCTTAACTACACCCAATAAGATTAAAGAACCAGCTTCTCCTGTGCCAATGAAACCATTTAGTGATAAAATTGAATTTCGAAATATAAGTTTTCGATACAAAACTGAGTGGGTGCTGCGTGATATTAACATTACCATTCCTAAAGGAAAAACCATTGCACTGGTAGGTCAATCTGGTTCAGGGAAGTCAACTCTATTAGACTTATTACCCAGATATTATGATCCACAAAAAGGTGAAATTTTAATTGATGGAGTTAATATCAAGTCACTACGGACTTCTGATATTCGTGCTCAAATTGGAAATGTAAATCAAGAAGCTATTCTTTTTAACGATACTTTTTTCAATAATATTGCCTTTGGTTCTGAAAATGTAACAATGGAACAAGTGATAGAAGCTGCTAAAATAGCGAATGCTCACGACTTTATTATGGCGACCGAAAAAGGATATGAAACTACCATTGGTGATCGGGGTAGTAAACTTTCAGGAGGACAACGACAACGTATCAGCATTGCTCGTGCCATTTTAAAAAATCCACCTATTCTTATTCTTGATGAAGCCACTTCTTCTCTCGACACTGAATCTGAAAAAATGGTGCAGGATGCTATTGAAAAATTGATGTACAATAGAACGACATTAGTTGTGGCTCACCGTTTATCTACTATCAAACGAGCCGATGAAATTTGTGTGATCTACGAAGGACGCATCGTAGAACGAGGAAAACATGAAGAATTATTGGCTTTGAATGGTTATTATAAACGATTATACGATATGCAGTCATTCTAAAAAAACATTTTACTAAAGCCTTTCAGCGATATTTTTCTAAAAAATTATTAACTTTCTCTATCAATTATAAGTTAATCATTAGAAGTGGATAGATTTATTGTTTTGACAATCAGGCTATTGGTAATTTTTGATTTTACAAAAGAACAGAGCTAAAGCATCCGTTTTTTTTGAAAACCGGAAACATAAAAAAATAAAATACTTTCCTCTACGCGTTTTCCTGTCTCACAGGTATTTTCATTGCCGGCAAAGTCTGTTATTTATTTTGTATACACAGGGTATATTTTTCAACATTTTGCACAAAGATAAGAAACTGAGAAAATGCCGGAAGAAACTACTCGAAGAGATAGATTTCTCAATTAAGCTTTTTATTACCTGTAAATTTCTATTGTGATCAAAAAGCTGTCCTGTTTGCAATACATTGAGAATGATAACAAGTGCTTTCTGGGTTATAGTCAATAATGCTTTGCCGGTAGGTAGAGGCAGGGAGGGAGGATTCCCATACAATACGCCGGGTTGAAAAAACATTTATAGACTAATTCCTCTCATTACGCTGTTTTGAGGTATCTAATAAAAGACCTCTTGAGTTTATATCGGTTTTTGACTATAAGGCTGCCAGTCGCAAAAATTCAATAAAATCACTCAATTCAAGTCTGTTAACAACTGTAATTATAAATGCTTTGACTTGTTTTTAGATCGATATCTGGCTTTGTTGATCACTATATTAAGGGGCGAATTAACATATCGGAATTTAGCAATAAAGACATAAGGGCTCGACTGTCTGAATTTAATACTGCCAAAATCACAAGATTGATAAAACGATTAAATATGTTCGGGTTAATAAAAAGCGATAGGAACTTTAATAAATATTATTGGATAAAATTAGGCAAGGAACTTGTTATTACTTCTCAAAGGCTTAAAGAAGCTGTTTTTTTAATCTTATCTTTGAATTATTAAATTTTTGCCAAATAATGCAAGAATATTACAATTAAGGTACTAATTTCGTCCATATTGACTATCTGGTATTTTTTTCATAACTCTTATCGGATATATATTTCCCCTCTTACTACCAATTGCTTCCAATAAATATCTGTTCATCAAAGAATTTCCTCGTCTGTTTTTTTAAAAATACCTGGAGTACGATTTAAACGGTAAATTAAAATCTAACGGATGGCATTTAGTTTTTCTGTTTCAAATGGTAGAAAATCAATGTCTAATAGTGTGGATGGCAGATACGTTCAGATAGGTTTCGGCTGCTTCCTACCAAATGATAATATTCTTCGTAACTGTTCGTTGCAGGAGACCGATTTGAAATACATAACCTGGAAAAGATAAATTGTTCTTTCTGCTAAAACCCTGTATAATAGAAACGTCTTTGAAGGCTTAGAATTGTCTATATTTTTATTCCCTGTGCTTCTATATGGGAAAAAACATAAAAATAAAAAACAATCTTTTCACTCACATTTAACTATCATTAATTGTATTTTTATATAATAAGATAAAAAACTGCAACTTGGATTAATCGCGATTTTAAACGTATCAGAAGGATGCGAAGAGTCTACATTCACCACAAACCACCATATTACTTATAGTGGGTGAGGACATGGATAAAAATTGGTATTTAAGGATAAATTCCAAATTATTTATGAACAAGTAAAATTTCAATGAAAAAATGACTAATTTTGCATTCAATAAAATTATTCTTTTACATACTTTTGGACATTACCGATTTTAAATGTAAAAAATTAGTCTCTATGAGTTTAAAGTTTCGTCTTATTATATTAAGTTTTCTTCAATATTTTATCTGGGGTTCGTGGCTTATTTCATTGGGAAGTTATTTAGGGAATGAACTGGGATTTGATGGTATTCAAATCGGAAGTATTTTTGGGTCCATGGGAATTGTTTCTCTCTTTATGCCTGGCTTGTTAGGAATTGTTGCTGACCGATGGATACCTGCTCAAAAATTATTAGGAATCTGTCATCTTTTAGGAGCTATTTTTCTTATTCTGGCTTCTTTTCAAAGAGAATATTTTTCCTTTTATATTTTAATGTTCCTCAATGTAATGTTTTATATGCCAACTATTTCGTTAAGTAATGCTGTAGCTTATAACGCTTTAGAAGAAGCTCATTACGATATAGTAAAAGATTTTCCTCCTATTCGTGTATGGGGAACAATTGGTTTTATTTGTGCCATGTGGACGGTTGATCTTACGGGCTTCAAATATTCACAAGTTCAACTTTATGTAGCAGCAACTGCAGCTTTACTGTTGGGAATTTATTCTTTTACTTTACCTCCTTGTAAAATCAATAAAACACAAGAAAAAAAGTCGCTTGTTGATGCTTTAGGATTGCGTGCTTTTTCACTTTTTAAGCAAAAAACGATGGCAATTTTCTTTATCTTTTCCATGTTATTGGGAGCTTCACTGCAAATTACAAATGGGTTTGGCGACTTGTTTCTCAGAAGTTTTGAAAAGATGCCTGAATATATCAATTCATTTGGGGTAAAGCATTCTGTTATTTTACTCTCCATTTCACAAATGTCCGAAACATTGTTCATTCTGGCTATTCCTTTTTTCTTGAAAAAATTTGGAATAAAAAAAGTAATGTTAATCAGTATGCTGGCCTGGGTTTTTCGTTTTGGACTTTTCGGATTGGGAAATCCAGGAGAGAGATTGTGGATGCTGATTCTTTCCATGATCGTCTATGGAATGGCTTTTGATTTTTTCAACATTTCGGGATCTTTATTCGTAGAACAATCTACTGATTCTTCTATTCGGGCTTCTGCTCAAGGATTATTTATGATTATGACAAATGGTTTGGGGGCAACAATGGGTTCTTATTTGGCTGGAATGGTTGTTGATAAGTTTGTCACCCATGCGGCTGTTCCAAGTTGGTCAACAGCATGGTTTATTTTTTCAGGTTATGCTTTAGTGGTGGCAATTTTATTTGCAATATTATTCAAATACAAATACGAGCCTGAAAAGTCGCCAGAGATTTCACATTAAAAAAATAAAATTGTTCTTGAATTGAATGAGAATGAAAAAACCTTTTTAGAAAGGAACTTCTTCACTATTGTCATATAAAAACGAGTCGAGAGAGGAAAAACGAGAAGCAGTGCTTTTTTCAGTTTTATTTATTTTTGAAGGAATTACTTTGTATTCATTCAAAATTTCCTCCTGAGCATCAAAGTCATCCAGATTTAAAAATTTTGCAAATTCACTTTTAAATTTCAGTTGAATCATGTCTGTTGCACCATTTCTATGCTTGGCAATAATAATTTCAGCAATTCCCAAAAGAGAATTTCCATCTCTATCTTCCGTAATATGATAATATTCAGGACGATGGATAAAGCAAACAACATCAGCATCTTGCTCAATGGCACCCGATTCCCGCAAATCAGCCAATTGAGGTCGCTTTCCTTCCAAACCGCTTCGACCTTCCAAACTACGATTAAGTTGCGATAAAGCAATAATGGGAATATCCAATTCTTTAGCCAGCCCTTTTAGTGACCTTGAGATAGTGCTCACTTCTTGTTCTCGGCTGCCAAAATTCATTCCGCTGGCATTCATTAATTGCAAATAATCAATAATGATACATTGAACATGGTGTTCTTTTACCAGACGACGTGCTTTACTTCTCAATTCAAAAATGGACAAACTGGGCGTATCATCAATATAAATGGGAGCATCTATTAAATCTTTAAGATTTTTATCCAATTTCTCCCATTCATAAGGCTCGAGTTCTCCATTTTTGATTTTTGATCCATCTATTTCACAAATATTCATAATGAGCCGATTGGCTAATTGAATATTCGACATTTCTAAAGAAAAAATTCCCACCGGGATATTATAATTCATTGCCATGTTTTTTGCCATCGAAAGAACAAATGCGGTTTTTCCCATCGAAGGTCGTGCTGCAATAATAATTAAATCTGATTTTTGCCAACCCGAAGTAATTTTATCTAATGAATGGAAACCTGTGGGGATGCCGCTTGCACCTTCGCGACTGGCAGCAGCTTGAATACGTTGAATAGCTTCGTCTAATACAGAACTAATTGGAAGAACTTCTTTCTTTAAGTTACGTTGCGAAACCTCAAATAACATCGCCTCCGATTCTTCCAATAAATCATCTACATCGGTTTTTTCGTCATAAGCTTTTGACTGTATCTCGTTTGAAATTCTTATTAACTCTCTAGCAAGATATTTTTGAACAATAATCTTTGCATGATATTCCAGATGAGCTGCTGAAGAAACCTTAGCTGTAAGTATAGTAATATAATAAGGACCTCCTACTTCTTCAAGCGAACCATTTTTTTTAAGCTGCTCGGTAACAGTATGCATATCTATTGGCTCCTGATGATAAGCTAATGTAACAATGGCTTCAAAAATTTTTTGATGAGCAGTTTTGTAGAAACATTCAGGTCTTAAAATTTCTGAAATCTGAAAATAAGCATCTTTTTCAATCATCAAAGCTCCTAATACCGCTTCTTCCAGTTCTGGGGCTTGAGGAGGCATTTTTCCGTATTCGTTGGGAGAAATTTGTACCGTCGAAGGTGTTGCAGCCTTTATATATTTTGATTTTTCAGCCATTTGTCAGAATAAGAAATAAATATGATTTTATAAACTTCTTTCCAAAAATACAATTTTTTTCTCCTTTCGTAAAATATTTTTAAAGATAAAAATGTTAAAGTTTTTTCGAAAATGGCAAAAGACAATTTATTTCAATTTATTTCAAGAAGCTATATTTTTTGGTAGAATCATATTGTTTCATTGCCTAAATTATTTATCTTTGCTCTATGGTTAACTGTTTCATTTTTGCAACTTTTTCGAGGAAAAAACTTAAATTAGTCAGCAATTTTTGCAAAGCAAGGAAAAGTTTTTTCTTTTATTTTGAAAAAATATTTAGCACCTTAATTTTTATTTTAAAGTTAATCATTTGATAATTACTCACTTAATTATTTATTTTATGGAAAACGAAAAAAATCAAATCAACATTGAACTTTCAGCCGAAGTAGCAGAAGGTATTTATTCTAACTTAGCGATTATCTCGCATTCCTCTTCGGAGTTTGTCATTGATTTTATACGAATTATGCCAGGTATTCCAAAAGCACCGGTAAAATCAAGAATTATTCTAACGCCCGAGCATGCAAAAAGACTCTTGTTTGCTTTACAGGATAATATTGCTAAATATGAGCAACAAAATGGAAAAATAAAAATAACGGATAATAATATGGTCCCACCTTTTCCAATGGGTTTTAGCGGAGGAGAAGCATAATTATTAATAGAAAAAAGAAAATGAAAAAAATTGTTACCATTGCAGTTTCACTTTTATTGGTATTTAATTTGCCAGCTCAAATCAAGCTCAATGAAACACTCGTTTTTTCTGGTGCGTATGCTATTAGCGGAATGATGACCAATTTGGCTCAATTGACAATGAGCACTGACTTATTGAAAACTTCTAAAAAATCTTATCTTCATTTGAGCATAGTTGCAGCAACTTTTCAAAAATGGGATTCTTATTTCAAAATCAGAGATTTGTATGAATCTTATGTGGATCCAACTACTTTTAAACCAACTTTGTATAAGCGAAATGTGTATGAAGGAGGTTATACAAAAACAGAAACTTATACTTTTTTGCCTGATGGCAAATCCATTAAAAGTGTTTCACAAAGGAAAAAAGGTCCCGTTAACACACATATTTTAAATGTTACTCCCAATACACTTGATGTGGTGACACTTATTTACAAATTACGTACCGTTGATCTTTCCAGATTGCAACCAGGACAATCATTGGCGTTTAAAATTATTTTTGATGAGAAAGAATATCCTGTCTGGATTAAGTTTTTAGGAAAAGAAAATGTTTCAGCCGGAAATTTAGGTAAAAAATTGTGTTATAAATTGTCTATTTTGGCTAAGACGGATAAGCTCAAGGGAAAAGATAAAAACATTATTTGGCTCAGTGCCGACAATAAAAAAATTCCATGTATGGTTGAATTTAGCATTCCGGTAGGTGTTGGTCGTCTTAATTTATTAAAAGCAGAAGGAGTTTAAAAAAATAAAAAATAATAAAATTATGAGAATATTCTGGATAGTTATTTCGATTATTTTTGGTGTATTAGGCATAGTTTTTACCATTTTACCAATGGGAACCATTGCTTTTTTACCTGCAGGCATAGCTTTTTTAGCTGCCTTGATTGCTTTTTTAATTTCTGAAAAAAATAAAAGAAAATTTTCTCGTCTTCTTTTAATAATTTCAGTTCTGATTTTAGTGGTAATCGGAGGTAAAAAAATATTCCAGAAAGATACTGTAAAAGTTGAACAACAATTTATTCAACAAAAGGAAGAATCAGAAAAAGAAGCTCAAAAAGAACTGGAAGATCTCGAAAATTTAAAATAGAGAAAAAAAATTTTATAATGATTATCCGTATAATGACCTATATCTGGATATTCTGCTTCACGAGCTGAATTCTGATATCTTAATAGATTTTTAAAGAACACGACTATACTACTCTTTGAAGATAGGATTTGCTATATGATAAAGTTTATATAGTTGAAAGAAAACAACTTTTGAATCGCAACTAATTAAGACATTTAAGTTTTTTGCTAACATTGGATATACTTTTCTCGCTGATTTGCGCTGTATTTTTTTCTGTGTTCATCTGCGTTTTTTATCTGCGGTTATCTGCGTGAAATATTCTTTATTTTCTATTTTTGAAGCGAGGTTCTGCAGTTTCCCTAAATTCAGTATTTTAATCAGATAATTTCTAATAATAGGTAGTTTTGCGGAGAATCAAAATTTTATTATTAACTGTTTTCATTTCAATGAATTATTTTTCTGTTCCAGAATAAATCTCCAGGGCTTGTTTATCCATTCTTCGCCAGCATAGTTTATTCCTATACGTGGAGCTGTTCTGAAAATGATTTTCTTCTCATTATTTTCGATCCAGATTCTGTCTGAAGTGATAAGGTTTTCGCCGTAAAAAGTTCTGTCGAGTTTCAGTTCGCGTCCTACTTTCCCTGAACCGATTATGTCATTTAAACCTCGAATCAATACTGCTTCTGGATGATTTTCTGGACCTGTCACCACATTGAACATCCAGTACATTCCATAAATAAAGTAAACATAAACATGTCCACCTGAAGCATACATAATTTCTGTTCGTGCGGTTCTTCCTTTGTTGGCATGACAGGCTTTGTCTTCTTCACCAAAATAGGCTTCTGTCTCAGTGATGATATATCGTGAAAAAGAACCATCTTCCCATCGACGAACCAGAATTTTACTTAATAAATTTTCAGCTACTGTAACAGCATTTTTAGCATAGAATGTAAAATCTAATCGAGACATAATTATATAAATCGAAAAAATGAAATTGATTCATTAAAAAAACTCCTACAAAAGGCAAAATTAATATTTTTCTTTCTCTTTTTTAAAGAAAATATTTGATGATTGTTTTGTCAATCCAAAGAAAAACAGTATTTTTGCAGTCCATTTATTTCTTTCTTCGAATAAGAATAGAAAGTTGATTTTTTATTTTAAGTGATTCATTTTTAGTTGAAGAAAGAAAATAAATTAATTAAATAAGGAAACTGAGTTAAATTACAAAAAAAATTTTATAAAGTGGATACCTTAAGTTATAAAACCATTTCAGCCAATAAAGCAACTGTACAAAAGGAATGGGTTTTAATTGATGCTACAGATATGGTGTTAGGCAGAATGGGTTCTAAAGTTGCAAAACTTTTAAGAGGGAAATATAAACCTAATTTCACGCCTCATGTAGATTGTGGTGATAATGTGATTATTATCAATGCGAGAAAGGTAAAATTAACTGGAGATAAATGGACAGATCGGGTGTATTTACGATATACCGGATATCCAAGCGGTCAGCGTGAAACTACGCCAGCAAAGATTATGGAAAAGGATCCAGAAAAATTAATCCGAAAAGTAGTCAAGGGAATGTTGCCCAAAAATCGTTTAGGGGCACAATTGCTGAAAAATCTGTATATTTTCCCTGACGAAGAACACAATATGCAGGCACAAAAACCAAAACAAATTGATTTAAACTCACTTAAATAATAAGTATGGAAGTAATAAATGCTTTAGGTCGTAGAAAAACAGCAGTTGCCCGTATTTTTGTTAGCGAAGGAAGCGGTAAGATTACTATTAATAAGCAAGATCTTTCACAGTACTTTCCTTCTCCACTTTTACAATATATTGTAAAGCAACCGCTTAATAAATTAAATGTGACTGAGAAATATGATATTAAGGTGAATCTCAATGGCGGTGGTTTCAAAGGGCAGGCAGAAGCATTACGTTTAGCAATTGCTCGTTCATTAGTAAAAATTAATCCTGAAGATAAGAAACTTTTAAAATCAGAAGGCTTTTTAACTCGTGATCCACGTATTGTAGAGCGTAAAAAACCTGGACGTCCCAAAGCACGGAAGAGATTTCAATTTTCAAAACGTTAATTTCAAATTTTATATCTATTCTTTTTGCATGATATTTTTTTACAGAAAAGTTTTCATGCTAAGAAATTAAAAAGTAGTTTAGTATCTAAATTGGCAAGACTCTTTTATGGAAAAAGGCTACTTGTCGATTGATTTTAATAGAAGGTAAACAATTAAAAACAAAAAAATGTCAAGAACAAATTTTGAAGAGTTATTAGAAGCAGGTTGCCATTTTGGTCACTTGAAAAGAAAATGGAATCCAGCAATGGCTCCTTATATTTTTATGGAGCGAAATGGTATTCATATTATTGATTTATATAAAACCATTGCAAAAATTGATGAAGCAGCAGAAGCTTTAAAGCAAATTGCAAAATCTGGAAGAAAAATTTTATTTGTTGCTACAAAAAAACAAGCAAAAGAAATCGTTGCTGAAAAAGCAAAAGCTATAGGAATGCCTTATATTACTGAGCGTTGGCCAGGAGGAATGTTAACTAACTTCCCGACTATACGTAAAGCTATTAAAAAAATGACTACTATCGATAAGATGATGACCGATGGAACGTTTGATAATATTTCCAAACGTGAAAAGTTACAAATTACTCGTGAACGAGAAAAATTAGAAAAAAATCTGGGTTCGATAGCTGATTTAACGCGACTTCCTGCTGCTATTTTTGTGGTGGATGTAATGAAAGAACACATTGCTGTAAAGGAAGCCCAGCGATTGGAAATTCCCATTTTTGCAATTGTTGATACTAATTCTGATCCAACAGGTATTGATTATGTTATTCCAGCCAATGACGATGCAACAAAATCTATTGAGGTGATTTTAAATGCATTGGTCGGAGCAATACAAGAAGGTCTGGATGAACGTAAATTGATTAAAGTTGAAGCTGAAGCTTCGGAAGCACCAGTTGTGAAAGAAAAGAAATCAAGGATTAATCGGCGACCAAGAACTCAAAAGGAAGACGAAGAAGCTTTGAAGGCAAATGTATTAAATAAATTTATCAAAGACGAAGAAGAATAAGCTTAATGATAATTTAAACAAATCCTCTTTAAACGAGTTACAGGTTATCATTATTTCATAGCTTTGTGACTCGTTTTTAAATTAAATAACCATTTATTTTAAATTAGTATTTTAGAAAGGAGAATATGGAGAACTATGACAGTAACAATGAATGATATTACAAAATTGCGTGCTATGACAGGTGCCGGTTTAATGGATTGTAAGCAAGCACTTATTGAAGCGAATAATGATTTTGAAAAAGCTATTGAAATCGTTAGAAAAAAAGGACAAGCTATAGCAGCCAAGCGTAGCAGTCGTGAAGCATTAGAAGGTTGCGTATTAGCAGAGGCAAAGAATGATTTTGCAGTTGCTTTGTCTTTAAAGTGTGAAACTGATTTTGTTGCAAGAAATGCTGATTTTATAGCATTAACAAAAACAATATTGCAAGCAGCTTTAGAAAATAGACCCGCAACTAAAGAAGAACTTTTGGCTTTAAAAATTAATGAACGAACCATAGCCGATTTGGTTATAGAACGTTCAGCCGTTACAGGAGAAAAAGTTGAATTAGAAGATTATGTTTTCGTTAAAGGTGGTACTACCGCAGCCTACACTCATTTTGGGAATCGTTTGGCTTCCATTGTAGCCTTTAAAGAAAAAGATGTTGATCCCAAAGTTGCTCACGAAATTGCCATGCAAATTGCTTCAATGAATCCTATTGCTATTGATCGGGCTTCGGTGCCTCAAAAAATGATTGAGACAGAACTGGAAATTGCAAAAGAAAAAGCTCGTGAGGAAGGGAAACCTGAAAATATGATCGATAAAATAGCTAAAGGTCGCTTAAATAAATTTTTCCAGGAAGCTGTTTTACTGGAACAAACTTCTATCATGGACAATAAAACAATTATTGGCGATTATTTGAAAACTCATAATGCAACAGTGATTGATTTTAAACGTATAAGTTTAAATCAGGAATAAAAATCTATTTTCCCCTCTTTTTAGGAAAAACCGCTGGATTTTACCAGCGGTTTTTTTATTACAAATCTCATCTTACAATATCTGATAATAAAAATTCCATCGATATAAAATAATAATGGAAAATAATTCAAATTATTTGATTTTCAAAAAATAGTGTTTTGAAAGTTTTTCTTGCCAAAAAACATGAAATCATTTTTTATATCAAACTTATTCGTCATTAAAGCTACCTCCATAAGGAGGGAGGGCTATTTGCTTACGACGACCATCGCTGTAAAAATGGCTGACTTTTTTATTGATAATCAGGGTGGATGGGATATTGTCAAGTTGCTTTTTATCGATTTCTAAGAGCTTGTTCCATGTCTGGTAACTAATCAGCATGAAACTGTATTTTGAAAAAGTATTGGAATTTATTTTGTTTTGTTTGACGATTTTTATTGCATTAGGGAATTGTTTTTCTAATTCGTTAAGGTATTGAGCAACGCTTTCATTATTGTCTATTACTTTGTTTATATCCATAATGTGAACTGTAACATTGCTGTTGTTTTTTAAAATGCGACGTGCATAACGTAACAGAAATTCATCTTCTTTATCATAAAGCAAAACTATTGTTGAGTTAATATCAGTAAAACCTCTGTTTACAAAGACCCCTACATTACAATTGCTTTGTTCGATAAAATATTTGGTTTTATCCTTTATTAAATTTCCAGGATAGAAAACGACTCGTTGCTGAGAAACTTTATTAATGAACTTATTGAGCCATTTTATTCTCCTGAAAGCATTTTTTTCCTTAAAAAAGGGGGTTCCTGATAAAGAAGGACCAGCTCCTACCAATAAAAAATCAAAAATCTCCTGATTGACGAGTCGCACAATTCCAGATTCAATATTATCAGTGACTTTATAAATTGTTTCGATAGGAAGTTGAAGGATTTCTGCTTCTTCCTTTATCGCCTTGAAACTTTCTTCAGCAAACTGTTCTCCATAAATAGGATTGGTATCGGTGCTTGGAGTAATATGTAAAACGGTAATAGACAAAGTATTTTTAACTCCTTCTAAAACCTTTTTTGCAACTCGGAGTAATATTTTCCCATTTTCTGGATTACCTACTGCAATAAGAACTTTGTAAATTCCTTGTGCTTGTTGTCGTTTGTATTCTTCAATAATATTTTTTTCAGGGAAGAGCCGATTAATTAAATTTAAAACAGGAGTAGTCATAAAAGTGGTTACTAAAGCCATAATTACTAGCATTACAAATATGGTAGGGGGAAGAATATGCATTTCATAACCAATGTTTAATACAATCAGTTCCATTAATCCCCGTGTATTCATTAAGATACCTAATGACAAGCTATCGTGCCACGATTCTCCCATAAATCGTGCCGTGAAAGCTCCACCTGCAAATTTCCCAATAATAGCAACCAAAATAAAAATCATGCAAATTCCCCACAAGTAAGGCGTATTTAATAAGCCAATTTCAGTACGTAAACCTGTATAAACAAAAAATAAAGGTAAAAAAAGTGAAACGGAAACATCCTCAATCTTTTCGATCATCAGTTTCCTGAAATTAGGAATGGGGGGCATCACTACGCCTGCCAGAAAAGCTCCAAATAATGCATGAATGCCAATGAATTGAGTGATAAAAGCAGAAGAGAGTAACATTAAAAACAAAAAACCTACTATGTTTTTATTAAACGTTTCAATGTTTTGATAAATCTGGCCTACACGTTGTAAAAATGGTTTAACTATCAACAACATAAATAATATATAGGCTATGGCTAACAAAATGGTATAAAGAGCACTAAAAAAATTGCCTGTTTTGGAAATAGCAATGACTACTGCCAAAATACACCATGCCGTTACATCATCAATAGCGGCACTGGCTATAGAAATTCCTCCCAAATGTGTTTTCGTCAATCCTTTTTCTTGCACAATGCGAGCTAATACAGGGAAAGCAGTGATACTCATCGAAACACCAATAAAAAGAGCAAAAGGCAGGAATCGCGTATGAGCAATCGCAAATTTTTCATAAAAATAATAAGCCAACAACATCCCCAGAAAATAAGGAATCAAAATACTGGCATGGCTGATAACAATAATTTGGCTTGTTCTATTTTTTATAGCATTGATATTCAATTCCATTCCTATAATAAACATAAACAATATAAGACCTACCTGGCTCAAAAAGTAAAGATTAGTCAATGAGTGGATTGGAAATAAAAATTGATAAGCAGCAGGAAAGAAATGCCCTAACAAAGAAGGTCCTAATACTATTCCTGCCAGAATTTCTCCAATGACAGTGGGTTGATTGATTTTACTGAAAAGGTAACCGAAAAAACGTGAGACAAGAAGAATGGCAATAATCTGCAACAATAAAAGAGTGATAGATTCGCCTAAATTTTGATTGATTGACAGTTTAAAATTTTCCCACGTAGAAAAATGTTGAGTTTGAGAAACAGTATCCTGAATTTTGTGTGCAGTTTGATATTGTGCTTCAATGGCGTTCCCTTTTTGAATAAGAAAATAAACGAACACACAAAACAATATAAGCATCAAGGCATAATAAAACCAAGTTTTAAAGTTTTCTTTTTTTGACATAAATGCCCTCAAATTTTAAGAATTCTGTCAGTAATAATATTCCTACTTCAAAATTCTTATGCTTTTCTTTTTGCAAATTTAATGATAAATTTAGGATGGACGACAAAAAGGAATTGAAAAAATTAAATAAAAACCATCCTAAATACTCAATTTAATTTTAAAATATGGAGGGTTGATTGAAATATTTGCATTTGAAATAACATCCTATTAATCTGCCAATATATGTAATACACGATTTTTGGCAGTTTATTATATATCAGGATTTATTCAAACAACTTTTGAAAAAATTATCTTCTTGATATTCAAGTTTGCCTTGTCTATAAACCGGATAAATATTTTTTATTGATTATCAGACAAGTAGTCTTAAAAAACGAATAAAAAAGGTTATTTTAAGCAGTATAAAACTATTTTGCTGAAAACTTATAAATACACCATTCATCGTATTTTTCTCCCGGTCGTAATATTGGACTGGGGAAAAAGGGAATGTTAGCAGAATTGGGGAAGCCTTGTGTTTCAAGACATATGGCATGTTGACTTTCGTAGGTCTTACCACTTTTCCCTTTTTGTTTTTCAATCCAGTTACCTGAATAAACTTGCATGCCGGGTTGTGTTGTAAATACTTCCATTTTCCTTCCCGATTGGGGTTCATAAATATAACCAGCTAAAGCTAATTCACCCATATGATGTTTACGAATAGCCCAATTATTATCCAAACCTTTGCCAGCAGCAAATGCTTTATCATCAATGTGTTGTTCAATCAAAGTTGGTTGACGAAAGTCAAAGGCTGAATTTTTTACTGGACGAATTTCCCCCGTTGGTGCAAAAGAATCATCTAATACGGTATAAAAATCAGCATTGATTTGCAAAATGTGATCTCTTATCGTTCCGTTCCCAGCACCTTTCAAATTAAAATAAGAATGATTTGTCAAATTTATAATTGTCGGCTTATCAGTCGTTGCTTCATAATGAATTTTCAATTCGTTATTGTCTGAAAGAAAATAAGTTACCTTAACTATCAAATTTCCGGGATAGCCTTCTTCTCCATCGACTGAAAGATATTCTAATACAATTTCTTGATTCCCAGCAAATTTCACTTCCCATATTTTTTCATTGAAACCATGAATACCACCATGAAGAGAATTGGTTCCGTTGTTAATAGGCAAGTGATACTCAACGCCATCGAGTACAAATTTCCCATCTTTTATTCTGTTCGCAAATCGCCCACAAATTGCTCCAAAATAAGGTTCTTTTTCAAAATATTCTTCCAGCGTATCAAACCCTAGTACCACATCATCAAACTTTCCGTCCTTATCAGGAACAAAAAGTTTCATAATTTTTGCTCCGTAATTGGTAATTTCGCATGACATTCCATTTTTATTCTCAAGAGTAAAAACCAATACCTGCTTTTCTTTTATATTAGATTTTCCTGTCATTATTTATCATTTAAGTTAAAACAATTTCTTTAAAAATATTATTACTATCAACCTTCTAAATTACAAGCACCATCTCCAATTTCAGCAATATAAAATTCTGGTTTTATACCGGTTTTTTCTTCATAAGCTTTTCTAACATTTTTTATAAAAGTATCAATAGCTTCTTCTTTCACCAAAGAAACGGTGCAACCCCCAAAACCACCACCTGTCATTCTCGAACCAATGACACCATCAATTTTCCACGCTTCCTCTACCATTGTATCCAATTCGAAACCAGTAACTTCATAATCATCTCGCAAAGAAATATGCGAAGCATTCATTAATTTCCCAAACTGAATAATATCACCTGCCTTTAAAGCTTTCACTGCATCTTTTGTCCGTTGTACTTCACTTACCACATGACGGGCACGTTTTCTTGCCGTTTCGTCAGTAATAGCGTGTTCTACTTTTTTAAATTCTTCTTCCGATAATTCAGCCAGAAATTTTATTGGCCGTACTTTATTGATTTGTTCTACTGCCAGTTTACATTCTGCAACGCGTTGATTGTAAGCACCTGCATCTAATTTATGAGGACTGTGAGTATTAGAAATAATAACTTTTATCCCTTCTAATTTGATAGGAACAAGTTCGTATTCTAATGTGTCGCAATTTAAAAAAATAGCATGATCTTTTTTACCAAGAGCAGCAGTAAATTGATCCATAATTCCACAATTTACCAGAGCAAATTCATGCTCAGCTTTCTGACTCATTTTAGCTAATTCTATTCGATCAAAATTTGTTTTCAACTGGTCGTTCAATGCATATGCCGTAGCTACTTCTAACGAAGCAGAAGATGACAAACCAGCGCCAACGGGCACATCACCCCAAATTAAAATATCAAAACCTTCAGTAATATTAACACCTTTTTTAATAAACTGAGCAAAAACTCCTACTAAGTAATTTGCCCATGAATTTTCTAAACGAGTGGTTAATTTCTCAAGTGGTACTTCTACTGCATCTGGTTGATTTAATGAACGAAAATGAACCACTTTCTGTCCATTATTTTTAATTAGTAAATAGGTACCAAAACTAAGGGCACACGGGAAGACATAACCTCCATTGTAATCTGTATGTTCTCCTATCAAATTCACACGACCAGGTGAAAAATAAATTGCTTGTGCAGGTTGCCCATAAATTTTTTTATAAGCAGATTTCAGTTCTTCGATTCTCATAAAAAGCTATTTTTATAGTTATAAATTTATCATGTTATTTAAACTTTTTCACATTATAAAGTAAAATATATTGCAAAGAAAAAAATGGGGAAGAGTAATCTAAATAAAAAAATCGATCAACTTTTAAAAAATTGTGAAATCAAAAAATATGAAACAAGTTTATCATCCGAATGCAATGACAAATATACACATTCGCTAGGAAATTAAAAATATCTTCGACAAATTTTGAGTTGATGCAAATTTTTTATTCCTATTTGAATTGAAATTATATTAGGTACGCCATTTTTTATTCCATAAATTTTGGCTTAAATAAAAGTATACCAATATTAACGCCAAAATTCCAATGACTAGTTCCTGAGCTATAATAGTTTACAAAAGCTGAAGCTGTAGCTTTTTTGAAACTTACGACCAATGAACTTTCAGCCATAAATTGTGCTGAAGAAAAAGTTGAAGAATATACTGCTGATCCATCTGATTGGGAATAAATTTTTTTATATGGTACAAAACAATACATTTCCGTACGAAAATGAATTTGATCATTGAATTCATAAATAGGTTTTAAACCCAAAGCTCCAAACTGATTAGCTCTAAAAGCCTCATTAAAAATAACAAGACTATGAAGTGTTGGTTGAAACGCAGGAGCTTGCATAATGGTTGCTGTATAGGTTGGCAATAAGTTACGGGTTGAAAATACGATTTCTCCGTAAGTTCCTAAAACAACTTTTTTGGAAAGGGGGAAATATTGGTCATATTTTCCTTGAAATTGTCCCCAAAGTTGACTGTTTTCCATATTATAACGTAATGGATCAGCAAATGTGAAACTTTCATCTCCCCCTAATACTTGAAAAGAAGCAAAATAATGATAGCCTTTTGTTGGGTAAGTGGGGCGGGTAAAAGTATTGGTTTCTGCCCGTACAAAAGCATTTCCTAATAAAAATTTACTTTTATCATTCTTTTTTTGAGAGGAAGTAGAAAATTTATCCTGCAAATAATTGTCGGTTAAATTTCCAAACCCTATCCCTAATTCCATTCGTCCTTTCTGTGTTAAAGGAAAACCAATTTTTATTTTCCCAAACATTTCACTTTGGCTGAAAAAGGCTTGTCTATTATCCAAATAAAATAATTTATTTCCTTCAAAATAGTCAAATCTATGTAAGATGATATCCATTTTTAAGTAAAAATCTTTTTTTAAAGAAGCATCCCATCGTGTCCCAATGTTCAATGAATTATAAATTTTTCCAAACTGAGCCTCTAAATAAGCTGTTTGTGCATATTCTTTCAAATTCTGATAAGAAGCTCCTACATAAGCCTGATTACTTACACTTGATGAGATATTTACACCCATCGTTACTTTTAAATGGTCTTCTGTTTTAACTTTTAAATGTAAATCAAAACAATCATTTTTTTGATTATAATGAGCAGAGGGAGTAATTTCAGATATTTGATTGTCAGATAATAATTTAAAATAATTTATTTTAAATTGGTTTAAATCAAACACTTCATTTTTATTATGAAATTCCCTTTCGATATAAATTTTTTGAAGTGAATCTACTCCTTCAATGATAATATTCTGAAATTTTAAATCTGGAAAATTCCCACGAAATTCTTTACGCCGTTTATTGACTTCTTCCAAAGGAACACGACGAACTATTCTGCTTTTTATCTCTTCAATTCTTGGCATTACGGAGTCATATCCCATTTTAAATAATAAATCAGCCTTATTGAAGTCAAACATATTCATATTTTTTAGATCAAACTGAAATAAGACACCTTCTTCTGGAGGAATTGTATAATCTGTTTTAGCCATCACCATGTTTTCCAATTGCAATATTATATCTTCTTCAGTTGGTTTTTGAGGATTCTTAGTTACTACACTACCAATCATAATATCAGGATGAAAATCATCACGCATAACATCCACGGGAAAATTATTATAAATACCTCCATCAAATAATAAACAACTATCAATTGTCACTGGCTTAAACACAAGGGGAAAACTCATTGAGGCTCTTACAGCATCGCCTAACGATCCTTTTGAAAAAATCACCGGCTCTTTTTTATAAATATCAGAAGCTACGCAACGGAAGGGAACAAATAAACGATTAAAATCACCTTTTGAAGCTGCTGTGGGTTGTGAAAACAAAGATAGGAAGGCATAATTCATTTGATGAGAAGGAACCAAATGAGTAGGTAAAAATTTAGTTTTAATTTTTGCTGTATCTTGTTTAGGGAGGCGAAAGCTAAATTCCATTAACGGAGGAGTTAAATCACTTTTGCGATAATAAAAAATATATTCGGGCTCTTCTTCGCCTCGCAACCAATATTTAAAATCTTCTGAGGTAATAATTTCCATCATTTCATCCGGTGTAAAACCCATGGCATACATACTACCTACAATAGCTCCCATAGAGGTTCCTGCAACATAATCAATCGGAATGCCATTTTCTTCTAATGCCTTGATTACACCAATGTGAGTAACACCTTTTGCTCCTCCACCACTTAATACTAGCCCAACTTTTTGAGCTGAAAGTGAAAAAGTACTTATAAATAAAAATAATAAAATTAATCTATCTTTCATTCAGTCATCTTTTGTTCTTATATTTAATTCTTTTATTCAAAAAATAAAATTTTTTTGAATTTTCAAAGTAATATATAAATTCAAGTAATTAATGCAACTTTTTAGTTAGACAAATTTCGTAATAAAAATTCATTTGGTGTTAAGAAATTTAATTTTTTTTTCTTGATCTGTTATTCAAAATATCTTTTTCTCACTTTATATCCTGCTAAGAGATATTATCAAAAGAGATTTTCTTAGGGAAATACTGACGAATAACTCCATTTGTATTTTTCATTTGCTTCTCTTTCCCAAGAATGATAAGGTCTGGCAAAAATAGAAATTCACTTTCAACTCCGAACTGATCATTTTATGTTCGGCAAACTCTTTGCCGTTATCGGAGGTGATCGTCGATTATCACATTTTCGGCTCAGTTCACGTTATATAACCGATTTATCTTTTCCGATAGCCAATACTATATCTTTTTGTTTCAATCCTTGTTGTATTATTACCCTAATTGTATCTTTGTTCGACGGTTAAATGTTTCATCTTTGTAACTTTTTTAAGGGAAAGAGACCAAGGTAAAGCATTTATTCCATCAGGGCAAAGGGGAAAAGCTTTTTTTTTCCTTTGTCTTGAAAAATAATTTTCCTTTACCTTTTATTTCCCCTGAAAAAGTTGCATTAATTACTTGAATTTACGAAATTTTTAATGAGATATTAGATAAAATATCTAATTTTTTACTTTTTTATCTCTTTTTTCCTTTATTTTCAACCCTTTCTGAATGCGAAACTTTAGTTAATCAATTAAGCATGTTGGTTATACACAGGTTATTTGAAATCTTAAAAACAACGTCTCATAATAAACAGGATAAACTCTTGTTTAAATATTCTTTGATGGATGCTGCTGTTGATCATCTTAAGTCGGTGAAGAAAATAAAATTTGTACCCGATGAATCGGTGATTGCCGAAATTAATAAACCAACAAAAAAATTACTGGGAAAAATGAAAATATCTATTACCTAAAAATTTAGGGTTTGGGATTAAATTTTTTCTTCACTTGTCAGAAAAATGTTCCCTTTTTCATCACCTAAAGTGCGAAAAAAAGGACTTGTTGACGACGAAAAAAAGAATTCAAAATTCGGTTTTAAACTTTTATTCCCGAAGAAAACAACCTGAAACGTGCTCTCATTAAGTTGTTAATCTGCAACGAAATAAGTTTTGCTTCATTCAGTATATTCAAAAACAATATACTGTTACGTGTTCCCGATTCATTTGCTTTGGCTCTTTTGATTTGTCTTTTTGTCAATTCCGAAAACAATTCCGAAATTTTCACCTGCTTATTCCGAATGCTGTTATAACTACTGTAATCGTTCGATTCAACCATCTTGGTGTACTCGTTGTAAACATCAACAAAAGCATCGCAAACAGACATTAGATCGTTTAACTGTTCCTGGCTGAAAGGCTCATGGTTGTTTTCTACATAATTATGGCTTGCTTCGGTGATGACCCGCAGCGATTTGGAGATTTCGTGCGAAAAATCGACAATTTGAACATAATACTGACCTATTTCTAAAGCATCGGGGTGAAGGTGCTGAAGGGTAGGCAAAACTTCATAGTTTCTTTTGTCTTTCCATTCAGTATTCAACTTGTCAGCTTCCTTGTAAAGTTTTCTGAGCATTTTTCTGTCTTCGGTATGAAGTGCATCAATAGTTGCTCTGAAAATACGAATGGTAGTTTCAATGGTTTGTTTTACTGCATCGGTACATTGATGCAGAATTTCTTTGTCATCGTTTAGGATGGGGGAACTTTTTGCTGCTTCTTTTCTTTCTCTTTTTCGATACACAGAAGTAAACTGAATTAATAAAACGACTATCAGAAGCAATAATCCATAAAGGGCATAAATACCTCCGTACATCAATGCAAAGCCCACCAGCATGGAAACAATAAAAGCCACCAAAGCGGTCATTAACCAGCCTCCAACAACCGTCAGCACTCCGGTAATCCTATAGACAGCACTTTCCCTTCCCCAAGCGCGGTCGGCAAGCGATGTTCCCATGGCCACCATAAAAGTAACATAAGTAGTAGAAAGAGGAAGCTTCATTGAAGTACCCAACGAAATGAGTAATGCCGAAACGGTCAAATTTACCGAAGCCCTGATTAGGTCAAAAGATGGAGCATCCGGATCGTGCGAAGGTATCACTTCAAAACGACTCTCGATAAAATTTTTAACTTTTTTGGGGGTAATTTTTTCCATCAATCTTGTAAAATTGATAGCTCTTCTCACCAGTGTACGTGAAGCCTGCGTAGAAGAAAATCGTTCTATACCTTCACCTTGTCTCGCCAGACTGACTTCTGTTTTGGTAACAGTTTTTGCCTTTTTTGAAAACCAGAGGGTAAGAATCATGATAATGCCGGCAGCACCTAAAAATCTCCAATCGGCAACTACCGGTTCACTAAGTGCACCCATATACAGATTATCAATGGATCCACCGGTTGCTGCTACTTCCGAAGCTATTTGGAACGAATTTAAAGCTGCCATAAAAGGGCCTATGAAATTTACCATGTCATTGCCTGCAAACGACATTGCCAGAGACATGGTACCGGCCAATACTACAATTTTAAGAATATTAACCTTAAAAAGATGTTGCAAAAGCCCTAATATTAGCGTGCTTACCAAAAAGATTATCCATAAAAGAGTGCCAATGTTTGCACTTATGGTAGAAGCTGTTTCTTTTGTCACCAGAGAAGAAGTCAGTAACACTTTAAAGATAACAAAATAAGCAATGCCCAAAAAAGCAAGGCCACTCCATACAGCGCCAAAATATTTGAACGAAGTTTTGTATTGGAAAGAAAAAATAATGCGAGAAATGTACATAATCACAGTTCCGCAAACAAAAGCAATAGCTATGGAAATAAATATGCCAGAAATAATAGCTATTGTTTTACTGGCATTAATATACTCCGACAGGGAAGCTCCTGCATCACTTTCCCAAATTTTAAACAACGAAACTGCTACAGCCGAACCCAGCAACTCGAATACCAATGAAACAGTTGTAGAGGTAGGTAAACCGAAAGTATTGAAAACGTCCAGTAAAATAACGTCGGTGATCATGACGGCCAGAAACAACATCATTATTTCCGGAAAGGTGAACTTTGCCGGGAAAAAAACGCCACTTCGGGCAATTTCCATCATTCCGCCCGAGAATAATGAACCTAATAAAACACCGGCAGAAGCAACTGTAAGAATAACCCAGAGCGGAGCAACTTTAGACCCAATGCTGGAGTTGAGAAAATTAACGGCATCGTTCGACACGCCAACCACCAGATCTAATATAGCTAATCCCAACAATACCAGAATGATAATGAGGTATATATTACTCATGATTACTAATTATTATTTTATTTTTTGCAAAGGTAAGCATCAATTTTTATAACACAAGTTTCAAATATATGAAATAGATATTTCAAAAATGTTACAAAAAAATACATTGGAATTTCAAATAAGGATTTATAGGTCAAAAAGTAGGCTGAAATCTTCTGAAAGGTCGAATATGATTATCTTTCCTCTATAAATCATAGGTTGTCCATAGATCATAGAGGTTTATTATATTGATAATCAGGTTGTCAGTAATTTTTGATTCTGCAAAAAGGACAAGGCTAAAGCTTTCGCCTTCCTTTTTGGAAGGCGGAAACATGAAGAATAAATAAAATACTTTCCTCTGCGAGCTTTCCTGTCTCACACGCGTTTTCATTACCGACAAAGTCTGTTGTTCATTTTGTGTACACGGATAATATCTTTCAATATTTCACCACAAAGATAAGGAACTGAGAAAATGCTGGAAGAAACCACACGAAAAGAAAGGTTTCTCAATCAGGCTTTTACTGCCTGTAGATTTCTTGTGGTATCAAAAGGCTTTCCTGTTTGCAATACGTTGAAAATAATGACGAGTATTTTGCGGGTTATAATCAGTAATACCTTTTGCGATTTTCATCCATTTTGAGAGATAATAGTACTTTTTACCCAAAAATGTCTTGTTTGAGCGAGCTGCCGACCAGAATACCTCAATCAACATCTGTCGAAGATATTTGTTGCCATGCAAGATTTTACGCGACTGTATCTTGCCAGCCGATTCATCGTTTCTTGGATGCAAGCCAGCCCAACCTATTAAATGGAAAGCTTTACCAAAATCGCTCATATCATTGTCAATTTCAGATAGGATACTCATGACACTGTACTTTTGAATGCCTGGTATGGTACACAGCAACAAGATTTCCCTTGCAAAATATCGCTTTGCGAGTTTTTCTAAAAGTTTTTTATTTTGTTCGTCCAAGATGCAAAAAAATGCACTATCTTTATGAACGTCAAGGTCACAAGCTTTTTCTATAAAAATTACCAGAATAATTGTTATACAATTAGTTTATTTTATTGGAAGATAAAAAACCAACTTACAAAGGTTACATTTGTACTCAACGCCACCGCATGGTAAGCTGTTAAAGTTATGTGACTTTGATTTTTTATTTTCGTTTGCTTGGAAATACTGCGATTTTCATGTATTTTTGTGACAATACCTTTATAACAAATAGTATTAAAAATATTAGCGAAATAAGACATAAAGGGTAGAGGTAATAAATCAAAATTTTATTTAGTGAAAATTATTATTATTGGAACAGCATACCCTTATCGTGGAGGTTTAGCAGCTTTCAATGAACGCTTAGCTAAAGAATTTATTAAAGAAGGGAACGAAGTAGAAATTATTACTTTTACTCTTCAATATCCTAAATTTTTATTTCCTGGAAAAACTCAATTTTCAACTGAAAAGGCACCAACAGATTTGAAAATTAATCGGGAAATTAATTCTATTAATCCTTTTAACTGGAGAAAAGTAGGTAAGAAAATTAAAAATAAATTGCCCGACAAAGTCATTTTTAGTTATTGGACTTCTTTTATGGCTCCGTGTTTTGGTACCATTGCACGTTTTGCACGTTCTCCTAAGACAAAAATGATTGGACTTATTCATAATATGATTTCTCATGAAGCTACTTTTTTGGATAAATGGCTGCCTGGTTTTTTTGTTAAATATATGGATGGATTTGTGGCTATGTCACAAACCGTTACAAGTGACATTCGGCAATTTGATAAATTGAACAAGCCTATAGCCATTTCTCCTCATCCAATTTATGACCATTATGGTGAATTACTTTCAAAAAGAAAAGCGGCTGCAAAATTAGGACTTCCAGAACAAAATCATTATATTTTATTTTTTGGACTTATTCGACATTATAAGGGTTTAGACCTGCTTTTGGAAGCACTTGCTGATAAAAGGTTGAATAACTTGAATATTCATCTGATTATTGCTGGTGAATTTTATGAAAATCCAGAACCTTATTTAGAACAAATCCAACATTTTGATTTAGAAAAAAAAGTTGAATTGCGTGCCTATTTTATTCCTGATAATGAAGTGAAATATTATTTCAGCATTGCCGACTTAATTGTACAGCCTTATCGTTCTGCGACGCAAAGCGGCATTAGCCAAATAGCTTATCATTTTGAAAAACCAATGTTGGTTACTAATGTTGGTGGTTTAGCTGAAATTGTTCCTCATCAGAAAGTTGGTTACGTTGTCGAGGTGGATCCCCCAAAAATTGCGGATGCAATTATAGATTTTTATACCAATAACCGTTCAGAAGAATTCATCAACAACATAAAAGTAGAAAAGTTAAAATATTCATGGTCGGGAATGACATCAACTATCAATATGCTGTTTGAAGAAATGCAATAAGTTAGAAAATAATTTTTTGAGGAACCAAGAATATGCAAGAAAACATTGTAGAAACACCTCTAATGAAACAGTATTTTAAAATCAAGGCAAAGCACCCTGATGCTATTTTGTTGTTTCGTTGTGGTGATTTTTATGAAACTTATTCCTCTGATGCTATTGAAGCTTCAGAAATTCTTGGTATCACCCTTACCCGACGTGCCAATGGTGCCGCTAAAAGTGTAGAAATGGCCGGGTTTCCTCATCACGCACTCGATACTTATTTACCAAAATTGGTCAGAGCAGGTAAAAGAGTAGCTATTTGTGACCAACTGGAAGATCCAAGACTTGCTAAAACCATCGTAAAAAGAGATGTTACAGAATTAGTAACACCGGGCGTTACTTATAATGATACTGTATTAAATTTTAAGGAAAATAATTTCCTTGCCAGTGTTTATATCAACAAAAGTCAGATTGGTGTTTCTTTTCTTGATGTCTCAACAGGTGAATTTTTAGTGGCTGAAGGCAATGGAGAATACGTTGATAAACTCTTAAATAGTTTTTCGCCCAAAGAAATTCTTTTCGATCGTAACCGAAAAAAAGAATTTGAAGATTTGTTTGGAACAAAATTTTATACTTATCCATTAGACGATTGGGTTTATACACCTGAATCAGCTTATGAACGATTGTTGAAGCAGTTTGAAACCACAAGCCTGAAAGGATTCGGTGTTGCTAATCTTTCCAATGGCATTGTTGCTGCGGGAGCTATACTTCATTATCTGGACATTACCCATCATCAACAGACAGCACATATTACTCATCTTTCACGAATTGAAGAAGAGCAATATGTCTGGCTCGACCGCTTTACAGTAAGAAATTTAGAACTTTTCGAAAGCATCAATGAAGGTGGACGTTCTCTTTGCGATATTATAGATAAAACCATTAGCCCAATGGGTGCTCGGCTTCTGAAACGCTGGATAGCTTTCCCTCTTAAAAATGTTCAGCAAATTAACGAGCGTTTAAATGTCGTAGAATATTTTTTTAAACATCCAGATGTAAAATTGCAAATTGAAGAAAATATAGCTTTAATAGGTGATTTAGAACGGCTGGTTTCAAAAGTAGCTGTTGGCAGAATCAATCCGCGTGAAGTGGTACAACTGAAAGTGGCTTTGAAAGCTATTGAACCTATTAAAAAAATTTGTTCAGCTACTGATAATGTCACATTAAAAACTATTGGCGATCAATTAAATCCGTGCTCAATTATTTCTGAACGTATTGAAAAAGAAATCTTAAACAATCCGCCCATTTTGTTGAATCGTGGCAATATTATTCAAAAAGGTATTGATGAAGAGCTGGATGAATTACGTGAATTGGCTTATTCTGGGAAAGATTTTTTACAAAAAATACAAGAACGTGAAAGCAAAGCTACTGGTATTCCAAGCTTAAAAATTGGTTTCAATAATGTGTTTGGTTATTATCTTGAAGTCAGAAATACTCATAAAGATAAAATACCAGCACACTGGATTCGAAAACAAACATTGGTCAATGCAGAACGTTATATTACGGAAGAATTAAAAATTTACGAAGAAAAAATTTTAGGAGCGGAAGAAAAAATAATTGCCATTGAGACAAAATTGTTCAATGATTTAATAATTAGCTTGCTTGATTACATTCCGGCTATTCAATTAAATTCTAATCTGATAGCTCAGTTGGATTGTTTGCTTTCTTTTGCAAAAGTTTCTGCTGATAATCGTTATATGAAACCAGAAATCAATGATGATGACATTATTGAAATTAAGCAAGGAAGACACCCTGTCATTGAAAAACAATTGCCATTGGGAGAAACGTATGTCCCGAATGATATTTACCTTGACAGCAATACCCAGCAAATTATGATGATTACCGGGCCCAACATGTCAGGCAAATCAGCTTTACTCCGACAAACTGCCTTGATTACTTTAATGGCTCAAATGGGATGTTTTGTTCCAGCAGAAAGTGCAAAAATTGGTGTAGTGGATAAAATTTTTACGCGAGTAGGAGCAAGTGATAACATTTCGCTGGGAGAATCGACTTTTATGGTAGAGATGAACGAAGCTGCCAGCATTTTAAACAATCTCTCGAATCGGAGTCTGGTTCTTTTTGATGAGTTAGGCAGAGGAACGAGTACTTATGATGGAATTTCTATCGCCTGGGCAATTGTAGAATATATCCATGAGCATCCCGATCATCGTGCCAAAACACTTTTTGCCACACACTATCATGAATTAAATGAAATGGAAAAATCATTTTCACGTATTAAAAACTACAACGTTTCAGTAAAAGAAATAGATAATAAGGTGATTTTTTTACGGAAATTAGTTCGTGGCGGCAGTGAACACAGTTTTGGTATTCATGTGGCTAAAATGGCGGGCATGCCTCAAAGTATCGTTAAACGAGCTGAACAGATTCTCAAACAACTGGAAACCAATAATCGTCAGTCGGATATTGCCAAACCAGTAGATAAAATAGCTCAACAACGCGAAGGTTATCAACTTACATTTTTTCAACTTGATGATCCTGTATTAGAACAAGTTCGAGATGAAATTAAAAATCTTGATATAAATAACTTAACACCTCTTGAAGCCTTAAACAAATTAAATGAGATAAAACGAATTGTCACAGGAAAGTAAACTGAAGTTTTTTTTGGTTGATAATGTTTCACACTGCAATTGTGTCGTGATAAAAAGAGAAAGTAATTGGTAAAAAGCCTTTTATTTTTTTCTATTACAAAACTGTCAATCTGACATTCACAATTTTATTTTAAAAGACAAGTTGTCTTTTCTCTCATTTGATTGTTAAATAATTTTTTTGTTTAAGATGTTTTTTAATTTATAGACAACTGAAAATCAGCTACCTATATTTTATTTCTAATAGATTTATTTCTTTGCTGGTACAAGTTTTGCAAACCAATAAGTGAAATCAATAAAGATTTCAAGAAGTAATTACTAGATGTCTAACTTAATTAAAAAATGGAGGTGTTTAATATGGCATTACCAAGATTATTTACATCACGGAGCAATTGGACTCCTTCTTTACCATCGTTAATTGATAGATTTTTTGATAGCGATTTAATGGATTGGGATACTTTCAACTTTGCGGGGGAAAACATGACTTTACCAGCTGTAAACGTAAAAGAAAATGATAATGAATTTAAGATTGAAGTGGCAGCCCCTGGTTTGAATAAAGAAGATTTTAAAGTCAATTACGATAACGGTATTTTAACTATTTCTTCTGAAAAACAAGAAGAAAAAGAAGAAAAAGAAGGAGAAAAAGTAACACGTCGTGAATTTAGCTATCAATCATTCCAAAGAAGCTTCAGCGTGCCTGAAGATATCATTGATGCTGATAAAATTTCAGCAAAATATGATAATGGAATTTTGTATGTAACCTTACCTAAACACGAAGAAGCAAAGAAAGCTAAAAATGTAAAAGAAATTAAAATCTCATAATTTCTTTCTCACTTCTCAAAAGAGGAAGTTCAAGTAAAAAACTTCCTCTTTTTTTTATTTTTTTAGTATTTTTTCTTTTAACGTAGTTATAATTTATTTATAGTCGATTGAATATTAATTATTTATAGGGCGATAAAAAATTTCTTGCTTATTATAAGGCGGCTTAATATTTAGATATATGGTTGATTTTCATTTAATTGTTTGAGGATTTCGTTCTCAAATTGATATTCGATGTAGTTTGTTTTATCTAAAACTATCTAAAATGTATTGTTATGTGAAAGTGTTTCTGGGCTTGCCAGTAAATAAAAAATATTGCCAAATATGCAATAGAATTTTGTAGGCGAGCATACAAACAAAAACATGTCCTCTGGTTCTTTTTTCTTTTCTCAAATGAATAGGTCTTATCTCTTCCAAACCTGTTTTAAAAGTACGAAAAGCATTCTCCACTAAAGATAAATCTTTATATCGCTCATAGACTGTCTCTTTGCTGGCATCGGTAGTTTGTAAATCTGTCTTTATCACATAACAACCATCCAACTGGCATTCCTTTTCCAATGCTTCTTTATTTACCAAAAGCTCTAAAAAACGTTCCTCTTCATTTATCCACAGACTTGCATTCTCTTCTGCTATTTTTCCGTTCATGCTCTTATTTTTTCTCTCTATCATTTCCATCTTTTATTCTGATTTTATGGCATTCCGTTTTATATGGCTTATAATTGCAATTACATAATTTTTTCCTTGAGAGGGATAAATCACTAGAAAATTTTACAAAATTTATTTCTTGAGTACAAAAAGAAAAACTAAAAATCACAATTCAGGTAAGAGATATCCGATATAAAAGTGTTTTCTTTATTCTTTCTGTTGTCAGCACTAAAAAAGTGAATGGAAAGTATTGTAGAAATTAAAATTTGAATTATCTTTGCACTACCAAAACAAAATAGTCTGGTGCGGTAGTTCAGTTGGTTAGAATATCGGCCTGTCACGCCGGGGGTCGCGGGTTCAAGTCCCGTCCGCACCGCAAAAATAAATGGCTCATCTTTTCAACAGCGAGCCATTCTTTTTAGGTATAAATTGGTAGGGAAAATCTTTCCATTTATGGTAAAAGTGAAAGGCATTTTTCCAAACTTTCCTCCCAATGTGGAATGCAGATATTGAAAGTATTCTTGATTTTGGCTTTATTTAAAACGCTATAAAAAGGTCGTTGAGCTTTGGTAGGATATTCTTTTGTCTCAATAGGTTGAACTGAACATTCCATATTTTTTATTCGAAAAATAGCTTTTGCGAAATCGTACCACGAACAAACGCCTTCATTGGAGAAATGATAGATTCCGGGCTGAAAAACATTCTGTTGCAAAATGGTTGAAATGGATTTTGCCAAGTCAGCAGCATAAGTAGGCGTTCCAATTTGGTCAAAAACTACCTTTAATTCTTTACGTTCTTTTCCCAGGCTTAGCATTTTTTTGACAAAATTATTTCCAAAAGAAGAATATAACCACGAAGTCCGAATAATCATGGCTTGCTGACAACTTCTCAATAAAGCTTCTTCACCTGCCAGTTTTGATTTTCCATAAGTGGAAACAGGCGAGGGGAGATCTTCTTCTACATAAGGCAGAAAATTTTTACCATTAAAAACATAATCGGTAGAAATGTGCACTACTTTTAAATGTTGCTTTTCAGCAATTTCTCCAATATTTTTTACCGCTTCAGCATTAATTTTATAACATAAATCTACTTCATCTTCTGCTTTATCTACATTGGTATAAGCAGCACAGTTAATCAAAAAATGGACTTTATTTTTTACAACAAAATTTTCAAGTGCATTTTTGTCTGTAATATCCAGTTCATCTATATCGGTGTAAATATATTGAAAAACAGGAAAGCGATTGGCAATTTTTTGAATTTCATTACCTAATTGTCCGTGACTACCACTCACTAAAATTGTTTTCATTTTTTCTTTTTCTTCAAAATTTAAAAGTTGAGTTCAGCTTTATCGAGGAAAGGATGCTTATTGTCTTTTTCTGAAATAATCATTTTTTCTGCTGGAATTTTCCAATCAATAGCCAGTATGGGGTCGTTGTAAATAATTCCCCGTTCCAAAGATGGATTATAAAATTCATCACATTTATAAGCAAAAATAGCCATTTCGGAAAGAACAGCATAACCATGAGCAAATCCTTTTGGAATCAGAAACTGCAAATGATTTTCGGCTGAAAGTTCTATCCCATACCATTGTTTAAAAGTTGGTGAATTAGAACGTAAATCCACTGCAACATCCCACACTTTTCCTTCGATGACATAAACCAGTTTGCTTTGGCTGGCTGGCGAAAGCTGATAATGCAATCCACGAAGAACGCCATAAACAGACCTGGATTGATTATCCTGGCAAAAACGATAAGTAATTCCAACTTCATTATATCTTTTCTCGTTGTAAACTTCGTAAAAATAGCCTCGTGAATCCTCAAAAATTTTAGGTTTAATAATTAATAAATCAGGGATCGGAGTTTTAATAATTTCCATAAATACAATTACATTAGTTAAATAAAAATTTGTAAATAAATATTTAAATTGATTACTTTAATTCATTGGCAATTTTGAGAAGATATTCACCATAATGATTTTTGTTTAATGGTTCGGCAAGCTTCACCAACTGTTCTCGATCAATGTAGCCACTGCGATAGGCAATTTCTTCCAGACAGGCTATTTTCAAACCCTGACGGTTTTCAATCGTAGCAATAAAATTAGAAGCTTCAAGTAAACTGTCATGTGTACCGGTATCAAGCCATGCCATTCCACGTCCCATGATTTTTAGTTTCAACCTACCTTCATTCAAGTACAAACGATTCAAGTCAGTAATTTCCAATTCACCACGTTTGGAAGGTTTTAATTGTTTTGCCTTTTCAACAACATCATTGCTGTAAAAATATAAGCCTGTAACAGCATAATTGGATTTTGGATGCTCAGGCTTTTCTTCCAGATTCAATACATTTCCTTCACTATCAAATTCAGCCACGCCATATCGTTGAGGATCATTAACATAATAACCGAAAATTAACGCTCCATCTTCTAATTTTGCTGCTTCTTTTAGTTGTTTTGAAAAATCATATCCATAAAAAATGTTATCGCCTAAAATCATACAAACATTTTCATTGCTAATAAAATTTTCTCCAATAATAAATGCTTGTGCCAAACCATCGGGTGAAGGTTGTACTGCATACTCGATTTTTAATCCAAAATCACTTCCGTCATTTAACAAACGTTCATAAAGATGAATATCCTGGGGTGTTGAAATGATAAGAATTTCACGAATACCTGCCAGCATAAGGATAGACAAGGGATAATAAATCATGGGTTTATCGTAAACAGGAATGATTTGTTTTGAAATGCTTTTGGTAATAGGATAAAGTCGTGTACCAGAGCCACCCGCCAGAACAATGCCTTTCATAGTATATAAATTATTAAAAATGAATTTATTAGAGTTATAAAATTATTTTGTCAACTTTCAAAATAAATAAATGGTTTTTTATTTTAAAATAAGTAGAAAATGAATCATTCAAAATTATAAATAAATTGTGAAAAAAGGCAGTGAAAAGTTGTTATTTATTCTTCAAATTTTAATTCCCCTTCTTGATAAAGCCGATAATCTTTTGCCAACAGGCTCATAAACTGACTGATTTTTTCCTGTGCTTCTTGCGTGGCTGGTGTGATTTCTGCTTTTTGTAACCGCAAGATCATAATTCCATACAGAAAGTTAAAACACAATTCGATGTCACTGACATTGGTAGTAGATTTTTTTCGCAGTTCGATGATATAGGGGAAAATGGAATAAAATTTTTCATTGTAAAAATGATCTTTTCCAGAAGTAAGCAACTGTTGATGAAATTCATTCAGCTCGATAATAATGTTTTTGTTCAATTGCAAATGCCCTTTTTCTTCGACATTTTCTCGCCTCATCATGTCAATCAGACTTTCGTACCATTCATACATTTTTTTTCGATCAATTTCTGATGCTGGATAAGAAGCAATAATATGGCTGTTGATGGCATCCATATCCAGATGAAAAGCACGAATTACATCTTCAATTTGCCACATATAAAGCAAGTATTCGCAGATATTTTCATTTTTCAATTGTTGAGCAATAAACATAATTTATTTATTTATCAATTGAGAAGTCTGAATAAATTAAAAAGTACTAACAAATTAAGAGGAAAATTTAAATTCTATTTTTCCTCATTTTCCTCTTCGTCCCAATCTTCTTCATCCCAGAAAGTAGGTTCTTCAATAAAATTATCCAGTTCACGACGTTCTTTTTTGGTAGGTCTGCCGCTGCCCGGTTTTCTACCCATTTTTTTGGAAATTTTTCCAAGTTCAATTAACTCTCGTTGATCTGGTGTCGTGACATCGGCCATAAAATCAGAAACTAATTTGGCATTCATCCGATTTTCAGCCAGTTTAAGTATTTTATAAGAATACAAAACAGGATTTCTTTTGATGTTGATTACGTCGCCTACTTTAACCAAATGCGAGGGTTTCACAGGCACATTTTGAATCAGAACCTTTCCTTTTTTGCAAGCTTCGGCTGCCATTGTTCGTGTTTTGAACAGTCGTACTGCCCAGAGCCATTTATCAATGCGAATTTCGGATTTCATGATGGTGTCAGGAACTGTTTGTTATTGAATTGCGACATGGTTGATTCAATTCCTGAAAGACAAAAACTTTTGATAATTTCAATGGCTTGTTCTACCAATTTTGGTAGTGTTTTAGCTTCTTCTTCTGTCCACTGTCCTAACACATATTCTACTTGTTTTCCACGAGGGTAATTATTTCCTATGCCAACACGCAGGCGAGCATATTGATTGTGTCCTAATGTTTCTTGAATGCTTTTTAAGCCATTGTGACCGGCATCAGCACCTTTAGGCTTTAATCGAAGTGTGCCAAAGGGCAAGGAAATATCATCTACAATGACCAATAAATTTGGTACCTCAATTTTTTCTTTTTCCATCCAGTATCTTACGGCAAGTCCACTTCGGTTGACAAAAGTAGAGGGCTTCAGCAAAATCAAAGTATGACCTTTCAGTTTTATTTCACAGACAGCTCCGTATCGTTTATCGGTAAAAAAAACATTGGACGCTTTCGCAAAGGCGTCCAATATTGTAAAACCTATGTTGTGGCGGGTATTTTGATATTCAGGTCCGATATTTCCTAACCCTACAATTAAGTACTTCATTCCCTGAAAAATTTATTTTGAAGTAACTTTTTGAAAAATCAATAAAAAAATTAAAGTTAAGTAAATGCTAATTATATAATTTCCAATTGAAAATTTTATCACATACTTAAACTTTCGGTAAAATATTTTATTATTTACCAGGAACTGCCGCTTCACGAGCAGCGCGGGTAGTTTTCACCTGAGCAACAATAGCTGTTTTGGTATTTAAGATTTCAAAATCTTTGAAAGAAAGAGCACCAATCTGAATAGATTTACCCAGCCCCAGTGAGGTGACATCAATAGTAATATTTTCAGGCAGCTTCGTATAAATTCCTTTTACTTTCAAGTGACGAAGTTCAAGACTGAGTTTACCGCCAGCTTTCACTCCTTCGGCAAGTCCTTCCAATTTTACTGGCAGTTCAACTACTACAGGTTTCTTTTCGTTTATTTCAAGAAAATCCATATGCAATACTGCATCAGTAACAGGATGAAATTGAATTTCCTGAATAATAGAAGTAAATTTTTGTCCATCAATATCCAAATTAACAACAAAGACGTCTGGCGAATAGATCAACTTTTGAATTTCCTTATTGGGAACAGTAAAAAATACATTTTCTTTCCCACCATATAAGACACAAGGGACTTCATCAACTTTTCTAACAGTTTTACTTGCTTTTTTCCCTAATTCTGTTCTTTTTGTTCCTTTTAAATTAAATGTTTTCATTTTTTATAATTATGTGTTACTCAAAATTTAAGCTAATTTTAGTAGTGATTAGATTGCTTAATTTTCCCATCACACTTTCTTTTTGCAAAGGTAGATAAAAATTTTACGTTGTACAAACGTACTTAAATTTATATTTTTATTGCATTTAATCCAGAAAAACAGTATTTTTTATATTGTTAAACAGATGGTCTCCAAATAAAATTAATGAATATTCTTATTTTTAAGCCGAAAAATTAGTCAGTGTAAATAAATTCTTTAAAAAAACATAGAGAATTGAAAAAAAAATTCTATATTTGCAAACTTAAAATTCAAAAAAATCGATTTGTTTAAATTTTAAAATTGAGGAGGACTAAATATAGCTAAACAAATAACTCTTCGGCATAAAAGTAGGGAAGCAGGTGAGTATCCTCATCGTATAAATGAAGAAATTAAAGGAGTAACCCAAGTGCGTTTGGTGGGCGATAATGTCCAGCAGGGGATTTATTCTATTGAAGAAGCTTTAAAAATTGCAGATGAGCAAAATTTAGATTTGGTTGAAATATCGCCAAAAGCAGATCCACCTGTTTGTAAAATTATTGATTATCAGAAATTTCTTTATCAATTAAAAAAGCGGGAAAAAGAACAAAAAGCCAAGACGGCAAGAGTTATTGTAAAAGAAATTCGTTTTGGGCCGCAGACTGATGATCATGATTATAATTTTAAATTAAAGCATGCGCAAGAATTTTTAAAGGACGGTTGTAAAGTAAAAGCGTATGTGTTTTTTAAAGGACGTTCGATCCTTTTTAAGGAACAGGGAGAAGTTTTGTTATTACGTTTTGCTAATGATTTGGAAGATTATGCCAAAGTTGAGCATTTGCCTGAGCTGGAGGGGAAAAGAATGACCATTGTACTATCACCTAAAAAAACGAAATAAATAGATATAAATTTTTTTAAAAATGTCAAAGACAAAAACTAATTCTGGTGCAAAGAAAAGATTTTCCATTACAGGAAGTGGAAAAATAAAAAGAAGACATGCTTTTAAAAGCCATCTTTTAAGAAAAAAAACAAAGAAACAAAAACGCAATTTAACTCATTCAGCACTTGTGGATAAAACAAATCTGAAAAGTGTAAAAATGTTGCTGGGGTTAAAATAAAAAATTTATTTTAAATTTAATTATTAATTGAATGCATTAGCTTAAAGTTCGTATTAACATCCGACGCTAACATTCGTAAATTTAATTATTATGCCAAGATCGGTAAATCACGTAGCTTCACGTAAAAGAAGAAAAAGAATTTTAAACCTGACGAAAGGTTATTTTTTAAGCAGGAAAAATGTTTGGACAGTAGCCAAAAACACATGGGAAAAAGGCTTGCAATATGCTTATCGCGATCGTAAAACCAAAAAACGGAATTTTCGTGCGTTATGGATTCAACGTATTAATGCCGCAGCTCGTCTTGAGGGTATGTCTTATTCAAAATTGATGGGTGCCTTGCATAAAGCCAATATCGAAATAAATAGAAAAGTTTTGGCTGATTTAGCTATGAATCACCCCGAAGCTTTTAAGGCAATTGTTGAAAAAGCAAAAAATGCTTGATTAATTTCTACAAAGGTAAAAATAATAGTCTTTTTCATAAGTTACACCTCAAAATTATAAAAAACTTTTGAGGTGTTTTTTATTTATTTCTTTATTCCTTTCTATTTTTATTGTTCTTATAAAAAGAGATAAAGATAGCATCTCAAAAAAATGTGTAAAGAATAATTTTAAAAGGAGTTTAAAGTTTGCAAGTTACGAGTCACAAGGGATGAAAATTTAGTTGATAGTCAGGAACTTGGAGCTTTGAGTTAATGAGACAAGGTGCGAAGGAAAAAGGATGTTTATAAGAAAATTTTGATTGGTATCAAAACAATTGAAGCGAAGCGAAATCGCCGAAACAATTAAAAATAAACATTTTTGAGGTAAAAAAAATGATAGAGTTTGGATACAGTTCATTTTTTTAATTCATTTTCATTGAAATCTGTTTCAATTTCAGAAATCTTTTTTCTAACTTTGTCTGGTAGCATATTTTTTCTATTTTTATAATTATATAGCTAATGTGCTCATTTTTAGTGATATATTATGGGACGTGCTACTTTTTTCAGTGCTTTCCAAAATATGAAACTTTTATTTTTTGCCAATAAAAATAGATATGAGAAAAATTTTTTATTTCACTATTCTTTTATTTTCTTTATTCATTTCTTGTACCAATAATGAACCAAAAGAACCTTACCTATATGAGAAAAATCCTCAATATACGTGGGGCTATGCAGTATTTTACGGCGATTATTATATTGAATATGGGAATGAGAATAACGTATTATCTATTTCGTTGTTTACCAATGGATTGGGAATTAATGAAAACAATTATTTAATTGGAACTGGTCAATATTTGTATCTGGAAGATGTTTTTGTAACACCAACCGATACTTTGTTGCCTGATGGTATTTATACTATTGATAAAAGTGGAGAATCTTTTACCATTTCTCCTGGTGAACATTTGTCAATAGATAGCCTCATTTACACAGTTGGAGCAACCATTACTTATTTAGACATTTATTTGCTGAATCCTGTTGAAAAATTAATTACTGAAGGGACCATGAATGTTAGTAGTCAAGATACTATCTATACTATTAGTTGCAATTTTAAAACAGACGATAACTTTGAACTAAAAGGAAACTTCACGGGTACATTGCCGCACTTTGATCAATCGTTGAAAAAAAATTCAGAAAGTTTACCTTTTTTAAGATACAAGCATCGTTATTTCATAAATTCCTTAAAATAAAAAGTTTTTCTTTTCATTTTTAACTTTTACTTTTGATTACTTTTAGATAAAAAGACTGCTTAAATTTCTATAAATATCTAAAATATAATTTTCAACGTTTCTTCAACAAATAGGTACTGCTTCCTCTTAATTCAAAATTTATTTTGAGAAAAGAAATGAATTATCAATCCATACCGCCAAAACAACCAGGATTAAGTCAATTTTTTGATATTGATTTACGAGAAATAGTACCTTTTATTCATTGGAGTTTTTTCTTTCGCGCGTGGCGAATTCCTGGAAAATTTGAAGGAATTGAAAAAGTTTCTTCTTGTGTTTCCTGTAAGCAATCGTGGTTACAGAATTTTTCCGGTTCAACTCGTGATAAAGCAGAGGAAGCATTAAAACTTTTTCAGGATGCCCAAAATATGCTTCAACAGTTTTCTGTAGAAAAATCTGTTCAGATTAATGCTGCAGTAGGCTTATTTTCTGCCTTTGCTCAAGAAGAAGATATTCATATTTTATATGAAAATAAAGAATTCATCATTCCTACACTTCGTCAGCAGCATCCTTCCACAGATGGTTTTTGCTATGCTTTATCTGATTTTTTGAATGTTGAAAATGATTATATTGGTACCTTTGCTACAGTAGTGCAAGGAACAGAAAAATTGATTCAGCATTTTGAAAATAAAAAAGATATTTACAGTTCCATGATGGTGAAAACTTTAGCAGATCGTTTGGCAGAAGCTACTGCTGAATGGCTACATTATCAGGTTCGAACAAAAATTTGGAATTATGCGTCTGATGAACTACTGGAAATAGAAAATATTTTGAAAAACAAATATCAAGGTATTCGTCCCGCTATTGGTTATCCTTCTTTACCAGATCAATCTATCATTTTTGACCTGGAACCCTTACTCCAATTAAATACAATTGGGATAAGAATAACGGAAAATGGAGCTATGTATCCACCGCCGTCAGTAGCAGGATTGTACTTTGCTAATCCACAATCAAAATATTTTAATGTAGGCAAAATTGATGATCAACAATTAAAGGATTATGCACGTCGACGTGGAAAAACAATAGAAGAAATGAAAAAATGGTTAGCTGCAAACATCTAATTGTTCTATATCTTGAAAAATTAAAAAATAAAATCAATTTAATGATTTTTTAACTTGTAAAATGTTGAATATCAAGAATGAATTTTAAAAAAATTAGTAAAACAGACGTTTAAAAGTAGACTCAAAAATCATTTATAAACAAGTAAAAAATTTTAAAAGAATAATCATGGCAGAGAAATTATTAAAAATCAAAGGAATGAGTTGTTCTCATTGTGCATCTCGGGTTGAAAAAGCCTTGAATACAATTGATGGCGTTTCTGCAAAAGTAGACCTTAATTCAAACACTGCAAAAGTTAGCTTATTAAAAGAAGTCAGCGATGAAGTTTTAAAAAAAGCAGTTGAAGATGTAGGTTATGAAGTAACAGGTATTTTATAAAAAATTTTCTTTTCGATAGTTATTTATAAAGAAATGAATTTAGAATTGAGAATTAAATCAGTATTTTTATTTTGCATCTGATTTGTTGACTTCTTATGTTTTAAGTTTACTTTCTTTTTGATTTGTGTCAAAACAATTGAGTGGAGCAATTATTGGCGTGTTCTATCAAGCGTTTATCTGCTGTTCGCTGGGGAGTAACTCGAGATTTATGGTTAGCATGGATTTTAACTATTTCTGTAAGTGCTTTGATCGCAGCTATTATTTATTGGGCAGTTGGTCATTATTTGATTTAAAAGTTATTTTAAAGCACTATTAATTTTTTTAATATCTTGCTCTATATTTATTCGGAAATTTGTGTGTAAATCAATAAATTATCTATTCTTCTATTGTTTCGGTGGAATTTACAAAAAATCATTTTAAAATTATTATTGGCAAAGTATAAAAAATTAGAATACTTTGTGTAACTTTGTGCTGTCAAATTATATGTGGAAAGATTTGAGCTGCTTGCAACCACAGAAAAAAATGCTAAAATTGCGTGCCATTTTCTGCTTGCCATTTATAAGTATTTTCGAATCTTCCTGCCTGTAATTTAAAATTCAACTACTATTTCAACAATTTTAAATTATTAAAATCATGGCGTATTTATTTAGTTCTGAATCGGTTTCTGAAGGACATCCCGACAAAGTAGCGGATCAAATTTCTGATGCATTAGTGGATAATTTTTTAGCATTGGATAAAAATTCAAAAGTAGCATGTGAAACTCTTGTAACGACAGGACAAGTAATCATTGCAGGAGAAGTCAAAACAAATGCTTATGTAGATGTTCAATCTGTTGCCCGACAAACCATTAATAAAATAGGTTATACAAAAAGTGAATATATGTTTGCTGGAAACAGTTGTGGCGTATTATCTGCTTTGCATGAACAATCACCAGATATTGCTCGCGGTGTCGAGCGGGAAGATCCGATGGAACAAGGAGCAGGTGACCAGGGAATGATGTTTGGGTACGCTTGCAATGAAACCAACAATTATATGCCTATCGCTCTCGATATTGCTCATACATTAGTAAGCGAACTGGCAAAAATTCGTAAAGAAGGGAAGGAAATGACTTATCTTCGTCCTGATGCTAAATCTCAGGTAACTATTGAATATGATGATCACAATCGTCCTTTAAGAGTTCATACTATCATTGTTTCTACACAACATGATGAATTTATAAAAGTTGGTAATGGAAAAACTCAAGAAGAAGCTGATATAGAAATGCTTTCTGTTATTCAAAAAGATATTGAAAATATTTTGATTCCGAGAGTAAAAATAAAAGATCAACAATTTGAACGACTTTTTAATGATGATTATCGTTTGTTAGTTAATCCTACTGGAAAATTTGTTATTGGAGGTCCACATGGAGATACAGGTTTAACAGGAAGAAAAATTATTGTGGATACTTATGGAGGAAAAGTAGCTCATGGAGGAGGAGCTTTTTCAGGAAAAGATCCCTCAAAAGTAGATCGTTCGGCTGCATATGCTGTCCGTCATATTGCCAAAAATATGGTTGCTGCAGGAATAGCCGATGAAGTATTGATACAAATTGCATATGCAATTGGAGTGTCTAAACCTATTAATTTTTGCATAAATACCTTTGGCACAGCTAAAATTAAATGGAGCGATGAAGAAATTTCGAAAAAAATCGAAAAGCTTTTTGATTTGCGTCCAAAAGCCATTGAAGAAAGTTTAAAATTACGTAATCCAATTTACGAAGAAACTGCAGCCTATGGACATTTTGGAAGAACCCCCGTTGAAGTAAAAAAATATTTTCAAGATGGGAATGGCAATAAAATTTCACATATTGTAGAACTTTTCACTTGGGAAAAATTGGACAAAGTAGAAGAAATCCGAAAAGCTTTTCAACTTTGATTTCTTTTTTATATAAAATGAAAATAAAAAAACCGTTACTATTTTCTATTAGTGAACGGTTTTTTTAATATCGATTTTGAAAGATAATTTTATTTTTGTATCAAAACCCACGCATCAGGGAATCTATTTTTTATTTGATTGATACGTGCATGAGCTTGATTATAATCATTAAAGGAATCAATAATTACCCTGTACATTCCTTGTTCATTGATTACGATTAGAGAATTATTACCTTCTTGTTTTAATGTGCTTTGTAAGCCTTTCGCATTTGACAAGTTTTTAAAACTTCCAACTACTACATGATATTTGTAACTTAAAGCATCATGATTTGTTTCACCTTCAGCCAAATTAAAGCTTTCTTTACGTGTAACTTCTGGTATATTAGTTTCGGTCTCTGAAGGCGGAGTAGTTACAACAACAGGAGCAGTAGTTTCTGAAGGAGTAGTAGAAGCAGAGGTGGTGGTAGCTTTTACATTTGCTCCAGGAATTTCTGTCACCTTTTGTTTTGATTTGCAACCAGAGAAAGCTATTGTCATGAGCGACAATATTATTAAACAGTTCAAAAAATTTCTGATTTTCATATTGATTTTTTTTATGATTATAAAACGTGCTTTTCCATTGCAAAGATGGAAACAAAATTAGAAATATACAAAATTTTATGATTTTATTTTATCCAATTTTTTGAGTTCGATGTTCATAAATCTACTCATAAAAGATTGCTTTGCTAATCTTTTAAAAGTCAGCATTGATATTCAACAACTTACAAACCGTAAAACCCTTAAAATTAATTTGTCAGAGTTATTCATTATTTTCAAAAAAGCATAGTTTTTTAATAGTCAGAAGAATCAAGGATTTTTCTAATAAAAAAGGAAAATACTTTGTATCCTTTCAATATTCATTTTTTTTTGCGAAATTTGCAGCTTTAATTGAGTTAAGTTATTATAAGCAAAGTGAAAGATACCAAGTATATTTTCGTAACGGGCGGCGTTGTTTCTTCATTAGGTAAAGGCATTATTGCTGCCTCAATAGGTAAATTATTGCAATCAAGAGGTTTTAAGGTAACCAATCAAAAAATTGATCCGTATATCAATATCGATCCAGGAACTTTAAATCCTTATGAACATGGCGAATGTTACGTCACAGTAGATGGACACGAAGCCGATCTGGATTTAGGTCATTACGAGCGATTTTTAAATATTGAAACGCATAAGGAAAATAATTTTACTACAGGACGAATTTATCAGACAGTTATTGAAAAAGAACGAAGAGGAGATTATTTGGGAAAAACTGTACAGGTAATACCTCACATCACTGACGAAATTAAACGCAATATTAAATTATTAGGCAGTAGAGAGGGGTACGATTTTGTCATTACTGAAATAGGTGGGACAGTAGGCGATATTGAATCCTTGCCCTACATTGAAAGTGTACGTCAATTACGTTGGGAACTGGGTAAAAATTGCCTTGTCGTTCATTTAACTTATGTGCCTTATATTACTGCTGCACAGGAATTAAAAACTAAACCCACTCAACATTCTGTAAAAACTTTACAGGAACAGGGAGTACAACCTGATATTATTGTTTTACGAACAGAACATAATATTCCTGCTGATTTACGAAAAAAAGTAGCCTTATTTTGCAATGTGGAGCCATCGGCGGTTATGCAATCTATTGATGTTTCAACTATTTACAGAGTACCATTGAATATGCACGAAGAAAAGCTGGATGAAATTCTTTTGAGTAAAATGGGATTCGATTTAACTAAAACACCTTCTGCTGATCTGGATAAATGGAGACATTTTGTAGAAAAACTTGAAAATGCAAAAGATGAAATTCATATCGCTCTGATAGGAAAATATGTTCAACTTCCAGATGCTTACAAATCTATCACCGAATCCCTTCTCCAGGCATGTGCTTATAACGATAAAAAATTACAACTGGACCTAATTTTATCAGATAAATTAAATGAAGATAATGTGGCAAAAAAATTAGCCAATGCTGATGGAGTAATTATAGCGCCAGGTTTTGGGCAACGAGGAATAGAAGGAAAATTTGCAGCTATAAAATATACTCGTGAACATAACATTCCCACATTGGGAATTTGTTTGGGAATGCAATGTATGGCTATTGAATTTGCTCGAAATGTATTGGGTTACGCTGATGCGAATAGTACAGAGTTTGACCCCACTACATCTCATAATGTAGTGGATATTATGGAAGAGCAAAAAAACATATTAAATCTTGGTGGAAGTATGCGAGTGGGAGCTTATCTGTGCTCTTTAAAAAAAGGAACGAAAGTTTATGAAATTTATCAAACGGATAATATTTATGAGCGTCATCGACATCGTTTTGAATTTAATAATGACTATAAGGAAGAATTTGAAAAAGCCGGAATGATTTGTAGCGGTATCAATCCAGTTTCTAACCTCGTAGAAACAATTGAATTACAATCGCATAACTGGTATATTGGCGTTCAATTTCATCCAGAATATCATAGTACAGTAGTGAATCCTCATCCGCTCTTCATTAGTTTTATTAAAGCAGCTATCGAAAAACAAAATAAAAAACTTTAATTTTTTAACAGTAAGGGAAAGAAGAGGTTGAAATTTATAAAATATGGATAAAAATACGTTTATAGGTTTTTTGTTGATTGCGGTCATTCTCATTGTGTTTTCGTGGTTAAACAGGCCATCGCCCGAAATGATTGAAAAACAAAAACGATACAATGATTCCATTGCAAGAGTTCAGCAGATAAAAGAAGAAAGTGAAGCTGTAAAACATCAGGCTGATTCTTTACTGAAATCACCTTTACTCAAAAAAGATTCACTGACCAATTTTATTCTCGAAGATGCTTATGGAGATTTTGGCATAGCTGCTGTGGGAGAAGAAAAATTTATCACGATTGAAAATGAATTTTTAAAGATTACTTTTACTAATAAAGGAGCTCAAATTTATTCGGTGGAGCTGAAAGATTACCGCCGCCACGATTCTTTGCCTTTAATATTATTTGAAGGAAAAGAAAACAAAATGAATTTTACTTTTATTACCAATAACAATCGTATTGTCAATACAGAAAATTTGTATTTCGAACCTCTCCCTGAAATTAAAAAGGACAAAAATGGAAATCAAACTATTATTTTTCGTCTGAAAACTACTGGAGAAGGTTATCTGGATTTTGTCTATACAATTCCTCCTAAGGATTATATGATAGGCTTTGGTATTAAAGCTTATCATATGAATAATGTTTTGCCAGCAAGCATTAATTCGCTTGAAATGCAATGGATTTCAAAAATTCGTCAACAGGAAAAAGGACGGCAATTTGAATCACGTTACTCAATGATTCAATATAAATATTTATCAGACGACACAGAAAAACTTAATCCTAATAAAGACGACAGCAAAGAAATAACTAATAAAATAAAATGGATTGCTTTTAAAGATCAGTTTTTTAGCAGTGTTTTGATTGCAGAAGATGCTTTCACCTCAACCACATTAAAAAGTACAATAGAAAAAACGGACTCACCTTATTTAAAATCATGCAGTGCTGAAATGACGGTACCTTTTGATATTTCAGGCAAAGAACCGACTGTATTTCGGATGTACTTTGGTCCTAATAAGTTTAATATTCTTGCAAGTTATGACAAGGGCGTAGATAAAAATGAAAAATTAAAGCTTCAAAGTTTAGTGCCGCTTGGTTGGGGAATTTTTGGATGGATTAATCGTTTTCTTATTATTCCAATGTTCAACTTTTTTAGTAAATTTATTAGTAATTACGGAATTATTATTCTTTTAATGACCATTGTTATTAAGATTATAATTTTCCCGCTTACTTATAAATCTTATACTTCGAGTGCAAAAATGCGTGTTTTGAAACCAGAAATAGATGAAATTTACAAACGTATTCCTCCAGAAAAAGCAGCAGAACGTCAAAAAGCAGTGATGGAATTATATTCAAGAGTAGGCATTAGCCCGATGAGTGGGTGCATTCCAGCTTTACTGCAAATTCCTATTTTGTTTGCGATGTTTAGCTTTTTCCCTGCTTCCATCGAGCTCAGACAGCAAAGATTTCTTTGGGCTGAAGATCTTTCCACTTATGATTCTATTTTAAACTGGAATGCTTATATTCCCATTATTACTCCTTATTTTGGAAACCATATTAGCTTGTTTTGTTTGTTGATGACCATCAGCAGTATTGTAGCAACCCGGTTAAATATGGCTAATTCTACACCTTCCGATCAGCCGGGTGGAAATCTGATGAAGTGGATGATGTATTTGATGCCCGTGATGTTTATGTTTATATTCAACAATTATTCGGCAGCATTGAGTTATTACTATTTCATTTCCACTTTAATCACTATCATTCAAACCTATGTTATCCGCAAAATGGTTGATGAAAAAAAATTATTGGCAGAATTGCATGCTAAACGCAATACTAAAAAGCCTGTCAAAAAAAGTAGTTTCATTGAGCGTTTAGAAAAAATGCAACGCGAGCAAGAAAAAGCTTTGAAAAACAGAAAATAAGTTTTGTATCTCGGCTAACTTAAACAGAAAGTAGAAAAATATTATTTTCGTTGTTCATTTTTTAAAATTTATTTTCCCTATGAAATTCAAAGGAATTATTTTCACAAGTATTGTTATTACTTTGCTTTTTTGTTCGTGTAAAAAAACAAATCGTTTTGCCATAAACACTTCAAAAGATAGGATAAAAGTGGTTATTCAACGGTTTGATAAAGATTTGATTTTACTTGATACAATCAATACAGAAGTTGGTGTTAAACAATTATATCAAAAATATCCTGATTTTTTCCCCTTTTATATTTCTTCTATTCTGGAAAGGGACCCACAAGATACTTTAAAAATCTGCGATTTAATAAAAAACTTCTTAAAAGATACCACTTTTGTAAAGGTAAATAAAAAAGTGCTTGAAGAATATGCCGATGTTTCTGATATTGAAACAACTCTTTCCACCGCTTTTACTTATACTCATTATTATTTTCCTGAAATCAAACTCCCAACTGTCTATTTTTTTGTTTCAGGATTTAATCGGGCTATTTTATGGAACGACCATTTAATTGGTATTGGAACGGATTTATATTTGGGCAACGATTATCCGCTCTATAAAGAAATTACTTATGAATACATGATTTATAATATGCGACGTGAATGCATTCCTGCTGATATTGTTTCTACCTTGCTGGTCAATTCCTTTCCAATGAAAAGTTCTCAGGATCGTTTGATTGAAAACATGCTTTATCGCGGAAAAATCATGTATTTATTGTCTATTTTTTTACCTGAAGAAAAACCGACAGATTTGATAGGTTATACTCCTACTCAATGGGAATGGTGTAAAAAACACGAAAAAGAAATTTGGGCAAGTGTTATTGAACAAAAAGCATTATTCTCGTCCAATTCTAAAATTATTGGAGCATTTATAAACGATGCTCCATTTACTGCACCCATCTCGCAGGATTCTCCTGGACGACTTGGCACGTGGATAGGCTGGCAGATTATAAAAAGTTATATGGAAACAAATAAAAATGTGGATTTGAGGCAGCTTATGAATGAAAGAAATTATGAAAAATTGCTTGAAAATTCCAATTATTATCCATAAAAAAACGGCTTACTCTTTTACAGAAAAGAATAAGCCGCATTATTTTAAAAAAATTAATTCCCACCAGGTATAATTGCTTCTGATGGACAAACATCAGCACAGACTCCACAATCTGTACATACTTCGGGGTCTATTACATAAATATCACCTTCTGATATTGCATCTACTGGACATTCAGTAATACACGATCCACAAGCAATACAATCTTCTGTAATTACGTAAGCCATTTTTCTATTTTTTATTTTAAATAATTTACTGCAAAATTACACATTATTTCTATATCAAAAAAAAATTTCTGATTTTTTCTTATTTTATAATCTGAGTCCATTCAGAAAACTCTTTCAAAGTTAATTTATTTAAACATTGATGAGATTTCTACACTTGATTCGTATTAACCTAAAAAATTTTTTGTTTTTTAAGAAAACAATTTTTTTAGATTTATAAGTCTGCAAAATTTAATTGGTCAGCTATATAGGTTATTCTTTGATATTCAAAATATTATAATATTTTCATTCATGTAAAATACTTTTATATGAATGAAAAAGAAACACAAAATGGGTAAAAAAGTTTCAATCTGATAATATAAATCTAAATATTTTTTCTATTTGTTATCAAAAATTCTTGTTTTTTATTTTTTAATGATTTATATTTGCCAGTTCATTACTTTATTTTACAAGATAAAATAAAAATTAAGTAAATTTATCAACAAAAATGCAAAGCTTATGAAAAAACTAATCTTCTTATTTACCTGCCTATTTATGGTAGGAGTGAGTTTAACGAGTGCCCAATCGCGACCAATTTCGGGGAAGGTAATTTCTTCAGAAGATGGCAAACCGGTAATAGGAGCCTCAGTGTTGGTTAAGGGAACAACAATAGGAACCATAACAGATGTCAATGGTAATTTTACAATTGATTTACCAGCGAATGCAAATACTTTGGTTATTTCCTATGTGGGTATGGAAACTGTAGAGGTGGAAGCCAAAAATGGAATGGTGGTAGAATTATTTAGCAGTGTATCCGAATTAGATGAAGTAATTGTTACTGCTTTTGGAACTACAACCAAGAAATCTTTTACCGGTTCAGCAGCAGTAATCAAAGAGGATGATATTATTAAGCGTCAGGCTTCTAATATTACCAATGCTTTGGTTGGACAAGTAGCTGGAATTCAAGGTTTGTCTTCAAATGGTCAGCCAGGTGTAGGTTCTACTATCCGTATTAGAGGAATTGGCTCACTGAATGCAAGCAATGCACCTCTTTATATTGTTGATGGCATACCTTATGATACCGATATTTCTGCTATTAATAATGCAGATATTGAGTCAATTACAATATTAAAGGATGCTGCTTCCAATGCCTTATATGGAGCAAGAGGAGCTAATGGAGTAGTTATTATAACTACCAAACGTGGCAAATCGAGAGAGGCTTTAGTTACTGTCGATACTAAATGGGGTAATAATTCTCGTGCAATTCCTGCTTATAATGTAATGACAGATCCTGCTATGTATTATGAAACATTTTATCGAGCCCTGTATAACAGTAGGATTTCTGCAGGTGTAACTGCTGCTCACGAATATGCTAATAAAAATTTATTAGATGTTTCGCAAGGAGGATTAGGCTATTTAGTTTATACAGTCCCACAAAATGAACGTTTAATTGGTACTAATTTTAAACTAAATCCCAATGCTACTTTAGGTTATTCTGATGGAAATTTTACGTATTTGCCAGATGATTGGTATAACGAATTGTTCAAAACTAATAATTTCCGTCAGGAATATAATGTAAATATTAGTGGTGCTACAGATAAATTATCTTATTATGCCTCAATAGGTAAACTTGATGATACGGGAATTATTGAAAATTCTAATTTTTCCAGGTTTTCTAGTCGTGCAAATGTAGATTTTCAGGTAAAAAAATGGTTGAAAATTGGAACTAATTTTTCTTTTGCTCAAACCAAAAGTAGATATCCAAGTGAGCAGACAACTACAAACTCATCAGGAAATCTATTTTTCTTAACTTCTAATATTGCTCCTATATATCCCTTATATATTAGAGATGCTGATGGCAATATTATGGTTGATCATAATGGTTTTATTATGTATGACTATGGAGATGGAACTATTATTCCTTATAAACGTCCATTTATGAGTCAGTCAAATCCTGCTTCGGCTCTTATGTTAAATAAAGAATTTTATTTAACGGATTATTTTATAGGGAAATGGTATGCTATAGCAGATTTATATAAAGGTTTAAAATTTACAGTTAATTATGGTTCAACAAATGCTAATCAAAGATATCAATATACATTAAATCCATTTTATGGTCAATTCGCTGACATGGGAGGTGCGGCAGGTGTTAGTCAAACAAGATTCACGAGTACCAATCAACAATATTTATTAACTTACGAAAATCGCTTTGATTTAAATAACATTGACTTATTATTGGGTTATGAATTGTATGAATTTAAAAATGCCGATTTATCAGGCTATAAACAAAAACTTTTTCAGCCTTTTGTTCCTGAAGTGAGCAATGCGATTCTTCAACCCAGTACTTCATCATCTACTGATTCTTATTCGACGATGGGAGTTCTCTTTCAGGCTAAATACGATTATGATACAAAATATTTTGCTTCTGCATCTTATCGTAGGGATGCTTCTTCTTGTTTTGCACCTAAAAATCGTTGGGGTAATTTTTGGTCTGTAGGTGGTGCATGGGATATTAATAGAGAAAGCTTTATGTCTATTGATTTTATCGATATGTTAAAATTAAAAGCCAGTTATGGAGCTCAAGGAAATGATAAACTTTATTATCCTGGTACTGCAACTATTAATTATTATCCCTATATTGATCAATATGAGGTAAAGGAAGTGAATGGAGAATTTTCAACTGCACGTATTTATAAAGGAAACGAAGATTTAACCTGGGAAACTTCTTATAATTTGAATGCTGGTATTGATTTTTCAATGTTCAATGAACGTTTTAATGGAACAATAGAAGGTTTTTCAAGAAAGACGGAAGATATGTTATATTATAAACCGATGCCAGGCTCTGCTGGATATACCGAATCGCCTATGAATATAGGCTCTGTAAGAAACTCTGGAGTAGAAGTTGATTTGCACATGGATATAATTAAATCACGTTCATTTGTCTGGAATATTTATGCTAATGCTACTTTTCTTAAAAATAGAATTATAGCTTTGGATGAATCATTAAATGGACAATGGATTGATGGAAATTATATTTACAAAGAGGGAGAATCCATGTATAATTTTTATATAAGAAAATATGCAGGCATCGATCCTGAAACGGGAGCTTCTTTGTGGTATAAGGATGTTATAGATAATGATGGAAATATTACCGGACAGGAAAAAGTTACAAATTGGTCTACCGCCACTCAATATGAATTAGGAGATGTTCTTCCTGATGTTTATGGTGGTTTTGGAACATTATTCAATTTTGTCGGTTTCGATCTGTCCATTTCATGTGCTTATCAATTGGGTGGCAAAATATACGACAATACTTATGCCAGTTTAATGCATGCAGGATATGGAGATAATGCGGGGCGAAATTGGCATACTGATATTTTAAAAGCATGGACTCCCGAAAATCCGAATACCGATGTGCCAAGAGTAAATTCGAATGATCAATTTACAAATTATATCTCAGACCGATTTATTGTTAGCTCTGATTATCTAAGTATTCAAAACATAACATTAGGTTATACTTTGCCCAGCAAATTTTTAAAACGTTTTAATATCAACAAACTTCGGATTTATGGTGTGGCAGACAATGTAGCACTTTTTTCTGCCCGTAAAGGATTAGACCCTCGCCAGAGCTATACTACTTCGAATGCTGAATTGTATTCTCCTATACGGTCTATTTCCGGTGGCATAAATATAACGTTTTGATAATTAACTTTTTAAACAAGAAATAATATGAAAACAATAAAAAAAATAATTATCTTTTTTTTAAGTGCAGTAGTTTTAATAAGCTGCGAAGATAAGCTCGATACGGGACCTGAAGGAGGAACGTTGACTCAAGAACAGAAGAAAAAAGCTTTTGAAGCCAATCCTGCTTTGTTGGCATCGGATGTGGCAGCTATGTATGCCAATATGATTGCCGATAGGGCAATCTTAGGAGAAGATTATCATAATGATTTTGGTTATGCAGCCGCTTGTTTGATGATGGATTCTAATGGTGCTGACATGACATGTGCTAATGTGGGGTATAATTGGTTTGCTCCAAATGCTAGTTATGCAGATAGAGTTTATACAAATACAAGAACTATTTTTATGTGGAATCTTTTTTATAAACAAATTGCTTCAGCTAATTTGGTGATTTCTTCAGTAGATTCTGCAACAACTGAGCCTACTTTAAAAGCTTTTAGAGGGCAAGCTTTAGCTATACGAGCTTTTGATTATCTGAATTTAGCTCAAACACATCAATTTACTTATATCGGTCATGAGGGAGCACCTTGTATTCCTATTGTTACTGAAAAAACTACTGCCGAACAGTTGATAAATAATCCTCGGGCTTCTGTTGAAGCTGTATATCAATTAATAAAAAATGATTTAGATGAAGCCATTACTTTATTGGAAGGTTACAAAAGGCCCGATAAGGGTTACATTGATCAAGCTGTAGCCTATGGATTAAGAGCTCGAACTAACCTTCTAATGGGCAATTATTTAGATGCTGCTAATGATGCCGAAATGGCTTTAAGTTTATCCGGAGCAATGCCTTATTCTCTTACTGAAGTATCTGTTCCAGCTTTTTGGAATGCAAATGATAATACGGTGATTTGGGCAAATATTATTACGGAGAATAACGATATTGTTTTAACCGGTATTGTAAATATGCCTTCTCATTTGTGTTCTTTCTTTACTGATGGATATGTTGGAGTAGGAGCATGGAAAAAGATTAACTTGCCATTGTATAGGAAAATTCCCAGCACCGATGTTCGAAAAGGTTGGTGGCTGGACGAGAACTTAGAGTCTCCTCTTGTAGCTGATCGATCGTATAATGGATGGTTTGAAATTGCAAGGTCAGATGGTGATTTTGGTCCTTATACTAATGTTAAATTTGGAGCAGATAATAATGATTTGAATAATTTAATCCCGGCACAAGATTGGTTTTTGATGCGTGCCGAAGAAATGATTTTTATTAAAGCTGAAGGGTTAGCTATGGGTGGACAGCCTAACGATGCAAAAAATTTACTTGAAAATTTTGTTAGAGCAAATAGAAATCCGAATTATGTATGTAATGCTTCTGCTCCCGAAGCAATTAGAGACGAAATATGGTTTCAACGCAGAATTGAATTCTGGGGAGAAGGGTTTTCTTATTTTGATGTAATGAGATTGAAAAAACCTGTTATCAGAGTCGAAAATGGGGTGACTTCATTCCCTGATGCTTGGCAATTTAATATTCCTGCTGAACATCCGATATTGTTATGGCTTGTTCCCAAGAGTGAGATAGAAGCGAATGAAGGGATATCGGAGGCAGATAACAATCCCAAAGTTGATCCACCTGTAGCTCAATAGTTAATAAAATATTTTTAATTCAGAATTTTTAAATGTTAATTATATGAAAAAAATTGGTAAAATTTTTAACATAGTGCTTGGTATCATAGTCGTTTCATTGATGTTTTTTACATCTTGCGAAGATACCATCGAAAGAGAACCGTCTCCTGCAGTTTCTTCTGATTGTCAAAATGTGTTTTTCACAAATAATAATGTTACTGATGTAGAATTGGAACCAACAGATCCCACTCAAGTTAGGGTAATTATATCCAGGCAAAATTCAGAAGAGGCAGCAACTGTTCCTTTGAAGGTTATTAGTGCTGATAGTGTTTTTATCATTCCTGACACAGTAACTTTTGAAGCAGGAGTAGACACTACGAGTTTTGTAGTGACTTTTCCTGAAGCGGAAGAAGGAATAAAATATAGCTTTGAAATAGGAATTTCCGGCGATGAATATTTAAATCCGTACATAAGCGATAAAACTTCCATAAAAATTTCTGTTATTCGCATTAAATGGGAAGACATTGGTCCAGGAGTTATGATTGAAGGGATTATATCTACTTTATTTGGGGTGCCTGAATTATATCCTTTTTATGTAGATATTCAAAAAGCTACTTTGCCAGGCAGTATTACACGTTATCGTCTGATAAATCCTTTTAAACCAATGGAAGCTGAAGATTTGGATAAATATGGCATAGCTGATGGTTATCCTTATAATGCTCCAGGAGACATGTTACCAGGTGATTTTTATTTGGTTATTGAGGTTGATGCTGAAAATAATGCATCCATGGAACCACAACAAATGGGATTCGATTGGGGATATGGTTATTTTACAGTGGGTTCTATTTATGGAAATATTTCCGATAATTTAAGTGCTTATCCATTAGGAGAATATGATGAAGATAATGGTGTGATTATTTTCCCTGAAAATTCTTTGTTTGTGAGCATGGCAAATTATAAAGATGGGGCACAATATCCCTGCGATACTCCTACTTACATTTATTTAAGTCGGGATGACTATTTGGCTGCTCAAAGTGCAAATTCAGAAGAGTAGAACATTTAGTTTTGTGTGTGATTTTATTATTACATTTGTACAATAATTATAGAAATAGTAGTGGGTTGTTTTTATTCCCATTACTATTTTTATTTTTATGAATGATTAAGCTTTAGTAAATAACTTGTTGCTATAATATTTCCAATACTTCTTTTAGATGTGAAATTTGATAAGTGCAGTCAAATTTTTCGGCTGATGGGTTTGTGTTATTTTTAACATACACTTGATCTATTCCTGCATTTTTTGCTCCAAGAATATCGGCTATATAACTATCGCCAATCATAATAGTTTCTTGGGGTTTTGCCTGATTAAGTTCTAAAGCATACTCAAAAATTCGTGCATCAGGTTTCAGAGCTTTAGCATCTTCGGAAAGGACAATAAAGGAAAAATAGTTTTCTATCTGGCAACTTCTGATTTTTTTATATTGAACTTCTCTGAAACCGTTAGAAATCAAGGTGAGCGGATATTTTGAAGACAAATAATCGAGTAATTCTTTAGCAAAAGGTTTTAGAGCTGTTTTGGTGGGCAAAATTTTTAGGTAATAATCTCCCATTTTTCTGGCCAATTCGTGGTCATTAATTCCCATCATAGAAAGTGGATACAGAAAACGTTCCATCATCAAGTATTCTCTGGTAATTTCACCTTTTCCATAAGCTTCCCAAAGCTCAAGATTGCGTTGGGCATAGAGGTGAAAAAATGTTTCAAAATCGTCAAAATATTGGTTTAACTTCCATTCATTAAAAATATCTTGCAAAGAAAGTTTTGCGTTTTCGTGAAAATTCCAGAGCGTATCGTCTAAATCGAAGAAAACATATCTGTATTTTTTTCTCATATATTATCTTTTGAACTTTCGTAAGTAAAATAAGTTGGTGGTTTAGAGAAAAAAAACAGCATGTTTATTTAGTAAAATCGCTGATATTCAGTAATTCTATAGGATAAAACAAAAACAAAAAAACATGCTGCAAGACAAAGATACAATAATTTTTTCAGAGATAAACAGCTTTTTTATTTCAAGTGAAAAAGCAATGGAAACTATTTTTAGTTTTCATGTTTTGCATTGGCTGTTTTCAGTTTTTCCAGCTATCTTTGTAAACAAATTGTTGATGCTATAAATTTTGACTTTTTGTAAGGTGAACATAGCATTCATGGCAATTTAAGTAAATTTTGATGAAAAAATTTTTGTCTTTTATATTACCGTTACTGATTTTAGTTTCTTCATGTATTTCCCGAGATTCGCATAGAACTGGCGAAACGCCGCTATATTCTTTACACCTGTGTTATGCTAAAGGTTTTTCAGTTAGCTATTTCAAAAATTTTAAAGAAGTAACGGTTTTTAATCCCTGGACAAAAGAAACTGTTTATCAACGATATTATTTGGTTTACGATACATCGGTTGCTGTACCAGCGAATGGCGTGAAAATTAAAATTCCTGTTCATACATTGGCAGCTACTTCTGTTACTCATTTTGAATTTCTGTGTTTGCTAAATGAAATTGATGCCGTTACAGGTGTTTGTTCTGCTAAAATTATTTACAATCCACAAATCAACGATAGGCTTAAAAAAGGTCTTGTAGTAGATTTGGGAGATGCATTTAATATGAATCTTGAAAAAACGGTGCAACTTCATGCAGATATTGTAATGGTAAGTGGTTATAATCAGAACGATCCGTTTACACAGCGTCTTGTTGAAATAGGCATTCCAGTAGTTTATAACAACGAATGGATGGAAAATTCTTTATTGGGACGTACAGAATGGATAAAATTTATTGGCGCGTTTTTCGATAAAGAAAAACTCGCCGATAGTATTTTTCAAAGAATTGAACAGCAATATTTGGAAGTTTCAAACAAAGCAAAAGAAGTAAAATATCGCCCTACAATAATGTCTGGTTCCAATTTTCGGGGAACTTGGTACATGCCAGGTGGACAAAATTTTATGGCACAACTTTTTTTAGATGCTGGTGGAAATTATTTTTATGCGGATGATACAACCAAAGGAAGTTTGCCTTTGAATTTTGAAAAAATCTTGAAGAATTTTGCCGAAACTGATGTGTGGTTGAATTGCAGTTACTGCTCTTTAGACGAATTGTTGAAAGCAGATGCAAAATATGCACTTTTTCGTCCAGTTAAATTAAAGCAGGTTTATAATTTCAACAAACGGAGGTTGTCATCAGGAGCTAATGATTTTTGGGAAAGTGGTATAGCTCATCCTGATTTGTTACTAAAAGATATAATTTCTATTTTGCATCCGGAATTATTACCTGATTATGAATTGTTTTATACAAAAAAACTGGAATAAAACATTAGAATTTTAAGCCAAAAGAAATTATTAGTTTTAAGTTGTCAAAATTTAGTTGGTAATCAGGAGTTTGGGGTTCTCGAAGGGCAAGGTTTTGATTGTGAAAAAAATGAATAATTATAATTTCGCTTGACAGGACAGCAACAAAAGAAAAATTTCTATGCCTTCTCGATGTGACTCTGTGATTTTTTAATTTTTATTATTCAGAAAACACACAAAAATTTACCCAGAAAAGACATAAAGATTTATTTCTTGCTCTTGTGCAGTTAAATAAAACCCTAAATAATTGAAACTCGCAAAATTCATATCTTGTACCAGCATTTTGTGATTCGCAACTCGCAAATCCTAAACTTTTTTAACGCCAAGCAGTTGGTCAATTATTTTTATAAATCGATGCCTTACTGTTTATTTGGGGTAAAAAATTTATTCCGCCAAATGAAATTGATTTTTTCAGAAGAAGAGATAATTTTGAATATGAATCGTTAGATTCCTAATAATTAAAAGTTTTTTCGAGCAAAACTCACCTCCCTTTTTGAAGGCTTCCCCAATTTTTTAAACACCTTTTTGATACCGATTTAAATAATTTGATTTTTTTAAGAAAACGACATTAATTTATTATCTTCTTGCTTCCTTCTAATTATAAATGTTTTTAGTATTAGTGTTTTTTCTTATTTTTGCAAATTAGATGAAAATTATGCACTTTTTGTGCATTTTATGCCAAATAAAATAACCATTATTTATATATAAAATGGAAGATTTACTGCACTCTATGAGTATCATTCAAATCGAAGACAAAAATTTTAAACTTTATATTCCTGAAAAAGAAATATTAAAATCAATTCAGGAAATTGCAGAAAAAATCAACCATGACCTGGTAGATAAAAATCCACTTTTTATCTGTATCTTGAATGGAGCATTTATGTTTGCCAGCGATTTGATGAAAGCAATTTCTATCCCCTGCGAAATTACTTTTATAAAATTATCTTCTTATCATGGCACAACTACTTCTGGGAAAATAAAAGAAATCATTGGCTTAAATGAAGATATTACGAAACGAAACGTAGTAGTAATTGAAGATATTATTGACACAGGCTTTACAATGGAATTCATTATAAATTCTCTCAAATCAAAAGGAGCTAACGAAATTCAAATCGCTGCTTTACTTTTAAAACCTGATGCTTTACAACGAGATCTAAAAATTGATTATGTAGGTATAAAAATTCCCAATGATTTCATCATAGGCTATGGATTAGATTATAATGGTTATGGAAGGAATTTAAAGGATATTTATACTTTAATTCCTGAACAATAGCCAAATAACATAAAAATTCTATATAATAGAAAATTAAAATGCTGAATATCATTTTGTTCGGAGCACCAGGGAGTGGAAAAGGGACACAAAGTAAACTCATTGCCCAGAAATATCATCTCAAACACATATCAACAGGAGAACTAGTACGCACTGAAATAAAAAAACAATCAGAGCTTGGTAAAATCGCTGAAAATTATATTTTAAAAGGCAATTTGCTTCCTGACGAAATAATAATGGATATTTTAATCAAAAATATTGATGACGAGTTGAAAAACTACAATGGAATTCTTTTTGATGGCTTTCCTCGAACACTTACGCAGGCAGAAATGCTTGAAAAAATACTCCATGAACGAAATACTGAAATAACACTTTTAATTGATTTGAAAGTTAATGAAGAGGAATTAATTCAGCGCCTGTTAAAACGCGCAGAAATTGAAGGAAGAAATGATGACAAACCGGATATAATCAAGAAAAGGCTGGAAATATATGTTCAAAATGCTGAGCCTATAAATGAATTTTATAAGAAATTAAACAAATATATTGCCATTGATGGTGTCGGAACCGTTGAAGAAGTTTTTTCCCGCATTGAAAAAGTAATCAACTCAAAATTAAATGAGGCTGAAAACTAAATCATTTTAATTTTGTTATCAGCTTACAAAAGAAACTTTTAAATGACAACTTCAAATTTTGTTGATTACGTAAAAATCTATTGTCGCTCAGGTAAAGGTGGTGCAGGTTCTACACATTTCCGTCACGAAAAATTTCTTCCAAAGGGAGGACCTGATGGCGGTGATGGTGGACGTGGTGGAAATATTATTTTAAGAGGAAACAAAAATTATTGGACTTTGCTACATCTAAAATATGCTCGTCACATTTTTGCTGAAGATGGTGAAAATGGCAGCAAAAATAGAAGTTTTGGCAAAAGTGGTCAAGATAAAATCATTGAAGTTCCTTGTGGCACAGTAGTTTACGATGGTGATACAGGAGAATTTATTTGCGATATTACACAAGATGGGGAAGAAGTTGTTTTGCTGGAAGGTGGACGCGGTGGACTTGGGAACTGGCATTTCAGAACCGCTACGATGCAAGCTCCGCGTTTCTCTCAACCGGGTGAGCCACGAAAAGAAAAAACTATCATTTTACAACTCAAAGTGCTGGCCGATGTAGGGCTGGTTGGTTTCCCCAATGCTGGAAAATCAACCTTGTTATCAGTTGTTTCGGCTGCTAAACCAAAAATTGCCGATTATCCTTTCACCACACTGGTTCCACAACTCGGAATTGTTTCCTATCGTGACAATCAATCATTCGTCATGGCTGATATTCCGGGCATCATTGAAGGAGCGGCGGAAGGTCGTGGACTGGGACTTCGTTTTCTTCGACACATCGAACGCAATTCTATTCTTTTGTTTATGGTTCCAGCGAATAGCAAAGATATTCAGGAAGAATATCATATTTTACTCAGCGAATTGGAAAAATACAATCCGCAACTTCTTGAAAAAGAACGCATTCTTGCCATTTCAAAAAGTGATTTGGTGGATAAAAATTCGTTGAAGGATTTAAAAAACAATCTTTCGATGGATATTCCTTCGGTATTTATCTCTTCTATCACAGGCGAAGGTATCAATGAATTGAAAGATTTACTGTGGACAGAACTTAACAAACCATCAAATCAACTTCTGGAAATTTCTCACCAACCTTTAGTTATTTCGCATGGAAAAATTGAGACAGAAAAGGAAGAAATAGATGAAGAAATGAATGAAAATCCTTTTTCAGAAGAGAATGAAGAAGAAAATTTCAATCAATTTAAAGGAATTGGCTGGGACGATCAGTAATTTTTTCACTAAATGAATTGTTATATGTTTTTGAAAAAAAGCCATCCTTCCGTTAAAAAATTGCAAAATTATCCTGAAAGCTTCAATTAAAAGTTTGATATATGAACGAATCATTATTAGTAGATAAAGTTAATGAAGATCCGGAAGTATTGATTTCGGATTGCCAAGAATCAGAAATTATCTTGTATATTTGTAGAACTAAAAATTAATTATAGTTTTAATCAAAAAGTTAATTTTCGCCTATCTTATTAAGCATCCATAGTAATGAAAAACAAATGGAGGTACAAACAGCTTTCCGAAGAACAGATAAAAATTCAACACAATTTAGCAAACGATTTAGGAATCAATCCTTTATTAGCCCAATTGCTAGTTCAACGGGGTATTAATAATTTTGAAGAAGCACGAAAGTTTTTCAGACCTGACCTGAACGATCTTCACGATCCATTTCTCATGGCTGATATGGATAAAGCGGTCGACAGATTGACTAAAGCTATGATTAAAAATGAAAAAATATTAATCTATGGTGATTATGACGTGGACGGAACTACCTCTGTGGCAATGGTTTATAAATTCATCAAACAGTATCATTCCAAAATAGGCTTTTATATTCCAGATCGTTATACAGAAGGTTATGGAATTTCTTTCGATGGGATTAATTATGCAGCCAGAAATCATTTCAGTCTGGTGATTGCTCTCGATTGCGGTATCAAGGATATGGAAAAAATTGCTTACGCAGCAAAATTGAACATAGATTTTATTATTTGTGATCATCACACCACCAGTGAAACACTTCCCTCAGCCGTAGCAGTGTTAGACCCCAAACGTAATGATTGTTTTTATCCTTATAAACATCTTTCTGGGTGCGGGGTTGGTTTTAAGTTACTTCAAGCTTTTTCCTCTAAAAATGATATTGCTTTTTCGGACCTTGTTCCCTTGTTGGAATATGTTGCTTTAAGCATTGCTTCTGATATTGTTCCTATTACTGGCGAAAACAGAATTTTGTCTTATTATGGTCTGAAACAGATTAATACAAGTCCTTCTATTGGTTTAAAAGAAATTATCAATGTATGCAATCTGTCAGATAAAGAAATCACTATTAGTGACATAGTTTTTAAAATTGGTCCTCGCATCAATTCCAGTGGACGAATAAAATCCGCTTCGGAAGTTGTGGAATTGCTCATATCCAATGATGTGAATTTTTCCAGAAAAAAAAGTGAAATTTTGAATGAGTACAATAACAATCGGAAAAATTTGGATAAAAACATTACAGACGAAGCTATTCAAATGATTACCAATGATAAGGAATATCATAAGAAAAAATCTATTGTAGTTTATCAACCTCATTGGCACAAAGGTGTGTTAGGAATTGTAGCTTCACGGCTCACAGATGAATATTATAAACCTGCTATTGTTTTAGGACGATCAAATGGAATGGTTTCTGGTTCGGGTCGTTCCGTGCAAGGTTTTGATCTTTACAAAGCCATAGAATATTGTAGTGATTTACTTGAAAATTTTGGCGGACATATGTATGCGGCTGGCTTATCGCTAAAAGAAAAAAATATACCGTTGTTCGCTGCAAAATTTGAGGAATACGTTTCAGAAAACATTCTGGAAGAGCAAACCTATCCTCAAATGGATATTGATTGTATTCTTCAATTCAAAGACATTACACCCAAATTTTTTCGTATCTTAAAACAATTTGCTCCTTTTGGTCCTGAAAACATGAAACCTGTTTTTGCCTCAAAAAAAGTTTTTGATTATGGAACAAGTCGTTTAGTTGGCAAAGAACAGGAACATTTAAAAATGGAATTGATTGATTCAAGCTCCGAAAATGTGATGAATGGAATTGCTTTTGGCATGAGTGAATATAACACTCATTTAAAATCTCTTCAACCTCTCAATATTTGCTATACTTTGGAGGAAAATAATTTCAATGGAAATACTACCATTCAACTGATAATCAAAGACATGAAAGTCGAAAACGAAAATTTTTGAAGTGAAAAATAATATTATTTTTCAAGAGGAAGAACTGTCATCCTTATCTTTTCTCTTTGAAATCCATTCTTCATTAAAAGTTTCCGACTGCTTAGCTCTCTTCTCATCCAATACAATAAAACGTCTGTAATATGATAAAATGAGGGAAGTAATGGGCAAGGCAATTATCATTCCTGCCAATCCCAATAAAGCACCCCAGATGGAAAGTGATAGTAAAATCAGAGCAGGATGAAGGCCTGTCACTTTCCCCATTATTTTGGGGACCAAAATCAAATCTTGTATGGCTTGTACCGTTAACCACACAATAGCAATACTTAAAACAACAAGCCAAAAATTTTGACCTGTTTCAGCCGACTTTAATACCGCCAGAAAAAAACATGGAATAATGCCCAGTAATTCCAGATAGGGAACAAGATTTAAAATACCAATGGTCAAGCCCATTAGAATAGACATAGGTAAACCAATGATACTTAGTCCAATCATGTGCAAAATTCCTACACACATAGCCACGAGAGCTTGCCCTCTAAAATAGCGATTCATTCCATCTTCGATATCTTGAACTATCTGCCACACCATTGAACGATATTTTTGAGGAACTAATTCAATCCATTTGGTAGAAATTCTTTCGTAATCCATTAAAATAAAAAACAAATAAAGAAAAACGATAATAAGTACCGCCCAACTTAGAATAAAATTGAAAGAACCACTAACAAAATTCCAAACTCCAGGCAAGACTTTTTTGAGAATCGACAGAAAATTTTCACTTTGAACCAAAGTTTGTAAATCGAATCTGGAAAGAAACTCTTTTAATTGATTCTGCCACGCTAAGGGCAAAATGGCATTTATATCTGTGCGTTGAATATAACTATTAATTAATCCAACAACTGTTTGTGTTTCGTCAATAATAATAGGAACAAGAATAAATCCCAGACCAACAAAAAATCCTATGAAAAGCAAGAGGGTAACAATGACCGACAATAAGCGTGATTTGAATTTTAACTTATATTGAAAAAAATGAACAATTGGTTGTAATAAATAAGCCAAAAGCCAGCCAACGAGAAAAGGCAGCAAAACTTTACTTACTTTTTTTAATAAAAGAAAAAGTAAAAAAAGTACGGTTAAGGTAATGATAATGCGTACAACACGATCAAAAGTATAAGGTTTTGAATTTTCACTCATATTATCCTTAAAATAATTTAATTTTTTAATGAAATTGAGATTCTTTTTGAACTTCGTTATAACATTTCCGACATAAAGGTTCGTATTGATCCATTTCTCCCAGCAATACTTGTTTGTTATTTTCAACCAGTCGGTGAGAAATATACGCCAGTGCCCCACAGCGGACACAAATAGCATGCACTTTGTAAACATCGTCTGCTATAGCAAGCAAAGCTGGCATGGGTCCAAAAGGAACACCCCGAAAATCCATATCCAATCCAGCTACAATCACACGGATTCCATCGTTTGCCAATTGATTACAAACATCCACCAACCCATCATCAAAAAATTGAGCTTCATCAATACCCACCACATCCACGTTTGAACTTAAGAGCAAAATACTTGCCGAAGAATCGACCGCCGTAGAAGGTATGGTATTTCTGTCGTGCGACACCACTTCGTCCACTGAATAACGAGTATCTATTCGAGGCTTAAAAATTTCAACTTTTTGTCTCGCAAATTGTGCTCGCCGTAAACGTCGAATCAGTTCTTCCGTTTTACCAGAAAACATCGAACCACATATAACTTCAATACTGCCACGTATTTTTTCATTGGGATGGGTCTGTTCTGAATAAATCATCTTTAAAAACAAGTTTTGTTGAAAATTAAAATTTCTTTTTTATTTCTCTCTCAATTGTTGTAACTTTACACCACTTAAAGGTTGTTGTTCCTAACAAAGTTTTTTACCTTTTTCAAAAAATTTTGAAAATTACAGAAATGTTTATTTGTAATTTCTGACAAAATTAAAAAAAATAATAAGTATTAAAATTGTTTTTAGCAAAAATATGAACAGAGAAATTATTCTTATCCTTTTGAGAAAAAATATTCGTGATTTAGATTTGCTCACCGAAAGTTTGAGCGAAATGACTGAATTTCCACCTGTTTTGCTTCGTATGATTCAACAAAAAGTGAAAGAAATTCAAGATTATGTAGATCAATTAATCGCTGAAGAGGTAGCAATAGTAGAAACAGAAAAAGAATCAGAAATTTTTGAAGCTCAAACAAATGAAAAATCAACCGAAACGTTAGAAAAAGAAGAAGAAATAAAAAATGGAGTAACAAATTTTCAAATGCAAGAAGAAAACTCCGTGAATGAAACCATCATTTCAAGCGAAATCGTTGAAAATATATCTTTTGAACCGCAAAAGGAAGAAATAATAGAACAAGATTCAGACGAAACTGCTTTTGAAACGAAAAAGGAAAATGAAATTTTTCAAGAAGAAACTGAAGAAAAAATATCGAAAGAAAAGATTTTAGAAGCTGAAATGAACGAACTAATAACTTCTGTCTCATCCTCAGAAGCTATTGATAAGGAAAAAACTGTTATTTCCAAACCAACCCTTTCTCAATTGTTTTCTCAACCTGAAAATAATGTAGAAGCTACTTTGTCGCATCAAAAAATTGACGACATAAAAAAAGCCATCAGCATTGGCGATCGTTTCAGATTTCAACGAGAACTTTTCAAAGGCAATGGAGAAGATATGAATAAAACGCTCAATTATTTAAATCAACTGGCTACCTTTGAAGAAGCCGTTTCATTTTTGGAAGCAAAGTATCATTGGCCCAAAGACAACGAAACTGCCGAAGATTTTTACCGAATCTTGAAAAGAAGATTTTAAAGCGTTGTAATAAAAAAATAATTGTTATGAATCACTCAGCCCAAGATGATCATCATTCAATCAAAAACAATAAGCCAAAATTATATCTTGTTCCTACACCAATCGGGAATCTTGAAGATATGACTTTACGAGCTATCCGCATACTGAAAGAAGTGGATATGATTCTGGCAGAAGATACCCGTACCAGCAGTGTTTTACTCAAGCATTTTGATATAAAAACACCCTTGCTCTCCCATCACAAATTTAATGAACATCAAGCAGTTGATAATGTTGTGCAACAACTTTTGAGTGGACAAACTATTGCGTTAATTTCCGACGCAGGCACACCTGCTATTTCCGATCCTGGTTTTCTCCTGGTAAGAAAGTGCATAGAAAAAGATATTGAAATTGAATGTCTACCTGGCGCCACAGCTTTTGTGCCTGCATTGGTGGTTTCGGGGCTACCTGCTGACAGGTTTTGTTTTGAAGGTTTTTTGCCCGTTAAAAAAGGACGTCAAAGCAGATTGAAAGAATTGGCTTCTGAAACTCGTACCATGATTTTTTACGAATCTCCTTTTCGGTTATTGAAAACATTAACTCAACTTGCTGAAACGCTGGGAAATGAACGAAAAGCTTCCATCTCGCGTGAAATATCCAAATTTTTTGAAGAAACTAAACGAGGAACACTGTACGAATTAATCGAATATTTCAGCAAAAATGCTCCAAAAGGAGAATTTGTGATTGTTGTTGGTGGAAAAGAAGAATAATTTTTTTCTATAGATTTTGATTCACAATTTCAGCTTTATATTAAAGATATTTATGTCTTGCTACAATTTATTTTTCAAAATGGAAAAATTTTCATCTCTACTTTGATAATGCTTGTAGAGGAAATAATATACCTTTCACGTAAGCGTAGAATAGAGTTCATTCCCTAAACTGAAAAACATACGAAAAGCAAGACTTTGCTAAATTATCGTTTGAGGCTTGCTCCTATGCTGTCTATCACGATGGTGTCTCCTGGCTGCACGTTAAATTCTTGTACTGGTTGTTCTTTGGGTTCTTTTTTCTTTTTGGAAAACAAACGGAAAATCCAGCTATTGGCTACCGTTTCAGCGGCTCTGGTCACTTGAACAACAGCTTCATCAACTTTTGATATAGCAGTATCAATATTTTGTGCCATTTGCTTATCGTGTACGAGGCGAGGAAGAGTCCCTTCACCATGATTCAGTGCATAAGTAGTTGTATGTAATTCATACATAATTGAGTCACCTTTGCCTAAAATATTGTTCAATTTTGTTGTCAGTTTATCATCATTAACTAATTTTCCCAAATCGCCTTGCCCGCTATCAACTTTACTTGTGAGTTGTTTAATATGTGCTAATGATGAATTGATGTTATTCATAGCTATGTTTAGTTGAGTAGTCAGTGAATCATTGTTAATGAGATTTCCCATATCTCCTTCTCCACTATCGATTTTTCCAGTTATAGAACGTAGGTTTGCCACTGTTCCAGTAGCTTCTTCCAACATGATTTGTGCTTGGGCTAACATACCTTGTATATCAAGTCCTTCTGTTACTTTTAAAAAATCACCTTCTCTTACGCGTCCCGTTTGCGGATCACCAGGTAAAATAAGAACAATTTTTCCACCCATTAAGCCTTCTTGTCCGATTTGAACAGTAGAGTTTTTATAAATGTATTTTGTATAACGATCATCTACCGAAAAAGTAACAATGACAGAGGTATCCGAAATAATACGTATATCTTTCACGGTTCCTACATTAATACCGGCAAACCGTACATTATTGCCTACTGACAAGCCCCGAACATCCTTAAACGAGGCATATAAATTGGTGTTTGAAGTAAACAGATTTTCTTTGCTGCCAATAAGGTAAACAGCCACTACGAATAAAACAATAGCAGCTGCAATAAAAATACCTAATCTTAAGGCTCTTTTTTGTGTCTTCATATTGTATGATTTTATTATTAAATAAAATAATCTCTTATTTCTTTTTCTTTGCTATGACTTAATTCGTCATATGTGCCTTCGGCTATAAAAACACCGTCATCCATTATTTTTATATTGTCGGTAGCCATTTTGGCACACTTTGTATCATGTGTAATGATGATAGAAGAAGTATTATATTCCTCACGAATTTTAATGATCAATTCGCTTATTTCGCCTGAGGTTACTGCATCAAGTCCAGTAGTGGGTTCATCATACAAAATGATTTCTGGACGAAGAATCAAGGTGCGTGCCAGAGCAATTCTTTTTTTCATACCTCCTGAAAGTTCTGATGGCATTTTATCAATTGCCTCTAGTAATCCGACGCTTCTTAGTGATGTCTCAATCAGTTCTTCTGCTTCACGTTTTTTGTCTACAAACTGTGTACGTCGTATTGGGAAAAGCAAATTTTCACGAACACTCATTGAATCGTATAAGGCACCTCCTTGAAAAAGGTAACCCACTTTTTTACGTATTTCATTTAGCTCATTATCATTGCACTGCAATATATCTGTTCCTAACACTTTTATCTCGCCTCCATCGGGCTCTATTAATCTTACAATACATTTTGCCAATACCGACTTTCCGATACCTGATTTCCCCATAATTCCTAAATTTTCTCCACGATGCAAGGTTAGACTTATGCCTCGTAAAATAGGTTTGTCAGAAAAAAATTTATACAAGTCTTTTATTACAATTACTTCTTCTTTTTCCATTATTGGCTTATAAAATATTAATAATTAATACAAATATAAGGTCTATCACAAACACTGTAAGCGATGAAGATACTACTGCTGAATTAGCTGCATAACCTACGGATTCTGTTCCCTTGTTGGCATTGTAACCTTTGTAACAACCAATCAGCCCAATAAAAAATCCGAAAAAGACAGTTTTTATGGTCGCAGGAATCAAATCTATAAAGCCTAACATTCCGAAGGCACTATTGATGAACAGCGTACCACTCATATATTCAAAAGCATTAATAGCAAGAAAAGCACCCAACAGGCTTAAAGCATCGGCAAATATCACCAGAATAGGAACTACAATTGTAGCAGCTAAAACTCTTGTAGCTACAACAAATCCCAGTGGTTTAGTTCCTGAAACTTCCATAGCGTCAATTTGTTCAGTTACCGTCATTGCAGCAATTTCAGCACCAATACCAGAACTTATTTTTCCCGCACAAATAAGTCCAGTGATTACGGGTCCCAATTCTCTCACCATAGCAATGGCAATCACTCCTGGTAATAACGTCTGGGCACCAAAATCTGATAAAATAGGATACATTTGCATGGTAAGAACCAAACCCATAATAAATCCTGTAACACTTACTAATGATAAAGATTTGTTCCCGATCAGAAAACCTTGTTTAACTATTTCTTTATGCTCAAATGGTGGTTGAAAAAATTGTTTTATAACTTTTCCAGTGAAAAGAATCATTTCTCCCAGGTCAATAAATATTCCATTATAGAAATTTCGGATATCTTCGTCTATATGAAATTTCTTGATCTTCAAATTTCGCACTTTTAAACTTTTAGTATTTATTTTCTTCATTGTATCAATTCATAAGTTTTTTTAAAAATTTTTTACAATTATCTTCCGTTATTAGGTAACCCTCCTAATCGGTTTAGAAAATTAATAAACAATTGTTTTTTGATTATTATTTGAATATCTCTCTTAAATTTCGATACAAATAAACTTAAAATTTACATTTCTACCAAAATATTATTTGTTTTTTTCCTCATCAAATTGATTTTGATTTTTTGCTACTTAAATTTATTTTTCAATTTTCCTGATATTTTAACATAAAAACTTTAACATTCTATGCAAAATTGATGCCAAAAGTTACATTGTGAAATCCGCCGTTCTGAAAACGGAAAAGTATAATAATACTAAAACAACTTTCGAAAATAAAAAACAATTTAAAAAGGAATTGATAATTAAGAGTTTACGAGTTGGAAGATACGAAGTATGAGTTTAGAGTTAGACATTTTGCAAATGCCCAACAAATTAATAGTTTGAAGTTCTGAGTAGAGATGTTTCATGGAATGTCTGAATACGCAAATAACAAAAAATCTCTGTGTTTCTCAGTTTAATAAATCATTTATTTTCAAAGAGTTCCATAGAGAAGGTATGGAATTACAAGAGAAAAAATCTCAAAAACAAATAAGGCAATAAAAACATTTTCATTTTGTATCAAGACAATTGAAGCGAAGTAAAATCACCAAAACCATTAAAAAAATTAAACATTTTCTGAGGAAAAATAGTAAAGGGGGTTGGAGCAAAAGCTACTAATACAAAAATTCTGGATTAAAAGACAAAATTACAAACCCTATTGGACGAAGAATTTACTATTGTTGTTGGTGGAATGGAATAATAATATTACCTTTGTTTATCGTTGT
>Ga0208826_1000148_pt1 | contig 78261 bp, 63 predicted proteins | sample AD_UKC115_MetaG_FD_184451 | JGI IMG/M metagenome (GOLD analysis project Ga0208826, IMG submission 184451) | Active sludge microbial communities of municipal wastewater-treating anaerobic digesters from Hong Kong - AD_UKC115_MetaG (SPAdes)... | ecosystem: Engineered > Bioreactor > Anaerobic >... | reverse complement strand
TACCTTCAGATTGTCGAGTCCCCAGATGATTTCCACGTTAGTCAAGAACCAAAGCCCCAGGCCGGCAGCACGCCGGTAAGGGCAATCCCTCTACGGTCGCCCGTAGTTGTAGGAGCGGCTTCCCAGCCGTGATGAACCGGTGTATCGTAGGAGCGGCTTCCTATCCGCGATGAATCGACGCATTGTAGGAGCGGCTTCCCAGCCGCGATCGCAGCTGGAAGCTGCTCCTACATGGTCTGATCGCAGCTGGAAGCTGCTCCTACATGGTGTGATCGCAACCGGAAGTTGCTCCTACATGGTCAGTGTCCCACAAACATCTTGTCCGGCTTGAGCGTCGGGATGCCGTCCCGGACGCGGACCACGCCGATGCCGAGGAGCCTGCCGTCCTGGTCGCGAAGCCGGATCGGCGATCCCGGAGCAGGCAAGTCTGGCACCTGCACCGCGGGCACCTCAGTGCCGTGCGAAACCTTCTCCGCCTGCGCAGGAGTCAGGTCTGCCGCCGGCATATCGCTGAGCACCTCGTCGATGGAATGGAGGCATTCGGCGAAACTCCCTTCGACGGCAAGCGCCTCGATCGCGTCCATCGTCAGGGCATCCTCCACCCGAAACCGCCCGATGGCGGTCCGCACCAAGGCTGACATGTGTCCCCCGCAGTCCAGCGCGCTGCCGATATCGGCACAGAGAGTTCGTATGTATGTACCCTTCGAGCAATCTACGTCGAGCAAGGCGACGGGCCTGGTCCCCGGCCGGAAGTCGACCAGACGGATCGAGTAGATATCGACCTCCCTGGCCTCTCGCTCGACCACCTGACCCTTGCGAGCAAGCTCGTAGAGCCTCTTGCCCTCATGGTGGACCGCCGATGCCATTGGCGGCACCTGCTGAATCCTGCCGATGAACCTTGGCAGGACACCCTCGATGAGATCTCTCGTCACGTACGAGGCGTCGGTCTCGCGGGTGACGGCGCCGGTCGAGTCCTCGGTATCGGTCTCGACACCGAAGACCGCGGTGGCACGATACGACTTCGGCCAGTCTACCAGGTACTCGACGATGCGCGTAGCCTGCCCCAGGCATACGAGAAGCACCCCCGAAGCCAATGGGTCGAGCGTGCCGGCGTGACCGACTCTCTTCGTGCCGGCGATCCGTCTGATGAACGCCACGACATCATGCGAGGTCGGGCCGGAGGGCTTGTTGACGTTCAGAACCCCATGCATTTCCGCACCGCGTCGATCACGATATCCTGGGCCTCGCTGAGCGGCTTGTCCACCGTGCATCCGGAGGCCATAGGGTGTCCGCCGCCCCCGAACAGCTTGGCCACCTTGCTGACGTCGTATCCATCGCGCGACCTCAGGCTCACGCGCGTCTTACCGTCAGGGGCCTCCCGGAACAGGATGCCGACCCTGACTCCTCGGATCGACCTGACGCTGTTCGGAATGCCCTCGGTCTCGGCATCCGACGCGCCGGCCTGGGCAAGCTGCTCCTGCGTGATCGACGCATACGCGATACGGCCGTGAGCTGTCCTCTGCAGCGTGGCCAGCGCCAGCCCCGTCAACTTCACGCTGGCGAAGGAACGGGCTTCGTAGACCTGCTGGACGATCTTGCTCGTCGAGGCGCCCGCGTCCATCAGGTCGGCCGCCGCCCTGAGCGTGGAGGCTCGGACGTTGGTGTACCGGAACGAACCCGTGTCGGTCATGATGGCCGTGAGCAGGCAGGAAGCGATGTCGGAGGTGATGTTGATGCCGGCGGCCTGCATGACGGGCAACAGCACCTCGGCTGTGGAGGCGGCCGACGAATCGACAAGCGCCAGCGGTGTCGATCTCTTTGTCCCCGGGTGGTGGTCGATCTCGATCAGGGTTCCGCAGGATCGGACAGCATCCAGAGCATCCCCTACCCGCTCGAGTCCGTCGCAATCCACGGTAATCGCCACATCGCAGGTGATCCCCTCAGGAACGGCCGTGACGATGTTACAGCTTCCCGGGAGGAACTTGTAGAGGTCCGGGACACCGTCGGTGCTCAGCATTGTGACTCTCTTGCCGAGCTGCCTGAGCCCGATGCCCAGCGCGCACATCGATCCCAGACTGTCGCCGTCCGGATTGCCATGCCCCGTGATCAGGAAGTCATTCTTGAGTTTGAGGGTATCAGCGATCGCTGCTCGTATCTGGCTTTTCGGATTCATGCCTGACTTCTTGGAGTAGTTCGAAAATGCGGGCGCCGTGCTCTACCGCGGTATCGAGTTTGAAGGTTATCTCAGGGAGCACTTTCATCGATGCGTGCCTGCCGAACTCGCTGCGGATGAAACTCGATGCGCGCTGAAGGATGCCGAGAGTCTCGTCCTTCTGCTCATCGTTTCCCATAACGCTGATGAAGATCTTGGCGTGCCGAAGGTCCTTGGACACCTCGGCGTCGGTGACGGTAATGAACCCCAAACGGGGATCCTTCATCTCTCTCTGTATGATCCGGCTGACCTCCGTCTTGAGGAGCTCGGCCACTTTCTCTTGCCTGGTTGTCATTTCTATCCCTCCCTTGTCGGGAGCCCACGGTTCAAGTGTAGAGTGCGGAGTGATGAGTGAGAGGTGATCTGCTATTCCGCACTCTACACTCCGAACTCCACACTTAACGTATTCCAGTTTCGGGCCGGAAGTATGCTTACAGGAGTTCCACGGAGACTGCTTCGACTACCACCCTGGGGTTGCTCTCAACCACTTCCAGCACATGGTTCAGCACGGTATTGGCCACGGACTTGTCGTTGCTGATGCACGCGATACCGATCTCCGACCTCTGCCACGAGTCCAGCGCTCCGAGCTCCGCCGCTGAGACGTTGAACTTGTGCCTGATGCCGTCCAGCAGGCTCTTGATAACCTGGCGCTTGTCCTTGAGCGAGTGGCTGTCGCTCACCATCAGGTCTAGAGTGAGTACTCCCACAGTCATCTCAGCACCGTCCAGAAAGACAGAATGGGAGAAGGACTGCCGGGACGTGAGTCCGCGTTCGCCCATACTCCCATTCGTGAAGATACCTGTTAGCGTCGGCGAGCGACCTCCTGAATGGAGAACATCTCGATGATGTCTCCCTCCTGGAAGTCGTTGAACCCGTCGAGCACGATGCCGCATTCGAAGCCGGCCGCCATCTCGCGGACGTCCTCCTTGATATGCCGCAGAGATGCGACCTTGCCGGTGTAGACGACTTCGTCGCCGCGTCGGACTCTGGCATCGGAGTTTCTCTGCGCCTTGCCGTCGGTCACGTAACATCCGGCGACCACGCCGCGCGGGACCTTGAACGTCGCGCGGACCTCGGCATGGCCGATGATCGTCTCTTCGAGGACCGGCTCGAGCAGTCCGAGCATCGCGCCCTCGATATCGTCGAGCAACTCATAGATGATGTTGTACGTGCGGATATCTACGTTCTCGACCTCAGCGGTCCGCTTGGCCTTCGGATCGACTTTCACGTTGAAGCCGACTATTACCGCGTTCGACGCCGATGCCAGCAGAACATCCGACTCTCCGATATTGCCGACGCCGGTGTGAATCAGGTTGATCCTGACCTCTTCGTTGGACAGCTTGCGGAGGGAGGCCGCGATGGCCTCTTCCGAGCCCTGGACGTCGGTCTTCAGGATCACGTTGAGTTCCTTGACGACGCCCTCGCGAAGCTGTCTGTAGAGGTCGGCGAGAGTCACACGTGTGGTGGCCGCCAGCTTGCCCTCACGGGTCTGAGCGGCGCGCTCCTCGGCGATCTGGCGAGCCTCACGCTCGTTCTTGACGACATCCATGATGTCGCCGGCAGCGGGAACGCTCGATAGTCCGACGATCTCAACCGGAGTCGCCGGCCCGGCCTTCGTCACTCTGTTCCCGCGATCGTCCAGCATCGCCTTGACCTTGCCGTATGCCGAACCGATCACGACGGCGTCGCCGACCTTGAGGGTGCCCTCGCTCACGAGGACGGTTGCCACGGGACCCTTGCCCCTATCCAACTCGGCTTCGATGACCGTACCGACGGCGGGCCCTGTCGGATCCGCCTTCAGTTCGGCAAGCTCCGCAACGAGAGAGATCATCTCCAGGAGTTCGTCGATCCCGAGGTTCTCCTTGGCGGACATATCGACGGAAACCGTGTCGCCGCCCCACTGCTCGATGACGAGCCCGTGCTCGGCCAACTGCTGCTTCGTCCGATCCACGTTGGCGTCCGGCTTGTCAATCTTGTTTATTGCTACGATGATGTGAACACCGGCCGCCTTGGCATGGTTGATGGCCTCGACGGTCTGAGGCATGACGCCGTCGTCGGCTGCCACTATGAGGATCGCGATATCGGTAACCTGGGCTCCGCGGGCGCGCATGGCGGTGAACGCCTCGTGGCCGGGAGTATCCAGGAAAGTGATCTTCTTGCCGTCCAGAGTCACCTGGTACGCGCCGATATGCTGGGTGATGCCGCCGAACTCCTGCTCCGTCACGTTGGTCTTTCGGATCGCGTCGAGAAGCGTTGTCTTGCCGTGGTCGACGTGCCCGAGGATCGTAACGATCGGCGGACGAGGCATCAGCTTGCCCTGCCTCAGCGGCTTCTGCTTGGGCGCAGTGGGCGCCTTGGGCTCTTGCTTGGGGCGTTTGGGCTCTTCTTTGGGCTTCGGCGGCTCCTGAACGGAGACCTCGAAGCCGAGGCTCGTGACGACCTTCTTCGCCAGGTTCTGGGGGACTGTCTGGTTGACCGCGACCAGCGCGCCCTGCTTGACCAGGGCTTTCTGCACGTCGGCTGTGGATACACCCAGGATCTCGGCCAGCTCTCTTACCGTGACCTGAGCGGGGAGTTCGATCTTCTTGACGGCGGGAGCTTCCTTGACCGGGGCCTCTGCTGGGGTTTCGGCCTTCTGCTCGGGCTCCGCCTTTGCTTCAGGCTTGGCCGCTTCCTGGACCTTGGCCTCCGCCCGGGGCTTGGCCTCGACACCTGCGCCATTGCCCGATGTCGCTGTGCCGCCGTTCTTCTTCAGGGACTTCCTGATCCTATCGGCGGTGTCGGCGTCCAGGGAACTGGAGTGGCTCTTGACATCGACACCCATACCGGCCAGTGCAGCTAGCAGGTCATGATTGCTCATGTCCAGCTCTTTCGCCAGTTCGTATACTCGCACGTTAGCCATGAATTCTGTCACCTCTTCCTTGCAGACAGGACCGGGAATGCAGGGCCTGCAACGGACTGCCATCCCCGGTGGCTTGTAAGCGGGAGCCTGTTCGACAGGGCTGATGCCGCCCCGTGCGATTACGCACTATCGGCCGAAATGAGTCCGATGGTTTATCTGTCCATATCTGACGACCCTTGCTCCACGATTCCTTCAAGCTGCCTGATCAGCTCTTCCGGGATTTCAGCCCGGAGCGCCCGCGCAAGCCGTTTGCCTTTGATGGCCTGACGCAGGCATTCGGGGATGGGACATACATATGCCCCACGCCCCGGCATCTTCCCGGTAGGGTCCACTACGACTTCGCCGGTGGCGGTTCGAACGACCCTTACCAGGGCCTTCTTGCCACCCGCCGTCCTGCACCCTACGCAGGTTCGAATCGGAACCTTACGCTGTTTCATCTTCCGCGGCTTCCTCAGCCACAGCAGACGGTTCCTCTGTCACGATATCTGTCTCGCCGCCGTCCGTAACGACGATCTCTTCCGCAGCTTCCTCAGCCTCGGGGGACGGCTCTCCGACCGCTGCCGGCTCGGACTGCTCTTCATCGGGCTCGGCGGTGAGCGCCGCTCGGGCGACCTGCAACTCGCTGCGAATGTCTATGCGCCAGCCGGTGAGCCGCGCCGCGAGTCGGACGTTCTGGCCCGACTTGCCGATCGCAAGCGAGAGCTGGTTGTCCGGTACCACGACAAATGCGCTCTTCGTGGCTTCATCGACATCGACAGAGACCACCTTCGCGGGGCTGAGCGACTCTGCGATGAACTTGGCTATCGACTCGTTCCAGCGAACGATATCGATCTTCTCGTCGTAAAGCTCGTTCACCACCGCCTGAACGCGACTGCCTCGATGGCCGACGCACGCGCCCACGGGGTCCACCTGCTCGTCGGTCGATGCGACCGCGATCTTCGACCGCGCGCCGGGCTCCCGAGCGACGGACTTGATGGTCACGACGCCGTCGTGGATCTCAGGCACTTCGAGCTCGAAGAGCCTGCGGATCAGGCTCGGATGAGTCCTGGAAACGATAACCTGAGGGCCCTTCGGCGTCCGTCGGACCTCCAGTACATAGACCTTGATGCGGTCGTTGAACCGATACGGCTCGGTCGGAACCTGCTCATTGCCGGGCAGGAGCGCCTCGACCTTGCCAAGGTTGATGAACACGTTCCTCTGCTCCCGGCGCTGGACGGTGCCGGTCATGACCTCGCCGACGCGCTCGCTGTATTCCTCGAACACCTTCTCGCGCTCGGCTTCCCGGAGGCGCTGGACTACGACCTGCTTCGCCGTCTGAGCAGCGATCCGCCCGAAGTTCTCAGGGGTGACCTCGACTTCGATAAGGTCGCCGATAGAGATATTCGGGTCGTGCCTTCGTGCATCAGCAAGCGAGATCTCGGCGTGCTCATTCTGCGGGCTCTCGACCACAGTCTTCTGGCAGAAGACGTGGAAACCCGTCTTGCCGGACTCTACCCGGACCGTGACGTCGCTGGTGATCGCGAAGTGCTTCTTATATGCAGTTACGAGCGCTGACTCGATCGTCTCGAGAAGGACTTCGAAGGGAATCTCCTTCTCCTTCTCGATTGCCCGCAGCGCGTCGATGAAATCGCCGTTCATAAGCGTCCTTCCAATCGTCCTACCGAGGTACAACAACGGAAAAGAGTGGGTAACTCACCCACTCTTTGATAGTACACCCGGACAAAACCAAGATTAGTATAGCACACGTGACCCGCCAATGCAAGCTTTTTTTGGGCGGTTCCCGGCGTGCGAGCATCCATCTGCGCTGCATCAAGCACGGCAAACGCACCTGCGAGAGGTGTGGCTGCTCAGGTCCATTCGAAGCGCGACACGTCAGGCTGCTCGGCAAGAACCATGCTCACCGCACGCTCGCTCGACCTGCGCGGTACCGACACTTTCATCCGCACGATCCGCTTGTCATGGGTCGGAGACTCCTCCATCCGAATCGTGCGAATCGTGAGCCCGTGCTCCATCAGGATGCGCAGAACGCTGGTCAGCGACTGCAGGTTGCCGGCGGGTATCTCCATCATCAGGTCGCGCAGGTTCTTCATACCCAGCACGTACTCGAACCTGCTCATGGTCGAGAGCGTGAGGAAGACAATGAGCGTGGCGAAAACGGCGAGGAAGGCGAAGGAGCCCCCTATCGCCACCGCCATCCCGATTCCCGCGACGGTCCAGAGACTCGCGGCCGTCGTCAGCCCGCGGACGATGTTCCCCTGGCGGAGGATCGTGCCCGCGCCGAGGAAACCTATCCCGCTGACGATCTGCGCGGCGATGCGGCTCGGATCCTGGGGATACTGGAACGAGACGGAGACCAGCGTGATGAGCGCCGACCCCATGCAGACCAGGACGTGCGTGCGCAGTCCCGCGGGACGTTCGTGCACCTCACGTTCCCAGCCAACGACACCGCCCATTACGGCGGCCAGCACCAGTTTCCCAGCCATGATCAGTTCCGGTATCATCCCCTACTCTCCAGTACTCGCGCAGATCAGCCTACCAAGTCTGTCGTTCTTCACTCGGCCGGGAAGAACGCCCCACCCCGTCAATCATGGATCCTGAACTCGATTCACGATCCGGACCATCCTTGGTTACGTATCCCGAAAACGCGCTAAATGATTGGGAATTTTACCACAACAGCGGCGTATCGGCAACCTCGGGCTCGGCAAGCGAACGGTATCCGCGGTCTACCCTTCCGGGACGATGTCTTCCTCGACGGCGGATACCGGCAGCGCGGTACACCAATCCTTGCCCGCCTTGACCTCAACTTCGAGGGGGACATCCATCTCGAAGGCATGCTCCATCGCGTCCCGGACCATCGATACCAGACGATCGACCTCGCTCTCCGGCACGTCGAACACGAGCTCATCGTGCACCTGGAGCACCATCTTGCCCGCAAACCCCTCCTCGCGGAGGCGGCGCTGGACTTCGATCATCGCCAGCTTCATGATGTCGGCGGCCGTCCCCTGGATCGGCATGTTCACCGCCGCGCGCTCGGCAAACTCGCGATACGTGCGGTTCAGGCTCGTCAGTTCCGGCAGATACCGTCTCCGCCCGAGCAGGCTCTCCACGTAGCCGTTGAGCCTCGCCCGCTTCAGCATGTCGGTCGCGTACTGCTTGACTCCCGGGTACTGCCGGAAGTAGCTCTCGATGTACTGCTTGGCAACGCCCGGCGGTATGTTGAGCGACCGGGAAAGCCCGTAGTCGCTCATGCCGTAGATGACCGCGAAGTTGACGGTCTTGGCCTGACGACGCATATCCGGAGTGACCTCGTCCTCCGGCACGCCAAACAGCCGCGTGGCCGTCCGAGTGTGGATATCCTGGCGCTCCTGATACGCCTTCATCAGCTCCGGATCATGGCTCACGTGGGCGAGTATCCTCAGCTCGATCTGCGAGTAGTCGGCCGAAACGAGCATGTTCCCCGGCGACGCAACGAAGGCCTTTCGGATCTCGCGGCCGGCCTCGGTCTTGATCGGGATGTTCTGCAGGTTCGGCTCGCTGCTCGACAGCCTGCCGGTCGATGTCACGGCCTGGTTGAGCGACGTATGAATGCGGCCCGTAGCGGGGTTCACCAGCTTCGGCAGGGCGTCGGCGTAGGTGGATCTCAGCTTCGTCAGTTCGCGGTACTCCAGTATCTTCGCCACGATCTCATGGGCTGGCGCAAGCATCGCCAGCGTCTCGGCGTCGGTCGAGTAGCCGGTCTTGGTCTTCTTCATGGCCGGAAGCCCCAGCTTCTCGAAGAGGACCGTCTGCAACTGCTTCGACGAGCCGATGTTGAACTCCATGCCTGCCAGCCCGTAGATCTCGACCTCCAGATCCCTGATCCGCGCGTCGAGCCGCTCGGAGAGCGCGTTGAGCCACTCTCCATCGACCGCGACTCCGGTTAGTTCCATGTCGGCGAGGATCGGCACCAGCGGCATCTCGATATCCATCAGGAGCCGCTCCTGGTTCTCCTCCTGCAGCCTCTCGACGAGCATCGGAACGGACCGGCGGAGGATGTCCACCTGCGCGGTGAAAAGCTGGGGCACGGTCCACTCTCCGCTCGGAGTGATGATTCGACCGGACCGCGCGTCGGGCGTCGGAAGCTCGATGCCGAGGTAGTCGAGCGCGATGTCCTCGATGCGGTGAGTTCCCCTCCCCGCGCTCAGCAGGTACGCGGCCAGCATGACATCGAACTTCGGCTCCGCGAAGGCGATCCCGGCCTTCATGAGGATCTCTTCCTCATACTTCAGATTGTGGCCATACTTCCTGATCGATTCCGACTCGAGAACGGGCCGCAGGTCAGCCGGCGACAACCCGGACTGCGCGAAGTCGATGTAGTAGGATTCGCCCGCGCCCGTGGAGACCGCGACGCCGATCGGCTCGGCGACTACCGGATGGCCGGACGTGCCGTTGATCCTGATGACGAAGCTGCCGACCTCACGTATCCGATCGAGGAGCGCATCGAGGGCGCCACGGTCGGGGACGGCCATGTACTCGCCCGGTTCCTCGACCGGAGCGAAGAGCGCCTGCTGGGCGGCAGCGGCCGATTCCTCGGGCAGGCGTCTGAGCAGCGACTTGAACTCCAGGCGCTTGAAGAGATCACGCAGCCTGTTGTAGTCCGGCTTGCGGTATGAGCACTCATCCAAGTCGATATCCACCGGAACGTCGGTGACGATGGTGGCGAGATGCTTCGACTCCTTGGCCATCTCGGGGGCGGCCTTGAGAGCCTTCTGCGCGCGTGAGTCCGAGATGTCGTCTATATGCGCCAGAAGGTTGTCCAGGTCGCCGAACTCCCGGATCAACTTCACCGCCGACTTGTCACCGATGCCGGGGACGCCGGGGATGTTGTCCGACGGGTCACCCTTGAGCGCCTTGTAGTCGACGAGTTGAGACGGCTTCAGGCCGTAGCGCTCCTCGACCGCCTTCTCATCGTAGACGACGGTCTCCGTGACGCCCTTGATCGTGGTCATCACCTTGACGTGGTCGTTGACAAGCTGCAGGGTATCAAGATCGCCGGTGACGATCAGGACGTCGAACCCCTCGGCCTTGGCCTTGCATGCCAGCGTGCCGACGAGGTCGTCGGCCTCGAATCCCGGCACCTCGAGGATCGGCGCGTTGAACGCCTCTACTATCTCGCGCGCGAGCGGTCCCTGGGCCTTCAGTTCGTCGGGCGTCGGCTTGCGGTGCGCCTTGTAGCCGTCGAACGCATCGTGCCGGAAGGTCCGAGCCGGGGCGTCGAACGCCACCAGCAGCACGTCCGGCTTCTCGTCCTGGATGAGCTTGAGGAGCATCATCGTGAAGCCGTAGACCGCGTTCGTCGGCTGGCTCTCCAGCGTGGAGAAATGAGGCATCGCAAAGAACGCCCGGTACAGCAGGCTGTTTCCGTCTATCAGAACTACTTTTCGTCGTGTCTTAGCCATATCTTGTAGGAGCGGCTTCCAGCCGCGATTCGTCGGTCGTCGGAGCGGCCTCCGGCCACGATCAACCACCCATTGTAGGAGCGGATTCCGATCCGCGATGAATAGACGTTGTAGGAGCGGCTTCCAGCCGCGATCGCAGCTAGAAGCTGCTCCTACATGGCCTGGTCGCAGCTAGAAGCTGCTCCTACATGGTTTTGCCGCAGCTGGAAGCTGCTCCTACATGGTCTGATCGCAGCTAGAAGCTGCTCCTACATGAAGATGGAAATCCGGCGTCTACCGCAACTGCATCACCTTGTCGCTGAGCAGAAGCTTTCGAGCAAAGCCGGTCAAACCCTGATCCTTGTCGAGACCCGGAACGGCGGTCTCCGTGGAGCCCACAAGTATGTCGAGCAGGCTCTCGCGGTCATACTGCACGACCTCGTAGTCCCCTGCGATGCCCGCGCCATCGGCGGCGGACCGGAGCGCATCCTGCAGCCCGCCGATCTTGTCCACGAGCTTGAGCTTCAACGCCTGCCTGCCGGTGAAGATGCGACCGTCGGCGAGGCTGGTGACGTACTTCTTGTCAAGCTTGCGGCCCTTCGCAACGTCCGTCACAAACTGGTCGTAGATATCGAAAAGCATCGTCCGGAGCAGTTCCTTCTCGTCCGGGCGCATCGGACGGTTCGGGCTGCCGATATCCTTGTACTTGCCCGTGGTAAGGGCGCCCATATCGACTCCGATCTTGCCCCACAACTTGTGCAGGTCGGCGGTCTCCATGATCACACCGATGCTCCCCGTCATGGTAGCGGGGTCCGCGTAGATCCTGTCGGCGGCGCATGAGATGTAGTAGGCCGCCGAAGCCGCGACATCGCCCATCGAAATGGTGACGCGCTTTCCATCCTTGCGCAGCCGGTTGATCTCGTTGTAGATCTCCTGCGCACCGGACGGGCTCCCTCCCGGGCTGTTGACGCGAATGACCACGGCCTTGACCGAGTCGTCCTTCCGGGCCTTCTCGAGAAGCGAGACGATGCGCTCGGAGCCGGCAACGCTGTCGCCGAACACTCCCGACGATCCCCTGCCAGCCGTCATCACGCCCTCGACATGGATGAGGGCAATCTTGTCACCGAACCCGCCGCCGGTCCCGATCGTCATGAAGCCGACGAAGAACAACGCGCCGATCATGAGCACGAAGAGGACCAGCAGGACCGCAGCTATCGCGATGATGATTACGAGGCGTCGTGATCGCATAGACGGATCAACCTCCTGATTGACAGACAGGGTCGATATCGGTATAATGTCGTGCAATGCCGGAGTGGCGGAATGGTAGACGCGCTGGTCTCAAAAACCAGTGGGGGCAACCCCGTGTCGGTTCGAGTCCGACCTCCGGCACCAAAACAGAATGAGCAAAATGAGTAATAGGTAACGAGTAAGACGGGTCGATCTTACTCGTTACCTATTACTCATTTACCCCCCTTACGCCTACACATACCTGAGGAACTTGTTCTCGTCGTCCACCAGGATCCACTTCGGCTTGATCTCCTCGTCGGTCTGCACGAATGCGACGATGATGACCTTGTCGCCGACATCGACGAGATGCGCGGCGGCGCCGTTGACGCAGATGACGCCCGAGCGCTTCTGACCGGGCAGCGCGTAGGTCTCGAAGCGGTTGCCGTTCGTCACGTTCCAGACGTGAACAAGCTCGCCCTTCACGATCCCCGACCGCGCCATGAGATCGGAATCGATGGTGATGCTGCCGATGTAGTTCAGGTCGGCCTGGGTGACCGTCGCCCGATGGATCTTGCTCTTGCAGATGGTGAGAAGTTGCGTCATGGATCGGCTCTCTCCGTGAAATACCTAGACTCTATTATACCATTTCGGCAGCCGTGATGCCAGCGGGGGCCGGCAGACGGTTGTCGGTTGATCGGTCGGTGTAGACCTCCGCCCTCTCGCCGTCACGAACCCCGTATCCTTCGCACCTTGCCCGCCGCGCCTCGAACGCCGATAATATGGGTAGTCGGCGGAGGCCGACAGCCCAAATGATTCGGAGGAATCTCACGTGGACATTCGCGTGCTCATCTTCAAGGAAGAAGACTTCCCGTTCGTCAACGCCACACCCATCGACATCCAGGAGATCGTCGAAGCGCTCCCACCGGTCCAGGAGGTACGGTCGGTCGGTGTCGGCGGACTCAAGGAGCGGCTCCATGCCGACTCGATAGACCTGCTGATCAATCCCTACGGCTCGGCATTCCCGAAAGACGCCTGGCCGGAGATATACGAGTACCTGGCGGCGGGCGGAAACCTGCTCAACCTCGGCGGCGCTCCGTTCAGCGTGCCGGTCCGCCGGGACGACAACGGCTGGCATCAGGAGATCCGCCAGACTCAGTACCACCGTGAGCTCGGGATCAACCAGGCGTACCCGGTCGAGACGACGTCCGTCAAGCGGTACGATACCACGAGCACCGAGCCGCTGCTCTCGGGCCTGATCGATGAGTTCTCCTGCGAGAAGGTCTTCGAGCTGCAGGTGAAGTTCACTAGCAGGGACGACCATCCCGGCGAGTTCGGCACGTCCGGCGCGCGGGAGGCTGTCCTGCGTCCCCTCCTCTACGCGCTCGACTCCGAGGGCCGAAGAATAGCCGCGCCGATAGTCGCCATCGACCGCGTGCTCGGGACGTTTGCCGGCGGAAGATGGGTGCTCGCCAACTTCCAGGCTCACGAGTTGATGCGTCAGGAGGCCATCGGGCGGCTGGCGGCATACGCGGCGCTCGGAGCGACGGACATGCAGATCCGCCCGTCGTTCGCCTCGTACAAGTCCGACGAACGCGCGAGCCTGATCCTGCACGTAAACCGCTTCGAGAAGCCGGGCGCCAAGTGGGAGCCGCTCCATCTGTTCCTGACCATCCGCAAAGAGAAGACCACCGTCAAGACCGAGAGCATCGATATCAGCGACTTCGCGTCGCCGTACTATCTCAGCATCCCGGTCGCTCAACCGCTCACGCCGGGGCTCTACACGATTGAGGCCAAGCTCTCGACGGGCAACCCCGAGTTGACCGACAAGTACGCCGACTACGCGTCCACCGGGTTCTGGTGCTGCGACAGCGCGCTGATCAAGATGACTCAGCCGCTCTCGGCAGGCAGCGACTACTTCGCCCGCGAGAGCAAGCCCATCCCGCTGCTCGGCACGACCTACATGGCGTCGGACGTCCACCGCAAGTTCCTCTTCGAGCCGAATCCCGCGGCGTGGGACCGCGACTTTACCGAGATGAAGGCGAACGGCATCAACATCGTGCGGACCGGCATCTGGACCGGCTTCCGGCGGATCATGATGGACCCCGGCGCGCCGAGCGAGGAGGTGCTTCGCGCGTTCGAGGCATTCATGCTCACCGCCGCCCAGCACGAGATGCCGGTGATCTTCACGTTCTTCACCTTCACGCCGGAGTTGTGGGAGGGTGTCAACCCCTACCTTGATCCGAGGTGTCTCCAGGCGCAGAAGGAGTACATCGCCGCCTTTGCGCGGAGGTTCGCCGGGTTCAACAACCTGATGTGGGACCTCATCAATGAACCCTCGTTCCTGAGCCACGGCCGGATATGGACGTGCCGCCCCAACCACGATGAGTTCGAGGAACGGGCGTGGAAGGAGTGGCTGGCGAAGAGATATGAGTCCACCGAGGCCCTCGACGAGGCATGGCGCATGACCCCTCGAACGAGCAAGGGACTCCCGGATCTGCGCGACTTCGACGACCGACAGATCTTCGAGGACGCGCACCCGATGAGGAAGCTCGACTACATCCTCTTCCTGCAGGAGGTCTTCAACAACTGGGTCAAGGAGATGACCGCCGTCATCCGGCAGAACGGCAACCCGAAGCAACTCATCACCGTCGGCCAGGACGAGGGCGGCACTCACGAGCGCCCGAATCCTCAGTTCCACTGCGACTGCACGGACTACACCTGCAACCATACCTGGTGGCTGATGGATGACCTGCTCTGGGACGGCCTGGTGACGAAGACGCCCGGGAAGCCGAACCTCATTGAGGAGACCGGCATCATGTTCGTCGAGAACCCCGATCGGTCGTTCCGGCGAACGGAGGAGGACTGCCGCAACCTGCTCGAGCGCAAGTTCGTGATGGCGTTTGCGTCGGGCGGCGCGGGAGCCGTCCAATGGATCTGGAACTCGAACGTCTACATGACCAGCGACAACGAGGTGGCAATCGGATTCCACCGCGCCGATCTGACCCGCAAGCCGGAGATCGAGTTCGTCCGGCCGATGTCGGAGTTCCTCAGGGAGGCCCGTACGTACTTCATCGACCGCCAGACCGAGGACGTTTGCATGGTGATCCCCCACTCCTCCATGTTCTCGGTGCGCGACCTGGCGACGCCCGCCACGAAGACGTGCGTCCGGGCGATGAGCTACCACCTCGGCGTCCCGATGCGCGCCGTCGGGGAGTACAGGCTCGACAACCTCGGCAGTCCAAAACTGATCGTGCTTCCGTCACCCGGCATGCTCAGTCGACAGGCGTGGGAGACGCTGATGAGAACGGTCGAGGCGGGCTCCACATTGCTCGTCACCGGGCCGATCGACTTCGACGAGTACCGTCGGCCGGTTGACCGGCTGGCGAAGTCCGACATCGAGGCCGTCACCCGCCCCGTGACCCGCGAGGAGGAGGCGATCATCTTCGGCAGCGAGTATCGGCTGAGCTTCGGCGGAGACAAGATCGCGCGGATCGATAAAGCGGTGCTCGGAGGACTCGGCGGCACGGTGCGGACAGAGCAGATCGGCGCCGGGAAGCTGGTCTACGCGGCGCTCCCGTTCGAACTGGCCGACGGCATCGAGCCGACCATCGCACTCTACGAGTTTGCGCTCAAGCAGGCGATGGTCCAGCCGCCCTTCATGATGGAGAAGCCGGAGCCCGGCGTGCTGATCCGCCCGCTCGCGTTCAAAGACGCAATCCTCTACTGCGCGGTCTCCGAGACGGACGCCGACAAGGAGCTTTCGTTCACCGACAACGCGACCGGCAAGGGGCTCACGGTCAGGGTCCCGGCCCAGCGCGCGGTGATGCTCCTGCTCGGCAGGGATGGAAGGGTGTTAGCGCAGTACGGAGAGTGCGTTCAGAGCTGAGCGCTGACAGAACAGCGGCCGTCCCTCGGGACGGCCGTTTCCATTTGTGGCGTAACGAGCAGGAATTCGGCATGGCACGCGGTATACTGAACCGGAAGTGACTCCATGACGGGAGGCCCGATATGGACGTGGCCATGCTCTCGCTGTTAGTGTGTGTACTGGTGTCGGCGCTCTCTGCTTCAGCAGTAAGCGGTTCCGAGATGGACTTTCTCAGGACGTGGGCCGATGCCGCGTTCCTCGGGAAGGCCCCACAGGAAGCGCCGATGCCGCCGGGGATCGAGGTGCGTCGGCAGGACCACGGGGAGTTCAGCCTGCGGGAGTCGGTGCTGGGCACTCCCCTGCAGATCGGCTCGAAATGCTACGAGCACGGGCTCGGAACGCACTCGGTCAGCGAGTTGGCAGTGCGCCTCCCGAAGCCCGGCAAGACGTTCGAAGCCGACGCGGGCATCGACAACAACTACGACACCGCCGGCCGGCGCGGGAGCGTGGTCTTCGTCGTCGAGGTCGCAGGCAAGGAGGCGTTCCGCTCCGGCATCCGGCGAGGGGGTGACGATCCCCTGCCCGTACGACTCGACCTCAACGGCGCGAGGGAGTTCACCCTCCGCGTGCTCGACGCCGACGACGGGCCAGGATGGGACCAGTCCGACTGGGCCGACGCCGCCGTCACGCTGGAGGACGGCGAACTCATCCGGCTCGACGAACTGCCCGTCGTGACTCCTCCCGCAAGCTTCTCCACCGATGTGCCGTTCTCGTTCACGTACGGAGGCAAGCCCTCGTCCGAACTGCTCCCGTCGTGGCGGCGCGCCGAAACGAGAGTGCGCTCCGCTGATGGTATCCCGACACGCCTCGTGACCTACACCGATCCGGCGACCGGCCTGCTGGTCGAGTGCCGGCTGAGACTGTTCGATGACTTCCCCGCCGCCGAGTGGGTGCTCTACCTAACGAACACCGGCTCATCCGATACACCGATCATTGAGAGCATCCGGCCGCTCGACCTGAGCATCGCCACTCCGCCGAAGGGCGACGTCGTCCTCCACCGATCGCACGGAAGCACGTCCACCGAGACCGACTTCCTGCCGATCGACGGGCCGGTCAACATCGATGCCGACATCAAGCTCGCGCCGAACGGCGGACGCTCGTCGGACGGCGTGATGCCGTTCTTCAACCTCGAATGGAGCGGCGGCGGACTCGTCGGAGCGATCGGCTGGTCGGGCCAGTGGGAGATGCGCGTCAAGCGCGACTCGGCCCGCACGGTCACCCTCGAAGCCGGACAGCAGACGACACACCTCAAGCTTCATCCCGGCGAGAGCATCCGCACGCCGCGGATTCTGCTCGTTCGCTGGGAGGGCGATGACCGCTTCCGGGGACACAACCTCCTCAGACGGCTGATCCTCGCCCACTACACGCCGAAACGCGACGGACAGCCGATCATCCCGCCGGTCACGCAGAACTCCTGGTTCACGTTCAACACCGGAAACGACGTCACGGAGCAGAACCAACTCGAGACGATACGTCCGATGGCCGGGATGGGCGTCGAGTGCTATTGGATCGACGCGGGATGGTTCGAGGGCGGCTGGCCCGCCGGCGCCGGGAGTTGGATACCGAAGGCCAAGGCGTTTCCGCGCGGCCTCAAACCGCTCGGCGACGCAGCACACAAGGACGGCATGGGGTTCGTCGTCTGGTTCGAACCGGAACGCGTGAACGCCGCCAGCCGGATCGCAAGGGAGCATCCGGAGTGGGTGCTCCATGAGGGCAACGGCGACGGTCTCTTCAACCTCGGTGACCCTGAAGCACGCCAGTGGCTCACCGACTTCCTGTCGAAGTGCATCACGGACTGGGGGATCGACATCTACCGCAACGACTTCAACATCGACCCGCTGAGGTTCTGGCAGGCGGCCGACGAGCCGGACCGTCAGGGCATTACCGAGATCCGCTATATCGAAGGGCTGTATGCCATGTGGGACGCGCTCCGGAAGGCGCATCCCGAGCTGGCGATCGACAACTGCGCGAGCGGCGGGCGGAGGATCGACCTGGAACTGATCAGCCGCAGTTACTCGCTCTCCCGGAGCGACACCGCGTGCTGCGGACATGCGATGCCTGTGCAGGACCAGGCGCAGTCGGCGGGGCTCAGCCTGTGGGCGCCGCTTCACGGGACGGGCAACTGGGGGCTCAACGCGTATGACTTCCGCAGCGCGGCGACGGTGGGAACGAGCCTCTGGATGGATACACGCAGGCCCGATGTCCCAGTGGAGCAGCTCAAACGCCTGATCGCCGAGGTGAAGGATCTGAGGCCGCTCTACCTCGGCGACTACTACCCACTGATGGACATCAACCTCGACGAGCGCCAGTGGTGCGGCTGGCAGTACGACCGCCCGGAGATCGGCCGGGGGTTCGCCATGTTCTTCCGACGCTCGGAAAGCCCGTATTCGTCGGTCGATGTCGGCCTCAGGGGGCTCGATCCGAACGCCGAGTACGAAGTCGAGTTCGTCGACTCGAAGACCAGGCGCACGATGTCCGGCGCCGACCTCTCCAGGCTGCGAGTCGAGATCGGCGACCGGGCGTCGAGCATGCTGGTGAAGTACGGGAGGGCCGAGTGACCAGTGACCAGTAACCAGTAACCAGTATCCAGTGTCCAGTAACCGGTGACCAGTATGGGTTTTCACTGATTACTGGTTACTGGTTACTGGTCACCTATCACCGCCCACCGCCCACTCCCCCTACCTGTCCGACGCCCAGGGGTACTTGAAGCCGTGGACCCAGGCGTGGGACTTCAGGCGCTCGACCTCCTCGGCGGTCATCTCGACCTTGTCCGAGACCGCAACGTTCTCATCGACGTGCTTCGCGCTCCTCATGCCGGGGATGACGGTCGAGACCGCCGGGTGCGCGAGGATGAACTTCAGCGCGGCCTGAGCCATCGTGCGGTGGTCGTTCTCGACCCAGCGGAGCGCCTCGACGTGCTCGCACGCCTCCTCCAGCCTACCGTCGGCCAGCCACTTCGCGCGCCAGTCGCCCTCGATGAACCGGTAGCCCGCGCACATCTTGCCGGTGAGCAAGCCCTCCTCGAACGGCACACGGGCGATGATGCCGACGTTGCGCTCGACGGCGGCCGGGAAGAGCTTCTCCGCCGGGCGCTGCTCGAATATGTTGTAGATCACCTGGATGCTGTCCACGAGGCCGGTCTTCACCAGGTTGACTCCGCCGTAAGGGTCCCAGTCGTTCACGCTCACGCCGATGAACCGGATCTTTCCCTGCTCCTTCAACTGCGAGAGCGCCTCGTACCACTGCATGTCCTCCATGAAGGCGTCGCTCCAACAGTGAAGCTGCATGAGGTCGATGCAGTCGGTCTCGAGGTATCCGAGGCTCCGCTCGATGGCGCCGATCAGCCAGTCCTTCGGATAGACCTCGCTCACCGGGACTCCCGGGACCGGCGGCCACTTGTAGTTCTTCGGCGGGACTTTCGACGCGACGTAGCACCGCTCCCCACGCTCACGGAACGCACGGGCGATCACTTGCTCGCTGTGCCCCTCGCCGTATCCCGCGGCGGTGTCGATGAAGTTGACACCCTGGTCCATCGCGCGGTTGATCGCCTCGACGGCGGCATCGTCGTCCTTAGTGCCCCACTGACCTCCGATGCCCCACGCGCCGAACCCGATCTCCGATATTTGCATCCCTGTCCGTCCCAGGCTTCGATACTTCATGTCGTCCTCCGATCGGTCAGTTGTCGCTCTACTATATCATACTCCGGCGTGATCCGAACACAACCGTCGAGGGATGACGCGAAAGGATGTTCAACCGGCGATCAGGAAACTAGTAGACAGGACACGACGGCGATATCCCCGTGCGCGTATCCGATAGCGCAGTCCTTGTCGCCGGCACGTCGCGCCAGCGGCTTGTCCAGCGTGTTCTGCGCCATCGAAAGCATGTTCTGTGACATCGCAAGCGTGTTCTGCAGGTTGCCAAGCGTGGCACGGGCCGGTTAGCGGATCTGTAGGCAGGCCCGCCGGGGAGCGATATGAGACGAAGAGCCATCGTTGGATGCGGGGGCGCGGGGAGATCGAAACGCGTCCTGCCGCTTGACATCCTCCAACGCCGGTGATACTGTACTTTCGGCGTCTGCCCGAGGAGCGTTTTGGGCACGCGCACTTACCATTCGCAGGCCTGCAACACATTATGCCGGAACACGCAAAACCCCAGAGTAAGACGCGTGACCACGTACTGCTCTGCACCTGGATTTTCGCCGCTCTCATCGTACTGGTTACGATCTTCATCCGCATCCGACTGCTTGGAACGCCGCTCGAACGCGACGAAGGCGAGTTCGCGTGCATGGGCGCGATGATGCTCGACGGGATACCGCCGTACAAGCTGGCGTACAACATGAAGTTGCCCGGCATCTACGCCATCTATGCCGTCATCATGGCGGTCTTCGGCAGGACGGTCGAGGGCATCCATATCGGGCTCCTGCTGGCGAACGTGGCGACGGCGGTCACCCTCTTCTTCCTCGCGCGACGACTGTGGAACACGCAGCTTGCCCTGATAGCCGCCGCAAGCTATCCGATGCTGACGCTGAGCGTGGGAGCCTGCGGCACCTCCGCCCACGCCACGCAGTTCCAGATGCCGATGGTGCTCGGAGCGGTGATCCTCCTTCTCAAGGCGATCGAATCGGACAGGCGCGGACAGCTCTTCGCGAGCGGACTCCTCATGGGGCTGGCCTTCGTCACGAAGCAGCAGGCGATGGTCTTCGCTGCGTTCGGCGGATGCTGGCTGATGTGGGAGATGGTCCGCGCAAAGTCGCTCACCCAGCGAGCCATGGCGGCGCGCATCGCCGTGTACGTCGCCGGAGCGCTCGCGCCGTTTGTCGTTGTGTGCATAGTGATGGCGGCGGTCGGGGTGTTCGACCGATTCTGGTTCTGGACCTTCACCTACGCGAGCCGATACGTGGTCGAGACTCCGCTCTCGACCGGCCTGGTGCGGGTGGCGAAGACGACGTGGTGGTTCGTCTCGTACACCATACCGCTGATCGCGCTGGCGGTCGTGGGCCTGATCGGGACGATATGGGACGCGCGGCTTAGGAAGCGCGCCGTATTCGTCATCTCCTTCTTCCTATTCTCGTTCGCTGCGGTGAGCCTCGGTCTCTACTTCCGCGGCCACTACTACGTCCAGGCGATGCCGGCGGTCGCGCTGATGATCGGACTCTCGGTAGCCTGGATGTCGCGGCTGAGGTTGTCGGCGGTGCTGCGGTTCGTCCCGCTGCTGATCTTCCTGGGCGCGGTGGGGCATGCGCTCTGGCACAACCGCACGCTCTTCTTCGCACCGACGACACTTGTCGCCTCGCGCCTGATGTACGGAGCCGCGCCGTTCCCCGAGTCGATCGAGGTCGCGCGCTACCTCAGGGAGCACACCAGACCCGGTGACAGGATCGCAGTCGTAGGGTCGGAGCCCCAGATCTACTTCTACGCCGATCGACTCCCGGCAACGGGTTACTTGTACGTCTACGGCCTCACGGAGACCCATCCGTTCGCGAGAAAGATGCAGGAGGAGATGATCCGCGAGATCGAGGCCGCCAAGCCGAAGTACATAGTCTACGCCAATGTGCCGACCTCCTGGAGGTTCAAAGCCGGCTCCGACCGGTCGATACTCTACTGGCTGGCTGAGTACGCCGCGAAGCATTACAAGGTGACGGGCCTGGCGGACATCATATCGAACGAGCGCACGGAGTACACCTGGGGCGAACTGGCGGCGTATCTCGCGCCCGATGCGATCCCGAGCCTCGTCGTCTTCGAGCGCATCAGCACTCCATCGGAGGAATGATATAGTGGCGAGAGCGAAGGAGCGAGACGTGGAAGCGCCCTGCAAGCCGACGCCGTCATCCGACGGACGCCGAACGGCGCTCGTCTGCGTGATCCTCGCGGTTGTGACGCTCGCCGCATTCTCGCAGGCGCTCCAATGCGATTTCGTGAACTTCGACGACCCCCGCTACGTCACCGAGAACCCGAACGTGACGGCGGGCATCACCGCCGAGAGCCTCCGCTGGGCTTTCAACGCAGGGTACGCCAGCAACTGGCATCCTCTCGCGTGGATCTCCCACATGATCGACTGCCGGCTGTTCGGGATCAACCCGGTCGGCCACCATTTGACCAACCTGCTGCTTCACGTGCTGAACGCCGTACTCCTGCTGCTCATCCTCAAGCGAGTCACAGGCTCCCTCTGGAAGAGCGCCGTCGTGGCGGCGCTCTTCGCCGTCCATCCGATGCACGTCGAGTCGGTCGCGTGGGTCGCGGAGCGCAAGGACGTCCTGAGCGCGCTGTTCTGGATGCTCACCATGGGCGCATACCTGCTGTACGCCGAGCGTCCCTGCGCAGGGAGGTACCTGGCGGTAGTCGCTCTGTATGCGCTCGGACTGATGGCGAAACCGATGCTGGTCACCCTGCCCTTCGCGCTCCTGCTGCTCGACTACTGGCCGTTGAGGCGATTCGGCGCCGCTCTCGGGAGGCCGTTGAAGGTTTCCCCTGCGGTGGTCGTCGCGGAGAAGATCCCGTTGCTCGCACTTGCGGCGGGGTCGAGCGCGCTGACGATGATCGCGCAGGGAAGAGGCAGTTCGGTGGCGCACTGGGAGATGCTCCCTCTCTCGTGGCGCATCGACAACGCGCTCGTGTCGACCATCTCCTACATCGGCAAGATGCTGCTGCCGATCAGACTCGCCGCGTTCTACCCGCATCCCGAGGACGGCCTTGCAGTATGGCTCGTCATCGTGTCGGCGCTGATCCTGGCGGGACTGACTCTACTCGCGGTTCGGATGCGTCGAAGCCACCCCTATGTCCTGGTAGGCTGGATGTGGTACCTGCTGACCCTTGCGCCGGTCGTGGGAATCATCCAGGTCGGCCGGCAGTCGATGGCGGACAGATACACGTACATCCCGTTCATCGGGCTCTTCCTGGCCGTCACGTGGGCGCTTGGAGAACGGTGGAAGACGACTCCCGCTCGCGCATTCTCCCCCGCCCGTGCCGTTCCGGCGGTGATCATCGGCGCACTGGCGGTATGCACGTGGACCCAGACCGGTCACTGGCGGGACAGCAGGAGTCTCTGGGAGCACGCGCTCGGCGTCACCCGGGACAACTACACGGCGCACGTGAACCTCGGCAAGTTCCTCGCCGACCAGGGACAGTTCGACCAGGCGATCATCCACTACCGCGAGGCCATACGGATCAAGCCGGAGTTCGACCTGCCGCACTACAACCTCGGCGTCGCCCTCTCGAAGGCCGGGCGACCGGACGAGGCCATCGAGGCATACAGGGAAGCGCTGCGCATCAACCCCGATTACGAGGCGGCGCGAATCAACCTCACCGCCGAGCTCCAGGCTCAGGGACGCATCGACGAGGCTCGGGAGGAGATCGGCAGTTCGGGCGCCGAATCCGCCGAGATGCACTACAACATCGCGGTCGGCCTCGATCAAGAGCGCAGGTTCGAGGAGTCGATCGAGGAGTACAGGGAAGCCGTGCGGATCGACCCGAGCTTCGTGCCGGCTCAGCACAACCTGGCGATCGCGCTGTTCATGAGCGGCGACTTCGCAGGCGCGTGGGAACAGGTGCGCGTCTGCCGGGAGCGCGGGATCGCCCTGCCCGAGACGTTCCTCAAGGCGCTGTCGGAGCAGATGCCTGAACCTCAGTAGCGAATCAGCCCACGGATGCAGACTTAACAAATGCTTGACATCCTGACGATTTCGTGTAAGATGATTGTTGTAGGCTGATGGCCACACCTACCTGCCAGTCCATCCCAGTAACTCGTTCGTAGATCCATCCGGTAGTTCCAGTAGCTTTGGCAGTCCAGCTCCTCCCCCGGAGGCAGGATGAAGCACGCTAAACGTCAGGACACCCACCAGGATCGCACACTCAGTTGGGCTTGCGCTCCGACCGCGGCAGTAGTGCTGTTCGCAGCGTTCGTCCGAATTCGCCTCCTCTCCATGCCTCTCGAGCGCGACGAGGGTGAGTTCGCGTACATCGGCCAACTGATCCTGCAACACATCCCGCCCTACACCCTCGCGTACACCATGAAGCTTCCCGGCACGTCGCTCGTTTACGCGGCGGTGATGTCGGTCTTCGGGCAATCGGCTGCGGCGGTGCACATCGGATTGCTCCTCGCAAACCTCGCCTCGACAGTCATGCTGTTCGCGCTCGGACGACGGCTCTGGAACACCTGCGTCGGAGCCGTCGCCGCCGCGTCGTTCTCGCTGATGTCGCTCAGCCCGTCGCTCTACGGCACGGCGGCCCACGCCACTCAGTTCGTCGTGCCCTTCGCGCTCGGCGGAACCCTGCTGCTTCTGAGGGCGCGAGACAGCGGCCGTCCGATGCTTCCGCTCCTCAGCGGACTGCTCTTCGGAATGGCATTCCTCGCCAAGCAGCATGCACTCGCGTTCGTGGCGTTCGGCCTGTTCTACCTCGTGTACGAATCGGTGCGCGAGCGCCCGGTCCGGATCATGGCGTTACTGAAGAGACTCGCCGCATTCTCGCTCGGAGCAGCCGCGCCGTTCGGAGTGACCTGCCTGATCCTTCTCAAGCTCGGCGTCTTCGATACGTTCCGGTTCTGGACCTTCACGTATGCGCGCGAGTACGCGTCCGAGCTGCCGATATCGAGCGCGTGGGAGGTCTTCACGATCATGGCTCCACCGGCCGCTGCCACACTCACGGTGTTCCTGGTATTGTCGGCGGTCGGACTGATAGCCGTGCTGCTGACCAGGCAGCTTCGAAGCGGCGCCGCGCTGCTGATCAGCCTGCTGGTGTTCTCCTGCATAGCAGTCTGCCCGGGATTCTACTTCCGCGCGCACTACTTCATCCAGATCCTCCCGGCGGTCTCGCTTCTGATCGGCCTGGCGGCATACTGGCCGATCCATCTGCTGCGGAGAAACAGGCATCGGGCCCTGCTTCAGGCCGTACCTCTGCTCATCTTCCTGGCGGCGGCCGGATGCCACGTCTGCGGGAACCAGGACGTCTACCTCCACTCCGATCCGCGGGAGGCATGCTCCCTGGTATACCATGACAACCCCTTCTGCGAGACCGTCGAGGTCGCCGGCTACATCCGGTCGCACTCCTCCGCGACCGATCGTGTGGCGGTCCTGGGCTCCGAGCCGGAGATCCTCTTCTACGCGCGCCGCCATTCCGCGACCGGGTTCATATATACGTATGGTCTGATGGAGCCTCAGCGGTTTGCATCCGGTATGCAGAGACAGATGATCGCGGAGATCGAGGACTGCAAGCCCAGGTACATCGTCATGGTCGGCGTCCGAAACTCCTGGCTCCCGAGGCCCGACTCCGACACGACGATACTCAGTTGGTCCACCGCCTACTGCAGGGCGAACTACACGCTCATCGGAGTCGTGGATATCCTACCGTACGGCCTGACACGCTGTATCTGGGGCGACGAGGCGGATGGATGCGCGCCCGAGTCGCCCAAGCATATCCTGGTGTTCGAGCGCAGACCCGGCGTCTGACCGGCAACTCCCCGCGACGCCTCACATCACCCGCTTGCCCGGTCCCGCCTTTTCCCGACGCTTGCGTGAGAGGCCCGTTTTCGTGTATCCTGTGGTAGTGATTTTGGCAGTGTTCCGGCTGAAGGAATAGAGGTGTATCTATGGCGACAAAGGTTATTCTGCCCATGCTCGGCCAGACGATGGAGGAAGGCACCATCATCAAATGGTTCAAGCAGGAGGGCGATAAGGTCGAGAAGGGCGAGCCCCTCCTTGAGGTTATGACCGACAAGGTCAACATGGAAGTCGAGTCCCCCGAGGCGGGCATCCTCCGCAAGATCATCGCCCAGCCTGACGAGACTATCCCGATCATGGCCCCGATCGCCATCCTGGGGACCGCGGACGAGCCGATCGACGACCTGCTCGCGGATATATCATCGGCCTCCCCGACTCCCACCCAGGTCGTAGAGCAGGAGGAGGAGGATGTCCTCTCCGCCGCTCCCGCCGCGCCCAGTCTGTCCGTCGAAGTGCCGGCATCCTCACCATCCAGAGTCTTCATCTCGCCGCGCGCGCGCCGGCTGGCCCACGACGAAGGCATCGAGATAAGCGCTCTCGCCGGACGAGGCACCGGTCCCGAGGGCCGGGTCGTCGAGATGGACGTGCGCAACTACGCCGCCGAGCTCAAGGCTGCCGGCGCGGTCAAGGCGTCCCCTCTCGCCGCGAAGGTTGCGGCGGACAAGGGCATCGACATACGCGAAATCGTCGGCTCCGGTCCCGGCGGCAGGGTCATGAAGGACGATGTGCTCCAGGCCGTTGCGCCGAGCATCGGCATGCCGTCGCTCCAGGGCCAGGTGATCCCGTTTACCGGCATGCGCAAGATGGTGGCCGACGCCGTGGCGAAGAGCGCTCAGACCGCCCCGCACGTGACGCTCACCGCCGAGGTGGACATGACCGATGCCGTCAAGGTGCGGACGCAGATCCTCTCGGAGTTCGAGCGCAAGTACGGCGTGAGGGTCTCCTTCACCGACTTCATCATCAAGGCCGCCGCGAGAGCGATCCTCGATCACCCGATCGTCAACGCGAGCCTGCAGGGTAACGAGATACGCATCCCGGACCGCGTGAACATGGGAGTGGCGGTAGCGCTCGAAGGCGGGCTCATCGTCCCGGTCGTGAAGAACGCCGATTCCCGCGGCCTGGCGGAGATCTCCTCCGAGCTGAAGAGCCTCGTGGAGAAGGCTCGCAACGGCTCGCTTTCATCGGAGGACGTCAGCGGCGGCACGTTCACGATCACAAACCTCGGCGCGTTCGGCATCGACGTGTTCAACCCGATCATCACTCCAGGACAGAGCGCGATCCTCGGTGTCTGCCGGATCGTGGAGAAGCCGGTAGTGGTCGAGAGACGGATTGAGGTCCGCTCGATGATGAACCTCTGCCTGTCCTTCGATCACAGGGTGATGGATGGCGCACCGGCGGCTCAGTACCTCCAGCGAGTGAAGGAACTGCTCGAGTCGCCGTATCAGTTGTTAATCTAGAAAGAAATCAGGAATCAGAGTCCAGGAGTCGGAATGACGGAAAGTCCCATTCCGACTTCTGACTTCTGACTCCTGAACGCCTGGTTTGCTCCTATGATCCTTGATATCGATCTGCACACTCATACACATCACTCGCCATGCGGAAACCCGGAGATGATACCGGCCGAGATGGTCCGGACCGCCGCGAAGAAGGGGATCACCCGGATGGCGATCACCGACCATTTCTACACATTCACCGACCGAGGCAACTTCGACGTTATCCGCGCAGGAGTGGCGGAGGCTCGCCGCGAACTGCCGAATGCCCCGGAAGTCTTCTTCGGCTGCGAGGCTGAGATCATGGAGCCCGGCCGCACTTCCGGCAGCCAGGAGCTCGCCGACAGCCTCGACTTCGTTATGGTGGCGGCGACTCACTTGCAGAACAAGGGGATCACTGAACTCCCGCCGGGCCTCGACGACGAGGGGATCGCGTTCTATTACCTGCGGATGTTCGAGTACGCCGTTAGCCTGCCATGGGCCGATGTGCTGGCGCATCCGTTCTTCGTCGTTCCCAGCGTCTGCTCGGTCGAGGTGCTCGATCATCTGAAGGACTCCGACCTCCTGCCCGGCATCGAGCGGGCGAAGGAGAACAACGTGGCAATGGAGATCAGCCGCCGGGCGCTCTGGCCGGGGCAGACGAAGTTCTCCATGCGCTTCTACAAGCTGTGCAAGCAGGTCGGACTGAAGTTCACGCTGGGGAGCGATGCCCACATGCTCGAGGATATCGGCAACGTGCGGATCCTCAGGCCGCTTCTGAACGAACTCCGCCTCACCGAGGCGGATATCTGGATACCGATACGTGATGCGTGATGCGTGATTCGTGACTGACCGGTTTCCTCACGCATCACCCATCACTCATCACGTATCATTCCATCATCCCATATCAGGAGGATATACATGCAGAAGGTAGCCATAGTTGGCGCAGGGCACATGGCAAAAGTGCACGGTGCCGCCTATGCGAAGATGGCGAACGCGAAACCGGTCGCCGTCGTGGACATCCGCAAGGAAGCCGCGGATGAACTCGCCGCATCGATCGGCGCGCAGGGCTTCACCGATTTCGACGCCATGCTGCAGGCCGTCGATCCCGACGTGATCGACGTCTGCACCCCTACCCCGTTCCACAAGCCGTATGTGCTCAAAGCCGCCGAGGCCGGAAAGCACGTCATCACGGAGAAGCCGATGGGCCGCTCTCTCGACGAATGCAGGGAGATGATCGCGACGACCGATAAGGCCGGCGTGAAGTTCATGGTGGCGCACGTGCTCCGCTTCTTCCCCGAGTTCGCCGCCGCCAAGGCACAGATCGACGCCGGCGCGGTCGGCAAGCCCGCGATCGTCCGCACTACACGCGGCGGCGGGTTCCCCACGGGGTCCGATGACTGGTATGCGAACGTCGAAATGAGCGGCGGACTCATACTCGATCTGATCATCCACGACTTCGACTGGCTGCGTTGGTGCTTCGGCGAGGCCGATCGAGTCTACGCCAAGGGACTGGCACACAGCAGGCTCGATCACATCGACTACGCGCTGGTCACGATCCGCTTCAAGAGCGGAGTGATCGCTCACGTCGAGGGCACATGGGCGAATCCGTCCGGCTTCACCGTCAAGTTCGAGGTCGCGGGCGACCAGGGGCTTCTCGACTTCTACAACAAGGAGACAGCTCCGGTCACCGTGGCGCAGAAGGACGGCGGCGCGAAAAAGGCAGGGGTCACGATCCCTGAGAGCCCGACCGCGCAGAACCCGTATTACCTCGAACTGCAGCACTTCATCGACTGCATCGAGGGCGACTGCGCGCCGAGCATCACGGCGGAAGACGGACTGCGTGCGGTCGAGATCTCACTCGCCGCGCTGGAGTCGCTCAAGACCGGAAAGCCGGTCAGTGTCGGAGCCTAACCCATAGAGGATTCGCAAGGAGACACAGATGCCTGTCAAACTCGGACTGATGAGCTTTGCTCACATGCATATGGGCAGCTACGCGAGCGCCGTGAACCAGATCCCCGAGGCGGAGATGGTGGGAATCGCCGACCACGACCTCGACCGTGCGAAGAAGATGGCGGAGACCTTCAACTCGAAGGCGTTCGTCAGCTACGAGGAGCTGCTCAAACAGGATATCGATGCGGTGATCGTCGCGTCGGAGAATATCCATCACCGGGAACTCACGATCATGGCCGCGGAGGCCGGGAAGCACGTCCTCTGCGAGAAGCCGATCGCCACGACGATCGCCGACGCGCAGGAGATGATCGACGTCTGCAAGAGGAACAATGTGCAGCTCATGACCGCCTTCCCGTGCCGCTTCTCACCGGCGATGGTCCGCGTCAAGGAGCTTGTCGACGCCGGCACGATCGGTGAGATCCTGGCCGTCAAGGGCACGAACCAGGGACGCATGCCCGGCGGGTGGTTCATACAGAAGGACAAGAGCGGCGGCGGCGCGGTCATCGACCACACCGTGCACGTAGCCGATCTCATGCGCTGGATGCTGAAGAGCGAGGCCGCGGAGGTCTACGCCGAGATCAGCAACGCGATGCACCACGAAGACTACGACGACGTCGGACAGCTCACGATCACGTTCGACAACGGCGTGTTCACAAGCCTGAACACCTCGTGGTCGCGCCCGAAGAGCTTCCCGACATGGGGCGACGTCACGATGGAGATCACGGGCACCAACGGTGTGATCTCGATGGACATGTTCGCGCAGGACATGCATCTCTACTCGGACAAGACGATGTCCACCACATGGCTCGGCTGGGGCAGCAACATCGACCTGCTGATGGTCCAGGACTTCGTTAGTCGTGTGGCGAACGGACAGCCCGTCAGCGTGACCGGCGAGGACGGGCTCCGCGCGCTCGAGGTCGCACTCGGCGCCTACCGATCGTTCGATCTGGGTGAGCCGGTCCGACTGCCGCTCAGCACGTAAGGACCCACCTTTGTAGGAGCGGCTTCCAGCCGTCATCGCAGCTGGAAGCTGCTCCTACGACGTCTGATCGCGGCTGGAAGCCGCTCCTACGGTACATCGGTTCATCGCGGATCGGAATCCGCTCCTACCATGCGCCGGTTCATCGCGGCTGGAAGCCGCTCCTACAAGTATACCCGAGGTTGTACCGTGTTCTGCCCGAAGTGCCGCATCAAAATGAAAGAGGAGTCCCGAACCTTCCACAAACAGCGGAAGTGGATCTGTCCTCGATGCAGCAAGGTCCGCATGCAGCGCAAGAAGCCGGAGGATTGACCGATGAACGCGTTCTTCACCCTGCTCACTCTCGCACTCCTCTCCCCACTGTCCGGAGCGCCGGCGAACCAGCCCGACCTGCCCTACTTCACGATCACCGTTGTCGATGACCAGACCAATCGGGGCGTCCCATTGGTCGAATTGACGACGACCAACCACATCAAGTACGTGACCGACAGCAACGGGATCGCCGCCGTCTACGAGCATGGACTCATGGGCAAGGATGTGTTCTTCCACGTGAGGTCGCACGGCTACTCCTATCCCAAGGACACGTTCGGCTATGCAGGCGTGTCCCTCAACCTCAAGCCGGGAGGGAGCGCCGAGATACGCATCAAGCGCGAGAACATCGCCGAGCGCCTCTACCGCGTCACCGGCGAGGGCATCTACGCCGACAGCCTGCTCGTCGGGCATCCTCAGCCGCTGAAGAATCCCACGATCAGCGGCCTCGTCATGGGCCAGGACTCGGTTCTCTCCTGCATCTACAAAGGTAAGCTCTACTGGTTCTGGGGCGACACGAACAAACCCGACCATCCGCTCGGCAACTTCCGAACCTCCGGCGCAACATCCGACCTCCCGGGGAAAGGCGGACTCGACCCGGATCTCGGCGTGGACCTGACCTACTTCGTCGACGCGAACGGCTTCTCCAAGGAGATGGTGCCATCGGAGACCCAGGGGCCGATCTGGCTCGGAGGACTCCTGACATTCCCCGATGCCGAACGAGGCGAGCGACTTTTCGCCATGTATTCGAACGTGGACAATGCGATGAAGGCTCAGGAGATCGGACTCGTGGAGTTCGACGACGACGAACAGATCTTCCGCAAGGTCGCCAAGTTCGACCTAGACATTCCTATCAAGCCCGGCGGGCATCCGTTCCGGCTGACGGATAAGCACACCGAGTATATCTACTTCTCGCCGATAACCCGCGTGAAGGCCGACCTGGAGAGCTACAAGGACCCCTCGAAGTACGAGGCGTACACATGCCTGAAAGATGGGTCTCGCAAGGACGAGTTCGAGGTAGACCGCGATCCCCAGGGGAAGGCCCGGTTCGCATGGAGGCCGGATACGTGGGCGCCCTTCCCGCGGGACGAGGCGGAGTTGATCAAGGATGGAAAGCTGAAGCCGGAGGACGCGCTCTTCCATATCCAGGACGTGGCAACCGGAAAGCCGGTGCTCTATCACAGCGCATCGATATCCTGGAACAAGTACCGCAACCGATGGACTATGATCATGTCGGAGATCTTCGGCGCTTCACTGCTCGGCGAAGTGTGGTATCTGGAGGCCGATAGCCCGATCGGTCCGTGGGTCTATGCGCGCAAGATTGTTACACATTCCGAATATACCTTCTACAACCCTCGACATCACCCGATGTTCGACAAGCAGGACGGCCGCATAATCTACTTCGAAGGAACCTATACTAACTGGCTGACCGGGCATACGAACTACACGCCGAAGTACGACTACAACCAGATCATGTATAAGCTCGATCTGGCCGACCCTCGTCTCGCGCTCCCTGTGGCGGTGTACGGCGACCGATCAGGCGACGTCCCCGGCCTTCGTCTCTCGGAGCCGGTCACGCCCGAGTTGCAGCAGGCGGCGCCGATTGCCTTCTTCGCGCCTGACAGACCGATGGATGGGACCGTACCGGTATACGCCGACAGAGAGGCGCTTCGGATCGGCGACGGCAACGCTCCGACGGGCGGCGGGCATCCTATGTTCCACGCCCTGCCCGCCGATACGACGAATCCGCCGCCCACGACCACCCCGCTCTACGAATACGTCAGCCGCCGGGAGAGAGAGCGAGTCTACTCGACCGATCCGGCATGGAGCCGTGAGGGATATGCGCGGACCGAGAAGCCGGTCTGCCTGGTGTGGAAGAGCCCGAAGTGACCAGTGATCGGCAAGCGGTGAACGGTGAACAGTAAGCAACCGGCCCCAATCCCGCACTGATTACCGGTTACTGGCCACTGATCACCGATCACTACCTCTCCCTCGACTCCTCCAGTGCCTCGAGGAGTTCGGTCACCGTCGCGGTCGCCAGGCAGACGCACGTATCGCTCGCGCCGTAGTAGACCCAGAGTTCGTCGCCTTTCTGCACATGTCCGTTCGCAAATATCACGTTCGGCACGTCGCCCACCATCTCGTATTCCTCGTGCGCGCCGAGTATCCAGTAAGGCAGGCGCGAGATGAGCTTCCTTGGGTCTTCCAGATCGAGCAGTGCCGCGCCCATGCGGTAGGCCGGCCCGGCCGGGAAGTCCTTCACTCCGTGATAGAGGATCAGCCAGCCCTCCGGAGTCTCGATCGGCACCGTGTTCGCCCCGACACGCGAGCCGTCCCACCAAGGGCCGCCTCGCTCCTTGAGGACGCACCAGGGCTCGCTCCAATGCTTCAGATCCGGTGACGACGTGAGCCAGATGTGCTCGAGGCTCCCGGCGGAGGGACGGTGAAGCATCCAGTACCGTCCCCCGATCCGGCGAGGGAAGACCGCCGCGTCCTTGTTGCTCGGGGCGAGCACCAGGCCCATACGCTCGACAGACTTGAAGTCGGTAGTCGTGGCCAGACAGACGCCCGCTCCGAACTGGGAATAGCCCGTGTATGCAATAACGTACTTCCCTATGTCGTCGAGCCAGGTGATCCTCGGATCCTCGACGCCGTAGTTCTCCGGAGCATTGCCTTCCTCCTCGGGAGCCATTAGCGGCTTCGGCTCGATCCGCCAGTCGGTGATGCCGTCCTTGCTCCGTGCCACTGTGAGATGCGAGCGGCCCTCCAGGTCCTCTACTCTGAGCAGGAGGAGCGTCTCGCCCTCGAACAGGGTCGCCCCAGGGTTGAAGACAGTGTTGCATGGATAGGGCATGTCCCGCCACGTGATGAGGGGGTTCAGCACGCATCTCTGGAATATCTCTCGTTGACGGACAGGTTTGAGCATCTCGGTACCTCATATCGATGGGGTTTACAGATGAGATACCCATGGCGGGGCGGCTGTGAAACGGCTGAGTGCGAAACAAGCATGGGGTTGACGGATATGGACGATCGGGTATACAATACGGCAGTCAGACCACATCGCAAGTCCAAAGGGGGTGATGTGATGAAACCGCAATCCTATACCGCAACCGGCAACTTCGAGGCATTCTTCGTATCGTCACATCCCCGGAGGGGCGTGTAGGCTGCCGGTTCAACACATCGAGTTCACACCACAGGCCGTCCCGATCCGGGGCGGCCTTTTTCGCTTTCAGGAGTACCGGAGTAGTGGGATGTTGGAGTGATGGGCCCCAGTACTCCAACACTCCATTGTTCCATCATTCCGGAGGAGGGGTCTTCGTGAGAACGCTGGGCATACATTCGAAAGGTTTCAGGTTCGAGAGCAGGGACAAGGCAATCGACGGAGCGGAGGTCATATCGCCGGAGCAGCATGAGTACAGGCTGGATCGCGAGTGCCTGGTCGTATTCATGTCGGTCGAGAAGGGCGACGCCGAGTCGCCGGAGTCCGTCGCACGGCAGTTGGCGGCGGACACCCTCAAGCGGGCGACGCAGCTCGACGTGCGGACGGTCGTGCTCTACCCGTACGTTCACCTTACCGAGGAGCCGAGCACTCCCCGAATCGCGCTGAAGGTGCTCGACGAGGCGGAATCAGTCTTGAAGGAATCTCTGGAGGTCATTCGCGCTCCGTTCGGATGGTACAAAGCATTCGACCTCTCATGCCTCGGACACCCGCTATCGGAGTGGAGCGGTCGGTGCTCGCCTGCCCCGCTCGAAGAGGCTGCTCAGATGAGGGAGAAGTCGGAGCGCAAGCCAAGCGAGTTCGTGCGCTGGGTCGTGGTCGATATGGACGGCAACGCGTCGGACGTCACGCCGGAGGACTTCGCGCAGAACCCGCTCTTCAAGCGAAAGGAGCCGCAGTACGCGCTCCTGAAGCAGTTCGTCTCCAACGAACTCGGACGCAAGGTGGATATCCAGGGGACACCGAAGCATATCGAGTACATGCGCCGGCACGAGCTTGTCGATTACTGTGAGGCATCAGAGAAAGGCCACTACAAGTGGTATCCGAACGGGCTGCTGATCCAGAAGCTGATCCTCGACTACGCGGCGCAGATCGCTCACGAATGGGGCGCGTTCGAGATGAAGAATCCGATCGTGATCCGCGGCGATCACAACCTGGTCGGTCAGCTCATGGGCGAGTTCCACGAGCGCGACTACGTGGTCGACGGCGGACGAGGAGTCTGCTATCTCAGATACGCGTCCGATCCCCTTGCGTTCCCGTTCATGCAGAACGTCCGCTTCACGTACAGGCAGACCCCCTTGAAGGTCTACGAGGAGGCGTCATGCTTCCGAAACGAGCAGGAGGGCGAGGTCAGTGGGCTCAAGCGGGTGCGCAACTTCATGATGACCGACATGCACGCCGCCTGCTCGAACGTCGAAGAGGCAAAGCGGGAGTTCGAATGGCTCTGCCTGCGGTTCGCCGAACTGATGAACGACGTGATCGCGGAGGGCCGATGGGTGCTCGGATGGGAGGGCACGGTCGGCTTCTTCGAGGAGAACCGCGACTGGCTCGTCGGCATCGGCAAGCGGCTCGGAGTGCCGGCGTTCTTCAAGCTGATGCCGCAGATGAGCCACTACTACGCGATCAAGAACGAGTACCAGGTGATCACGGAGGACCGCTCGAACGTGCAGGTGAGCACGGTGCAGTGGGACGTGAAGGACGGTGAGCGGTTCAACATCGGCTACATCGATGACCAGGGACAGAAGGTCCCCTGCCCTGTCATCCTTCACGCGTCGTCGTTCGGAAGCATCGAGCGCACTCTCTGCGGGATACTGGAGAAGATCGCGGTCGATGCAGCCCAGGGAGTCCCGCCGATGCTGCCGCTCTGGCTGGCTCCGACTCAGGCACGTGTTATCCCGGTCTCCGAGGAGTTCCTGCCGTTTGCGGAGGGTGTGTGCGAGGAATTGACGCACTCATCGATCCGCGCAGACGTGGATGATCGGAATGAGACCGTGGGAAAGAAGATCAGGCACGGCGAGCAGGCGTGGATACCGTTCCTGGTGGTCGTCGGCGAAAAGGAGAAGTCGAGCGGCAGGCTGAATGTAAGGGTGCGCGGCGGCGAAGACATGAGCGATGTGTTCACGCACGAGCTTGTGGACACGATCAGGGCTCGCACGGAGGGCATGCCGTTCCGCCCGCTCTCCCTGCCGAGGCTCGTGAGCCGCCGACCGACGTTCTTTGGATAGATGGGATGCGTGGAGCGGATGCGACCCATGTGCGATGCCGGAGGGACTGATTGAGCAAGAAGAGCTACCTGCTTGATATGGATGGCGTGCTGGTCCGGGGTCGAACGCCGATACCCGGGGCGCAGGATTTCATCGCGCGTCTACTGGAAACCGAGACGAAGTTCCTGATCATGACGAACAACCCGCAGTACACGCCGCGGGACCTCCGGCATCGGCTGGCGAGCGTCGGACTCTGCGTGCCGGAGGACAAGCTGTTCACGTCGGCGATGGCGACCGCCCGATTCCTCGCCAACCAGCGCCCGAACGGAACGGCATTCGCCATCGGCGAATCGGGGCTCACCAGCGCCCTGCACGATGTCGGCTACGTCCTCACGAGCGTCACCCCCGATTACGTGGTGCTCGGCGAGACGACATCGTACAACTTCGAGCAGATCACCCACGCCATCCGCCTCGTAGCGGCCGGCGCCCGGTTCATCGCGACGAATCCCGATCCGACAGGGCCGTCGGAGAGAGGGATCATCCCGGCGTGCGGCGCGATGGCGGCGCTCATCGAATCGGCGACGGGTGTCAAGCCGTACTTCGTCGGTAAGCCGAATCCGCTGATGATACGGACCGCCCTGAACTTCCTCGACGCGCACTCCGAATCGAGCGTGATGGTCGGCGACCGGATGGATACCGACATAGTCACCGGGATCGAGACAGGCATGGAGACGATCCTGGTGCTGAGCGGGGTAACCTCGGAGGCCGACGTCGAGCGCTTCGCCTACCGCCCGACGCACGTGCTCCCGAGTGTGGGGGAGATCGTGATCGAGTGAAGACCGGTGGCCAGTGATCACTGGTCACCGGTTACTGATTACTCCCCCCTCAGTGCGTATGCCCCAGTCCCATGCGCGCCAGGAGTGCCCCGATGGTCAGCATGGAGAAGAACCCGAGCGTCAGATAGACGAGTATCGAGCCCTTCTCGTGGGCGTACATTTCCTTGAGGAGCGCGAATCCTACCGTGTAGAGGAAACTCCCCGCCACCAGCCCGAGGGTAACCCCCAGGATCAGCGGCGACTCCCCCGGGACGAACACCAGGCCTACCAGAGCGCCGAGTGCGGTCGTGAACTCGATCAGCGCGGTCACCCCGAGCGCCTTCCATCTGCCATAGCCTGCAAGCCGTGCGATACTCACCAGCGCCAGGCCCTCGGGGATCTTGTGGTACGACACCGCGATCAGGATCATCGTCCCTACGTTCGATGTAGACGCCGCTGACCCTGCGCCGATCGCCAGCCCATCGACCGTGCTATGGACTCCCATCGCCACCATGAGCAGTATGCCCAGACGCAGGTAGCCCTCTTCGCTCGCCGACGCTGCGCAGGCCGGACACAGCACGGAGATGTAACGCCCGATCCCGGCGAAGACGCCCATCCCGCCGATGATCGTGACCGCCGCCAACCCGCTCCCGATCATCTCCTGGGTCTCCGGGATGATGTTCATCGAGGTGACGGCAAGAAGCGATCCCGCCGCGAAACTGACGAGCCCGCAGAGGAGCCTGTGGCTGATATGTCCTCGACCGACCGCGAAGAGCCCGCCGACGGTAGCTGCGAATATGGCAATCACCGCGCGCAAGGCGACGGTATCGAATGCTGTCAGATGCGAAAGGTCTATCTCGCTACCTCCAAGTGCCACAGAACACAGGGGTGATGGAGTGCCGGAGTGATGGAGTATTGGGAACCCACCGCTCCAACACTCCATTACTCCAATGTCTGCCGTGTTCTCACCGGTATCTCAGCAGCCGCATGCCGTTCGCTATCACAAGAAGCGCGCTGCCTTCGTGTCCAAAGACGCCCAGGGAGAGCCGGAGCCATCCGATCAGCGTCGTAGTGATCAGTAATGCAATGACCAAGAGCGAAAAAGCTATGTTCTGCCGAATCACGCGCAAAGTGGTCCGGCTCAGCCGCACCGCGTAGGGCAGCTTCACCAAGTCGTCCGACATGAGCGCGACATCGGCGGTCTCCAGGGCGACGTCCGAGCCCGCCGCGCCCATCGCGATCCCCACGGTCGAGGCCGCGAGCGCCGGCGCATCGTTCACGCCGTCGCCCACTACCGCCACCTTGCCGTACCGCTCGATCAGGAGGCGGACGATATCGACCTTGTCCTGCGGCAGGAGTTCCGCATAGTACTCATCGACATCGAGGTCGCGCGCCACAGCGCGCGCGGTGCCCTCGTTGTCGCCTGTGAGCATCACGATACGCCTGATCCCGATCCTGCGCAGTTCGGCGAATGCGTCGCGAGCCGACGCACGGATCGTATCGGAGATGGCGATGATCCCCGCGAGCTGACCGTTCGTCGCAACCATCACCGCGGTCTTGCCCTGCTTCTGCAGGTCGAGCAGCACGTCGTACTGCGGCGTGATATCGACGCCGAGTTGCTCCATCAGACGTGAATTGCCGACCATCGCCGTCGAGCCGTTGAACTTCGCGGCGGCGCCCATCCCTGTGAACGTCTCGAAGTCGGTGATCGGCTCAGACGCAATCTGCTCGTTCTTCGAGTAGCGCAGGATCGCCTGCGCCAGCGGGTGCTCCGACCGGCTCTCGACGCTCGATGCCAGCGTCAGGACCTGCACCGCGGTGAATCCCTCGGCGGCGATGACATCGGTCACCTCCGCCTGGCCGGTCGTGATCGTGCCGGTCTTGTCGAAAGCGACGACCGAGACGCCTCCGGCCGCTTCGAGGTGCGCCCCACCCTTGATCAATACGCCGTTCCGCGCGGCGCTTCCTATCGCGGAAACGATCGCAACCGGCGTCGAGATGACCAGCGCGCATGGACACGACACTACGAGCAGCGTCAGGCTGATGTAGACGGCTTCGACGAGTGTCGCGCTCGTGATGTACGGCCATGTCGCAGCGACGAGCACCGCCAGGATCACCACCGACGGTGAGTAATATCTCCCAAAGACCTCGGTGAAACGCTGGGACGGCGCTTTCTCCGCCTGAGCTTCCTCTACGAGATGGACCACCTTCGCCAGAGTGTTATCCTTCGAGGTGGCCGTCGCGCGCACATCGAGCGAACCCCCGTGGTTCACCGTTCCGGCGAACACCTCATCGCCCTCAGTCTTATCGACGAGGGTCGACTCGCCGGTGATCGCAGCCTGATCGACCGACGAACTGCCGGATATCACGACGCCGTCGGTCGGGATCTTCTCCCCCGGCCGCACGATGAACACATCACCGACCTTTACCTGCTCGACATCGACTACATCCTCGTGATCCTCGTGGAGGATCGTCGCCTTGGTCGGGAAGAGCGTGACCAGCGAGCGGATCGAGTCTCGGGTACGTTCGACGGTACGCGCCTCGAGCGCATTGCCCAGCGAGAAGAGGAACATGACCGCCGCAGCCTCGAACCATTCGCCGATGATGATGGCTCCGATGGCTGCAACCGACATCAGGAAGTTCATGTCCAGCACGAGCGACCTAAGGCTGTAGACCGCTCCACGCGCGGCATAGAACCCCGCGACCACGGCAGCGGCGCCGAAAAGCGCATTCGAGACAGCCGGGTAATCGAGCAGGATCGCGATCCAGCCGAGCACGATCGCAATGCCGGCGATGATGGTGAGGATCGCCTGTTTCTCCAGCCGGGTCCGCTGAGGGCGAACGATCTCCTCCTCAGCCTCGGGTCTCCCGGCCACCTCGGCCTCGGACTCCTTGACATCGTAGCCGAGCTCGCGGATCCTGCGCTCCACAGCCGGCACACCGATCTTGTCGGGCTCATACTCGACGCTCAGCTTGGATGCGGCGTAGTTAGTCGAGGCCCAGAGCACTCCCGGCATCTTGCCGACACCCTTCTCGAGCTTGAGCGCGCAGTCGGGGCAGTCGAGGCCCACCAAAGTCACCGTGTCGTGATGGAACTTCCGCTCAAGATCGATGCCGATGCTCCTGGCCCGCTTCTCGACGTCGTCGATGCTCGCCAGGTGCGGGTCGTAGGTAAGCACGAGCGTGTGCGCTTCCCTATCCACGTCCACGGACGATATGCCCTCTACCTGGAGGAGAGAGTCCTTCAGGCGGTTGACACATCGCTCGCACTCCTCGAACCCGGGAGGCAAGATAACCGGTAGGCTGAGAGTCCTGGTTTCGAGCATCTCACAAGTCCGGCAGCCCTGAGTCTTTCACGCCGCCGAAGTAGGTATTCCCAAGATCGGGGCTGCAAGCTACATGCAGACCGTCAGACATACCGGAACTTAGGGCTCGATGCCGAAGAGCGCCGAGGCGTTCCTGTACAGGATCTTCTCGAGGTCGTCCCGGCTCAGACCGGCTTCCTCGTAAGACCCGGCGACGAACCCCGGATGGATCAGGTCGAGGTCGCTGCCGAAGAGCACCCGATCCGCGCCGGCTAGCTCGACGGTCCGGCGGACCTTGTCCGTCTCCAGAGCGGTGCAACAGAACTCCATGTAGCAGTTGTCCGTGTCCCTGATGACCTCGGCCGCCTCACGCCAGGCGTCCCCTCCGCCGTGGCCCATGATGAACCGCAGATTCGGGCAGTCACCGGCAACGTCCCGGATCTGCAGAGGCGTTCCCGGCCCGAACGTGTGGATTAGCACAGGCCTGCGGTACTTCTCGATCTCCCTGAGAAGCGCGCGGGTCTTCGGCGCATTGATCCCGATGCGGCAGTACGCCGGATGGATCTTCACGCCGATGAAGTTCGGCTTCTGGAGGTAGGTCTCGAGTTCCCTGCACGATGCCTCGAAGTAGTTCGGATTGACCGTCACGTAGCCGAGCAGTTCGGAATGCCCCTCGATGGCATCGGCCATCTGCCTGTTGCCCTCGACGAAATCGTAGACAATCGCGTAGGATGACGACATCACCGTCTTGTTGATCCTGCGACGGCGCATGATCTCCAGGGTGTAATCGACGCCCCACCGGCGCATCGGGAACGGCCACTTGCCGTAGTGGGAGTGAACATCGATGATAGGGATGCCGGCGAACGGATCGTCGAGGCTAAGCCTCACGTCCGGAGCGCTGATCCCGAGTATGCGGCGGATGTTGCCGCCGAAGATCATCGCCTTCTCCTCGTCCGACAGCTCGCCTTCCATCACGGCGTTGATCGAGCCCCTCATGGAGAGCGACGGGCTGTTCGAGCCGTAGACGATCCGCTCGGCCCCGATCGCGTCGGCAGCGACCCGGAGCGAATCCGGCGGGTCGATGACCTGCGCCTCGATGAACATGCTCGGGTGCTCCCTGGCAGCGGCGATCCCCTCAGCGAGTGTGCCGTAGCCGATACCGACGACGATCACGGGAACCGTCGAGCTCTCGACCGCCCGGAGGACGTCGCTTGCCGCGCCCGGGCCCGCGCCGGAGACGATGATCGGCATACCTATGCGCTCGCACTCCCGCACGATCGGCCTGAACAGCGCGGAGTCGATCTTCCACCCCTGCTGCTCCGGGAAGACCCTGAGAGCGACGAAGCCCCGCTCCCTGGACTTGGCGATCTCCTCGACGACATCGATGTGCCGCCGAGGATCGACCGTCGCAACCGGGAACAGGCCCGGGTTCGCCCGGCAAACGGCGAAGGTCTCCTCGTTGCCGTCCTGGAAGTCGTAGGCGACACCCATGAGCGAGTAGGTAAGCGCTCCGGCGACTCCGTACCTGTTCATCGACGATAGCAGCTTCTCCAGCGAAACGTCCGTGTCGCGGTACGGCAGAAAGCCGAAATGCGTATTGGAGTCGATTACGTTGTAGTCCACGGTTAGCTCCCGGCGAAGTGCCGCGCGACCTTCTGCACGCCCCGGATGATGTCGTTCACGTCCTTGTCCGAGAAGAACTCGTTGCACGGAAGGATGATAATGTTCTTGAGGATCTCCAGCGTGTTCGGGCAGTCGCTTTCTTTGTACTCACGAGGGTTGGCGTGAGGACAGGTGAACGGACATCCGGAATCACCGTAGGTAACGGTCTCCTGGAAGATCGGCGACATGTAGATCGGCTTGCCGATGTACCCGACGCCGGCCGGGATGCCTTCCTTGGAGAGCGCCTGGGCGAACGTGACAGGATCGGTCTTCAGCACCGACTCGTCGATCGTAAGCGGATAGAGCCACCAGGAATGCTTGCATCCCTCGCGGACCGTCGGAAGGTTGACTCCCGGTGCGTCCGCGATGCCCTTCGTGACCGCATCGGCGACATTTCTGCGCCGCTGGACCACACTCTCGACCTTGCCGACCTGCGCGGTGGCGACGGCGCCGGTAAGCTCGTTCATGCGGTAGTTGATGCCCAGGAAGAGGTAGTCGCGGGCTCCCGGCTCTCTCGGCCAGCCCTTGTCCGCGAAGAGGCGGGCACGGCGGGCGAGATCGTCGTTGTTGGTGATGGTGATGCCGCCATCGCCCGCGGTCATGTGCTTCGACTGCTGCAGACTGAAGCAACCGATGTCGCCCATAGTACCGACGAGGCGTCCCTTGTACTCGGCGAGATACGCCTGGCAGCAATCCTCGATGACCATCAGGTTGTGCTTCCGAGCGATCTTGAGGATCGGGTCCATATCGGCGGCCTGACCGAACAGGTGAACGACGAGGATAGCCTTGGTCTTCGGCGTGATCCTCGCCTCGATGCTCTCCGGGAGCATCGTGTAGGTCTTCGGATCGAGATCGGCGAACACGGGTATGGCATTCTGGAACATGATGCCGATGAGCGAGCCCATGTCGGTGATCGGAGCGGTGATGATCTCGTCGCCCGGGTTCGGGTTCACCATGCCGACTGCGACGTGAATCGCCGACGTGCCGGATGTCGATGCCACCGCATGCTTGACACCGAGCAGAGCCGCAAAGTCTCTCTCCAGCCTGTCTACGAACTTCCCCCCGTATCTGAAGAGCGTTCCCGAATCGATGACCTCTTTGAGATTTGCCAACTCCTCTGCGCCGAAGTCACGGCCCGACTTGTTGCCGACAGAGGGGAGCGGCTCGGTCCGAACCGGAGTACCGCCGTCTATCGCCAGTTTCTCGCTATCCAAGGTAGCCACCTCGCAATATGTATTTGCCCGGGCGCCGTTGCCCGAGCTTACAAGGTAAGAATGCTACGCTTCCGACGGAATTCCCTTCCGTTCCTCTGAACCACGGACAGCACAAACAGAATCGCCCTACCCGCAGCTCCGTGGCTGCGGGCAGGGCGATCAAATGGCAGGGATGATACCGAACTCCGCGAGCTCGCGCTACTTCTCGGAGAGCGCCGAAACGGCTTTCGCGAGCTTCTCTAGATCCTTCTTGCCGATGCCTGACTTGGCATCGAGGATGGACGGCAGGGCCTCCGGGAGCGATTGCCGCAGGACCTTCCTGCAGACGTCCTCCATCAACCGAAGACCTACTTCCTCCCGACTGATGTTGGCCGTGTAGACGTAAGCGTCTGTCTTCCTCTTGCCCAGCCGCTTCTGGGTGAGTATGCCCTTCCTGGAAAGTTTCGCCATGGTGAGCATGACGGTCGAGTAGGACAGCTCTCTCCTCGGATACATGATCTTGAACACCTGCGCCGAGGTGATGGGCGGCTCGAGATCCCAGATAATGTCCATTACCTGGGCTTCCAGTTCTCCCAGCGATTGCCCCGACAGGCCTTTCCGAATGCCGACATAATCCCGGGCACCGTCCTTCGTGTTCATCTAACCTCACTCCTTCTAGTTGCGAATTGCAGACGATTGGCTCCTCGCGCTCCGGCCGATTGGGCTGGGCCGGCGGATCTGTGACTTCACTTCCATGGGAGCCCCGTTAGCAGACGGGGGAGATAGATGCTGGAGTACACACACATGGCGGGTTGCGAGTCCCAAGACCACAAGGAACGACTTGTAAATCTATGATAACAGTGTGTGAAAGCGCTGTCAAGGATTATGTATGGATCAGCGCTTATGTAGTGTGCAGAATTGCAATTGGTCGCCTCAGCGCCCCAGGCCGTCCCGTATGGTTGCCGCACAAACATGCCCCGACGACCGGAGTCGCCGGGGCATGAATACCCGCTGTCGAAAACAGAATGATCGATGCTAGGCAGCTTTGCGCGGCTCGAACTTGGGCTTGTAGTCCTGGCAGTTGTAGGATGCGGAGCTCTCCTGCGGAGACTCGGCTTCCGAGAGGTAGACGTAGTCTCCGGTGATCGAGCACCGCTGATATGTCTCATCGTAGAGGCCGCAGTCGACACAGCGCCGGAGCACGGTCCAGCAGACCGCGCACCGCAGACTGCCTATCAACTCGATGCGGCCGCACAGCGGACAGTGGATGTAGACTTCCTTGAAACCGTGATCATCCTTCTGGAGGGCGAGCCGCAGCTTGTTGCAGAAACTCTCGATCTCGGTTAGCGCGGTAGTGCAGGTGCTCAGGACCTGGTTCATCTCCTCCAGTTGCATGTACTCGATCAGACGCTCGTCGATCACTTCGGAGAGCTGGTTGGCGCATTTCTCGAGCGCCTGGATGTGCTGCTTGGCGGTCTGCGCCTTGAACGGCTTCGACTTCCGCTGGGCCTTGCCGATCTGCTTGAGGATCTCCTCAGTCACTCGCAGGGGCACGCGCAGGAATGCCTCGGTCTTAGCAGGCACCTCCCGTATCGCCTCCAGAATCCGCTGGGTCTCGGCGACGGACAGATTCTCCTCCTTGATCTTACGCACGAGACGGACTTGGACCGAAGGGTCGGAGTTCATGCTCTTGAGCACACGAGCGTGCGCCTCGGTGAAGCAGCTTCCCGATACCCTGTTGAACGACTCGATCAACTCCTTCTGGATCGCCTCAGGGAGTTCGAGCAGTTCGAGGTGGCGACGAAGAGTGCTCTCGCTGACACCAAGGGTCTTCGCGCACTTCTCCCAAGTCATAAAGCTGAGTAGACCTTCGATAGCCTTGGCGCGGTCTATAGGATTGAGATCCTCGCGCTGAAAGTTCTCCAGCAGCGCATCGGCCGCCGCATCTTCATCGCTCATCTCGCGAATGACCGCCGGGATCTCATGCAGGCCCGCAAGCCGGCTGGCGCGATACCTGCGCTCGCCCATGACTATCTCGTACTTGTCGGCCTTCGGTCGGACGACGATCGGTTCCAGAACCCCACGTTCCTTGATCGAACGAGCCAGCTCTTCGAGGCTCGAGTCGTAGAACGTCTGCCTGGGCTGCTTGGAGTTGGTGATGATCTCATCGAGGCTGATTAACTGCAACTGCGCACCCCCGTTTGTGTCCCCAGAGAGGATATTCCTAATCCCTATTATCGGGGAATCGACGCAGCCTGATAGGGAGATGCGTGTCCGGGAGGCAAAAACCGGTAGTAATACCTACGGCGCACGGCGGATGCAGGCTTCAATTGACGGTCTCTACCGACAGATGCTATACTCCCGATATGCCGCCTGCCGTAGAGACCACCACGGGTCGACCGATCGGCGGAGACCACAGGATGCGTACCATGCCCTGCAGCAAGACATCATCCGCTCTCGTCCTACTGTTCCTTCTGGCAGCCGCCGTGATCACGCTCGCGGGATGCGGAGGGGGCTCCTCTTCGCGGATACTCGACGATCCCTCGTCACCCAGGCTCTGGACTGTGCTGGTCTACATGGCCGCGGATAACAGCCTGGAGGAGTACGGGATCTTCGACATCAACGAGATGGAGGCTATCGGCTCGACGAGCCAGGCGACCGTGCTGGTGCAGATCGACCGCAGGCCCGGCGGAGACGCCAGCAACGGTGACTGGACGACCACGCGCAGGTACCGGATCACGAAGGACTACGACGAGGCGGTCATCAACTCGGAGCTTCTTGCGGACCTGGGCGAGCTGAACATGGCCGATCCGGCCACCCTTGCTGACTTCGTGCAGTGGGGAGTCGAGAACTACCCCGCCCGGAACTACCTGCTCGTGCTCTGGGACCACGGTCGAGGGTGGCAGTCGCGCTCCCTCACGGCGGCCCCGAGGGAGGTCCGAGCGATCCACCAGGACGTGACCAGCGGATCGGACGAGATGAGCCTCGCAGAGCTGGAGCAGGCATTCGCCTCACTGCCTCGCATGGGCACCGTCGTCTTCGATGCATGCCTGATGGGGATGCTGGAGGTGGCCTACTCCATCGCGGACTCAGCGGACATCATGATCGCCTCCGAGGAGGAGATCCCCGTTGAGGGCTTGCCGTATCAGTCGTTGGTCGGCCGACTGGTCCGCAATCCGACGATCGAGCCCGGAGCACTGGCTTCGGCGATCGTGGACGACTACAACAACCACTACCTGAAGAACCGGGGGCCGTGCACGCTCTCCGCCATCGATCTGAGCCGACTCCCGGATGTTGTCGCGGCCGTCGACAACTTCGCGGCGACGATGGCCGCGAATCTCAGCGCGTGGAGCCCGGCGATTGCCGCCGCAGCATCCCAGACCCAGCACTACGACAGCGACAGCACGTCCTATACAACCTACACCGACTACCGGGACCTCTATGACTTCGCGGCGCGGGTGAGGGACTCAGTGGTGAACGCTCAGGTGCGCGCGTCTGCATCGAGCGTGATCTCCGCCGTGGACAGCCTCGTCATCGCCCAGAGGAACACCGGCGGCAGCGTCGGCAACTCGCACGGTGTTTCGATCTACCTGCCGACTCCCGATACCCGCTCCGATGCGCTGCTGGCCCAGTACGCGGGCATATCATTCGGCCGCGACACCCGGTGGGACGAGTTCCTCGCGGCCTATTGATCCGAGCCCGGAGGAGCCTGCTGCTAATCCCGCCGAACCGTCGATATCGACGGCGCGCCGTCCCCGAACCGCACCACTATCGCCCCGTCGCGATCCGTTCGATACACCCTGATACCCCTCGAAGCGAGCCGTTCCAGGACCTCCCGGCGAGGATGCCCGAACGGGTTGCTCCGTCCGACGCTGATCACCGCCGCCCGAGGGTTGACCGCGTCGAGCCACGCGTCGCCGGTGGAATCGTTACTCCCGTGGTGAGCCACCTTCAGGACGTCGCTTCTCAGGCTGCCGGCGGATTCCAGGATATCGGCCTCCGCATCCCGGCCTGCGTCACCGGCGAGCATCAGGCTCGACTTGCCGAATGTCACACGGAGCACGATCGAGTTGTTGTTCACGTCGTCCTCGGTCCCAGTGAGATGCCTCTCAGGCGGGTTCAACACCTCGGCTCTGGCCCCATCGCCGAGATCGAGCACCTGGCCTCTAACCGCCTTCCGAAACCGGATGCCCCGGTCGCGAACGGCCTGCAGGAAGTCACGGTAAGTCTTCGACGGATGCGGGATCGCCGGGTCGAGTACCATATCGACGCGGAAATCCTTCACCACCGCCGGCAGCCCGTTGATGTGATCGGAATGAGGATGAGTGAGCACCAGAACGTCGATGCGGTCCACTCCCTGGCGCCTGAGGAACGGCTCGATGAGGTTGTAGCCGATGTCGCCCGATCCCTCCGAGCCGCCGTCGACTAGCATCGTGCGGCCTCCGGGCGTGCGGATGAAGATGCAGTCGCCCTGCCCCACACTCAGGAACGTCGCCTCGAAGACGCCCGCGGAGGGCGGCCTGAGCGCCTCCTGCCACATCCAAGCTGAGAGAATGACGAGCGCCGCCAGCAGAAGTATGAGCCACTTACGCGGAGACCTGCTCCGGGATCTTTCCATTCGTCGATACCCTCTTGTGAGACGTGATGCGGTGGAGACACTCCAGAGCGCCCAGCGCCACCACGTAGTAGAATAGCACAAACACCCACATCGGTGACCGGACCGATAGCGCGGCCCAGGGCAGCTCTCCCAGCGCCGTCACGATGTACAGCATCGATCCCGAGACCGACTGACCTGCGCTCACTGCGAGCGGTCCGATCAGTGGAATCCCGCTGAACGCCACCGCGACCAGTCCGCATGCCGTAAGCGCGACTACCAGGAGCGCAACCAGGGCGTTCGCCAGGATCGAGACGGTGGACAGGTAGTTGAAGTACACCGCCGTGATCGGCAAGGTGCCGACCATCGCGGCGACCGACAGCAGCACGGCGTCGAGGATGCTCCTCAACGACCAGGTGACGGGCCGCCACAGCCGGTTTGTCGGAAGCTTGGTATCCTGCTCAGGCTCCCTGTGAAACCATGGCTGCATGATGGGCATCGCCAGAACGATCGAGAGTACCGCCGCGAACGAGAGCTGGAAGCCGACGTCGTAGAGGCTGAGCGGGTTGGCGAACAGGATCACCAGACCGGAGAGGAGCACGGTGTTCACCATGTCCGCCGCTCGCCACAGCAGGTAGGCTGAGAGGAAGGTCGTCGCCATGATCGTCGCCCGGATGATCGACGGCCCCGCCCCCGCCAGGACTGCGAACACCCAGAGCAGAAGGATCAATATCACGTGCATCCATGCGCGCGGGACCGTCAGCCGCTGCAGGATCCACCTGAAGATGAGCACGATCACTCCGCAGTTGTAGCCCGACGCCGCGAGCAGGTGCATCGTGCCGGTGCGCATGAACGCCGACTGCACGCTGAGCGGAAGCGCGACGTAGTTGCCGAGCATGATGCCGAGGAGCAGGTTGCCCTGGTCGCCGGGAAAGAGGCTCCGGACTCTCGCGGTGAGCGCGGCCTTGAACCAGGCCGTAGTGCGTCCGACGATGCCCGGTCCGGGCCCCAGATACCTGACGGCGCCGATCGGCGCGGACATGGCGCAGAAAACCCGATGGCGCGCCAGATAATCGGCATACGAGCCTGAGCCCGGGTTGGCCGGAGCGGTCGGCGTTCTCAGCCTGGCGTGGATGCGCACGCGGTCTGCATGGAACGGAGTATAGGTGGATGAGCCGTCGGTATGCCACCGCGGGCGGCAGATGGTCACCATCGTTCGGCCGGAGACCCTGTACTCGCCCGTGTACGTCTTGACGGATTCGGCTCGGAGGACGAACCGCATGCTCCCGTCCTCCCGCAGTTCGGGATCGGATGCCACGACGCCGGTGAGATGGACGAGCTTGCCCTCCGCGAACCGGCTGATGTCGTCATAGGGGATCGCCCATCCCGCCGAGGTTCTGATCAGCCCGACGAGGAACACCCCGCCGGCGAGAACACGCATCGACCTCGACCATCCCCTGCCCGTCACTACCGCCGCCAGTAGCGTCACGACCGACCCGAGCCACAGACCGGCCCCGATCGAGAGGCGCAACTCGGCGGCGCAGATGATGCCCGCGATGTAGGCGAGGGCAATCGGGAACAGGGGGCGAAAGTGAAGGTTCATAGTCTCACGAAGGGACGCATCTTGGCGAGCGTCTTCGGGCCGATACCCTTGACCTCCTCCAACTCGTCAACCGACTGGAATCCGCCATGTTCCTCGCGGTAGTCGATGATCCTCTGAGCCATCGCAGGACCGACGCCCGGAAGATGCTGGAGTTCGGCGGAACTCGCGCTGTTGATGCTCACTGTGCCGTCGCCGGGTTTCACATACTTCTCGATCTCGCCGCTCCCGCCTCCGCCGCCGGACTTGGCGGGCTTGGCGGAGGACGACTCGGACTTGCCGCCGCTGACCGTGGAGACGACGGGCGGCGGGACCTGACCCTTTGCGGCAACGTAGACCTGCTGGCCGTCCTCAAGCCTGGCGGCGAGATTGATGGTCTCGAGATCGGCGTCGTGCGAGGCTCCACCGGCGGCCTTGATGGCATCGTGGACCCTGGCCCCAAGCTCCAACTCGTAGACCCCCGGCTTGCCGACTTTGCCGGCGACGTGAACGCTGATCGTCCGCGGCTTCTCCGGCTCGTCGGTCGGTGTGAGAGTCTCAGCCGACTCACCTCCCGGCTCGATCAGCTTCACCGGCCCCGGAGGAGCCTGGGCCGACCCGTGCCTGGATAGGTAGATGCACACGGGAGCAGCGAGGAGCAGGACGATCAGGCAGGCAACCCCGATGATCTGAGGCTTGCTGAAACTTGGCATGACAGGCATACCTCCAGCATAAGGAATGGAGAGATGGCTTGGCGGCGGCATTATATCACGGGACTCTAGTAAGAGCAAGCCCTGATGTCACACCGGCGGCGCTGAATTCACCTGATGCCTGCGGGAGTAGAGGAAGATCACAAGGTCTGCAACTGCCAGGCCGCTCCTACCTCGGATGCCTGTCGCGGAAGACGATCACCCCGAAGTTCCGTGGCTGATGGAAGACGCCCGGGGAAAGCGACCAAGAGAGGAACTGATCGTCCTCCTTCGACGGGCCGACGCGCTCGCATCGGAAGAGGTTCGCCCGCCAGGAATCTCCGTCCTTCGGAGGCGAGTTCCGAGCTCGACCCTTGAACTCGACCCACGGGATCGCCATCTCGGCGGTCCACTTCTGATCGACATCGTCCCTGTCGTCGAGGGTGCCGTAGACCTTCACGCCGGTGCGCAGGCCGAGCACATCGTATCGGGAGTTGATCGCGCTGTTCCGCTGCCACCCCGATCCCTTCACCATCAGGTCGGCCGGGGTGTTCCGGGGGCTCACGTCCACCTCCCAATAGTGCCGGCCGCTCCAGTCGGGATCGATGAATATCTCGACGGCCTCCTCGGCGTAGATCGGCTGATCGCGCCTGGTGTATGTGCCCCAGATGTCCCTGTCTTCGCACTCGAAGGCCACGTAGAGGTACTCATCGTCCCAGAGTATCTTCGCGGTGGTGGAGTAGACCGGCTCGTATCCGGCCTGGAAGCACTCTTTGAACCCCGTGGCGGCGGGGGCCTTCCCCCACTCTACCTCACTCAGGACTCCGTCTATCCGCATGCATGACGGGGCGCGGTAGACATCGTAGTAGGACCACTGGTTCGGGTTCACTATCGTCGGCTGAATGGTGATCACTGTCTGCCCGATGGCGAGCAGTGCGACGAGGAAAGCTGACATCTTGTGCGACTCTCTTTCGTATTGCGTGGAAAGGGTTCCCGGCCCAGTATAGCGAAACAGGCGGCCCGGTTTCAACCGGTCGCCGCCTATCGGCATGTCCCGTCGTGACAGGTCCCGATGCCCCGGACTCGCGTCGGCGCACTAGTGCGGAGTAAACTTGCCCGGCACGAACATGAGCAGCTTGTTATCCTTGTCCAGGATCAGGGTCAGATCGAACTTGCCTTTGTCGCTCGTCACCGAGAATACCTTCTTGGTGGCGTCTTTTCCATGTACCTGAGCGCCCGGTCCCTCCAGGGGGCCCTTCGACTTGAGCTTCACTCTCTCGATCTCGCCGTACGCCTCCTTCATCATCTCTCCGAGCCTCGGGAGCGACTCCTGGACCTTCGGCTTCTCCAATTCCTTCTTGGCCTTGTCGCACAGGCTATCCTTGATCGGCTCGTACGATCCGGCGTACATGCAGTCCATCACCTGGCGCGCATACCGGGCATCAGCGCCCTGGCGCCAATAGTACCCTCCGCCCGCCAAGGCTAGTATCAGCGCGACAATGAGTGCCTTCTTCACAATCTCCTCCTGGTATGAGTGCTGCTTCCACCATCATAGACGCATGGAGCCGGCAGTTGGTTGCGTCCGCATGGGTTATCAGCCGGTCGCCCCACAGCCTATCGCTGTGGGAATTCCGTAAGGATCGTGACAACCGAGTATACCGAGAGTGGTCAGGCTCGGTTCCCGGCCGGCCGGGGTATTATCCCAGTGAAGCGGGAACGTGGATACGGGAAAGGTCTGTGTATGAGGCGGTTTCTGGTCGCGTCCATCCTGTTGGTCGCCGCTGTCCTCATTGCCGATGGATGCAGCAGGTCCACAAGCACTGAGATCAAGGGCTCCGACACGATGGTGAACCTCGGTAATGCCTGGGCGGAGGATTTCCGGCGCACGCATCCCGATGCGAGCATCTCCGTGACCGGCGGCGGGTCCGGTGTCGGTATCGCGGCGCTGATCAATGGCGACACCGACATCGCGCTCTCGTCCCGAGAGATGAGCAGCGAAGAGAGGGAATATGCGCGGAGGGCCGGACTCGAACCACAGGAGTTCGCCGTTGCCAGGGACGGGCTGTCGGTCATCGTGAATCTCGCCAATCCGGTGGGGCGGCTCACCATCGATCAGCTTTCGGACATCTACACCCGAAAGGTAACCGACTGGAGCCAGGTTGGCGGCAGGGACGGCGATATCGTCCCGATATCGAGGGACAGGAGCAGCGGCACGCACGTATTCTTCCTCGAGCACGTGATCCGTCGTGGAGATCCCAAGGGCCCGGAGGAATACGCAAACACCGTGCTCATGCAGGTCGCATCGCAGTCCATCGCGGACGAGGTCGCGCAGAACCCGAACGCGATCGGGTACGTCGGCATGGGTTACGTGGATCCCCGCAGACACAAAGCGGTCGCGGTCGCGCAGGACGCCGGATCGCGGTTCGTCGAGCCGACGCAAGGAAACGTGCTGAACGGGAGCTATCCGATTGCACGTCCGCTGTACCTGTACACGCCGAACCCGCCCGAGGGCATGATCAAGGAGTTCATCGACTTCGCGCTGAGCGATGAAGGACAGAAGATCGTCGAGGAGCAGGAGTTCGTCCCGGTCAGGGCTCAGTAGCGACAGGACCGTCCCGGCGAACGAGGGACCGATATGAGCATCGAAACCGACACAACAGTGCGAACGGCCGCCAAGCGCGGAAACATCCGTGAGACGCTGATCGAGAAGCTGATCATCGGCGGCGGTGGTTTGACCGTCGTTATCGTGCTGCTCATATTCGTATTCCTGCTCAAAGAGGCGCTGCCGGTGCTCCGGACGGAATCGCCGGGAGAACTGCTGCTGGGCCGCGAGTGGTATCCGCTCTCCGGCGTGTTCGGGATGCTTCCGCTGATCGCCGGATCGCTGCTCGTGACCCTTGGCGCGATCGTCATCGGAGTGCCGATCGGCCTCGCAGCGGCCGTCTACATCGGCGAGATCGCCGGCCCCGGTATCCGTGAAGTGCTCAAGCCGACGGTCGAGGCACTCGCGGCGATCCCGTCGATAGTCATCGGCTTCCTGGGGTACATACTCCTGGCGCCGTGGCTCAAACATATCTTCGACCTGCCGACCGGACTGACCGCGCTGGCAGGCTCCATCATGCTGGCGTTCATGGCGATGCCGACGATCATCTCGATCTCCGAAGACGCGCTGACGGCCGTACCGAAGGAATACCGCGCCGGTTCGCTGGCGATGGGCGCGACGCACTGGCAGACGATCACCCGGGTGATCGTTCCGGCGGCAAAGAGCGGCATCATCGCATCCGTGATGCTCGGCATCGGGCGCACCATCGGAGAGACGATGACCGTCCTGATGGTTACGGGGAATGCTGCTCTGATCCCCCACTCTCTCCTCCAGCCCGTGCGCACCATGACGGCGACTATCGGCCTGGAGATGGGTGAGACCGTGCGGTTCAGCCCGCACTATCACGCCCTGTTCGCAGTCGGAGCGGTGCTGTTCTTGATGACCTTTGTCATCAATCTGGTAGCCGACCTGGCCCTGCAGAGGAGCAGAAGACGATGAACCGGAAGACGATCCAGACCATAGCCTTCACCCTGCTCAGAGCATCGGCGCTCATCGTCGTGCTGCCGGTTGCGCTGGTGATCTACTACCTGACTACGAGGGGTTGGCGCGCGCTGAGTTGGGAGTTCCTGACCACGATCCCTACGAACGGCATGACGGCCGGCGGGATACTCTCACCGATCGTCGGCACGCTGTATCTGGTGCTCGGAACGATCGTCGTCGCGCTCCCACTCGGCCTGCTCTCCGCGATCTACCTGTCGGAGTACGCACGGCCGAGCACATTCACGCGCCTCATCCGGCTGGCGATCGTGAACCTCGCAGGCGTGCCGTCGGTCGTCTACGGACTCTTCGGCTACGGCGTATTCGTGCTGATGCTTGGGTTCGGCGCGAGCATCCTGGCCGGATCGCTCACCCTCGCGCTCCTGATCCTGCCGTTAATCATCGTCGCAGCGGAGGAGGCGCTCGTTTCCGTACCCCAGAGCTTCCGCGAGTCGAGCCTGGCCCTGGGTGCGACGAAGTGGCAGACAGTCCGCAGAGCCGTGTTGCCATATGCGCTCCCGGGGATCATGACCGGCGGCATCCTCGGGATCAGCCGGGCGGCAGGCGAGACCGCGCCGATCCTGCTGACGGTCGCGGCGTTCGGGATGGTCGAACTGCCGAGATCGGTGTGGGACAAGGCGATGGCCCTACCCTATCATCTCTACATTCTCTCAACCCAGGTGCCGAACGCGCCGGTCGGCATCCAGTGGGGAACGGCGTTCACTCTGCTCATCCTCGTGCTCGGGATGAACCTGGTCGCCGCCGTCATCCGACTGCACTACAGGAGGCAACGAACTTGGTGACGGCCGAAGACAGAGTGGGCGAGCCCGGAGCGCTCGGCCCGCGTCCCGATACCGCGGAGGCCGAGGAACACCCGATCATAATCGCCGTCAGAGACCTGAGCCTCTTCTACGGTGATTTCCAGGCGCTCAAGCACGTCAACCTGAGTATCCGGGAGCGGGAGATCACCGCCCTGATCGGCCCGTCGGGGTGCGGCAAGTCCACCTTCCTGCGTTGCATCAACCGCATGAACGACCTGATTCCGAACGTGCGGACGGCGGGCGAGGTACTGATACACGGAAGCAATGTGCTCGACCCATCCGTCGATGTCGTGGAGCTAAGAAAGCGCGTCGGCATGGTCTTCCAGCGACCGAACCCGTTCCCGATGTCGATCTTCGACAACGTGGCTTACGGGCCGCGGATTCACGGAATCAGGGACAAGAGGAAGATCGGCGACATCGTAGAGCGAAGTCTCCATTCCGCCGCCCTGTGGGATGAGGTGAAGGACAAGCTGAGGCAGTCGGCATTTGCGCTGTCCGGCGGTCAGCAGCAGCGGCTTTGCATCGCGCGAGTGCTGGCGGTCGAACCGGAGATCCTGCTCATGGACGAACCGGCCTCCGCGCTCGATCCGATCTCCACGCTGAGGATCGAGGACCTGATGCGCGAATTGGCAAAGAAGTACACAATCATCATCGTCACCCACAACATGCAGCAGGCGGCGCGCGTGTCCAGGTACACGGGTTTCTTCCTGAGCGGCGAGATGATCGAATTCGATGAGTCCGATGCGATCTTCACCCGCCCGAGTGACAAGCGGACGGAGGACTATATCACCGGGAGATTCGGCTAAGAAGCCCTGTGAGGACTGCGATGAGTGAAACGGTGCGAGCGGCGTTTGCCGACGAGATACGGGAGCTGGAGCAGGACCTGCTGAAGATGGGCAACGTGGTCGAGCAGATGCTCCACAAGTCGATCGAAGCTCTGTCCACCAGGAACACGGAGCTGGCTGATGAAGCAATCGCCATGGACGACATCGTGGACGACTACAACCTCAGCATCGAGAACCGGTGCCTGAAACTGCTCGCGCTTCAGCAGCCGATGGCCCGCGATCTCAGGATGATCGCCGCCGCGATGAAGATCATCACCGACATCGAGCGCATGGGCGACTATGTCGTCGATATCGCGAAGACCGCGAAGCATCTGGCCCAGGAACCTCTCTTCAAGCCGCTCAAGAACATCCCCAAGATGGCCGACCTAGTGAAGAAGATGCTCCGGGAGACGCTTGAGGCGTTCGTCAGCCGCGACCTCGACCTGATCCAGCACATGATAGACGACGATGATCAGGTGGACAGCCTCAACCGCAGGCTCCACGACGAGATGATCGACCATATGCAGAGAGACGCGTCGGTAGCCGACCAGGCCGTCTCGCTGATCATGATCAGCCGGTACCTCGAGCGCCTTGCGGACCACGTGACGAACGTCGGCGAGCGGGTGTACTACATGGAGACCGGCGACATAAGGGAACTGCATACCTAGACTACAGACTGCGGACTGCAGGTCTACGGCCAAACCACGGATGATCCGAAGGCGGAGATCGAGCAGATCCGGCGGTGCCGAGGACCCGAGCCTGAATCAGTGGGCTATCGGCCTCGCATAGGAGTTCTGAGCGTAGCGGATCAGGAAGCGGTCCCCGGAAGGGATTTGGGGTGGACCTGTCGGCAGTCGGTCGGATCGGCCACGCCGGAGAGCGCATGGCGTCGTTTAAAGTTCCGCGCCGGGGGCAAGAATTCCATACCGCAGAGAAGCGCCGCAGAAAGAGGTGAACGAAATGATCGTTGATCCCGTTTGTGGGAAGACTCTCGACGATTTCGAATATCCCGACAGGGAGGAGTACAACGGACGGATCTACTTCTTCGAGTCTCTGGAATGCGCGCAGAAGTTCCGAGCGAACCCGGAGCAGTATGCCAAGGGTCACGAGGACCTCGGGGAGGAGTTCCCCAAGTATGCGCAGGACTGATTACCTGGAAGGAGCACCGCCATGCCCATAGACATCGGCAGAAAGCAAACCATCGAGGAGATCACCAACGGCAGGATCAAGAAGACGCCGAGGGAGGAATCCGCTCCGCGAGAGCGGATCAGAGCCCAGGAGCGCCCGATGACCGGGCGCAAGGCCGGAGGACGCAGATAGCCGACGGATTCCCGAGCCGGTATTCCGAATCATGCCCTGGCGGCGTTCGGTCGTCAGGGCTCTCCTGCATCAGACGGACGCTCGCTCGAGGTAGCTCATCACCTCTTCGTCCGTAAGATCGCTCCAGTGCTGGTAGAAATCCGCCACGGCGAATGGCAGCCGCTCGCCGATTATCAGCGCGACGAAGTTGTCCACCCTCGGACGAACGAGTCTCGCCGCGCCGCTCGATGCCACCGGGACGGCCACAACGATCTCCGAGGGCTTGTGCTTCTCGAGCGACTGGATCGCCGCGAGCATTGTGTAGCCGGACGCCAGTCCATCGTCCACCAGGATCACCGGCCTTCCCGCGACGTCGGGCAGTTCCAGGCTCCCGTTGCGGTAAATCCGCGTCCGCCGAACTATCTCGTTCCGGACCTCCTCCACTGCGCGCCTGATCTGCTCCTCGGACATTCCCAGCCCGCGGACCATGCTCTCGTTCAGCACCACGGTCCCATCCGCGGTCACAGCTCCAAAGCCGGCCTCGGGGTTCCAGGGGATCGGGATCTTGCGGAGGACTATGACATCGAGGCGCGCGCCTATCCTCTTGGCGATCTGATAGCCGATCGGCACTCCCCCTCGCGGAATGGCGAGCACCAGCGCCCCCCGGCCCTCGTAGTCGAGCAAGCGTTCTGCGAGCCGTCGTCCGGCGTCCTCTCTGTCGCGGAATATCTCAGCGTCCATGATGCTCCGTCTCCCGTCCACGATACGGCAGGGGGATATACTCCACACTCGGTCTGCGCTGAGCGGCCTGCGGATAGAGCTCCATCAGGCGATAGATGATCGATGGCATCCGATCGTTCACCGGCAGGCCGAGATCACGGGCCTCTCCGAAGCTGATCGGGTAGTCGTGAGTCCAACGGCCTGAACTGAGTATGCCCGCCAACTCGCGGGCCCTAACATCGTCCATGCTTTCGCTCAGGAGGCAGTACACGGACTCCTCAACCTGGCGCACGGCCTTCCGCGCGACGTCCGCCATGATGAGGGTACGGTCGTCGATCTCGTTTCGGTCCTTGATCTCCAGCACGGCCAGCAGTGAGGCGGCGGGATATTCGCCGAGTTGCGGATCCACCGGACCCAGCACGGCATTAGGGTCGAGGACGATCTCATCGGCGGCAAGAGCGATCAGAGTGCCGCCGGACATCGCGTAGTGCGGGATCATGACGGTGACCTTCGCCTGATGCCGTTTGAGGGCATGTGCGATCTGCTCCGCCGCGAGCAGGAGTCCGCCCGGCGTGTGGACCAGCAGGTCGATCGGCAGATCGGGAGGAGTGAGCCGTATCGCGCGCAGTACCTGCTCGGAGTCCTCTACGGTGACGTACCTCACGACCGGGATGCCGAGGATGCTGAGCGCCTCCTGGCGGTGGATCATGGTGATCACTCGGGAGTTGCGTTCCTTCTCGAGCTGGCGGATCAGGCGGTATCGCTCCATCTGTATCCGGCGCTGCTTGAACAGGGGAATCAGCGCCGACAGTATGAAGAACAGCCAGATTATCGAGAGGAAGTTGTCCACCGATAGGGCATCCTTACTAGCTCCTCTTGGCCTTGCTCTGTTCCTGCGGCTCGAAGGTGCAGATCGACTCCGGACGCTTGATCCTGAGCACCAGGGACTCGAACACTCGGAACGGAAGGTTCATCTTCTCCGGACCGAGGAACGCGGTGATCAGGTCCTGGGCGATCGCGATGTCGAAGTTTTCCGGGCCCGTGGAGACGATAACGGCCCCGTCGTTCTGGAGGACGGGGGTCTGATAGACTCCCGTGGTCACCAACTCGCGGACTTGGTTGATCTCCAACACACCGGTGTTGTCGAAGACCCGCTGCATCTTCGCAAACAGGTTCGGGCTCACCGCCATCGCGAACGGCCCGTAGTAGCCGGTATCGATGAGCTTCCTCGTGGCGTTGACCACGTTCTGGAAGGCCTGGCCGGGCGTATCCCAGTCGAGCATCGGAACGGTGTTGCGCCACTTCGCGGTCATCAGTCCCTCGAAGCCGAGCTTTTCGTTGCCGTTGAAGATGAGATCGTCCTCTGCATGTGCGACGAAGTTCGCGGCGCCGGCGGCCGAGCTGATATCGAGAGGCATCCCAAAGGCTCGAGCGGTCTCCACGTCGCGCCAGTAGATCCAGAAGTCCTTGTAGATCAGAGGCAGAGGTTTGAACTCCCGCAGTTCGGTGTGTACGGGATGGATGTCTTCCTCGCCGAGCATACTCACGGCTCCGCTGTCGGCCCCGGCAAAGGTGTCCTGGTGGATATTCTGCACACCGGCGCCGAGGGGACCGAATATCTGGATGAACCTTCGACCCACCAGTCGGTTTCTGGCGACCCGCACTACCACCTCATCAACAGCGCCCCATTCCTCGGGAGTAAGCGGCGCATCCTCGCGCAGCAGGATCTCCTTGAGCATGTCATCCTCCTTATAGCCGACCCCGCAGCATTGGGGCTTCGGGGGTTTGGGATCAATCCGAGCCCGACCGACAACAGCGCGGGCAAGGCCGGACGTCAGGAGGGTTCTTACCCGGCGACCGGCTTTTCGAAACGACACAAGCCAGCGCATACCAGGTCGTATGGGGAGCCTCCGGCAATCGCCTGCATACACAGGAAGCGGCCGCTGTCCCGTTTCACAGGCGGAATGACGAGGTGCTGAGGGGATGAGCGCTTCCCCACAGCAGAGGCGTCGCATCTGCGCCCTCTGCTGATGGAATGAGATGCGCTCCGTATCGGACCACTACGCCATAGCGGGAGTTCTCTACCTACCGGAACCGTAAGGAAGGCCTTCTGCGGTCGCCCTAGGGCGATCCCGCGTACGACCAATGCTCGGCCGCTTCCAGGAGGGCGACTACCTCCTCGTCGGATGTCTGCGCGAACTCGTAGTACCACGAGCCAACCGCGAAGAACGGCTCCGGAGTCTCCAGGACGACGAGATCATCGACCTCATGCTTGAGCCGCTCGACCGTCTCGGGGGGCGCGACCGGCACCGCGAGGACAAGCTTGCCGGGGTTGTGCGCCCGAACCTCCCTCACGGCGGCGGTGATCGTAGCGCCGGTTGCGATGCCGTCATCGACGAGGATCACGGTCTTACCCACGAGCGACGGAAACGGCCGGTCGTGGCGATAGAGCGTCCGCCGCCGAGCGATCTCCTCGCGCTGTCGGGCGACCTCCGCCTGGATGTAGTCGTCGGGGACTCCGAGGTAGCTGATCGTCTGCTCGTCCAGCACCACGATGTTATCGCCGGCAATCGCCCCGATGGCAAGTTCCGGCTGATTCGGCGCGCCGAGCTTGCGCGGGATGATGACGTCGAGAGGAGCGCCGAGCGCCGCCGCGACCTCGTAGGCGACGACCACCCCACCCCTCGGGACGCCCAGCACTATGGTATCCGGTCCGTGATAGTCGCGGAGTCTCCCCGCGAGCCGCCGACCGGCATCAAGGCGATTATCGAATATCATGGCAAGCTCCATCCAGTGTAGAGTGTGGAGTGGATACCATCCGGACCCACACTCTCCACTCTACACTCCGCACTCCACACTCACAACTATCCCAAGGTCTTCCCCGCAGTTGGCGCAAGCACCATCTTCGGTTACCGCTTCCACGCTGGTATTGTACCCAAAGCGGCGGATCGCAAGTGTTCGGCACACCGGGCAGTAGGTGTTCTGATCCCCGGCGGCGATGTTGCCGAGGTAGACAAACTTCAGCCCCTCCTCGCGACCTATCCTCTCCGCGAGTTCGAGCGTCGAGAGAGGCGTGGGAGGGACATCGGTCAACTGCGCGCAGGGGAAGAATCGCGTGATGTGCCACGGCGTCCGGTCGCCGAGGTTCTCTCCGATCCACCTTGCGATCGCCCGCAGGTTCTCGGGATCATCGTTCCACCCGGGGATGACGTTCGTCACCGTTTCGACGTGCATCAGCCACTTGTGCCTCGCAATCTTCGCCACGTCGAGGACTCCCTGTGCGCGGGGAACGTTGATCAGCTTCCGGTAGAACTCGTCGGAGAAGCTCTTGATGTCCACGCGGTAGACATCGAGATACGGGCCGATCACGTCGAGATGCTCCGGGGTCGCGTAGCCGTTGGTGACGTAGATCGTGTGAAGCCCCTGCTTCTTCGCCAACCTGGCACAGTCGAGGGTGTACTCGATCCAGATGCCCGGCTCGTTGTAGGTCCAGCAGATCGAGGCGCAGTCGTACTGCCTCGCCATGCGAACCGCGTCCTCCGGGGAGAGGTGATGACCCTCCACCGCGGGAATCTGCGTGCCGTCCACGCAGGCGATCTCCCAGTTCTGACAGAAGACGCACCGGAAGTTGCACCCAAAGCTGCCGATGGAGAACGAACGAGTGCCGGGGAGATAGTGGTAGACGGGCTTCTTCTCGATCGGGTCGGCGTTCATGGACGATACGACACCGTAGATCGTCGAGTAGATGTCGCCGCCCTTGTTGACCCGCGTGAGGCAGATGCCCATCTTGTCCTCGGCGATGTTGCATCTCCGCTGGCAGACGTTGCACCTCGCGCGGTTGTCCTCCAGCTTGTCGTAGAGTATGCCCTTATGGAGCCGGACTTCCTGTTGGATAGCCATGATCCGCGCCACCCGGAGTTCGGAATGTCTCTGATTCCGATACCCCCGGCCGGCGCGGTTCGAAACGAGGGAAGCTGGCTGTGTGACAGGCTGCGGCCCTATGGGAAAGCAGTCGAGAGCTCGGCGGTTACTCTGCCAGGGCCTCTGGGGAGATCTCCACGAACTGCATCTCATAAAGCTTCTTGTAGAGCCCACCTCGGTCGAGGAGCTCCTGATGCCGTCCGCGCTCGACTATCTCTCCGCCCTCGATCACGAGGATCAGGTCGGCTTCCACGATGGTCGAGAGCCTGTGCGCGATGACGAACGACGTGCGGCCTTTTAGGAGTTCGCGAAGCGCGTTCTGGATGATGACCTCGGTCTGGGTATCGACGCTCGACGTCGCCTCGTCGAGGATGAGTATCCGCGGGTCGGCGAGGAGCGCGCGGGCGAATGAGACGAGTTGCTTCTGCCCGGCGGAGAGCTTGGAGCCGCCTTCCCGGACGTCGGTGTCGTATCCCTGCGGCAGTTCGCTGATGAAGTCGTGCAGACCGACCGTGCGCGCGGCCTCCCGGACCTCCTGATCGGTCGCGTCGAGCCTGCCATAGCGGATGTTCTCCTTGATGCTCCCCGGAAAGAGGAACGCATCCTGGAGGACGACGCCCATCTGCCGGCGGAGCGACCGCATCGTGACGTCGCGGATGTCGTACCCGTCGATGGTGATACTGCCGGACTTGATGTCGTACTGCCGCGCGAGGAGATTGATGATCGTCGTCTTCCCGGCGCCGGTCGGACCGACTAATGCGACGGTCTGCCCTGCGGACACGTCGAAGCTGACGTTGCGCAGGATCGGCGTCTCATCGTAGGCGAAATCGACGTTCGTGAACTTGACGTCGCCCTTGATCTGGGGAAGCTCATCGGCGTCGTCCTTATCCTTGATCTCCTGCTCGGTATCGAGTATGTCGAAGATGCGCTCGGCTCCGGCCATCGCGCCCTGCATCGTCTGGTAGAGGGTGCTGAGATCGCGGATCGGAGCATAGAACCGGTTCATGTAACCGGCGAACTCAACCAGGATTCCGATGGTGAGCGCCCCCGCGATGACCCTGAGGCCGCCGTACCAGTATACGGCGCAGATGCCGCACATAGTCAGGGCGGTGATCAGCGGATGGAAGACCGCCTGGATCCTGGCGGCGTAGAGCACCGCCTGCCTGTTCTCCCGGTTGACCTCCTTGAACCGCCGGAGGTTCTCGCCTTCGCGGGAGAACGACTTGACCACCCGCACGCCGGAAACGTTCTCGGCCACGGTCGCCGTGACCGTCGCCACCTTCCTGCGGACGTCACGGTACGCAAGCCTGGCCTTCGCGCGGAAGAGACTCGTGACGAAGCCCATCACCGGCACCAGGGAGAACGTGATGAGGGAGAGCTCGAGGTTCTCCCTCACCAGGATTATGACGATGCCGACTATCATGAAGACGTCGCTGACGATCGAGAGCGTGCTCGAAGTGAGCAGGTCGTTGACGGCGTCTACATCGCTGGTCAGGCGTGCGATGATCCGACCGATCTCGCGCTTGTCGAAGAACCCGAGGGACAGGTGCTGCAGGTGAGAGAACACCTTGTGCCGGATATCGTGCAGCACGCTCTGCCCGAGCCGCTGGACGACGATTGTCTGCGTCGCCTGGAAGACCCACCTGATCGCAAAAACGCTGATGTAGAGCAGCGCGACCTTGGTGACGACGTTCATGTCCTGCCTCGCGATTCCCTCGTCGATCGCCATTTTCCAGAGCTTCGGCTCTATCAGTCCGAGGCCCGATGTGGCGAGCACCACGGCAGCCGCGAGCGCCAGGAGCTTCTTGTACGGCTTGACGAAGACGAGCGCCTTGCGCGTCAGCCGCGGGTCGAATGCTTTCCCCAGTATTTCGTCGTCGTATACGTACTTGGCCATGTTTCTTTAGAACACAGGAGTCAGAAGCCAGGAGTCAGATTATGGGCTGCTACACTCCCATACCCCCACACTACTCTTCCCCTCCGAACTGGAGGCGGTATATGTCCCTGTAGAGCCCGCCCCGTGCGAGCAATTCCTTGTGCGTGCCCATCTCCACGATGCGCCCCTTGTCGAGGACGACGATCTTGTCCGCGCGCTGGACGGTCGATATCCGCTGGGCGATGACGAAAGTCGTGCGCGACTGGGTGAGCGAGACGAGCGCCTTCTGGATCAGCAACTCCGTCTCGGTATCGACGCTCGACGTTGAGTCGTCCATGATCAGGATCGGCGGGTTCATCAGCAACGCGCGGGCGATCGAAATGCGCTGCTTCTGCCCGCCTGAGAGATTGACGCCTCTCTCCCCGATCTGAGTCTCGTACCCTTCCGGCAGACTCTCGATGAACGAGTGGATGTTCGCCGACTTCGCCGCTTCGATGACCTCCTCCAGATCGGCGTCGGGCTTCCCGTAGGCTATGTTCTCCCTCGCCGTATCGCCGAAGAGGAATGTCTCCTGCGCGACGATGCCGATATGCTTGCGGAGCGACTTCAGTTTGTAGTCCCTGATGTCCATGCCGTCGATGAGGATCTGTCCCTCGGTCACGTCGTAGAACCTCGGCAGCAGGTTGATGATCGTCGACTTGCCGGAGCCCGTCGGGCCGACGAAGGCGACCATCTCACCGGGGTTGACCTGGAGGTTGATGTTGCTGAGCACCCTGCTCCCGTCGTTGTAGGCGAACGATACGTTGCGGAACTCGACGCATCCGGCGCACTTGACAAGCTCCTTCGAGCCGTCCTTCACATGTGCCTCGGGGTGCGTGTCGAGGATCTCGAAGACACGATCAGCCGCCGCCACGGCGTTCTGCGTCATGTTGACTATCCAGCCCGCCATGCGCACTCGGCCGATCAACTGGAGGAGATACGCGTTGAACGCCAGCAGCGCGCCGAGCTTGAGCGATCCGTTGACGACCTGCATGCCGCCGTACCACAGGATCAGCGTGGTGGCGCCGGCCGTCATGAAGTCCATGAACGGCATGTACTTGGCGGAGACCCTGGCCGTCTCCATGTGCCGTTCGAACAGCGCGTACGACTGCTTGTCGAACTTGGCGATCTCGTGGTCCTCACGGGCGAACGCCTTCACGACGCGGATGCCCATCAAATTCTGCTGGATGGCGGTGGTCATGTCGCCCCGCTGGTCCTGGACCGCGGTATAGAGCGGTCGAATGGTCCCACCGAACTTGAACACGGCGGCGACGAGGAACGGAGACGTCGAGAGAGCCACGAGCGCCAGCTTCCAGTTCATCATCAGGCAGATGATGAGCACGCCGATGAACACGAGGGTGTCGGTGACGAGGTGAGTGATCCCATGGCCCAGGAATCGGCTGAGCGCCTGCACATCCGATGTCGCCCGCGAGATGAGCTGGCCGGTCTCTGCCTCGTCGTGATAGCTGAACGACAACCGCTGGATGTGATCGAAAAGCCGGTTGCGAATATCGTAGATCGTCTTCTGGGCGGTGTATTCCGTGAAGTATTGCTGCCCGAAGCGGAAGACCCCGGTCACGATGGCGAGGCCGACGATGCCGAGGGCGTAGTACGGAAGCATGGTGTGGTTGCCGCCCTTCAGGGCGTCGTCGACGATGAGTCTGATGAGCTGAGGGGAGAGCAACTCGAGGCCCGCGACGGTGATCAGGCACACGATGGTCAGAAGGAGCCACGGCCAATACCTGCCGGCGTAGGTGAGCAATCTTCTGACGGTACGCATGGCACACTCCGGTGATTCTATGACATGTAGGAGGGGCTTTCCGGGCGGATCGTGCCCGGCAACCCCGACGGCGGAACGTGGTGCGGTCGGGGTTACCGATCTCCGATCGGAAAACCCCTCCTACAAGGTTCTCTCTGGTCTCCAAGTCTTCTTGCTAGACTTGTTCAGCGCACGGACTGCATCTCCCTCCCCATTTTTCCGCATGTTACCGAAAGAGAATGCGCTGGATATCCGAGGCGAGAACACTTCGAGGGACTGTGCCCTGCCGGGCGGCCAATGCTGCCGCCGTGCCCGATGCAGCTCCGATCGCCATGCAGATCCGCTGGACTCGGTACGAGGCGTGCGCTTCGTGACTCCCGCTGATGCATCTGCCTGCGAGGACCAACCCGTCGACCTCGCGCGGGACCAGGCATCCGTAGGGAATGTCGTAGGGCCGGCACTTCGCCGCGAATCCCTCCGCCTGGCCCGCGCCGTCGGGATTGTGGATGTCTATCACGAACGAGGCATTCCGGACGACCGCCGTCTCCCACTTCACGCCCTCCGCGACGTGCCGCCGCTCGAGATACTCCACCCCGAGGAATCGCCGAGTCTCGCGGACTCCGATCACCGCGGGCATCTCGCTGATGTATGCATCCTCATAGCCCGGCGCGTGACGCCTCAGGAACTCGAGGACACAGTACGCCTGACGCCTTCCCTCAAGCTCGGCGCGCGTCAGATCGAGGGGATCGGTACCGTCGATGCGGTTGACCTGCGTGGCGTTCACAGTAACGCGACTGGGACGCCGTGCCTCGTAGGTGCGGATGACTCCGATCGACTCGGGAAGCTCGCCGGTCTGCCCGCCCCTCTTCACGACGTCCGCCCACATCCCTTCGGGAACGGTACGGGCAACGGCTTCTTCCTCGGAGCCGCACAGGAGAGCGCGCGACGTGTCCACCCCGCCGACCTCGAACATGATCGACGCCGGCTGAGTGAGCCCATCGCTCGGTCGGCCCTGCTCGAACGGCACTCCGGCGGAGAGCGCGACGTCTCCGTCGCCGGTCGCATCGACCACGACATCGGCCGAGATGCTGACGGGGCCCTGCTTCGTGTGGAGGGTAACGCCCGTCACCCGGCTACCGTCCATCACGGCGCCGGTGACGTATGCGTGGAGGAGGATATCCGTGCCTGCCTCGCAGATCATGTCGGCGTAGACGAGGTCGGTGCGGGCGAAATCCACCTTGGGGCCGCCGAGCCGCTCGATGATCTCGTCCGCGAGCGGGCTGTCGGCATGACCCATGATCGGCGACACGAGTCCCTGGACGGCCATGCCTCCGAGACGGCCGTACCGCTCGACCAACAGCGTGCGAGCGCCGGCCCGACCGGCGGCGATTGCGGCGGCAACCCCGGCGGGTCCTCCGCCGGCAACGAGGACGTCTACTCGATCGATCATGGCTGATTCCTCCGCCAGCCCATTCGACATCCCCTCCAAAGCTCCCTTTCCCGTCACGGGTGAGAGAGGGTTGGGATGCGGGATGGTTCGCGCGCCCGCCCTGCCGAGGGCGAAACGACCCCCGGATCGTCACCGCGTTCCCTTACGCCCGGGAATGAGCTGTCTTCTGATGAGAGAACTGTTAGAGAATAGGCGGGACAACCTTCGACGATGGAAGCAACAAGCGTCCTTCGGTCCAACGATCGAGCCGCAGACGCTGAATCAACTACCGGCAAGGATGTGTGGGTCCACGTGGAAGGACCATGGTTCCCCGGCGAGGATGAAGGAATGCCTCGGTATCCGATCTGCGCGCGGTGACCGTCCATCGCGCTCGGGGAGTCTCCAGGTTGGCGTCCGTTAGGACCAGGCTGCCACCGGGACCAGGCCGAGGGAGTGCGCCGGACTCCCGCACCCAGAGCGCATAGGCCCTGTCCCGCCATGTAGGAGGAGGGGATTCCGATCCCCGAGCCTTACGTGGGCATTCGCGGCTGGGAAGTCGCTCCTACAACACTTCTGAAATGCACTCCAGACCATGATGCCGGTCATCATTCCTCCTCCGGCGCTCATCATCATGTTCCCGGCATGGCTTCCTATTCGCCTTGAACGGAGTGATTCCTGCCGGCCCGCCGTTGACACGCGGCCACCGGTGTGGTACCATTTCCCTCGGTTTTTCAAGGCAACCGAACAAATCCCGGGGGTGTATCAGCATTGGTCTCTCAACTACCGATCGAACAGCAGGTTGAACTCATCAAGCGAGGAACGCTTGAGATCATCCCCGAGGACGAACTTAGAGCCAAGCTGAAGAAGTCCCAGGAGACCGGCAAGCCGCTCAAGCTGAAGCTAGGGCTCGATCCCACCGCGCCGGATATCCACATCGGGCACGGAGTCGTCCTCCGCAAGCTGCGGCAGTTCCAGGACCTCGGCCACGAGGTGACCGTCATCATCGGGGACTTCACCGCCATGATCGGCGATCCGTCCGGCCGGTCGGCGACTCGTCCGGTCCTCACCCAGGAAGAGATCGCCGCCAACGCGAAGACATACGCCGATCAGTATTGCCTCATCCTCGATCCCGCGCGGACGAGCGTCCGTTTCAACAGCGAGTGGCTCGGCCCGCTGAGCTTTGCCGACATCATCCGGATATCCTCCAAGGTGACCGTTGCCAGGATTCTCGAACGCGACGACTTCGAGTCGAGGCTCGCGGAGGGTCGTCCGATCGGCCTCCACGAGACCCTCTACCCGATCGCTCAGGCATACGACTCGGTCGCCCTGGAGTCGGACGTGGAACTGGGCGGCCTCGATCAGAAGTTCAACATCCTGATGGGCCGCGATCTCCAGCGCGAGTTCGGGCAGGAGCCGCAGATCGCCATCTTCATGCCGATCCTCCCCGGCTTGGACGGCGTCCAGAAGATGAGCAAATCGCTCGGCAACTACGTCGGCGTGACCGAAGCGCCCAACGAGATGTTCGGCAAGCTGATGTCGATCCCGGACAACATCATGATCGACTACTTCACGCTCGCCACTGATGTCCCTCTCGACGAGATCAGGGAAATCGAAGAGGGACTGAAGGCCGGCAAGCTCCATCCGATGGACGTGAAGAAGCGGCTGGCCCGGGAGATCGTGACCATCTACCACAGCGCCGAGGCGGCACGGGAGGCCCAGGCCGAGTTCGAACGCGTCTTCAGCGAGCGCGAGATCCCGACCGACATCCCGGAGATCAAGGTCGCCGAGGCCGACATCAAAGACGGCAAGGTATGGATCGTCAAGCTGATCACCACCGCCGGGTTCGCTCCGACGAACAGCGAAGCTCGCAGGCTCGTGCAGGCCGGCGCGGTAACCATCGACGGTGAGAAGGTGAGCGATCCGACGGCGGAGATCGAGCTCAGGGACGGCGCGATCCTGAAGGTCGGCAAGCTGAAGTTCGGGAAGATCGTTGTGTGATGAGTGAAGAGTGACCGCCGGGTGGTTTCCTCACTTGTCACTCTTCACTCATCAGTCTCCTTGACTTTGTGAAATTCGTCACTAGCGACTTGACGCAGGATTCGGCGCAGGACTATAATAGGTCGTTAGCTCCGCGTTAATGCGGGGCTCAACTTTTGCGCCGGGGGCACATTCAAGAGAGGCTGCAGGGCAGATCCATGCGGCCCTCGTCTGATGCGCGGAGCACCGATCCGCCTGGGGTACGCTATGACTTGGACTTTGACCGGCATCATCGAGAAGGTATTCGGCTGGCTGCACATCCCAGAGGTCTTCGTGGGACCCGCGGTGATGGTCGCCGCCGCCGCCGTCATACTCGGCTTCATCCTCTTCACCGTACTATACCTTATCTACGGCCTGCGGAAGATCATGGGCTGGATCCAGTCGAGGATCGGCCCGAACCGCGTTGGACCGTATGGGCTCGCACAGACAATGGCAGACGCCGTCAAGCTCCTCGCCAAGCAGGACATCATCCCGGCCGGCGTCGATAAGTGGGTATTCGTCATCGCGCCGATCGTCGTCTTCGTCCCCGCGTACATGGTCTACCTCGTGATCCCGTTCGGCAAGGGAAACGGCTGGATCGCGCAGGATCTCAACATCGGCGTTCTCTACATCGCGGCGGTAACCACCATCCCGATCCTCGGCATCATCATGGCCGGCTGGGCGTCGAACAGCAAGTGGTCGCTCCTCGGCGCGTTTCGTGCGGCGGCGCAGGCGGTCAGTTATGAGGTCCCGCTGGTCTTGGCGATGATCCCACCGGTGATGCTGGCCGGATCGCTCAGCATGCAGGGAATCATCGGCGCGCAGGCTGGGACGTATTTCGGCGTGTTCCCCAAGTGGTTCCTGGCAACACAGATCGTCGGTTTCGCGGTCTACATGGCGGCGGCTCTGGCGGAGGCAAACCTCGTGCCGTTCGACATCATGGAGGCCGAATCGGAACTCGTCGCGGGGTTCAACACCGAATACAGCGGCATGAAATTCGCATTCTTCTTCCTAGCGGAGTTCGCCGGGACGTTCACGATCGTGGCGATTGCGACGACCCTGTTCCTCGGCGGATGGCTGCCGATCCATCCGGCGCTGGGTTTCATCCCGCCGGTGGTGTGGTTCCTCGGCAAGTCGGCGTTCCTGGTCTTTGCGCTGATGTGGATCCGTTCGACGCTGCCGAGAGTGCGCATCGACCAGATGATGAGTTTTGGGTGGAAGGTACTTATTCCGATCGCGCTGCTGAACATCGTGTGGACAGGCGCGGTGGTGCTGCTGTCGTAAGAGAATCAGGAAGCGAACATCGAACATCCAACGTCCAACATCGAACACCGAACGATATGGGACGGAGACATGGACAACGAGCCGAAGTTCGATCTTGAGAAGCGGCTGCTGAAGTACTCTGCGATGGTGATACGCCTGACGGAGCGATTGCCGAACACACGAGCCGGCAATCATCTCGCCGGTCAGTTGCTTCGATCTGGGACTTCTGCGCTGCCGAACCACGGAGAAGCGCAATCGGCTGAGTCCAGTAAGGATTTCATTCACAAGCTGAAGATTTGCCTGAAGGAGTTGCGCGAAGCACATCGGTGGCTCCTTCTGATCAAAGAGGTTCCTTTGCTGAACCCGCAGACAGAGGTGCAGCAACTACTGACGGAAACGGACGAACTGATCAGGATCTTCGTCGCCAGTATACGTACCGCAGAGAAACGCAAGGGTTGATCCTTTCACCGTTGGATGTTCGATGTTCGATGTTCGATGTTCGCATCCGATAGCAGGTAACGATTATGTCTAACAGCCAAAAGATGGGCGTGTTCGGATATATCCGAGAGGGCATCTACACGATCTACAGCATCGTCGTCGGTCATGTCGTGACCCTCGTCCACCTCTTCCGACCGAAGGTCACGCTCCAGTATCCTGAAGTGAAGTGGGAGCTCCCCGAAGGATACCGCGGGCTGATCACTCTGCCCGTCGATCCGAAGACCGGCCAGGACAAGTGCATCGGCTGCATGGCGTGCGTCAAGGCGTGCCCCACGCAGGTGATCGACATCAAGACCCACCAGGGCGAGGACAAGAAGCGCGTCGTCGATGCCTGGAACGCGAAGATCGGCCAGTGCATGTTCTGCCAGCTATGCGTCGAGGTCTGCCCGACAAAGGCGATAGCCATGAGCGACCACTACGAACTCGCCTCGTTCACACGCGAGGAACTCGTCTACGACCGGAAGAAGCTCAACGAGCTCGGCGGGTGCTTCCCGGATGAGCCCGAGATACCCGAAGAGCCGGTCGCGGCGGCCAAGGAGGGTGAATAGATGAACCTCCCTGCTATCCCGAACATCCCGGTCCCGACCATAGAGCAGATCGGCTTCGGCATCATGGCGATGATCGTCATAGGCTCGGCGCTCGCGGTCGTCACCCTTCGCAACATCTTCCATTCGGCGCTGTTCCTGGCGCTCGCGTTCCTCGGCATCGCGGGGATCTACCTGTTCCTGGCCGCCGACTTCATCGCGGTCGCCCAGGTGCTGATCTACGTCGGCGCGATCATGATCCTGCTGATGTTCGCCCTGATGCTCACACACCGAGTGATGACATCGAGTCTCCGTCAGACGATCGGCCAGTGGCGCTGGGCGGCGGCCGTCTCGGTTTGGGTGCTGGTCATTCTCGTCCGGCTCGTAGTGCTCCATCCGTGGGGCATGGACAAGCTCCCGAGCAAGGCTCCGACAACCGCGATCATCGGCACGGAGCTTCTGACGAAGTACCTGCTCCCGTTCGAGTTGGCATCGATCGTGCTCCTGGTGGCGATGGTCGGAGCGATAGTCCTGGCGAAGGAGGACAAGCCTGATGATCCCGCTTGAGTGGTATCTAGGCCTCAGCGCCGTCCTGTTCTGCATCGGGATCTACGGAGTCCTGAGCAGGAGAAACGCGATAAGCATCCTGATGGGCATCGAGCTGATGCTCAACGCGGCGAACATCAACCTGGTCGCGTTCGGCCGGTTCCTGCAGCCGCAGGTGCTCTCGGGGCACATATTCACGGTTTTTGTCATTACGGTAGCCGCCGCCGAAGCCGCGGTCGGCCTGGCAATCGTGATCTCGGTCTACCGCAACTGGCAGCACATCAACGTAGACGAGATCGACCTGATGAGATGGTAAGGCGGAGCGATCAGTAACCAGTAAAAGCCCACACCGGTCACTGATCACCGATCACCGATCACTGGACATAGAACATGGAAAGCATAGTCAACCTAACCTGGCTGATACCGGTTCTGCCGCTCGCGGCGTTCGCGCTGATCCTGATGACCGGCAGGAAGGGCCCGGGACACGGCGCGTACATCGCCATCACGGGGATAGCGGCGTCGTTCGTGCTGGCGCTGGTCATCGCTGCGTGGACGGTCACACAGGCGTTCGGCGGGCACCACGAGTTCGAGCCGTTCACCCGGAGCGCGCTCTGGGTGGTCCTCGGCGATCTGCCGGTCCGCATGGGGTTCATGGTCGATCAGCTCACCGCGATGATGCTCGTGGTCGTGACGCTGGTCGCCATGCTCGTGCAGATCTACTCGATCGGCTACATGCACGGCGATCCCCGATTCCCGAGGTTCTTCGCATACCTGTCGCTCTTCAGCGCGGCGATGCTCGGCCTCGTGATCGCGGACAACCTGCTCCTGTTCTTCATCTGCTGGGAGCTGGTCGGACTGACGTCCTACCTGCTCATCGGATTCTGGTTCGAGAAACCGTCCGCGATGCGCGCGGCGAAGAAGGCATTCATCGTCACCCGCGTCGGCGACGTCGGCCTCTTACTCGGCCTCATCCTGCTTTACAGCAACACCGGCACGGTGAACTTCCATGAGATGTTCGCCCAGATACCGAATCTGCTGAACGTCTCGCTCACCATCGGGACGTGGAGCATCCCGATCCTGCCGCTCGTCGGACTCCTGCTCTTCGCGGGCGCGGTCGGCAAGTCGGCGCAGTTCCCGCTCCACGTATGGCTCCCGGACGCGATGGAGGGCCCCACCCCGGTCAGCGCCCTCATCCACGCGGCGACGATGGTTGCGGCGGGCGTATACCTCGTGGGGAGAACCTACCCCGTGTTCGCATACAGCGAGCATTCGATTTCCCTGATGGTGGTGGCGATCATCGGAGCGATCACGGCTCTGATGGCCGCGACCATTGCGACCGTCCAGAACGACATCAAGCGCGTGCTGGCATACTCGACGATCAGTCAGCTCGGCTACATGATGCTCGGCCTCGGGCTCGGACCGATCGGCTACACCGCCGGTCTCTTCCACCTGATGACGCACGCGTTCTTCAAAGCGAACCTCTTCCTCGGCTCCGGAAGCGTCATTCACGGCACGGGCACGCAGGACATGCGCGAGATGGGCGGCCTGGCGAAGAAGATGCCGAAGACGTACTGGACGTTCCTTCTCGGCACGGCGGCGTTGGCCGGAGTGCCCGGTTTCGCGGGATTCTTCAGCAAGGACGAGATCCTGCTCGGCGCCTACCACCATAACATCTGGCTGTTCGGCGCGGGACTGGTGGCCGCGTTCCTGACGGCATTCTACATGACGCGTCTGATGGCCATGACATTCTGGGGCGAGCCGCGGGACCACAGAGTCCATGCCCACGAGAGCCCGTGGGTGATGACCGTGCCGCTGATCGTGCTCGGCGCGCTCTCGATCGTCGCCGGATGGGTCGGCCTGCCGTGGAACAATCTGTTCCACCACTTCATCCACTTCGGCGAGTCGCACGCGGAGGGCTTCAACCCGCTGGTCATGTCGCTGGCGACGGGATCGGCCCTCGCAGGCATCTTCCTGGGATGGCTGATATTCCAGAAGAAGGCGATCCCATCGTCCATCTTCCGGGTGAAGCTGCCGTGGGCGTACAACCTGCTGGCAAACAAGTACTACTTCGATGAGATCTACTGGGCGATCCTGGTAGTGCCGCTGTTCTGGGTGACCAGGATGCTCGCGCGGTTCGACCAGAAGATCGTGGACGGCCTGGTAAACGGCGTGGGTTATCTCACGCTCGGGCTTTCGATCTTCTGGGCGTGGTTCGACAAGTGGGTCATCGACGGCCTCGTCAACGCAGTCGGCGGGATAACGACCCTCGGCGGACGAGTGCTCAGGTATACGCAGACCGGTATCGCACAGAGCTACGTGATGTGCTCGGTGATCGGCCTGTTCGGCATATTGGTGATCTTTCTGTATCTGTATAGGTAGACTGCAGACTGCTGACCGCAGCAAGACCATCCGGAACCTGCAGTCCGCAGTCTCATTGGAGGCATACGCCTGATGAATAGCTTGATCAATCACTGGATGTTGACGCTGATAACCTTCATACCGCTGGTGGGAGCGATTGCGATCCTCTTCATCCCGAAGACTAAGGCGACCGCGATCAAGGTGACAGCGCTGATCTTCAGCCTGCCGTCGCTCCTGCTGTCCATACTCATGTGGATGCGGTACAATCCCGGCGCGCCCGGCATGCAGTTCGTGCAGAACGTACCGTGGATCGAATCGCTCAACGTCCACTACTATGTCGGCGTCGACGGCATCAGCGTGCCGTTCATCTTCCTGACCACGCTGCTGACCACGCTGTCGCTGATCTACTCGTGGATCATCAACGAGCGCCCGAAGGAGTACTTCTCCCTGTTCCTGGCGCTCGAAACCGGCATGCTGGGAGTCTTCATCGCGCTCGACTTCTTCCTGTTCTACATCTTCTGGGAGGTCAGCCTGGTGCCGATGTATTTCCTGATCGGCATCTGGGGCGGCCCGCGCAGAGAGTACGCGGCGATCAAGTTCTTCCTGTACACACTGGTCGGAAGCGTCGCGATGCTGCTGGCGATCATCGGCGTGTACCTGTTCACCAGCCCGCACACCTTCAGCATCCCCGACGCAGTCGCGCAGATGCCGTTCGCGGGAAGGCCGGCGCTCGGCGCGCTCGCATTCCTGGCGTTCTTCCTGGCGTTTGCGATCAAGGTCCCGTCCTGGCCGTTCCATACATGGCTCCCTGACGCGCACGTCGAAGCCCCGACCGCGGGCAGCGTCATCCTGGCGGGCATCCTCCTGAAGCTCGGCGGATACGGATTGATCCGCATCGCCCTGCCGATGATCCCGGACGCGGCACAGCAATTCTCGATATGGATCGCGCTCCTGGCGGTGATCAGCATCATCTACGGCGCTCTCGTTGCGATGGCTCAGAAGGACATGAAGAAGCTGATCGCGTACTCGTCGGTCAACCACATGGGCTACGTGATGCTCGGCATCGCGGTCGCGGCGGCTGTCGTCGGCAGCCCGACGAACAAGGCCATCGCCCTGAACGGCGCGATGCTCCAGATGTTCAGCCACGGACTGATCACCGGCGCGCTCTTCCTCCTCGTCGGAGTGATCTACGAGCGCACGCACAACCGCGACCTCGATCAGTTCGGTGGGCTCGGGGCGAAGATCCCGGTCTACGGCGGACTGCTCGCGTTCATGGCGTTTGCATCGCTCGGACTGCCAGGACTCGCAGGCTTCGTGTCCGAATTCTTCATCTTCCGGGGCGCGCTGCCGATCTACACTGTAGTCGCCGGGCTCGGCGTCATCGGCATCATCGTCAACGCGGCGTACCTGCTCTGGATGCTCCAGAGAGTGCTGCTCGGCCCGCTGAACCCGAGATGGGCCGAGATTCCGGACACCGATGCGCGCGAGATCGTGAGCCTCGCCCCGCTCGTGGCGCTGACGGTCGTGGTCGGCATCCTGCCGTCGGTCCTGGTATCGGTGTTCAACGAGCGGATCGTGCATATAGTCGAACTGGTCTCGCGAACGGTCGGAGGCTGATCGTGATGTCGTTCTGAGCATGTTACTGCGCAGCCAGCGCAGTTGTTTGGGGTGGGTTCCCCGGGAAATAGAACCCGCTAGTCCTGAGTAGCGAAGCGTATCGAAGGACGGTCGGGACTAGCCGGAGGTCGTGCAACTAGGCCGCCCTTCGATACGTTCTGAACTCCGAGTCCACTGAGTAGCAGCACGTACCGAAGTGCAGTCGGAGTCCAGGACTACTCAGGGCTGGCGGTGGTTGTTTCCCGAGACATGGAACCCGCTACTCAGTGGACTCGGAGTTCAGGACTACCCAGGACTAGCGGTGTGGGTCTGCCCGAGACATGGAACCCGTCAGCCCTGAGTAGCGAAGCGTATCGAAGGACGGTCGGGACTACTCAGGGCTAACGCTGCAAGATATCTTGGGAGCGACACGGACGATGATCGACGACTGAGTCGTCGATCATCGGGAGGAATCCGGAGGCCGGATTCCCCGATCGGAATGACACGGTGATTGTTGGGAGACTGATTGTGGATTTCGACCTGTTTAGCATATCGACCGAGCTGATACTCGCGCTCGGAGGAATACTGACCCTGGCGGTGGGCTTCGTCGGTCGGTCGCGGAAGCGTCCGTATCGGATCGGCATCATCTCGCCCGAGGTCGTGGCCCTGGCCGTGATGGCCGCCGCGCTGGTACCGTCGATCATGCTGATCGCCCGGACCGTGTTCACGCACGCCCGTCCGGAGACCTACCAGTTCGGCGGACTCATCGCAACGGACGGACTCGCGCTCTTCTTCAAACCGATCGCCATAATATCGACCGCCATCGTGATGCTGCTGGCGATCGATTACTTCAGGAAGATCGACATCCACCGAGGCGAGTTCTACGCCCTCCTGGTATTCGCCACGCTCGCCATCACGATGCTCGCCGGCTCGACCGACCTGATCATGATCTACCTGTCGCTCGAGTTCCTGAGCCTGACGTCGTACATCCTGGTCGGATTCCTGAAGCGCGACACGAGATCGAGCGAGGCGGCGCTGAAGTACTTCCTCTTCGGCTCGGTCGCGGCGGCCGTGATGCTCTACGGCATGTCGATCATCTATGGGCTGACGGGCACCACGAGCCTCAGCGGAGTCGTCTCGGCGTTCGGCGGGACTCTCGTGCCGTATCCCCTGCTCCTCATGGCGACGGTCTTCGTCCTCGTGGGATTCGGCTTCAAGGTCGCCATGGTGCCGTTCCACCAGTGGTCGCCCGACACGTATGAGGGAGCGCCGACTCCGATCACCGCGTTCCTCTCCGTCGGCTCGAAGGCCGCGGGATTCGCAGTCCTGGTCCGCGTGCTTGCAACCGGTATCGAGCCGAGCATCATCGATTGGACGCCGCTGATCATCCTGCTGTCAGCCGCCACGATGACGGTCGGCAATCTGATCGCCATCCCGCAGACGAACATCAAGAGGATGCTGGCCTATTCGAGCATCGCGCAGGCGGGATACCTGCTGCTCGGCATCGCCGCCATGCCGTTGAGCGACCGCGCGGTCCCGGCGGTGCTGCTCTATCTGCTCGTGTACCTGTTCATGAACCTCGGCGCGTTCGCCGTCGTGACGATCCTGTCGGCGAGACTCCGCTCGGACAAGATATCCGATTATGCCGGCCTGATCCATCGATCGCCGGCCGCGGCGGTATGCATGGCGATATTCATGCTCTCGCTCGCAGGGCTCCCGCCGACCGGCGGGTTCGTCGGAAAGCTGTATCTGTTCCTGGCCGCGCTCGACACCGGCAGCACGGCGCTCCTCTGGCTCGCGGGTATCGCCTGCGTGAACACGATCATCTCCGTGTTCTACTACTTCAACGTGGTGCGCACGATGTTCTTCCTCAAGCCGGAGGAGATGTCCCCCATCGAGTCGTCGCGCCCGCTGGGCTTTGTGATCGCGCTGACGACCGCCGTGACGTTCGCGGTCCTGTTCTTCCCGCAGCCCTTCATCGAGATCGCTCACCTGTCGGCAAGTATGCTGACGGGAATGTAGGGAAGGTTATGGGTTTTGGGTTATGGGTTATGGGGAACCCTGAAACCCGCAACCCATAACCTAGAACCCATAACCCATGACCCACGACCCTTGAGCCCCGCCATGCCTGACAAAGACCAGTGTGTCCGCGACATGTTCGCCTCCATCGCGCCAAGGTATGACCTGCTGAACTCCCTGCTGAGTTTCAACATGCACCGGTACTGGCGGCGGTTCGCGGTGCGCGCGTGCGAACTTCGGCCCGGCGACTCGGCGATTGACGTGGGAGTCGGCACCGGCGACCTGGCGATCGAGCTTGCGCGCGCCGTCGCCGCCGCCGGAGGTCGAGTCGTCGGCGTCGACTTCTGCCGGCCGATGCTCGATATCGCCGCGGAGAAGCTGGCCCGCCGGGGGATCGGATGCGTCCGACTCCTGGAGGGCAACGCGGAGGCGCTCCCCGTGCCGTCGGACTCATTCCAGGCCGCGACGACCGGCTTCACCCTGCGCAACGTCTCCAACATCGAGAGCGCGCTCGCCGAGATGGCGCGCGTCGTCGCGCCGGGAGGGCGGGTCGTCGTCCTCGAACTCGCCAGACCCCAGGGACCGGTCTTCCGCCGAATCTACGATGCATACTTCCACCGGGTCCTTCCGCGGATCGGGGGAGTCGTATCCGGAGCTTCATCCTCCCGGGACCGCGGCGGTGGACCCTATGACTACCTCCCCGCGTCCGTCGCCTCTTTCGCATCAAGAGAGGAACTCAAAGCGGCGATGGAGAAAGTGGGATTGTCCGATGTGCGGGTCCATGACCTGACCGCCGGCATCGTAACCGTGCACACAGGAATCAAGGTATGAGCCTCACCGCCGAAGACAGAAGCCATAGCGCGCCGATGCCCGACTACCTCGCACCGATCGCCGGCGAGCTTCGGCAGGTCGAGGAAACCCTCGCGGCCGAGCTGGTCTCCGGCGTCGAGATGGTCCGCGCGGTCACCAGCCACATCCTCGAGGCCGGCGGCAAGCGCCTGCGCCCGAGCCTCGTCATCCTGGGCGCGCGCGCGTCCTCACCGACCGGCGAGGCTGATGCCCACCTCATCCGCGTGGCGGCAGTCGCCGAGTTGATCCACATGGCGACGCTCATGCACGACGACGTCATCGACGGCGCCGACTCCCGACGCGGGCGGATCACCGCGAACCACTTCTGGGGCAACCACGTCTCAGTGCTGACCGGCGACTACATGCTCGCGCGAGCGGTCTCGATCCTCGCGCGCGACGGCAACGTCCCGGTGATGCGCGCGCTCTCTCAGGCAACCGTGGCGATGTCCGAGGGCGAGATTCGGCAGATCGAGCTGAGCGGCGACATCCAGGGACTCGCGCGGGAGTACACATCGATCATCGCCGGGAAGACCGCCGCGTTCATGTCCGCATGCTGCCGAACGGGCGCGATCTGCGCGGGCGCATCGCCCGGGGTCGAGGAATCGCTGGCGGAGTATGGGATGAACGTCGGTCTCGCGTTCCAGATCACCGACGACCTGCTCGACCTGATCGGCGATCCGGCGCTGACCGGCAAGCCCGTCGGCGGCGACATCCGGGAGGGCAAGGTCACGCTCCCGGTGATCCTGGCGATGAAGCAGGTTGCGCCGGACGACCGCACGCTGATCGAGGGAATCCTCGCGTCGGACCACACCACGCCCGCCGACATCGAGCTGGTGCGCCGGCTGGTCGAGGAGACCGGCTCCATCGAGGCAACGCGCCGGGAGGCCGCTCGATACATCGACCGAGCGATCGAGAGCATCCGGACACTCGCTCCGTCGGTCTACCGCGATTCGCTCGCAGACCTCGCCCAGGGCGTCCTCTCGCGGAGGAAATAGGCGCAACCTCCGTCGATCGACTCGGCCCCATTCCCGCCGCCGATGCTCCGGTATCCGGTCTGCCGCCGCCTCCGGGCCTGGCGGCGTCCCCACCCGCCCGCGCGTTCGGTGAATCCGGAGGCCGGAGCAGTACGCTCGTCGGGATGCTTCGGGGATGGGCCTGCGTCAGACCCGCCTCCGAGGCACTCCGGGAGCTCTACACCCGCCGCCAGTGGTAGCGAGTCGAGTCATCCGTTACTGTCTCCTCCGCCGAAGCATGGCGCCTAGTACGCCGAGTCCTCCGATGAGCGCAAGCATGGACGAAGGCTCAGGCACGAGGGTGGAGAGGTAGATGTCATTGTTGCTCGCGAGCGCTACCTTGTTGCCATATGCGGAGAAACTGCTCACGGTGCCAAGGGTGCTAG
>Ga0208826_1000146_pt1 | contig 78665 bp, 66 predicted proteins | sample AD_UKC115_MetaG_FD_184451 | JGI IMG/M metagenome (GOLD analysis project Ga0208826, IMG submission 184451) | Active sludge microbial communities of municipal wastewater-treating anaerobic digesters from Hong Kong - AD_UKC115_MetaG (SPAdes)... | ecosystem: Engineered > Bioreactor > Anaerobic >... | reverse complement strand
TATAACCTGCGCCTTGACCTGCCTGCTGCTGAGCATTGTACATTTCCTGACTCGCTGCTTGGAAAGCCGTATTTAACTCGTGAGTGGCAGCATCGATTTCCGAAAGATTTTGAGTACGATGGGCTTCTTTGAGTCGGTTAAGTGCAGCATCAATCGTAGCACGCTTATCAGCCGGAATTTTATCGCCAAAATCATTTAATTGTTTTTCGGTTTGGAAGATAAGGCTATCTGCTTGGTTCAACTTGTCTATACGTTCCTTTTCTCTTGCATCAGCTTCGGCGTTGGCTGCAGCTTCTTCTTTCATTCGTTTAATTTCGGCATCTGTCAATCCTGAAGAAGCTTCTATGCGTATACTTTGTTCTTTTCCTGTAGCTTTATCTTTTGCCGACACATGAAGTATTCCATTAGCATCAATATCGAATGTTACTTCGATTTGCGGAACTCCACGAGGAGCAGGCATAATTCCATCCAAATGGAAACGTCCTAACGATTTGTTTTGCGATGCCAATGGACGTTCTCCCTGAAGCACATGAATTTCTACTGAAGGTTGATTGTCGGCTGCCGTAGTAAAGACTTCCGATTTACGGGTAGGTATGGTTGTATTGGCTTCTATCAATTTGGTCATCACACCGCCCATAGTTTCGATACCTAACGACAATGGAGTTACATCCAGTAACAACACATCTTTTACTTCTCCCGTCAATACACCTCCTTGAATGGCAGCGCCAATTGCTACAACTTCATCGGGATTTACACCTTTTGACGGAGCTTTTCCAAAGAATTTTTCAACAGCCTGCTGAATAGCCGGAATACGGGTTGAACCACCAACCAAAATCACTTCATTGATGTCGTTCACAGTCAAACCCGCTTTTTGAAGTGCAGTACGACAAGGTTCGATTGTTCTTTGAACCAAATCATCAACCAGTTGTTCAAATTTGGCGCGGGTCAATGTACGAACCAAATGGCGAGGAACACCATCGACAGGCATGATATATGGCAAATTGATTTCGGTAGAAGTAGCTGTAGATAATTCGATTTTTGCTTTTTCTGCAGCTTCTTTCAAACGTTGTAATGCCATTGGATCTTTGGTTAAATCTACGCCACTGTTTTCGTTTTTGAATTCCTGAACCAGCCATTCAATGATTCTTTGGTCAAAATCGTCACCTCCGAGGTGAGTATCTCCATCGGTGGCTTTCACTTCAAATACACCATCTCCCAATTCCAATACCGAAACATCATGCGTTCCACCACCGCAGTCAAACACCACAATTTTCATTTCCCGGTTGGTTTTGTCTAATCCGTAAGCCAAAGCAGAAGCCGTAGGTTCATTAATAATTCGACGAACATTTAAACCGGCAATTTCTCCTGCTTCTTTTGTTGCTTTACGCTGTGCATCATTAAAATAAGCTGGAACAGTAATAATGGCATCAGTAACCTGAGTTCCCAAATAATCTTCGGCAGTTTGTTTCATTTTTTGAAGAATGATAGCCGAAATTTCTTGCGGAGAGTAGGTATGACCGTCAATATCTACTTTCGGTATGTTGTTTTCTCCTCTCACTACGTTGAAAGGTACTCTCGCTATTTCATTGGTTACTTCATCATAACTGCGCCCCATAAAACGCTTAATGGAATATACTGTTCGGGTAGGATTAATGATGGCCTGACGTTTTGCAGGATCTCCAACTTTTCTTTCACCATTTTCCAAAAAAGCTACTACCGATGGAGTAGTTCTTTTTCCTTCATTATTTGGTATAACAATAGGTTGATTTCCCTCCATCACTGCAACACAAGAGTTGGTAGTACCCAAGTCGATTCCAATAATTTTTCCCATGACTTTATTGTTTATTAGTTTTTTTTAATCAGTTAATTTCAATTTTTTCTCCCTTAGTTTCACAAAGGTTGTGCCAACAGAATATTGACACACAAAATTGAATTTTTTTTGAAAAAAACTGAAAAAAATTTTATTTCTGGAACAAAAACTGACAAAAGGGCAGAATTTTTGACACGCAGGAGAAAGGAAAGCTAAGGTTTAATTGTTTTGATTGTTTCAATGATTAGCAAGGGAAACGGTGAGAAAACTTCAAACGAGAGAAAACATTTGACATTTCGACAATAAGTATTAGATAAAATACAGATTATTAGAAACAGAATACTAATATTTCCGAAGAGAAAAGATAAAACTTAAACCGCCGCCTGGTTGGTTTTTAGCAGAGATATTGCCTTTATGAAATAGAACCGCATTTTTCACAATTGCCAATCCCAGACCCGTGCCGCCCATTTTCCGACTGCGACCCTTGTCGACCCGGTAGAATCTTTCAAACAGTCTGTTTAAATGCTCTTCGGCTACACCCGGCCCATTGTCGGAAAAAGAGAAATAATAAAATTCGTTATCTTCCCGGTAACAGTTGATTTCCACTGTAATATTTTCACCGCCATAGGTCAATGCGTTATCCATCAGATTTCGGAAAATGGAATATAGTAAAGAGTTATTCCCTTTTATTTTCATGTCAGAAGGATAATTTTTTATAACCTTGCAATTTTTTTGTTCGATTTGTACGTGAACATCATTCAGAACTTCATCAATCACTTCCGATAGCGAGCAAAGTTCTTTTGCAAACAATTGGTCGGCTTCGTCGAGTTTGTTGAGGGTAGAAATATCCTGAAGCAGGGCGCTTAATCTCTGGGTTTGCTGATAGGCGCGTTCGATAAAGAAACGTTCGCGTTGCAGTGGAATGTCTGGATTGTCGAGAATACTTTCCATATAGCCCATAATGCTGCTTACAGGTGTTTTCAGCTCGTGGGATATGTTTTGTGTAAGATGTCGCTTGAGTTCATTTTCATGCTCCTGTGCAGAAATGTCATTTATAGAGATTTCAAATGTATCGTCCTGAAATACAATGGACTGAATGTAAAAAGTATGTCCGTTTTTCTCTATCGTAATACGTTTTCGTTTTGTTTCATTGTTTGAAAGGCAATCATCAATAAAAGCATTTATTTCGGAAAATTCGGGGATGGAAAAAATCTCGTCCGAACTTTTAACTTCTTCATCAGCAAGAATATTGGTGTATTGAATAAAATGAGTGTTTGCTAAAATTTCTTTTTTGTCGGAAGAGAAAATGCCCAGACCTTCGTGGGAAATTTGCAAGTGCTTGAATAGTTTTTCCCTTTGACGGTCTGCATCAGTTTTCGATTCCAACATTCGGCGGTAAAGTTGCACAATGTTATTACTGATCTCTCCCAATTCATCATTCGGGAACTGAATATCGGTATCGAGAATATTGTCCTGTTCCGCCTTTTGGGTAAATATCCGCAACCGATCGATGGATCGAGAAAAATTTTTCGAAATATAAAACAAAGCAACAGCTGCTATGACGAACATGAATAGCATAAAATAAAGGAAAAACATGTTTGCCCTGAGCGAAGCAACGAGATTGACATTGTAAGGAAGAGCGCAACGTATGTAATATCCCGGAAAACGTTCGGCTAAATAGTAATAGTTTTTCCCTGTAGAAGAGGAATGACGGATAGTTTCTCCAATCTTTTCCTTACGTGCTTTAGCTATTTCAGGTCTGTCCAGATGATTTTGGAAAAGGGTACCTTTGGGGAGAGAGGAGTCGAAAATTACAATTCCCAAAGAATCGATAATAGTTACTCTGAGTGTGCTGTCGGGGAATAGGAGCACAAATTTGTTGAGTTCTTCCCAAGTCGGCTTTTCACTTTGAATGAAATTATGTATGGTGTGCACATAACTATTCAGTTGTCCGTCCAGTTGCAATCTGCTGAATTCTTTTTCGCGACGATACTGAAAATAGGTAACAATCACGAAAAGAACAAAAAATATACTGAAAAAGTAAAGGAAAATTTTTTTGTTCAGTTTCATGCTTGCGTAATGCTTTTAATGGAAGGAATTAATTATTTGTATAAAAAGCTTATAGTCAATTTTTCAAGAAATAGAAAAAGTGCCCAACTTTTCATCCCTCGAAGCAATAACCATAACCCAGACGTGTGACGATGTTTTTTCCGTAATTACCGATTTTTTTTCGCATTCGCGTGATATTTACGTCAATGGTTCTGTCGAGGACATATACTTCGTCTGTCCAAACTTTGGAAAGAATTTCTTCACGCGTAAAAACTCTGTTTCTGTTTTCCAAAAGCAGTTTAAGTATCTCAAATTCCTTTTTTGTAAATGGAACTTCAATTCCCTCCACGAAAACTTTTTTATTGTCGAGATGGATTTCAAGATTTTCAAAAGAGAGAATCTTATTTGTATCTGACTCATTCTGTGTCGATTCCGACCTCCTCAATACGGCTTTCACTCTTGCAATTACTTCCCGTAAGGAAAAGGGTTTGGAAATATAGTCGTCGGCGCCGATATTAAAACCTGTAATTTTATCGTTCTCCGTGTCTTTTGCTGTCAGAAATATGATGGGAATAGAAGCAGTTTTTGGGTTATCATGCAGTATTCGAGCCATTTTAAAACCGGAAATTTCCCCCATCATAACGTCGAGTAAAATCAGTTTATAATGGTTTAAATCTTTTTTTAAGGCTTCTTCTGCAGAATAAGCCACATCTACCTGAAAACCTTCTGTTTCTAGGTTAAATTGAAGAATTTCGCATAAATCTTCTTCATCGTCGACAACCAAAATTCGCGTAGGAGTAACCATAAGAATATTTTTAAATTATTCCGGATAAACTTTTTAAATTTTAGACTTCCGGAGTTGTTGCAGAATTATAATTTCTATGGCAAAGTAACTGCAGAATTGTTTCAAGATCATGTAATATCTATTACAAAGATATGACATTTTCTGAAATTTGGAGTTATTATACAATAAACAAAAAAGGCAATTCTTTTGGAACTGCCTTGAATTGTAATACTTTAGAAATTGTTTAAAACTGTTCAAGCTGTATCTGTACGGAGCTCATGTTCTGTGGTTCAACTTCAATTATCTGATCTTCATAAGAAATCATGCTTGCTTTCAATTGCAATTTACGTGGAGCAACGTTAGTAATCACAAAATGACCATCCAAATCGGTATAAACTTTTTGACCGTCAACTATAATTTTTACACCTGCCAACGTTTCATGCGTGTTCTTGTCAATAACCCGACCTTCGAGAGGAGCAACTGTAGCAACAGCTGAATTGTTTTTTGTTTCAGTAGATCGATTTTCACCGGCCTGTGCAAAACTTGCAAACAAGAATGCCAATGAAACGCATAAAATAGAAAGATGACTTTTTTTCATAAGTTTTGTTTTTTGTTTGTCTTTTTCATTCATTTTTTCAGATACAAAGTAAATTGTATTACATGACAATTATATTACAAACTAAAAACAAAACAATGAAATTTTTAATGTGTGGAATAATTCTTTTCTGAAATTAATTTTCCTTTTTCGTCCCACATATACCATGTACCGGTTTTTACTCCCTGATCGTAATGCATTTCGTAGCGCATGATACCATTGTCGTCCCAAACATGCCAAGTACCGTGTTTTTTATCGTTTTCATACACAGCTTCTGAAATTAGCACTCCCGCTTCATTGTAGGTACGCCATGTTCCATGAAATTTGCCGTCTCTATACGAGCGTATTTCATTTGGTTTTCCATTCGGGAAATAAACGACATAGTCACCTTCAGGTTTTCCATCTTTTATGTACATTTCGAGGCGCATCGTTCCATTATCGTAAAATTCTCTGTAGTCACCAGTATAGAGTTTAGTCTGGGAAATATCGGTAAAAAACAGGCCATCACTCTGAACGATAGAAGACGGTTCGCTTTTTTGCGCGTTAGAGTTACAGAGAAATACCAAACCGAAAATTAATATGTTTATGATTTTGTGCATAGTTTGTTATTTTATTGGTTATGTCTGAACAAAAATAGAGTAAAAAATGAATATATCACCTTTTCCACTAAAAATTTAATATATGTTACAAAAAAGGGAATTGTCCGCACGGACAATTCCCGAAAAAAAGAGCGAGACAAACGAAATGTAATTAATAAACAGTATTTTGCGGATCAAAATTAGTCCATTGTTCTTTTGTCCAGTCAGTTGTGCCAAAAGCACCTTTATAAGTTGGAGTTTTGTCGAAGAAATTATCAGCCAATTTTGCACTTGTAAATAATGCTCCACTCAACAAGGGTGAACCTGCAGCAGGAAGGAAAGAGGTAGGAGCAGCTTCTGCACCGGTTTTTGTAGCGTCGTAGAAAGAATTTGCAATTCCTGTTGTAGCATTGTCTGCAATGATTTGGTTATTCCCGCTGTTAAAGAATGTCAGTGCCTGATCAGCAGTTACTCCTCCGGCTCCGTTCACAGCAGTTCCTTTTGTACCCGACAATATACAATTTTGTATTACCAGATTTCCGGCAGTTGCATTTGCATACGTTGTTGTTCCATCAAGAAGCAATCCTGCTGTATTCCATCCGGCAAATACCGAATTAAAAACGGAAAGCGAACTGTTTCGACGAATGTGCATGCCTGCACCAAACATACTGTTGACATTTTTGTCGCCTGTCGTTTTGAAAGGTCCTATTAAAGTAACATTTGAGAATACAGGTGCGGTTTGAGGTGTTGCGGTAGTACCGGAACCATCATTGTCCGATTCAAAACCATTGGAAGCTGACACATCAGCCACGCGAGGATTGCGAACGCCCAACACAAATTGAACATGTCCCGAATAACCATAGTCGGTGTCAAATTCATCATCCAAACCACAATAGGCTATCAAATTTTTGGCATTTACCGTGCCACCAAACCATTCAAAAGAATCATCTCCTGAATAGGAAACCTGAACATGGTCAATGGTGGTTCCACTTCCTACTGCGCACAATGTTAATCCATTGATTTCCTTGTCTGGTTGCAAGGCTATACCGGCAAATTCAATACGAACATAACGAAGCGAACCGGAATTATCGGCAGGATTATTACCACCACCATAAGTAACTTCTCGAGTTAAACCTTCTACACTTGGATTGGACTGATTAACAGGCGCATTCCCAACAATAATGATTCCACCCCAATCACCGGCATTTCGGAGTCCGGGTTCCATGCGAGAAGTGAAAACTATAGGTTCTGCAGAAGTACCAATTGCATTAATTTTACCTCCACGCAAAACAACCAAACAACCTTTGGTCAATTTGTCCCCTTTAATAATGGTGCCTTTTTCGATATTAATTATACCACTTACATTTACCTGTCCTTCCAGCACATAAATTGAATCGTTTACCAAATTGCGTGTTCCAGTAATATCCGAATTTATAATTACTTCGTTTGAAGTAGGGGTTGGTTCGGGGTCAGGTTCTGATTTGTCATCACAGGCCGTAAAGAAAATCGAACCGGAAACCATGACAGAAGAAATAACGAGATAATTTAAAAATTTCTTTTTCATAAACGTGTTGATTAAATTTTACATATTGAAACTTACCGTAGCTTTTCGGCTCATTCTAAAAATTATTTATTTATAGCACAAAAGTAACCGTTGAATGTTACAAGATTGTTCCGAAACAATGATGGTTGTATGTAAAATATATGAAGAAGGTATTACAAAAATCATGGAACCATACGTATCAAAAAAAGAATCGAAATTGCCGAACGGCTTGCCGATTACTTACAAATTCGGAACGATTTAAAAATTAAAATTTCCAATTAAGTGCCAGCGAAAAGGTTCTGCCAAGATTGTAGCTTTGATTGGTCAAAGTTGCTTCTTTTACGTCACCATCTTTTTCATACTCGTAAGTCTGCCGAGTTTGGTAATTTTGAGCAAGCAAATCCTTGATACCGAATCTTAACTCCATCTGATTGCCGATTTTTTTGTTTAACGTGAAATCGACCACATGACGGGGCATTTCATAAATATCGGGTATAACTACTTTTCCCTGATTCAATTGCGCAGCAGCCAAAATTCTTTTTCCCATCACATTGTACATCAAGGAAGATGAAAATCCTACTTTATCGTTCTGGTAAAATAACGCTGCATTAACTACATATGGAGACTGACCCTGCAATGGTCGGTTTTGTTCGTTTGTACGGTCGGCAAATTCAACTTTACTGAAAATGTAGGAGGCATTCACCTGAAGAGTAAAATTCTTTAATCCGATAAGTGTTTCCAGCGATTTTTTCAGTTCCATCTCCAGCCCATAGTTGACAGCTGCTTTGGCATTGCCGAAAGAAAAATCGTTTCCTACGCCTATGTTTACCATTTCTATCGGGTGAGTGAAATGTTTGTAAAAAGCAGCCAATGAAAAGGTTTCTGTAGGAGACGGATAATTTTCAAATCGTAAATCTACATTTTGAATGGAAGCATCCTGCAAATTAGGATTTCCTCTCACTGAATTCTTTTCGGTAAAATCATAGTAACTCAAAGGCGACACTTCACGAAATTCGGGACGATTGATGGTGTGCGCATAAGCTAACCGGATCAGCGACTTGTTGGATAAATTAAAAGAAGTATTTAAGGATGGGAATAGATTTAGCGCCGGATTGTCGACGTGTACGGGAGACGTTGGATTGTAGTAGCCATCCAGCAGCAAATGATTGTATTCTGCCCTGACTCCTCCGGTCAAATTAAATTTTCCCACAGGCAATGTTATAGACAAATATCCTGCGCCAAGCCAGTTTTGCGCTTTATAGGTGTTGGCAACGTTGGTTTGTTCATCTACACTGATAACCTTGCCTTGTCCCAGATAGGCTTCAGTGAAAAGAGTTTCAAAGTCGAGTGCATTTATTTCTTCATTACCCAAAGGTCCGTATGCTTTGCGATAGGTAATGCTTCGTTCCGAAAAGTTGCGTGATTTGAACTCGCCATAAATGCCTGATTTTAAAATAGGTAATGTATTCAGAAATTGGAATTTCTTTTCGTGATTTATCCCCGATACTACAACATTTTCGTGATTGGTCATGTAAAGTCTTCCTAATTCGTTGATGCTCGGTACATCAGGCAATACGTACTCATAATCTCCTTCCTGATTCTCTTTCATACTCCAGTTTTGACGATCCGGTTCTATTCGGTCGGCGTAAGCATAACCCACATTCCAGTCCAGTTTGTTGTCTTCGTTGTTTTTCAGCTTATGGTTCCCGCTCAACTGGCCGGAATAGGTTGTACGTGCAGAATACTGATTGCTGAGATATTTGAAATTTCCTTGACGGTAATTGTTCCATCCGAAAGTATTGGAAGTTTTATCCACTCCAATCTGATTCAAAAGATTTTTAAATTCGATTTTTGTTCCATTCGGTGTTAGGTAAGCCCAATTGTGCATCAGTCCGATTTTAAAATCGGTACTATAGATGTCGGCCGCATAATTATAAAGATAAACCGGAGTTTCGGTGACGGGGTCGAAGCGTTCATACATGTTGTTCTCCATACTGAAGCGAGAAGATGAGGAATTACTGTAGCTAAGTGAAGTAATGTTGCCAATTTTATTTCCTTCTTTCAAATTCCATTTCCTGCCGATAGAAAAAGTCAATTTTTGATTTGGCAATGCTGTAGAGGGCTTTGCAACCCAGTGATTGCTCAATTTCAAGGCTGCTGCATCTCGCTGTTGAATGGAGAGGGAGTTCAAGTTTTCGGGGAAATCGACGGGTAAATCTCGTTGCAGGCTACCTAAACCAAAAACGTCCAATGTTTCCATCGGTAGGTGATAACTGTCTTTAAAGGTAGTCTGGTCATTGTATCCAAAACTGTATTCGATTTGTTGAAAATTTTCTTCCGGAATATTTTTGGTAAAGATTTTTACAAATCCTCCTGTTGCTTCAGCTGAAAGTTCAGGAGAACCGGTTTTGTATATCATTATGTTGTCAATCATATTGCTCGGAACAGCATCGAAAGAAAATGCCTTTACGTCGGTTTCGCTGCTTGGCGTGGAAGCATTGTTGAGCCATACATTATTGTATCGTTGATTGAGACCGCGTACAACGACAAATCGGTCATCCTGCACGGTTACACCCGGAATTCGCTTTACCACTTCGGCAGCATCCCGATCGAGTGTTTTACCAATTTGCTGGGAAGAAATGCCATTCACTACCTGTACGGCCGTGCGGACACTCTTTAACAAGGATAATTCCGTATCGGTGCGATGTTGTGCTACTACCTGCACACTTTGAAGCATTAATTCGGCTTCTTCCATTTCGATTTCCATGAATGTTGGTTCGTTATTCTGCACTTTTATGTCGGGCAACCGTTGCTTTTTGTAAGAAACGTAAGAAACAGATAAAGTATATTTTCCGGCTTGCAGCCCTTTTAATTGGAAATTTCCGTCGATGTCAGTAGTTGTTCCCCGCGAGGTTCCTTCAATGAGAATACTGGCACCTACCAGTGGTTCTTTGGTTTTTTTGTCCAAAATTTTTCCCTCTATCGCACTTTGTGCAAAGAGAAGCGAAGAGCAAAATGTTGCTAAAACTATTGCAACAGAGCGTAATACTAAATTTTTTTTCATCTGATTTTTCTTCTGAATTTTTATGCTGCAAAATTAATTAACAACTGTTTCAAAGGTGATAAAATTATGTTACAATGTGGTTATAAAGGTTTTTTGTAAAAAAGTTGATATGTTTTTTATCTCAAAAGTTTTTATCGTAAAGTATTGTTTCAAAACTCGTTTTATTAAAATATTCCGGTATTTTTGTACAAAAATCATTCATCTATGAGAACTTTTACTCTTCCTGCTCGGTTACTTTCTTTTTTGTTTTTCTTGATTGTCTTATTTACTTTTTCTCCGGCAAAGGCAACGGATTTCTATTTCTACGTGCAGTTTTCCGATAAAAATAACTCTCCTTATCAATTGGAAAATCCTGAAGAATTTCTTTCTGAGCGCGCAATTGAACGACGCAATTTTTTTTCGCTTCCCGTTGATTCGACTGATTTGCCGGTAAATCCTTCCTATCTGTCTCAAGTGGCTAATCTTGGAGGAATGATCCATTCTCAAAGTAGATGGCTGAACGGAGCAACTGTGGTGCTGCAGGATTCTGCGCTGATTCAGCAAGTCGGTTCCCTTTCGTTTGTAAAATGGGTTCAATACACTGGAAAGAAAACAGTTGCTTCCAATGTCCCAAAACGTCCATCAAAATTTTCTGCGGCAGTAGATTATGGGCTTTCGGGGCCACAGATTGAGCAGGTAAAAGGTAATTTTCTTCACGAATCAGGTTATTTGGGTAAAAATATTATCGTTGGTGTGTTGGATGCCGGTTTTTTGAATGTAGATGTCAATCCTGCATTCGACAGCCTCCGGTTGCAAGGGCGATTATTGGGTACAAAGGATTTTGTTGGAGGATCAGAAGTGTTTCGCGGAAATTTTCACGGAGGAAATGTGCTTTCCATTATGGCAGGGAATTTACCTCAAAATTATCTGGGAACTGCTCCTGAAGCTTCTTATTGGCTTATCAGGACAGAAGATGTCGAAACTGAATATTTGAAAGAACTCGATTTTTGGGTGGCCGGGCTTGAGTTTGCCGACAGTGTTGGAGCGGATGTTGTAAATTCTTCGTTGGGCTATTTTACTTTTGATGATCCGGCCATGAATTTCACCTATGCCGATATGAACGGAGAGGTTTCGCGTGCAGCCAAAGCGGCTTCAATGGCTGCTCAAAAAGGAATGATAGTAGTTTGCAGCGCCGGCAACGAAGGCGACAAAACTTGGAAATACATTTCTACGCCGGCCGATGCCAAAAAAATTGTTACAGTTGGAGGCGTTACTGCCGATGGTACGCCCAGCGTTTTTTCATCCTTTGGACCTTCCGCCGATGGAAGGGTAAAACCTGAAATCTGCGCTCGCGGCACCCAAACCAGTCTGGTAAATTCGAGTGGCAACATCGTAGCCGGTAACGGAACTTCCTATTCTTCTCCACTTATTTGCGGATTGATGGCTTGTTACCTCCAGTATTTCAAAGATCAACATAAAGTTATTTCGATACCGCAACTTTTGCAGTCGGTTTTTGGTACCGGAAGTTTGTATAATTCGCCAACTGAGCAGATGGGATATGGCATACCCGATTTTCAACTGGCTTTTCTTAGTACAACTTCCAATGGGTTGAGCACCTGTTCTGATGATCAGCCGCAATGGTTGGTAGATTTGAGAAATAAAAATATCCAGCTAATTTTTCCCGACAAAAATGACAATTCAACTTTATTCGTTCAAATTCATGCTGTGAATGGGAATTTGTTATTCAACAGTTATTCTCGTTCTTCTTCCATTGTTCTGCCTATTGATAATCTGAGTTCCGGTATTTATCTTGTTTCGGTAGAAAACAACGGAAAAATCTTTTCAAAGAAAATTCTTGTTCCTTAAATTTGTTGAGAAAATTTTTTCTGTTGTATCTTTGAGGTAAAAATATCTCAAAAATCAAAATTAGAATATGACTTCTTTTTCATTATCTGAACTCGCTGCCGGGATTGAAGAAACCATTCGTTTGAATTTCGATCGTGCCGTATGGGTGCGGGCAGAAATTGGCGAATTGCACGAAAATTCCTATGGCCACTGCTACATGGAACTGATTGAAAAGGATGAAAATTCTGATAATTTACTGGCAAAAATAAAGGCCAACTGTTGGGCTTCCGTTTACCGATTGCTGAAACCTTACTTTGAAAATGCCACCGGTCAGGCATTTCGTGCAGGGTTGAAGGTTTTGTTGTCGGTTACGGTGGAGTTTCATCCTGTTTATGGTTTGAGTCTGACAGTGCGCGATATTGAACCGACATTTACCATTGGAGAAATGGCAGCACGTAGAATGCAGATTATTCGTCGTCTGGAAGCCGATGGTATTGTTGAGATGAACAAGCAGTTACCTCTACCGCTTTTGTTACAACGACTGGCTATAATTTCTTCGCCTACAGCTGCCGGTTATGGAGACTTTTGCGATCAACTGAAAAACAATCCGAGCAAATTTGTGTTTTATACCCGACTTTTCCCTGCAATTATGCAGGGAGAGCAAGCTGAAAGTTCCATTATTGCTGCTTTGGAAAAGATTTTCCGTCATGTAGAGTTGTTTGATGCAGTGGTGATTATTCGAGGTGGTGGAGCAACAACCGATTTATCCTGTTTCGACTCTTACGAATTGGCTGTGAATTGCGCCCAGTTCCCGTTGCCCATCATTGCCGGCATTGGTCATCAACGTGATGTTTCTATTCTTGATTTGGTGGCACATTCAAGTTTGAAAACGCCCACTGCTGTTGCCGAATTTCTTATAGATCGCCTGCAAGAAGCCGAAAATTCAACAAAATATACAGTTTCCAATATTTATTCTTTCTCTAAAAATTTTCTGGATGCTTCAATCAGAGAAATTAACGAAAAACAAATGCTGATACGGCATGTGTTGAGGAACAGCCTGATGCGGAAACATCATGAAATCAATCGTCAGGTGAATCGTTTGAAAACGGATGTTCGTATGAAATTACTCAGAGAACAAAACAGGTTAACTCTCATGGGAAAGTCCATTGAAACGCATTCTCCTGCCTTTATGTTGAAATATGGTTACAGTTTCACAACTTTCCAGGGAAAGAAAGTTCTTTCTGTTCACGAAGTAAAATCGGGCGACCGTATTCAAACCTTTCTGCACGATGGAAATTTTGAGAGCGAAGTGATTTGAGAGGAGAACGAAAAGGGAAATTTTAATTATTCAATTCTTAACTTATGGCATCAATTTTACTTGAAAATATGGAGTTTCATGCCTTTCATGGCTGTCTGGAAGAGGAACGAATAAATGGAAATACTTTTCTGGTTTCGGTTTGCATGGAAGTCGACACCGAAAAGGCAGGAAAAACGGATGAACTTTCGGATACGGTGAATTATCAATTGGTTTACGATATAATAAACAAGGAGATGGAAATTCCTTCCCATCTCATAGAACATGTTGCTCAAAGAATTTATGACCGACTTTTCGAACAAATTCCTCAAATTTTTTCTTTGCAAGTGCGACTTTCCAAATTAAATCCACCTTTGGGGGGAAAAGTCGAAAAAGCTTCGATAGAAATTTCAGGTAAACGTTCAGATCCTTGTTGATCGCTGTTATTTGAATTTCCATTTTATTCCGGCAGTGAAGTTAAATCCCGGCTGTACGATACCTCCATAGTCGGCATAGGTTTTGTCAAGTATATTATTCAGATCGAGGTAAATCGCAAATTTTTCGGTTTCCCATAATCCTTTCATATCCAGTAAAAAATAAGGTTGATAAATTACTGGTTGTTGCGTATAAAAGTCGGTGTAGTTTCCTGAACGATCCAAAAAGGAGAGTTTCCAGTTTAGAGAACAGTTTTTCACTGCTTTATGTTGCAAAGTTACTATCAGCTTATGTTTCATGTAATCCAACGCATATTTGGAATCGAAATTCTCGGCATTTTTGTCCATCTGAAGAAAAGAATACGAAAGTCCGGCTTTTTGAAAGAAAGAATTTGAAAAAGAATAGTTCAAATTCATATCCAGCCCCATAGCGTTAACTTCTGTCAAATTCCGGCTTTGCCATTTTGTTGAATCGGGTTCCTTTACCCAGTCGATAATGTTTTTCCCTTTTCGGTAGTAAGTTGTAGCGTCTGCCTGCCAGCGTTTTTGTTGAATGGTGGTTCCCAATTCCCATGTTGTGGAATGTTCCGGTTTTAAATTGGGATTGCTGCTTTGCGTTGGGCTTTGGTAATATAAGTCGGTAAAAGTTGGTAACCTCACAGCCGTATTCGATGAAAAAAATATCTTTGTCTTCCCGTTTGGATGATAAGCAATGTCGAATCCGCCATAAGAATTTGTGCCAAAAGCGACGGTGTGAGAAACGGCAGCACCAGCCGAAACGTACCATTGCTCGAAATTTATTGCATAATCAAAAAAAGCTGTTCCCAATAAACGATTGGCACTGCGATTAAACTTTATTCCACTTTCGTAAGGATCTGCTTTTGTTTGATTCATTTCATTTCCCAAAACAGTACTGAAAATATGTTCATTTCTTTCTTCAATGCCGAGTGTAATCTTCCCCCATGAATTTGCCACTGAAGCATCAAGTTTCCCTCCCGTAACATCTGTCAAGTGATAGTTGTGTTGTGTGTAGGACGGAGGAGCACCTTCAAAATCGCGAAACAATTCAAACCGGTCATGATGTTGTCGCCAATAAGCTTGTGCTCGGTAACTAACGTTTCCTCTGTTTTGATTCCAGCTCAAAGCAGCCAGCAGCGTTTGCGTACTTTCAAATTGGTGAGGATAAGCCAGTGAATAAAAACTATTTGCGCCAAAGTCTTTTTTCTGTAAAGCTGTCTGAAACTGAAAATTTCCGAATTTTGGATTCACCAGTTTCGAATGAAAAAAAATGTTGCTATTCTCAAAATCGGTATTATCGGCGTAACCATCACTACTTTTGTGAGAAAGGGAAAGAAGCGTATATGGTATTTTTAAAAAAGCAGTGGTAACAGATTGCTCTCCATAACCAAAACTTCCTGCACTTAAATCGGCATTTAAAAATGAGTTTGCTCCATTTTCAGTTATAATGTTAATGGCACCACTGAAAGCATTCGGTCCCAACATACGTGCTGAAGAGCCTTTTAAAATTTCGACTTTACTGACATCGGAAAGTTGAATGGGAATATCAAGGTTAAAATGACCTGTTTGAGGGTCTGTAATGTTGATGCCATTCAGCAAAACCAGCGCTTGATCGAAAGAACCTCCACGAACCGAAATGTCCGCTTGAACGCCATTTCCTCCACGTTGACGAATATCCAGACCCGAAACGTAATCGAGCAGCTCATCAATGCTGTGTACGGCCGATCGTTCAATTTCGTCCTTGTCAATAACGGTAAGGATACGACCCATTTCAGAGTAAAGTTTTGTTCGAGTGGCATTAATTTCTACATCGGAAAGTTGAACTGACAAGGTGTCGGGGGCAACTTGCGCCGAAAAGCGGAAAACATTGAATCCGCAAATAATACTTGTTATTAAAAGAGTTCTCTTCATTTGTAAAATTTTAAGTTAAAACAATATCAGTGCTTTGTGAAATCATATTTACACCCATAGAATTTTTTATTTAAATTTTGGGTTTTAAGAAAAAGATATTTACAAATTTCTTTCTCTATAAATTCTGATGTAGAATTTGTTGATAAACAAAAAAAATCGACTGAAAAGAACAATTCCTTTCAGTCGACAACAATAAATATAAGTTCAGAGAAGACAGAATTTTTCCGCCTTCAACTGAGCATAAAACAGGTGAATCGAGTTGAATTTTTTCAAGAAGTTCCTCCGCTCGGAATTTTTCTTCCTCACTTTCTACTGAGAAAGCATTCGATGAGTAATTATTTTTTGAAAAATCGGATGGAGTATTTTTTAGTAAGGCTTTTTCGCAAATACCTGCAGCAAGCACACCTATGGTTACCTCGCACGTCAAACTTCGGAAAACGGCATACCCGGCGCGGCTCCAACGACGGAAGCGGGCTGTTTTCTTATAATTTTGGGGAATGGTTTTCATGATTTTCTTGAAATTTGACGTCGCAAAGTAAGTAAAATTTTTTTGGAATTTTGGGAAAAGTTATAAAAAAAGCGTCTGATCATCTCAAAGACGCTTTTTTAATTCGTTTATAATGAAATCGTTATTGTCGTAAAAAGTTTTTCCGATTTACTTTCCCTTTCCACACGTCGGTGAGATATTCATTAGAAACATTTTTCCCACCTATGAAAAATATCCAATTAGAAGCTTCAATTTCCTGCGGTGTATCTGAAGAGCTGTAAATACGTGGTCGATAAACGACAACTGACGAATAATGGCGTGCCGCAATCTCTTCCGGCAAATTATTGTAATCGCTGTCCGGAACTTGCCAGCTGAAACCCTCATCAATTGATTGGCGGAAATAACTTCTCGGCACCGGCTTGTTGTCTTGTCCGAAAAGAAAAAGTTTGTCGTCATAAGTTATTAGCGAAGCCCCTGTCCCAATTGAATCTAGTGAGGTATTCTCAACGCTGAAGTCAACCCAATATGTTCCGTTTTCTGTGCTCCAATTGGTTTTTAATGCAGTTCCGTCAGAAGAAAAACCGGTCAGCACCAATCCTTTCTGTTTGTTCACTTTCGTGTCGAATACCACAGAGGCAAACCCACGAACAGGGAAATTTTCAGGAATTTCATTATAAATCAGCCATTCTGTGCCATCAACCGAAGAAGCAAACCTAAGTTTTCCATCTGTCAATGAATGCGAAATAGCCCAAAGTCGGTCATTAAGAGCAAAAATCAAAGAAGTGAATTCATATTCGGAATAAGTTTGCATTGTCCAAGTTAATCCATCGGTTGAAGAATAAATTTTGGAATCTCCACAGGTTACATAAAGCCGGTTGTTGAAAACAGTCAAATCTTCAAATGTTGCATTTGCCGGAAGGCCCGAAACAACGGATTGAGTCCATGCAGACCCATTGGAAGAAGTTAACAAATAATTTTGCTGGCCATCATTTACGAAAAGATACAACCGATCGTTGAAATAAACCGCTTTTTGGCGTTGAACATTTAAAGAATGAGCCGCATTGCTCACTTTTTGCCAGATGTACAATTCAGGTTCCACCTGATGAACATTTACCTTGATAGGATATTTGCGCTGTGCTACTCCATCAGAAGCAATATTAAGTACTGCCTTAATTTTGGTAAAGTCGAAAGCTTCACTTCCCGAAATAATGGCTGAGGAATCATTTTCATAAATCAAATAAGCAGCATAAGAACTTTTAAAAATGAATGTGGCATAAACGCTGTCAATTCTTGTCTGATAAGGGAGTGAATCCATGTTGACAATTACCGAATCTTTGAGTAATGCATCATATTCAAGAGTAAAAACAGCATCTTCGAGGTTGGGGACACTGTCGTTAGCAGAAAAGGTGAGCGATACAAAACTTGGATCGGAAGAAATTTCCGTTACTTCACTATCCCCCAAGCACGAATGAAGAAAAACAATCGAACTTAACAAAGCAAGTATTTTCAGTTGATTTCGCAGCATGAACAATAAGTTTTTGAATGAAGAAGCAAAGTTAAAAAACATTTCAGTTGTAGCGACGTAACGGTCGATATTTTATTGTTTTTTATTACTTTAGCAGACAAGTATTATTTAAAATTAATTAAACATCGAGTTCCACCATGACGGGACAGTGATCGGAATGAAAAGCTTCGGAAAGTATGGCGGCCGCTTTCAGTCGTGGTCGCAATGGTTCGCTTACCCAATGATAATCGATGCGCCAGCCAGCATTTCGGTAGCGGGCGCCACCACGATAACTCCACCAGCTGTATTTTTCGGCACTTTGGTCGAATACCCTGAAAGAATCTACCATTCCCAAAGCCTGAAATCGATCCATCCATTCACGTTCTTCGGGTAAAAAACCTGAAACACCGATTTGCCGCTCGGGATGATTGATATCAATAGGTTTGTGACAAATGTTGTAATCGCCACAAACCACCAAATTTGGTCTCTCTCGAAGCAGGTTTTGTATAAATTTCAAAAATTCTTCCAGAAATTTCATTTTAAATTCCTGTCTTTCCCCGCCTGAAGAGCCGGAAGGAACGTAAACATTGATAACCGTAATATCTCCAAAGTCGGTACGTAACACTCGTCCTTCTGCGTCAAATTCCGAATTGTCCATTCCAAAATATACATAATCGGGCGGAATTTTTGTAAAAGTTGCAACGCCACTGTAACCTTTTTTTTGTGCAGAATGAAGATAAGCAGTGTAACCCAGTTCGGCAAAAAGCAAGGTGTCAATTTGATCGGGTTGTGCTTTTGTCTCCTGCAAGCAAAGCACATCAGGATTTTCGGTTTTCAGCCACTGAATGAAATCTTTGGTCAGTGCAGCTCTTAATCCGTTGACATTGTAGGAAATAATTTTCATGAATATTTTTTGGTTGAGGCTGAATTTTTCAGTAAAAAATCAATAAGGATTTTGTTTGAACATTTTTAACTGTTTAAATAAATTGGAGGCAAACACAAAATTTTGGAAACTTTCATTTTCAGCATCAAAAATTTCATCTTTTGTGCCTTCCCACGCTTTGACACCTTTTTCAATGAAGATAATTTTCTCTCCAATTTCCATAACCGAATTCATGTCGTGTGAGTTAATAATGGTGGTAATATTGAATTCGTGGGTAATTTCATAAATCAAATCATCAATAATCATGGAAGTAACGGGATCAAGTCCGGAATTGGGTTCATCACAAAAAAGATATTTGGGACGCAAAGCAATGGCGCGGGCTATTCCCACACGTTTTTGCATTCCTCCACTAATTTCGGAAGGATAAAGATCAAAAGATCTTTCTTCAAGGTTTACCCGACTCAGGCAAAAGTAAGCTCTGTCTTTTATTTCCTTTTTACTTTCGTAAGAAAACATTTCAAGGGGATACATGACATTCTCAAGCACCGTCATGGAGTCGAATAGAGCCGCTCCCTGAAAAAGCATACCCACTTCGCGTCTCAACATGTGAATTTCATGAGGCTTCATTTTTGGCAAATTCCGTCCATCATATTCAATACAGCCGCTGTCAATTTGATGAAGACCGATAATACATTTCATCAAAACGGTTTTTCCCGATCCGCTCTGTCCTATGATCATATTCACCTTTCCGGTTTCAAAAACTGCCGAAATATCCTGCAAAGCCGGAACGCCATCAAAAGTTTTTATAATATTCTTTACTTCAATCATGTTTGGTTTGAAGTTGGTCTGTTATTCATAAATTTTTCTTATCCTTGTTTTAATTCAAATATTTTACAAGGAAATATTTTTTATTTTAAAATTCTTGTTGCGGGTTAACAGAACAACAATTATTTTTATCCCAACATTATATTGGTAATCAACAAATTAAAAAACAAAATTAAAATACTGCTGTTTACTACAGCGTTGGTGCTTGCTTTACCCACTTCCAGCGCTCCACCATAAGCATAATAACCGTAATAAGAAGAAACGGAAGAAATAATCAGAGCAAAAACCAGTGATTTAACCATTGCATAAAACACATAAAAAGGATTAAAGGCATACTGGATGCCCAGCAGATAATCGGCCACCGTAATGACATCACTGAAAACGCCAACCATATAGCCGCCAATTAGTCCCACAGCCATACTGAAAATAACTAAAAACGGCATCATGACAACAAAAGCCACAATTTTTGGGAGAATCAGATAATTAGCCGAGTTGACACCCATAATTTCGAGCGCATCAATTTGTTCGGTAATGCGCATGGTGCCTATTTCGGAAGCAATGTTGGAGCCTACTTTACCGGCCAAAATCAGACACATAATGGTAGAAGAAAATTCGAGCAGTAGCGTGTCGCGGGTTACCAATCCTGTGCTGTAGGTTGGCAGTAAAGGATTTTCAGTATTAAGTTTGGTCTGAATGGTCATGATAGCCCCAATGAATACTGAAATGATCAGCACTATGGGCAACGATTGTAATCCCAGTTTATCCAGTTCTTTGGGAAACTGGCGAAAAAACATTTTCCAACGATCGGGTTGCACAAACACACGCTTCATCAGTAAAAAATACTTTCCCGTTTCTTGAAATAAATTCATAGGCAAATTTCCAGAATTTCAAGCAGTTAAAAAATCTACAATAGCACCTTATTCCACTATAACATTGGTAAAATAAGATTCAAAAAAACTTATCGACAAGCTATCAAACAAGTTTTGAAGCGAAAAGTTCTCATTCGGTCGAAAACAAGTTGCAAATATACTCAATTTTTACAATTGATTAAAAAAGGGTTGGTTTTCAGATGGTAGAAATACAAAATCATTTGAGGGATTTTTTAAAAATCTATGATAATCTGAAATTTTTGTTAGGTTCAGATAAAAAAATCAACCCTGCTCGAAAAAAAGGAGCAGGGTTGAGAAATTTTTTACTTTGCAGTAATGATAATTTCGGCATCGGGCAAACCTTCCACTGAAGCTTTCAAGGTAATTTTGCCAGGCTTTTTGGAGCTTTGAACAATTGCCAAACATTTTCCGAAAAACAAATGACGTTCCGGTTTCTTTAACGAAGTGGAATCATTTTCATCACCATTGTCGGTTCCCGCAATGATGCCTGTTCCATTTATCGAAAACTTTACCAACTGATTGGCCAGAGGATATGCATTATCGTTTTTGTCCACCAGCTCGACGGTAACAAACGAAAGGTCTTTCCCATTGGCAGTAATGATATTTCTGTCAGGAGTCAGACGGATTTTTACCGGATTTCCGGCTGTGCTGATTTCTTTTGTCAGCACTTCTTTACCATTTTTACGTGAAACGGCTTTCAGCGTTCCGGGTTCATATTTCACCCGCCACATTACATGCAAATCGTCGCCCTGTTTGCTGCGTTTGCCCAGCGAGCGGCCGTTCAAATAAAGTTCAACTTCATCGGCGTGGTTGTAATAAGCCCAAACATCAACGGTCTCTCCCTTTTGCCAGTTCCAATGCGGGAAAATGTGCAACACGTCCTTATCAGTCCATTCGCTTTGATACATGTAATAAACATCCTTTGGGAAACCAGCCAAATCAATGATTCCAAAATAGGAACTTCTCGAAGGCCAAGAATAAGGCGTTGGTTCGCCCAGATAATCAAAGCCGGTCCAGATAAATTGACCTGAAATAAAATCGTATTTTTTTATGATTTTCCATGTCTCTTCGTGAGTAGATCCCCATGGAACGTGAGAATTATCATAGGAAGAACATTTCAATAGAGGATTGTAGAAAGGTTTATCCCAACGATCGGGCCAAATATAAATACTGTCGGAAGGCATCAAATAAAAACCTCTGGTTTGCACTGCCGAAACGGATTCGGTAACGATAAAAGGTTTGCCGGGAAAGTTTTTGGGAACATCCACAAATTCGTTTTGATGATAATTAAACCCGATCAGATCAAGTCCGCCGGACAGAAAAAGAGGATTATTTTTTTGCGTGCCATTGCAGGCTGCTGTTACCGGTCGTGTTGGATCAACGGATTTTGCAATATCTGACAAATGCTTGGTAAGCAAAGCGCTTTTTGATAGAGTATTTTTGCCAGTATCGCTCACTTTCATGTTGTTTAAGATTGTGTTAGCCTCTTCCAAACTCATATTATCGGCTGAAGTATCTTCCCATTGTTCCATTACTTCGTTACCAATACTCCAAATGAATACGGAAGGATGATTTCTGTCTCTTTTTAGCCAATCGGTCATATCGGTTTTGTACCATTTCGGGAAGTCGAGTGCATAATCATAAGCTGTTTTCTTTTTCACCCACATGTCAAAAATTTCGTCCATTACAATAAATCCCATACTGTCGGTGAGTTGTAACAATTCCGGAGCAGGAGGATTGTGAGAAGTTCTAATAGCATTGCAACCCATGTCTTTCAGTATTTGCAACTGGCGTTCCAAAGCTCTTTTGTTGACAGCCGCGCCCAATGCTCCCAAATCATGATGATTACATACGCCATTGATTTTTAGATGCTTTCCATTCAAGAAAAAGCCTTTTTCAACATCAAATCTGAAAGAACGCAATCCTACAGGTGTTTCATATTGGTCTGTCAGTTTCCCTTCAACCGATAATTGAGTAATCATTTTATACAAATAAGGACGGTCGATTTCCCACAGAACTGGATTTTTCACCGAAAGCGATTGGGAAATGGAAGAAACTGTATCGGGATCGATTTTAATGGAAGTTTCGTTTTTGGCAATTCTCTTCCCTTCTTGATTCAACAGTATTTGAAGAATTTTCACTTCACGATTTTCTGCACTTTCATTTCTCACAGAAGTTTGGATATTTATCGTAGCATCATTTTCGGTTATTTCGGGCGTGGTAACATACGTTCCCCACAAATCGACGTGAACGGGTTCGGTTATTGTCAGCCAAACGTTGCGATAGATTCCCGAGCCGGAATACCAACGGGAATTCGGCTGTTGGGAATTGTCCACGCGAACAGCAATAACATTTTTTTGCCCGAATTTCAGAAATGGTGTCAGTTCGTAGCGGAAAGAAATGTAGCCGTAAGGACGTTTTCCCAAGTAATGACCGTTGATCCAGACTTCGCTATTGCGGTAAACGCCATCAAAATCTACAAAAACACATTTATATTTGTAAGAATCAGGAACATTGAAAGTTTTTCTGTACCATCCAATGCCACCCGGAAGAGCTCCTCCGCCCGGAGCGGCGGGGAATTTTTCTGAAAAGTCGGACTCGATACTCCAATCGTGTGGAAGATTGAGCGTTCTCCATGCTGTATCCTCAAAATCGAAGGTAGAGGCATTGGCAGCAGAGTCGGTCAATGAAAATTTCCAATCGTTAGTAAAGTCAATAACTTCACGCGGTTTCGGCTGGTTGGAGCAGGCAGTAGCTATCAAAGCCACAAGCAATAAAAAGTAATGGAATGTTTTCATGAGTTTTATTTTATGTGGTTAAAAATTAAATTTTTGTGGTATTCAATAAAAAGTTTCTTTTTTCAAAGTCATCAGAATAGATGAGAAACGCTTCAAAATTAAGAATTTAATTTCAAATTTCCGATTTTAGAAGGAAATATGTTCCGAAATTTTAAGTTGTAATTTGATAAAGAGTTATTTTTCAATGGAATGGTTTATTGCCAAATTTTTTTAAAAATTTTGGTTTGACAGACAGATTTTATCTGCTTTGTTTTGTTATGGTTACGGGTAAAAGTTATATCTTTGCAAATAAATTGTTAATTTCAGGTGAACATTATTACAGCCATTATCATAACGTTATGTTTTTCCGCTTTTTTTTCGGGGATGGAAATTGCTTTTGTGTCCTCCAACAAGTTGCGGTTTGAACTCGACAAGAAACAGCGTAGTTTGACTTCTTCCATTTTGTCGATTTTCTATAATCATCCGGAGCAGTATATTTCCACTATGCTGGTGGGGAACAATGTTTGTCTGGTAATTTACGGACTGCTCATGGCGCGCATCCTGACACCGTGGCTGACTCCACTCGAAAATCAATTTTTAATCACACTCGTCCAGACAATAATTGCAACAGCCATTGTGCTGGTAACAGGAGAGTTTCTGCCTAAAAGCATCTTCCGTGTCAATTCCAACTTCTGGCTCCGTACTTTTTCTTTCCTACTACTAATTTTTTATGTCGTTTTGTATCCGATTGCTTCTTTCGTTACATGGCTATCGCTGGAGATTTTAAGATTATTTGGCGTAAAGTCAAATTCTTCGGCACACCAGAATGCATTTTCGAGAGTTGATTTGAATTATTTGATTCAGGAAAGTTTTGAGAATCAGGAAGACAAAAAAGATGTTGGGAATGAAGTAAAGATATTTCAGAACGCATTGGATTTTTCAAAAGTGAAGCTGAGAGATTGCCTCGTTCCACGTACTGAAATTGTCGCGTTGGATTATGATGTAGACATGGAAACCCTGAAACAAACTTTTATTGAAACGGGCTTTTCAAAAATTCCCATTTACAAGGGAAATATCGACAACATTGTCGGGTATATTCATTCTTCAGAAATGTTTCAGCATCAGCAGAATTGGAGAGAGCATATCAATCAGATACCAATTGTTCCGGAAAATATGGCGGCGCAGAAATTAATGAAAATTTTCATGAAAGAGAAGAAAAGTATTGCCGTTGTGGTTGATGAATTTGGCGGAACCGCCGGCATCGTTACGCTGGAAGATATTATGGAAGAAATTTTCGGAGAGATTGAGGATGAGCACGATACTCACGATTACATAGCAGAACAGACAGGTGAAAACGAATACCTTTTTTCAGGACGTCTCGAGATTAGCGAAATCAATGAGAAGTTTCATCTTAATTTACCGGAATCAGATGCTTACGATACCATTGCTGGGTTTATTCTGTATCACCATCAGCATTTTCCCAAATTGAACGAAATCATTCAAATAGACAACTATACTTTTAAATGTATAAAAGCCACCAATAACAGAATTGAATTGGTAAAAATGAGTGTAGAAAAATAATTAACTGCATTTTTTTAATAATTCTGCAGCTCTGAAATGGAAGAAAATTAATCAAAGAGCATAGTATCAAGATTTTTTTGTATATTCGTGCCCTTAAAATTGAAAAAATAAATGTTTAGCAAATAAATTGTAAATGTAAAATGGCAACATTAGAAAAGATCAGAAGCAAAGGGGCTTTGCTTGTCATAGTTATCGGACTTGCTTTATTGGCTTTCATCATCGGTGATTTTCTCAATTCGAGTTCCAGTTTTTTTAACCAATCGCGTGAAAAAATTGCCGTCGTTGGAGATGAAGATATCAACATTCATGAATTCAGCGCTGCTGTTGATCAGATGACGGAAGTTTACAAAATTGAAACAGGACAAACCGATTTGAATGAACAAGTTTTGTCACAGTTGAGAGCCTCCGTTTGGGAAAATATGGTGAATGAAAAAATTTTGTATGCTGAAGCCCAAAAGTTGGGATTGACCGTGAGTGCCGACGAGCTTTCAGATCGGTTAATTGGGAAAAATATACATCCACTCATTCTTCAGCGTCGGGTATTTATGGATCAGAACGGGCAGTTTAGCCGCACTTTGCTGGTGCAATTTTTGAACAGTCTGGATGCTACGCCTACCAACAGTGAGATGAAGCAACAAATTGATCAGGCAAAAAATTACTGGATGTTTTGGGAGCATAATGTTAAAAATACCATTTTACAGGAAAAGTACAACAAGCTCATTACTTCTGCCATTACTGCCAACAGCGTGGATGCAAAAATAAATTTTCAGGCACGTAAAATAACCGTGGATGCAGCTTACGTTATGCAGCCCTATTATTCGTTGCCCGATTCCATGTTTTCAGTAAGTGATAAGGAGATAGCTGACCGTTACAACAAACAGAAAGACTTATACAAACAGGATAAATCCTCTTCCATTAGTTACGTGGCTTTTGAAATAAAACCTTCGCAGGAAGATTACAAGGAAGCCGAACAATGGATCAACCGTATTGCCGACGAATTTAGAACCACTGATGATGTGGTTGGGCTGGTAAATACAAATTCAGATGTAATGTACGATGGTAGTTATTATTCCGAGAAAACGGTACCTGCTCAGTTGAAAGATTTTGCTTTCAGCGGAAAGAAAAATGATGTTTTTGGCCCCGTGTTCCAAAACGATACTTATACAATGGCGCGAATCATGGAAACTGGCATATTGCGTCCCGATTCAGTGAAACTTCGTCACATTTATCTGACCAAAGAAAATGAAGGTAAAGCCGACAGTTTGGTAAAAGCTATTAAGGCGGGAGCTGATTTTGCCGCTTTAGCAAAAAAATATTCAGCTGTTCCTCAAACAGCAGCCAATGGTGGTGAAATTGGTTGGATTCCCGATGGTGCAAAAGGGGTTGATACCCAAATTTTGGAAAATGCTTTTAGTAAACCGGTCAACGAAGTGTTTACAATAAAGGATGCACAGGGAACGCAAATTATGCAGGTTACCCAAAAAACGACACCACGCAGAAAGGTAAAACTGGCTATTTTAGAAAGAAAAGTTACGGCAAGCAGTAAAACTTTCAGCCAAGTTTATAATGATGCCAAACAATTTGCTGCCGATTTGACTGCAGAGAATTTTGTAAAAAAAGCTCAACAGAAAGGATATATTGTGCAACAGGCCGAAGATTTGAACGAAAATGCAGAGCAGGTGAACGGTTTACCGCAATCGCGTCAGATTGTACGCTGGGCAGCAAAAGGAGAAAAGGGTGACGTTTCTGATGTATTTGAATGTGGTAATTATTATGTGGTTGCCATGATTACCGAAAAGAACGAAAAAGGTTACCGTCCTTTAGAAAAAGTTTCAGCTCAGGTAAAGAGTGAAATCATTAAAGAAAAGAAAGCCGACCAGATGATTAAGAAACTTTCTGCTCAACTCAAGCAAACGCCAACTCTTGAATCTTTGGCTCCTGTTTTGGGTACGGAAGTCAAGTTGGCCGAAGCGGTGAATTTTGCTTCTTATCAATTTGGACTGGCTGGTTTTGAACCCTATATCATTGGTAAGGCCACCGTTGTTCCTCTCGAAAAAGTTGCAGGCCCGTACAAGGGGAATGCAGGTGTGTATGTCATTCGCACTACCAATAAGCGTGAAAGTGCTGAACCATTTAATGTTAAAATGGAAATCATGCAGTTAAATGCACGTACTTTGTACTCATTGCCTTACCTGATATTGGAAGATATGAGAAACAAAACCGAAATTCAGGACAACCGTTCAAATTTTTATTGATAAATTTTATTTCTCAAAAATATGTAAAACGGAGTGAAGTTCTTTCATTCCGTTTTCTTTTTATTGTGAGGTTTGTTTAACTTTGCCACAGAAGTGTTGATATGGTAATAATAGCAACAAATTGTTTTGTTGCTGTTCCAAAATTGAGCTGGGAAAAACATTTTGCTATAGAAGGAAAATACCAATAAATAGCACAGAATGAATACAATAAATTTTTCCCATATCACATTAAAACAACCTGAACTAAAAATATAAAATTTCAAACGCATGAAAATTCCACTTTTAGGAGCTTCGCTGGAAGAACTCAAGGATATTGTTGCACAACTTGGTATGCCTCCCTTTACGGCTCGTCAAATAACCGACTGGCTGTATAAAAAACGTATTTCCGAAATTGATGAGATGACCAATATTTCATTAAAAAATCGTGCATTGTTGAACGAAAAATTTGAAGTCGGACGTTCGTTGCCGGTTCAAGTTTCTGTTTCGGATGATGGCACAAAGAAATACCTCTTTCAAACAGGAAACCAGCATTTTATAGAAACTGTTTTTATTCCCGAAGAACATCGAAATACCTTGTGTGTTTCTTCTCAAATTGGTTGCAAAATGAACTGCGAATTTTGCATGACGGGCAAACAGGGATTTATGGGACAACTTTCTGCGGCTGAAATTATGAATCAGATATTGTCGGTTCCCGAAGCAGCAGAAATTACCAATATTGTTTTTATGGGCATGGGTGAGCCTTTCGACAATACCGTCGAAGTGATGAAAGCGCTCAATATCCTTACTGCCGATTACGGATATGCATGGAGTCCTTACAGAATTACCGTTTCTACTATTGGAGTGATACCGGGAATAAAAACTTTTCTGGAAAAGACCAATTGTAATCTGGCCATTAGCCTGCATACTCCTTTTCATGATGAACGGCTTCAACTGATGCCCATAGAGAAAGTCTATCCAATAGCAAAAGTTATCGATGAACTCAAAAATTTTGATTTTGGAAGACAAAGAAAACTTTCTTTCGAATATATTATGTTTGATAAGTTGAATGACACTATGCGTCATGCCACCGAACTGGTGAGACTTCTCAAAGATTTGGATGCCCGCGTCAACCTGATCAAATTTCATGCAATTCCTAAAGTTGCTTTAAGAAGTTCGAGCGAAGAAAAAATGATACAGTTTCGTGATTATCTGACAGATAACAGAATCGTGGCTACCATTCGCAAATCGAGAGGTGAAGATATTTTTGCAGCTTGCGGTATGTTGTCGACTTTGGAAAAAGAGAAACAAAGCTCTAAAAAAAATCAGGAAAAATGAAAAATCGACTCGTTTGGGGAACAGGAATTTGGCTGATAAAGATTTCTTTTCTGTTTATTTTGCTCTGCCGGCTTTCCGTTGCTTCATTGCCCGCTCAATCTTTGAATTTAAAAAATCAGATTGGCGATTCGCTCACCCGAATTGCCAATCAGTCGATATTTGTGGGGCAAGTGGGTGTTGATAATATTTCCATTGATCAAAAATCAAAAAAAGTAATTGTATCAGCCAACGAAAAGCTGGGCTATATTCCTTTTCGTAATGAAAATGTTCGACAAATCTATGTTGCTCTCAATAATATCTTGCGTCCTCAATACAAAAAATACGATATTGTTTGCCGGGTGGACAATAAACCGATTGAAGAATTGATTCCCAATTTTTTCAGAAGCAGGAATAAAATTGATGAAGACCGTTTTTTTGTTGTTAAAAAACCCAAATTTCCTTTGGTGAAAAATCTTTCGCGGCCATATATGGTAAGTAATGGATTAAGCGGCAAAAATATTGCGTTATGGGCAAGTCATGGGTTGTATTTCGATCAGAAATTGTTGCGCTGGGAGTGGCAGCGCGCCCGTGTAATGCAGACAGTAGAAGATTTATACACATTTTCCTATGTTTATCCTTTCTTGATGCCAATGTTGGAAAATGCCGGTGCAACGGTGCTGACACCTCGAGAAAGAGATACGCAGTGTCATGAGATAATTGTAGACAATGATATTGCTGATTCTTCCGAATACCATGAATTTAATCAGACAGAGATATGGAGTATCGGAAAAACTGCTGGTTTTGCTTCTTCAAAAAATTATTATCTTCAAGGGGAAAATCCTTTCAAAATGGGAAGTTATCGTCAGATTTCCTCAGTTTCTAATAAAAAGAAGATTTCTTTTGCAGAATGGAAGCCAAACATTCCCGAGACAGGTAAATATGCGGTTTACGTTTCCTACAATTCTTTAGAAAACAGTACTTCAGAAGCACATTACACGGTTTATCATCAAGGCGGAGAAACTGAATTTTCCGTTAATCAAACTATGGGTGGCGGTACATGGATCTATCTGGGTCAGTTTTATTTTCATAAGGGTAAGAATGACAATGGGAAGGTTGTTTTGACAAACCTGACAGGCAAAAAGGGAGAAACCGTAACGGCTGATGCAGTGAAATTTGGCGGAGGGATGGGAAATATTGCACGCTTTTTCAATCAAAAAGGAACTATTCCCAACCAAAAAAGTTCTGATAAAACAGCAGAAATTGCCGCCTTGTTGCGACCCGATTCGGCTTTCGATTGGAAATATCAGCCGCAAACAAGTGGTTATCCTCGATTTTCAGAAGGCGCACGTTACTGGTTGCAGTGGGCCGGTTTCCCTGACAGCATTTACAGTTCCACAAAAGGTGCAAACGATTATGTGGACGATTACCAAAGCAGAAGCAAATGGGTAAATTACCTCATTGGCGGTTCAATTCTCGATGCTGAAGGAACGGGATTAAAAATTCCTGTCGATTTGTCGTTTGCATTTCATACTGATGCCGGCGTAACCAAAAACGATTCCGTGATCGGAACTTTGGGTATTTGTGCCGTCAACAACTTCAGCGGGAAGGATATTTTTAAGAATAATGTCTCGCGATGGACATCCCGCGATTTGACCGATATGGTTCAAACCCAAATTGTGAACGATATTCGGTTAATGTGCGATACACAATGGACACGACGCGGGATTTGGAACAAACCTTACTACGAAGCAAAAGGACCGGAAGTTCCCGCTATGTTGTTGGAGTTGCTTTCCCATCAAAACTTTGCCGACATGCGGTACGGATTAGATCCGAAATTTCAGTTTCTGGTCTGCCGTTCGATTTACAAGGGTATTTTAAAATATCTTTCTTTTTCCGAAAACAGAAATTATACAGTTCAGCCCTTGCCAGTTAGCGATTTTAGTGTCCAGTTTATTGATTCTATCTCTGTGAAGCTTCAATGGAAAAGCAGAAAAGATCCGTATGAACCGACCGCCGAAGCGGATCATTTTGTGGTTTATTCCCGAACTGAAGAAGGAGCTTTTGATAATGGCGTTTTGGTCAACACTTCCCAATATACCCTAAAATTGAAACCCGGAACGATTTACAGTTTTAAGGTTACCGCAGTAAACAAGGGAGGAGAAAGTTTCCCGTCTGAAATTCTGTCGGTTTACCGTGATCCAAACGAAAAAGGAACAGTATTGATTGTTAATGGATTTCAGAGAGTGAGTGCTCCTTCAAGTTTTGCCATCGATACCACTTATGCCGGTTTCCTGAATACAGTCGATGCCGGTGTGCCTTACCTGTATGGTTATAATTTTACCGGTCCACAATTTGAATTCAGAAGAAATAAGCCATGGCTGGACGACGATGCCCCGGGATTCGGAGCAAGCCATGCCAATTATGAAGGCAAAGTAGTGGCAGGCAATTCTTTTGATTATCCTTTTCTGCATGGCAAAGCTGTGAAGGATGCTGGCTATTCTTTCGTGTCGTGCAGCAGTAATGCGGTGGAAAAAGGTGATGTGAATATGAACGATTATCGGTTTGTAGATTTAATTTTGGGAAAACAAAGACAAATCGGGATTGATGAAGGAGAAAAGGTTGCGGCTTTCAAAACTTTTCCTGAAGAATTACAGAAAAAAATTAATTTGTTTTGTCTGGGAGGCGGTAATTTGTTGGTTACCGGTGCGTCTATAGCTTCCGATTTATGTGATAAGGAAAAAGTTTTGCCGGAAGATGTGCATTTTTTGGAACATACACTGAAGTTGAAATTTCGTACACATCCTGCAGCAATAACCGGAGAAATAAAATATGTCCCTTCGCCGTTCCGTCAGTTTGATAAACATGAATTTTCATATTACAGTCAGCCCAATCCGATTTCATACCATGTAGAATCGCCCGATGCCATTGAACCGGCTGAAGAAAACGCTTTTACCTTTTGCAGGTATGTAGAAAACAATTTGAGCGCAGGCGTTATCTATTCGGGAAATTACAAAGTTTGTGCATTGGGATTTCCTTTCGAGACAATTGTTTCGCAAAACGACAGGCAAGTTTTCATGCAGTCGGTGTTGAATTTTTTTGCAGACAAGTGAATAAGTTGGGAAAAATTTGTGTTAATTTGTCGGAATAAAAAATCTCGGCAAAACAAAAGGCCTGTTTTTCCCTATATTTTGAAAACAGGGGCGGGTCAGTGTAGTCGGCGATAGTTTTAGTCTATGTTTGAACAGTATTTCCCGAAAAAGTCTGTTGCTTTGAAAGTAAGAATTTTGTTTTCTATTGTTATTATTGCTTTTATCGGTGGATGTCGTCAGGTAAAAAGTTCTTTGCCCAGCGTTACCGGATCGGTTTATGAAGTGTTGGTGGTGATGGAACCGGAACAGTGGAAATCTTCAGCAGGCATTGCTGTAAGAGAATTACTTGGGCAAAATATGGCAGGTCTGCCTCAGCCTGAACCGATGATGGACGTAATTCCTTGTGCACGTCAAGCTTTCACCAACAGGTTCAAATCGTCGAGAAATATTTTGATGATTGAGATTTCGGAAAAATATGTCCAAGCCAAGGTGATTTATTCCATTGATAAATGGGCGCATCCACAAGCAGTGGTAAAAATTCTTGCACCAAACGATAGTTCTTTTGTGAAGACCATTGTGCAATATGGTGATAAAATTCTGAATTTTTTTATTGTTCAGGAAAGAATACGCTTGATGAAATACAATAGTAATCATGTTAATGTGACAACCCAAAACGAAATAGAAAAAATTTTCGATATGCAGATCGATATTCCCGGAGAGTTTCAAAAATCGAGTCAACGAACTGACTTTTATTGGATTACCAACGATAATGTAAAAATACGAAAAGATATTGTGATATATTCTTTCCCTATAAAGGATTCAACCGGAATAAAGCTTGAATATATACTTGAAAAACGAGATTCGGTTATGAAAGCTCACCTTCCGGGTGAAGTGGAAGGCTCATATATGGGAACCGAATACCGTTATTTACCGCCAGTTTTCAAAGAATTTTCGCTTAAAGGCAGTTATTGTGCCGAAATCAGAGGACTTTGGAAAATGATAAACGGAGCCGCAATGGGTGGCCCTTTTTACAGCCAAACACGATGGGATGAAACCGGCGGACGTGCCATAGCAATAGAAGGTTTTGTTTTTGCTCCCGGTGAGAAAAAGCGAAATGCCATTCGTCAGTTGGAAGCAATCATTTATTCTGTACAATTGCATAAAAAATTTGAATAAAGAAAACGAATTTGAACAAATTAAAGAAAAACTCATACAACAATGGAACATAAAATGATTATAGGAATTACACATGGCGATATCAACGGCATTGGTTATGAAGTAATTTTAAAAGCTTTGTCCGATCCTGCCATACTCGACTTTTTTACACCGGTTATTTACGGTTCATCCAAAGCTGCCGGCTATTATAGAAAAATGCTGGATATTCAAAATATCAATCTCAACATTATTGTTTCGGTAAAAGAATTGAACCACAAAAGGGTTAACATCATTAATTGTGTGGATGAAAACATTAAGGTCGAAGTTGGACAATCCACAGCCGAAGGCGGTGAAGCTGCATATATTGCTCTCGAACGTGCGGTAGAAGATTTGAAAAACGGGGAAATCCATGCTTTGGTTACTGCACCCATCAATAAAAAGAACATTCAATCGGAAAAATTTCACTTCCCTGGTCATACCGAATATCTTGCTCAACATTTTGGCAACAAGGATGATGCACTGATGTTGATGGTCAACGATGTGATGCGGATTGCCGTAGTAACCGGACATATTCCTCTTCACGATGTTCCCTCCGCTCTTACTCCAGAATTGGTGTTAAAAAAATTGCAGGTACTCAATCATTCTCTGAAAGAAGATTTTTTGATTGTCCGACCACGTATTGCCGTTTTGGGACTCAATCCCCATGCCGGTGATGATGGATTGATAGGCGAAGAAGAAAAAACTATTCTTCTTCCTGCCATGAAAGAAGCCGAGAAGGCTGGAATAATTTGTGTCGGACCTTATCCGGCTGATGGTTTTTTTGGTTCGGGAAATTTTACCAAATTTGATGGCATTCTGGCAATGTATCACGATCAGGGCTTGATCCCTTTCAAAACAATTTCTATGGACAATGGCGTGAATTTCACAGCCGGACTTCCCATTATCCGCACTTCTCCCGCTCATGGCACTGCTTACGATATTGCCGGACAAAACGTTGCTTCTGAAAATTCTTTTCGACAAGCTCTTTATTTGGCGTGTGATGTTTACAAAAACAGAGAACTCAACCGTCGGCTGAAATCCAATCAGCTTAAAATTGAGAGTAAGGAAAAGGAAAACGGATAATATAAAAAGTTTAGTTGCCTGAATGGTAAAACAGAATCAGGATTTTTCTGCCGGTTTCTTAAGTTTTAGGGAATGACGAAAATAGTTTTGTTTTTCTTACAATTAAATGAAAATGGCTACAAAGTTTGGAAGCATTTATTTGTAGACTCTCTTCAGTATTTTGGGAAACGTCTTATCGAATTTTTTAATCTTTTTAGAAAAAATCTTCCAATATCTTATTATTAGAAAATGTCTTTAATTCTCAATTATAAATCACATATTATCAAATATCTAATTCTTATAATATAGTTAAAAATCATGAAAATAGGAATTCCGAAAGAGATAAAACCGCAAGAAAGTAGGGTTGCTATGGTTCCGGCCGGGGTCATGGATTTGGTTCACCGATATGGTCATGAAGTTTTTGTACAAAAAGGAGCCGGAGACGAAAGTGGTTTTTCGGATGAAGCTTATCTTTCGGCCGGAGCTGTCATGCTGGATACCATCGAAGAAGTGTACCGCACAGCCGATATGATTGTAAAAGTTAAAGAGCCCATTGAAAAGGAATATTCTTTCATCAAAAGGAATCAAGTATTGTTTACTTATTTTCATTTTGCTTCGAGCAAGAAACTCACCGAAGCCATGATGCAAAGTGGCGCTGTATGCATTGCTTACGAAACAGTAATGGAAAAGGATGGAAGTTTGCCCCTATTGATTCCTATGAGTGAAGTAGCAGGACGTATGGCTATTCAGCAAGGTGCAAAATATCTTGAAAAGCCACAGAAAGGAAAAGGAATTTTACTTGGAGGCGTACCCGGAGTTCGCCCGGCCAATGTACTCATTATTGGCGGAGGCGTGGTAGGAACTCAGGCCGCTTATATGGCTGCCGGTTTGGGAGCAAACGTTACGGTACTGGATATAAATCTGAATCGACTTCGATATCTCGATGATGTCTTGCCAGCCAACGTAATAACACAATATTCCAGCAAATACGCTATTTCCGAACTTTTACCCACAGCCGATTTGGTGATTGGTGCTGCGCTTACGGTTGGTGCAAAAGCGCCCCATCTCATTACAAGGGAAATGCTCAAGCTTATGCAGAAAGGGACTGTGATGGTAGATGTGTCTGTAGATCAGGGCGGTTGCTTTGAAACAACTCATCCAACCACTCACACCGATCCAGTTTACTTAGTGGAAGGCGTATTGCATTATTGTGTTGCCAACATTCCCGGTGCGGTTCCAATAACTTCTACCCGTGCACTGACCAATGCTACTTTGCCTTACGTTGTCAAGCTGGCCGAATTGGGTTGGAAAGAAGCTTGCAGAAAACATGAAGATATAAAGTCAGGGTTGAACATTGTTGACGGTAAAATTGTTTTTAAAAATGTAGCTGAATCATTGGAATTACCATATACAGAATATCAAATTTGATAAAATGGTACATTGGGGATTTGTAGGTTGCGGCGATGTAACCGAGAAAAAGAGCGGACCGGCTTTTCAGAAAGTCGATGGCTCGGATGTTGTGGCGGTAATGAGTCGTCATTTGGGGAAAGCCAAAGACTATGCTTTACGTCATGGCGTGAGAAAATGGTACGATGATGCCGATAAGCTGATTCACGATCCTGATGTTACGGCTGTTTATGTGGCAACACCTCCTTCTGCACATGCTGAATATGCCATCAAAGCCATGAAAGCGGGAAAACCGGTTTATGTGGAAAAACCCCTTGGTTCTTCCTGGCAGGAATGTTTGGAAATTGTTCGCGTGGCAGAAGAAACGCATGTACCTTGTTTTGTCGCTTATTATCGTCGAACGTTGCCTTATTTTTTGCGCGTTAAGCAGATGATCGACGATGGAAAATTAGGAAAAATTTCTGGCGTACAAATTCGATTTGCCGTCCCACCATCTCAAAAAGATTTTAATCCCGATGCTTTGCCATGGCGTGTAAAGAAGGAAATTGCGGGAGCGGGATATTTTTACGATTTGGCTCCGCATCAATTCGATTTGCTCGATTTTATTCTTGGTCCTATTTCGGAAGCACAGGGTTTTACCTCCAACATTGCCGGTCTTTATGAAGCGGAAGATGTGGTGAGTGGAATTTTTCGATTTGATAACGGTATTTTGGGCAGTGGAATATGGACTTTTACTGCACCCGAAAATACTCGGCGAGACGAAATTATTTTTGTGGGAACGCGGGGGTTACTCACTTGTTCCACTTTCGATTTTAGTCCGATAGTATTTGAAAATGGAGATAAAGTGGAACAATTTTCTGAACAAAATCCTGAAAACATTCAATTTTATATGATAGAAAGTGTAGTCAATTTTTTGAATGGGAAGGGCGATGAGCCCGTAAGCAATTGCCATTCAGCTATTCGAACCAATTGGGTGATGGATAAAATGCTGGGAAAACTGTAAAAAATACAAACATCTATATTTTAGAAAAATGTGTGAAAAATTAGATGGCAATAATGTGGCGAGTAAGTGTATTTTTTCCCTTAGCATTTAGCTAAAAAGATTTCAATAGCGGAAAAAGTTGCAAAACTAAACAAATGAAGAAAAATTCTGATAAAAATTTGAATATTTATTTTGTCGATAATAAATTAAGTTTTAAATTTAAAGCCCTTTTTCAAAACCAAAACTTATCTTGATAATGGTGACTCTGGAAGGAAGAAATTGGTTTTGCTTATTTAATTTTGTTAAAGAGGAGTTCCTCACTGCAGTAGAAATTTTTTTGAATTAAAATAAATCTAATTTTATTGACCTTAAAAAATTTAGAAGTTATGAAAAAATATACTTTTTTGAAATCTTTGCTATTGACAGTAGCACTTCTTGCAGGAAATGTTGGAGCTTGGGCTCAAACTTGTGATATTAGTGATGATTTTACAACTTTAACTGCTTCATCCTCCTATGCTTCTGTTGAAACCACAGCACATTGGAAAGGTACAAATACTGCTGTACTTCAGGGTGGTACTACTAATTCCAATCCAACTTTTACTTTTATCGGTTCAGATGCTACCACTAAGGCATTATGTATTAACGGTAAAACCACTGCTGTAGGGGTAATTACTTCACCTACACTTTCTGGTGGTTGTGCATCCATCAGTTTTAAGTATGGTCATCCCTTTGGTGAATCGAATGGGGCTAAATTTACAGTTGAAATTCAACAGAATGGAACGACTGTTTGGTCCGATCAAATTGTGAATACCTCAATGACACAATTTACCGCCTATACCTATTCTAAAACAGGTTTATCAATTACGGGTGATTTTACAGTTGTAATAACCAATAACTCCCCTTCGGCTTCCACATCAAATAAAGATCGTGTCGCTATATGGGGAATTTGTATTGGTAATTATTCTGGAGGTACACCAACAGTTGCAAATCCAACTTTTACAGTTACAGGAACAATTAAATCTACTGATGTTTACTGGAATTCCGCTAAAGTTAGTATAAGTAGCAGCACTGCAGGAGCCAGTATTTATTACACTCTTGATGGAAGTGAGCCCACAACTTCTTCCACTTTATATGAGGGAGAAATTACGATTACTACCACTACTACTATTAAAGCCATTGCAGTAAAATCGGGCATGAATAACAGCCAGATTTCTGAAAAAACCATAACTATATCTGCCCCTGCCACTGCATCGTTGCCTTTTACGGAAATTTTTGACGGCAATTTAGGCGATTTTTATCCTTTCAGTAAAACAGGCGATCAGATTTGGATAGCTTCTTCATATTCATCGGGCACTTACACAAAATTTGCTAAAATGAGTGGATATAGTGGTGGGAATAAAGAAAACGAAGATTGGCTGATTTCACCGGAGTTTACACCTGCTTCAGCCAGTGGCATAACTTTGACTTTTGCTTCCGCTACCAATTATAATGGCCCTGCTCTTCAATTGAAGTATTCCACCAACTATGATGGCTTCAGTGCCCCCTCTACTGCCACGTGGACCGATATTACCGGCAGTGCGGCATGGCCTGCAGAGGCATCTTCTTTTGCATGGGTTGAATCGGGTAATGTTTCTATAGCTGGAGCAACTCCTGTTCGTTTTGCTTTTGTTTATACTTCAACAACCGAAGCTGCTGCAACATGGGAAGTTGCAAATGTCAATGTTGTGAATAGTGCTGCTTCTGCTACTCCAACCATTACCGTAACCGAAATTTCTGTTCCTGAAATGTCTGCCAATGTTGGAAAAACCGATACCGAAACCATTACGGTTAGCGGTGCCAATCTGACAGACAACATTATCCTTACTATTTCCGGCGCAAATGCCGATCAATTTTCGGTATCGCCTTCGAGCATTGAACCGGTATCCGGAACAGTTACCGATGCATCCGTAACCATTACCTATTCACCAACTGTTGAAGGTAATCATGTGGCTGTTCTTACCCTCTCGAGCACTGGAGCAGAAGACGTTAGTTTGAATTTAAGTGGATCTGCTACCGTTTCTGGTTTGAATCCGGCAGTGATTAAAGGTGTTTATGCACGCGATGGAAAAATATTTGTGAATGCTGCCGTAGCCGGAATGAATATAGAGGTTTACAATACGGTTGGACAACGTGTTGCTTCGCAAGTTTTGAAAGGAGATTTAAATATTATTCCTGTTTCTACCAAAGGCGTTTTACTGGTTAAATGCGGTTCGGAAGTTACGAAGGTAATTTTACCGTAAAAAACGCGAATGATTATATTGATTATAATTTTCACTCAAGAGCTGCTCCTTTGCGGAGCGGCTCTTTTTTTAGGATTTTCAACACAAAAAAAGTCCGAACCTTTTGCGGAAATTTTTGCTATATCATTTTTAAAAGCGCTTCAACATAGTAGAAGATAAAAAATCCGGCAATAATGAGTTTACTCACCATATTTACCAACATTCCGACAAAAGTGCCAAATCCGGCTCTAATGGCATCCGACTGATTTTTTCCATCCACCAGTTCTCCTATTATAGCTCCCACAAAAGGTCCAAGAATGATGCCCCACGGAGCAAAAAACAAGCCAATCATCATGCCGACAGTACTGCCCCAGATTCCTTTTTTGCTGCCGCCAAATTTTTTTGCTCCCCATAATGGAAAGATATAGTCGAATAGTTGGGCTACTAAAACAATAATGCCCCAAATGACAAGAAAAGATACTGAAAATTCAACTTTCGAACTAAAATGAAGGAGTAAAATGCCAATATAACTCAGAGGTACACCGGGCAAAACAGGAAGAATACAGCCCAGAAAACCTATTAAAATCAGCAAGCCCGACAGAACTATCAAAATTACGTCCATAAATTTTTTTGTTGAAAAATTTATATGCACAAAAATAAGAAAAAAACACAATCCCATAAAACGAAAAGAAATACCTGAGAACAAAGGGAATCGGAACAAAGCAAGTGGGTAAATGTATGTGATTTGAAAATTATCCCGTATATTTGCAACTGTTTTGGATGATAGATTTTTTCCGGATAATGAAAAGAAATAAATTTTCTTCGTTTTTACAAAAAATACGTTTTAAATATCGCGTTTCCATATTGAATGAAAATACACTGGAAGAGTCGTGGCATGTTCGTTTGTCGCGATTGAGTGTATTTATTTATCTTTTCGTTTTTACGCTGTTGACTTTTGTCTTATTGTCTTTTTTGATTTATGTAACGCCTTTGCGTCATTATTTGCCGGGTTATGGAGATACGGGTGACAGGGCTAAAATCATTCAGGAATCGATGCGTGCCGATTCGTTGACGCGCGCTATGGAACTGCAAGCCGGATATTTAGAAATCATTAAGGAAATTGTTGAAGGGAAAATCAAACCTGATTCGGTAGCCGGTCTTGATTCGGTCGCTTTGCAGCAACAAGCTCAGAAGCTTATCGAAAAATCGAAAAAAGAAAAGGAATTTTGTGAAAAATTTGAAGATGAAGAAAAATTCAGTCTATCGAGTATGGAAGACAACCATTCTGGTAAAACAGCCTATGTGTTTTTCCGACCGGTAAATGGTACTATTGTTTCAACTTTCGACCTTTCCAAAAGGCGTTACGGTATTTCCATCCAAACTTTGCCAAATACCAATGTGTCGAGCGTTTTGAGTGGAACGGTGATTTTTTCCGGTTTTACTTTTGATGATGAATGGGTAATTGAAGTGCAACATCAGGATAATTATATTTCTGTTTATAAAAACAATGACCGTTTGCTCAAGAATGTTGGTGAAGTGGTACGAGCGGGTGAACCTGTGGCCATAACCGGTTCTGCAAAAGACAAAGCAAACAATGGCCAGTTTTATTTTGAACTTTGGCAGCAGGGAAAACCTGTTAACCCGCAGGATTTGATAATTTTTTAAAAAACTGATTGAAAAAACCATAGCAGTGTCGGACAGCAAAAAACAAATTGCCATTCTTGGCTCTACCGGTTCCATAGGGACACAGGCCTTGCAAGTGATAGCCGATTATCCCGAACGTTTTGGAGTTTATGCGCTTACGGCCAACAACAATGTAGAATTGCTTATTGAGCAGGCGCGCAAATTCCAGCCGGAAGCAGTTGCAATTGCCAATGAAAACCTGTATTTTCGGCTGAAAGAAGCTCTTTCCGATTTACCTATAAAAGTATTTGCCGGAGATGAGGCTATAGCACAGCTTGCAGAAATGCAAACCATTGACATTGTGTTGATAGCACTGGTTGGGTATGCCGGACTTAAACCTACCATTAACGCGGTGAAAGCAGGAAAGAGAATAGCTTTGGCCAATAAGGAAACACTCGTTGTAGCAGGTGAACTGATTGGTGAGCTCACTGCCAGCTATCATGCTTCAATTTTGCCGGTCGATTCTGAACATTCGGCAATTTTTCAGTGTTTAAATGGAGAAGGTAACAGTGCGGAAGTTGAAAAAATTATCCTTACTGCTTCGGGCGGCCCATTTCGCAATAAAACGCTGAAGGAGCTGGAAACGGTTACAGTGGCTGAAGCATTAAAACACCCCAATTGGGAAATGGGCGCTAAAATTACGATTGATTCAGCTACTATGATGAACAAAGGTTTTGAAGTAATGGAAGCAAAATGGTTGTTTGGTGTTACAGCTGATAAAATTGAGGTGGTGGTGCATCCGCAGTCCATTGTACATTCTATGGTTCAGTTTGTGGATGGAGTAGTAAAAGCACAAATGGGTGTTCCCGACATGCGTTTGCCCATTTTGTACGCATTTACTTATCCTGAACGAATTCCTACGAATTTTCCAAGGATAGACTTTGGCGTTTGCAATACGCTGACTTTTGAAAAACCTGATGTAACGCGGTTTCAAAATCTTTCACTGGCATATTTTGCTTTGGATAAGGGAGGAAACATGCCATGCATTTTAAATGCTGCCAATGAGGTAGTGGTAGAAGCTTTCCTGAACAACCGACTGAAATTTTTGCAAATGAGCAATATTATTGAAACTATTTTGTCTAAAGCTTTTTTTATCAGTCATCCTTCCTATGAAGATTTTGTTCAGACCGATGCGATGACCCGACAGTTAACCAAAGAGTTAATTGCAAACAGGAGTTGATTTGGGGAAAAGTTTAACTTACAAATGCTTTTTACGGGGGAAGGGAAAATTTTAAAAATTTATTTTGTTATTATTTTAAAATCAAATAGTTAATTACATACTCCCTGTTTGAAATGAATTGATTTTTGAGGCAGGGGGAATTTTTTATTAATATGGAAACATTTTTAATCAGAGCATTACAACTTATACTTAGTTTATCCATTTTAGTAGTTCTGCATGAGTTGGGACATTTTGCGTTTGCGCGATTGTTTAAGGTTCGAGTAGAGAAATTTTATATTTTTTTTAATCCCGGTTTTTCTATCTTGCGGGCAAAAAAAATAAATGGGAAATGGCAATTCAAATTCTTTGCAAAAAACGTCCCTTCTACCGATCGTCCAAAAAAAGATGCGGAAGGCGACATTGTAATGAATGAAAACGGTAAGCCCGAAACGGAACTTATTCCTTTGTCTGAACTTCCCGATGATGACTGGCGCAAATATCCTGACAGCACGGAATGGGGAATAGGCTGGCTTCCATTGGGGGGTTATTGCAAAATTGCCGGTATGGTTGACGAATCTATGGATACGGCACAAATGAAATCTGAACCTCAACCGTGGGAATATCGTTCGCGTTCCGTTTGGCAGCGATTGCCAATTATCACAGGCGGTGTGCTGGTGAACTTTATTTTGGCAATGGTCATTTATGCAGCAGTTTTATTTACATGGGGGAAAGATTATTTGCCCTTGCAAAATGCGAAATACGGATTGCAGTTCTCGGAAGTTTTCGTTGAAAATGGTTTTAGAAATGGTGATAAAATTCTTTCCATCGATGGCAAACAATATTCTGAACTTTCCGATGTAATTCAGAAAATCTTGATTGATGGAGCAAAGAATGTTACAGTGCTGAGAGGTGACAGCCAAATTTTGAACATCACTCTTCCGGCCGACTTTCCTCAAAAAGTATTGGCTTCTGAAGAAACAAATCTAATTTCATATCGTTTCCCATTTGTGGTTGATGCGGTTTCTCCGGGCACGCCTGCAGAACGGGTAAAACTTCAGCCGGGCGACAGTATAACAGGAATCAATGGGAAGCAAATCCCAATTTTCCAAGATTTTGTTGCAGCTTTGGATCATTATCGCGATAGTCTTGTTCAATTGACTTTTTATCGTCAGGGGAAAATGCAACAGGTTACTATTCAGCTCGATCAGTCGGGCAAACTGGGAGTTGCGGTACGCCCGTTTACCGAATTTCTGCAGCCCGAACATGTCCAATACAGCTTTTTGGCCGCCATTCCTGCCGGTATCTCTTTGGGATGGGAAACTCTTTCCAGTTACGTGAAACAGTTTAAGTTGGTGTTTACCAAAGAGGGAACAAAACAGTTGGGCGGTTTTGGAGCCATAGGAAAATTATTCCCGAAGTCATGGGATTGGCAAATCTTTTGGTCAATGACTGCTTTGCTTTCGGTCATTCTTGCTTTTATGAATTTCCTTCCTATTCCCGCGCTTGATGGTGGTTACGTGCTGTTTTTGCTGTATGAAATGTTAACCGGTCGAAAGCCCAGCGATAAATTCCTTGAACAGGCGCAAACAATTGGAATGTTACTATTGCTGGCACTTTTGGTTTATGCCAACGGGAACGATATTTACAAAGCCATTTTTAAGTAATAATTAGGGCCTAAAGTTGTTGATGAATTAAATTTAATCTAAAAGTGGTTTAATTTCCCGACCCTTGGGTCGGAAGAAAAGAATAAAGTCCATTTGATACCTCGAGGTTTGCCTCGGGGTTATTCATTACTGTTTAAAAGCGATTTTCGATTTCTTCGAGTGGTAAAATAATCAGAATTTTTTCGTTTTCAGGTGTGAGAGAAGGGTTTTCGCAGATAAACAACCGGTTTACCAAGTCCGACATTTCTTCGCCGGTTAATTTTTGTCCTGCTTTAATGGCCGAAGCTTCTGCCAACGACAACGCAAGTTTATGATGTACATCTTCCGACGTGATGGACTGACCGAGTTTAAACTTTTCTATCAGGTCAACAAGAAATTCGTTGATATTGATTGAATCCAATTCACCCGGAATTCCGGTAATTTCATAATAATTTTTCTTCGTTTCCCTGAAAATAAATCCGACATTAGAGAGGTCTTTTTTTAGCGTTTCAAAATACAATGCTTCTTCTGGCGAAAACTCCAGGAATTCGGGGAAAAGTAATTGTTGCGATGCGCCTTTCTGATGCTTGAGTTGCTGGAGAAATTTTTCATAAAGTATACGTATATGCGCTCTGCGCTGATGAATAAGCAGCAATCCCGATTTGATGCCGGTAAGAATATATTGGTTTTTTAATTGCAAAAATGATGTGTTTTCTCTGGTATCCAATGATTGGTTTTTTTCGAGAGCGATTCCGCTGTCCGTATCTTCAGGATGTACTTTTTGTTCCCATTGAAGAGTCGAATCAGTTGTTGGTCTGTTTTTTTCAAATCCTTTATACAATTCTTCCCAGTCGAGCGAAGAACGCTTATAAACAGAAGTTTCAAAAGGATTGAACGATGGATTGAAAGAAGGTTGGGGTGGAACAATTTTGTCGCCTGGTTGAATGACAGGAATATCAATTGCGCCTTCCTGATTGAAGTTGATGGAAGGAATCACATTATATTTACCCAACGTTTCGCGAATAGCAGCGTGCAAAATGGCCCAGATCGCCTGCTCGTTTTCAAATTTTATTTCTGTCTTGGTCGGATGTACGTTGACATCAATAGTTGCCGGATCGACCTGAAAATAAATGAAATAATTGGGACTTTCTTCTGCTTTAATCATCTGACTGTAAGCCATCAATATTGCTTTATGAAAATAAGGATGCCTCATAAATCTTCCATTTACAAAAAAATACTGATAGGGTGATTTCAGTGCAAATTCCGGACGCCCAATAAAGCCCTCGATTTTTGCCAGAGGTGTTGAAGTCTCAACGGGTAGCAATTGTTGTTCCCAACGTTTTTTTGTACTTTTTCCGAAAATATTTTCGATACGGATTTTCAGATTGGAAGGTGGCAGGTGAAAAAGTTCTTCGTCCTCGTCGTAAAATGAAAACAAAATTTGCGGATGTACTAACGCTACTCGATAAAATTCGTTTAGCAGATGGATTCTTTCAACATTGTCGCTTTTCAGAAAACGACGTCGAGCCGGGACATTAAAAAAAAGATTTTTCACCAACATGGTTGTCCCCACATTACATTGAACATATTCCTGACGTATCACTTTTGAACCGGCAATTTCTATCAGCGTTCCCAATTCATCTTGACTTCTTCGGGTTCGTAGTTCAACTTGTGCCACAGCAGCTATCGAAGCCAACGCTTCGCCTCTGAAACCGAGACTTTGCAAGGCATAAATATCCGCAATATCGGTAATTTTTGAAGTCGCATGTCGTTCAAAAGCCAATCGCGCATCAGTTTCGCTCATGCCTTTTCCATTGTCGGTAATTTGAATAAGCGTACGTCCGGCATTTTTTATCAAAATGTGTATAGTATCTGCTCCGGCATCTATCGAGTTTTCAACCAGTTCTTTTAATACGGAAGCGGGTCTTTGAATAACCTCGCCCGCCGCTATTTGGTTGGCTACGGAATCGGGGAGCAAATGTATGATGTCACTCATGAAAAATATATTCAATTAGAGCAAAAAAAGAAAATAAACCAAAAGCAACAAAATACCTAAGATAATAATAACTTCAATGTTGGAACGCCGTAATTCCTTTGATTTGTTTCTTTTCAGTCGGTCTGCTTCTTCACGAAATGAACCGTGATGAAGAGAATGTCGGTATTCATTGCCCGAAATTCCATTTGTAGAAAGTTTCTGTCGTTCTTTTAAGGCTTCTTTTTTCGGATCATAATAAATAAACCGATGATTGAACTTTCTGGGTTTGTAAAGATTAAAAAAACCGGTAGTCATAGTTTGAAAATTTAAAAGAATCAATCGTATTTTCCATCAAAAAGAATACTTGCGTCTTTAACAAACTGGCGGATTTGCTGTTCATCCTCCCGCTTGCAGATGAGCAATACGTTGTCCGAATCAGCAATAATATAATCGTTCAAATCTTGAACCACAGCTAGTTTCTCCGGCGACATGGACACTATATTGTTGCTGCTCTCATAAAACATAGTTTTACATTTTAGGCTAACATTCCCTTTTTCATCTTTGGGCGACATTTCGTAGAGTGAACCCCATGTTCCCAAGTCGGTCCATCCAAAATCGGAACAAAGTACGTATACATTTTGAGCTTTTTCCATGATGCCGTAATCGATGGAAATATTGCGACAGGTATGAAAAATTTCTTCAATGTAGGTTTTTTCTTCAGGAGTATTAAAGTATCGTTCTCCTTCCTTGAATTTCAACGATATATCTGGCAAATGAAAATCGAATGCGGACAGAATAGTTTTCAGATTCCACATGAAAATTCCGGAATTCCAGAAAAATTCGCCCGATTCAAAAAATATTTTTGCAAGATCTGCATTGGGTTTTTCGGTAAAAGTTTTTACTTTTCTCAAATTTGAATCTCCGGGTTCTATTTGAATGTAACCATATCCTGTTTCAGGACGGCTGGGTTTGATGCCGAGCGTGAGCAAACTGTTGTTTTTGGAAATAAAATTCAAACCTTGCCTGATGGTATCCAAAAATTCGGTTTCCTTTAAAATAAGATGGTCAGAGGGAGTTACGATGATATTGGCGTTATTTGTAATCGATTTTATTTTGTGAATGGCGTAAGCAATACAAGGCGCAGTGTTCCTTCTGACCGGCTCGAGCAACAATTGATTTTCACCTATTTCTGGGAGTTGTTCCAGAATCAGGTCTTTGTATAGTTCGTTGGAAACTATCAGAATATTTTCAGCAGGTATCAGATGGCGAAAACGGTCGAAAGTAAGTTGAAGCAGTGAGCGTCCCGTACCAAAAAAATCGAGAAACTGTTTGGGTCTGTCTTTTCTGCTGAAAGGCCAGAAACGGCTTCCTATCCCGCCTGCCATGATAACGCAATAATTTTGTTCCATAAGGATATAACATTAATATTTTTTCGAAATGGTAACAATAAAATAACAGCACTAAGATACAGTGTTTTTCTTTTTTTGCCAAACTTATTCTTAAAAATTGGTTGTCTGCTTTTCCTGAAATATTAATGGAACAATCGAAAAGGTGTGATGGTTAAGATTTTAGAAAAAGTGAGTTGTGAAAAAAGCATTCTGTAAGTTGGAAATTGCTAATTTACAGCTTTAAACTGAAAGGATTTTTTTCTCACTTTCATTTTTTGTTATTTTCAATTTAAAGGGTTCTGAGCTAAAGGTTTAAAAATCATTTCTTTAATAAATGATTTTTGCTTAACCAATTGATTTTCTGTGTATCGAACTTTATTTTATGGTGCGAAATGTTTTCTTTTTCCACTGCACAACATTCTTTAGTGGCGAAGGAAATGTTTCCTTTACTGTTTTTCAGAATTTCCTGTTTTATCTCGCAGCCGTTGCAACCATTGCATGGTGAACTCTGTTTATTTTGGAAGAATTTTATGATCTTTATGACTGATAGGGCTATTGCTCCTATAACAATCAGGTAAGTTATAATAATTTGTATCATGTCATGAATAAATTATGATGAAACATTTTTTATTAATTTCATACAAACAGCGTTCCAATTTGGTAAACGGCAAATGCTGCCAGCCATGCAAATGAAGTGTTGTAAACAACAGAAAATAAAGCCCATTGCCAACCACCTTCCTTTTTAATAGCCGATATGGCAGCAATACAGGGAAAATATATCAAAATAAAAATCATAAAGGCAAATGCCGTTATGGGTGTAAATACTTTTTGACCTATCAACGGTCCTGAAGTATGCACCTGTTGCTGAATTTTTTCCTGAAGCGATGAGGAATTTTCATCAGCTCCTCTTTCAGCCTGATACAAAATACCCATTGTGCTTACCACCACTTCTTTTGCAGACAAACCGGCCAGTAAACTGACGCCCATTTTCCAGTCGAAACCCAGCGGATAAATGGCCGGTTGAATAAAATGGCCCAATTGTCCGAGATATGATTGTTCCTGCAAGGCCGAATTTTTTGCTGTTTCTAAAGTCGAAATTTTTGTTTCTTTCTCTTCTTTATCAAGAGGAAGTTGTTGAACTTTTGCAATTTGTGTATCGTAATGTTCACTGATTGACTTGTTGTGAGGAAAATATCCCAAAGCCCAAATAATAATGGAAACAAGTAAAATTACATTACCAATTTTTTTCAGGTATTCCTTGCTCTTGCTCCACATGTGCACCGTCGTATTTTTTAAAGTCGGTATCCGGTATGGAGGCAATTCCATCACAAAAGGTGCTTCTTCTTTTTTAAAAGCAATTTTCTTTACAAGCAATGCTGTAATGACGGCTACCATTATTCCAATCAGGTAAAGTGAAAAAAGAATCAATCCTTGATATTTGTGAAAAATAGCCGAAATGAGCAGCAAATAAACCGGCAGTCGAGCGCTGCACGACATGAAAGGAATAATAATCATGGTTAGAATTCGGTCTTTTCTGTTTTTCAGCGTTCGGGTGGCCATAATAGCCGGAACATTACAGCCAAAACCCATTACCAGCGGTACGAACGATTTTCCATGCAATCCGATTTTATGCATAAGTTTATCCATAATAAAGGATGCTCTGGCCATGTAACCGGTGTCTTCCATAATTGAAATGAAGAAAAACAAAATCATGATGTTGGGAAGAAAAATGATTACTCCACCTACGCCTCCTATAATTCCCTGAACAATCAAATCTCGCAATGCTCCTTCGGGCATAACATTTTCGACCCAGTTCCCCAGCAGTGTGATTCCATTGTCAATCCATTCCATTGGATAGTTCCCCAATTTGAAGGTGGCTTCAAACATCAACCACATGAAAAAAAGAAATATGGGATAGCCCCAAATTTTATGCGTAAGCAAATCGTCGAGTTCACGAGTGGTTTCTCTTCGATTCTTTTTTGGTAGTTTAAGTGTTTCTTTCAGCGCTCCGTCAATAAATCCGTATTTTGCCTCGGTAATTACGGTTTCCGCCGTTTCGCCGTATTCTTTTTCCAGTTCTTGTTTTGCTCTTTCGGCTGTTTTTATTATTTCGTTGTAATTTTTGTATTTTTCGAGTTGGGACATGGTGGTTTTATCACCCTCCAGTAATTTGATAGCCAGGTATCGTGAAGAATATTTATCGGTTATGGCAGGTTCTTTCCATATTACATCCTGAATTTCCTTGATAGCCTTTTCAATGTTTGTCCCATAATTGATGTGAATGTGTCGAGAGATGGGATCGGCATCTTCGTGAACTTCTATCACCTTTTTGAAAAGTTCATCAATACCTTTTCCTTTGGAAGCGATGGTTGGCACAATGGGAATACCAAGCATTTTCCCAAATGCCTTGAAGTCGAACTGTATTCCTTTCTTCTCCAGTTCGTCAAACATATTGAGCGCCATTACCACTTTTATGTCCATGTCGATAAGTTGAGTAGTAAGAAAAAGATTACGTTCAAGATTAGAAGCATCCACTACGTTGATCACGACGTCTGGCATTTTTTCGGTAAGGTGATTTCTTACAAAAAGTTCTTCAGGTGTGTATTCATTGATGGAATAGGTTCCCGGAAGGTCGACAATTTTAAATACATATCCGTTTTTTTTCAATATGGCTTCCTTTGAATCCACCGTTACGCCAGCATAATTTCCCACCCGTTCGTGTGCTCCGGAAGCATAATTGAAAAGTGTCGTTTTTCCTGAATTTGGATTCCCTACCAGAGCTACTTCAATAATTTTTTCTTTCCCGAGCAGGGAATGTTGGAGTATTTCTTCTTTTGGCTCACTTGCTTCTATTTCATCTATAAAAGTTCCTTCAAATTTTCGGTTGTTCAGCCATTCCTGGGCTTGGTCCAGCAGCATAACTTCAACCAGTTCAGCTTCTGAGCGACGTAAAGAAACTTTGTAACCCATTATTTCGTATTCAATGGGATCCTGTAAAGGCGCTTTTTTGATCACCTTAATCTTTTTTCCTTTGACAAACCCCATTTCCGTAAGACGCCTTCGAAATGAACCATGTCCCATTATTTTGCTGATCACGCCTTCCTGTCCCGGTTCCAAATCGGCCAATAATGTATTTTTTATTTGCATGACAAGAATTTAAAAATTAATATAAAAACGTAATAATCCGACAAATGCGTTATTTATTGTTTCTCCCGTTCCTGCCGGATGAAGAATGTATTGCAAGTCCGGCTGAAGACTGAAATATTCATTGAAATGATATTGATAAGTCAGTTCAAAAGCAGTTTCTCCCTTTCTGTCGAAATTTCTCAATGCTGCATGAGCAATGCCAAATCCCAATAAATCGTCGGAGTTTTTTGTTAAAATTCCTTTCAGGTTGATTCCCGCTCCGGCATATAGATAATGTTGATTTTTATTTTTCGGACTGACTGACAATTGCCCAAAAGCTGATATTTTTTGATTAATTTCTTGGTCAGCAATAAGATAGACGCCGTTGTTCTTTTGTTTGATGTTTGAACTGTCTGTTGATTGATGATAATACAATCCGATTTTGTATGAGCCGTTTCGGTCTTTCAAAGGACTTTTGTTCCACTCGATTTCATTGATGGAAAGGAATCCTTCTTTTTGGCTAATTTCCCAATTTAAGCGGTAGGGGTGAGATTCAAAATCATCAGGTTGTCCATCATAGACAGCCGTTTTCAACAGTAAATTTTCCAAAAGACTCCATTCCAAGCGAAGCCCGAGTGCTGTAAAAGGGAAAATGGGACTTGGTATATTATATGCAAAAGTAGAAGGAATGCCGAAAGAGCTGTTGATAAAAGCACTTCCGTATTCGGAGGCTGCAAAGTTTCCATCCATATTTTGCAGTCCGGCAGAAAGATTTATTTTTCCTATTTGTTGAGCAAACCAAAGATTGTTCAAAAATGTATGATTTCCAGCTTCAATGTTGGATACACCCTGAAAGTCGCCGGTCAAATCTGCTGCAGGCAGTCCGCCATGTGTATTCATTCCTTCTATCAGCAATGTGCCGCCATCCCACCAGCCAGCCATCCGTGTATTCAATTCGGCTTTCAGCGATACAAGTCCGAGATAGGTACTGCCGCGCTTTATTCCTCCATTGAAATTATCTGCTCCTTCGCCAATATATGAAACCGAAAGATGTAAAGGTTTTGTCGTCTCGGTTTGTGCTGACAGAAATGTTGCCAACGAACCGTAAAACAAGGTCAACATCAATCCGACTTTGTTGCATGAAGCCATGAATACTTTCTTTGATTCTGGCTGAACTTCTCGAAGATTTTTTTTGATCATTTCCATCAAAATTTTTATCGAATTTTTGTTTTTGACGGCACAAAGTTACATAATTTAGATTGATTCTAAATAAGAATTAGTAAATAAATTTATTTTAATAAATAATTTTTTGTAATTTATTAAAAATCTGCATTATGGATATTCCTTTTTTTTGTGAATTTTGAATAACTATTAATTTGAAATTATTCTAAATTGAAAAGAAATTTTTCCATGAAAACTAAATATTCAATAAAGTTCCTGATTTATAAATTGTTGAAGATATTATAAAATAAGAGAAGTTGAATCCAATTCTGTTTGTTGGGGAATGGTCAGTTTATGACTTTAGAAAAATATTGTCATTGAAATCGAATTTTTAATTTTTTTGATTTAAATGAGGAGAGTAAGGACAAAAGAGAGCGTGAAACCTATTTTTCCATGTTTTTTTACAAGTTGTCGATTTACATTACAACAATTGAATCCGTATCGATTTATTATATATTTCCAATTTCGTCCATTAAATTTTGTCGGTAGGTTTCTCCGATAAGAATTTTATGTCCGGCAATCATGATCCGATTTTTGCTGATATTTTCTATTTTGTTTTTCTGAACAATGTAGGAGCGGTGAACGCGAAGAAATCTGTCGCGTGGAAGTAAATCTTCCATGCTTTTCATGCTCATCAACGTGATAATAGGTTTCGCATCGTTCCGGACATAGATTTTTACGTAATCTTTCAGTCCTTCCACGAAAAGGATATCATCGAAAAGCACTTGCACCAACTTGTAGTCGGCTTTTACAAAAATTCCCGTTTTTTCTTTTCCTTCATTCAATGCAGCTTTTTGGGAAATTTCAAACCAGTTTAAAGCTTTTTTTGCAGCCGTAAGAAAGTCGCCAAATGAAATAGGCTTGAGCAGATAATCGAGGGCGTTTACCTTGTAACCGTTGATGGCATATTCGCTGAAGGCAGTAGTAAAAATAATTTTTGTGTCGGGATGGACAAACTGTGAAAATTCCATGCCACTGAGTTCGGGCATTTGAATATCCAGAAAAATAAGGTTGGGCTGCTGATTTTCCACATTATGCATGGCCGATATGGCACTCGAATATTTGCCTGTCAGTTTCAGAAAAGGCGTTCTTTGAACGTATGATTCCAGCAATTTGAGGGCAGGAGGTTCGTCGTCAATGATCCAGCAGCTGAGTATCATTTTCAATGTCGATATTGGTATTGATTATCAGAATAGCAGAATATTCGTTGTTTTTAATTTCCGTATCGTAAATATAATGACCCGGATAAAGCAAATCCAGCCGTTTTTGCAATTGCTCCAATCCAATCCCTTTTCCGCTTTTATCGGAATCGGTCTTTGGAAAATAACTGTTTTTACACGAGAATTGCACTATTGCGCCTTGTTTTTCTATCAATTCAATGTGAATATATGAAGGTTTATCGCCGCTGATCCCGTGTTTGAAAGCATTTTCTATGAGTGAAATAAAAGTTAGTGGAGCAATTTTAGTGTTACTGTTGGAAATTAAGTTGAATTTTGTAGTTAATTTTACATTTTCGGCCAACCTTATTCGCATCAATTCGATATAGTTTTGCATGAACTCCACTTCCTGCAACAAAGATACAAAAGTTTGATTGTTATCATACAAAACATGTCGCAATAATTTGCTTAAATCTTGTACGGCTTGCTGGGCTTTCACTGGATTGAAATTGATTAATGCATAAATGTTGTTCAGCGTATTGAGCAAAAAATGTGGATTGATTTGACTTTTCAGATTCTGAAGTTCAGCTTCGGTTTTGGCTTTTTCCAACTCTTTTCGTTCGTTATCGAGTTTAACCCAATGCATACTCATTTTTATGGCTACGCTTAGCCCTGCCACAAGGGTTAGAAAAAAAGCATTGTTGAAAATAAATTTTAGAGGGAAAAAAGGTTTAGGCCTCCTACCTCTCATTCTCATGGGTGGCCGTCCATCATAATTTAAACTGATAACCAATTCGTGAGCAAAATGCATCAATGCCGCTAAGGCTACAATTAAAATTAAATTGATAAGAATAAATTCCTTTGTTTTCCTGTCGAAAAGAAATTTTTCAATCAAATAAAGGTAGTTTACATAAAATACCACAATAAAGCACAGTACCGTAGAGGCTGCATTCCAGAAGTACGACCAGTTAATCCCTTCATTTCTACGGTCAAAGAAAAAAAGAGGGAAACTTAAAATAATAGTCCAAACCAAAACATGCGTGAAAATGTTGTTAGGGAATCCCCTTAAAAGTCTTTTATTATTTGCCATGTTGATTTTAAAATTTGGATTTTAAAGCTTTAAGAATACTGAGAATAATTTTTTAAGGAGGATTTTTCTTCCAATAATCGTGCGCATTAAAAGCTAATTGAATTCACAGTGCTGCTTGTCGAAAGTGTTCCCGATTTTTTAAGCGTTCCGGGAGTATAAGTCCCTCCAGAATAATATCCTCCAATATTGGTTATAGTAGAATACGAACCTCCAGTATAAATACTGTAGGAAGCGCCTTTACTCATTTCGGGAGTAGAAATTAAAAATTTGTAAGCTCCATATTTGGGTTTAAAAGTAATTACATCAGTTGAATTGATTTTGATATTTAAAAAAGTGGAAGATGAAATTTGAGAATTGGAAGAAATGTACATATTTGGTTGTGTGGAGCTGCTGCTCATGGGCTTGGTCATGTTTGAATTTGAGCCTGCACCGATAAAAATTCCGCTGTTCATGCTGAAAGTTCCATTAAAATCCGCAGCTTCTTCAGCATTTAACGATGGTCCGTTGGCAATGGTTAAACCACCGGTGATAAGAATATTTCCATTGCTGTCAATGGCATCTCCTTTAGTGCAGGAAGCAATCAATGTTCCACCTCGCACATACAGACAACTTCCATCATTTTGTTCTGTTCCACCGCTTACAGTGCCTTTTGTGGCATTTACTCCATCGTTGGTTGCTGTAATATCGGTTGTTCCTCCATCAATGTAGATATAAGGAGCTTCTAATGCTTCATAAGATTTGGTTGCAGTAATGTTTCCTCCTTCGATGTAAATGTTTGTTTCGGATTTTATGGCATCATCAGCAGAAGAAATGGTGGTTGTACCACTGTAAAATTTGACATCTCCATCGGCAGTTATGGCTTTCGATGAAGCGTAGCTTGTGCTACCAGATGCTATTTCGGTTCCTGTTGTTGTGACAGATAATGTTGGAGAAGTGGAAGAACTCCCCATCGTAAATGTTCCATCAGCTGAAATGCCTTTTCCACCTTGTCCTGAAGAAGATAAAATTACCGTACCATCAGCAATTAGAATGTTTTGGTCGGCTGAGAGACAAGTGGCATTATAAGCATCTTTTGTCCCTGTTTCATTGGTATATATGGCGCCGCCGCCTATTGTGGTGATGGTAATTTGTCCACCGGAAATTTCTATGTTTTTGTCGGCGGAAATACCCTTTCCTCCGGTGCCAGTAGCCTTAATGGTAAATGTACCACCTTTAATTAAAACGGAACTGTCGCCCTTAATGGCTGTACAATAAGAAGGATCGTATCCTGAACCGGAAGCTTCAAGAACAGCTGCTCCGGCAGTATTTATTGTAAAAGTTCCACCGTTCAATGTCATATTCTGTTTGCCTTTTAATCCTTTGGATTGATTTCCGTTAACGCTGAGATTGAATATCCCTCCGGAAATATTCATAATGCTGTCGGAAGAAATGGCTTTAATATCGGCAACAGAACTGGTAAAAATAATATTTCCTCCAGAAATGCTTACATAACCTTCCGAATCAATGCCATCACCAGTAGGCGTGATAGTAAGTGTTCCATTGCTCATTTTGAAATAATCTCCCGTATGAATACCATCTTTTCCTGCAGAAGTTATATTGATAACACCATTGGAAATTGAAATATAATCATCACTGGCAATGGCATGTTTAGAAATGCTCGACACATTCAGAGTTCCCGTGCCATCGAATGCGATTTGACCTTCGGAAAACAGGGTGGCTTTTTGGTCTTCCGTACTGCCGGCATAACTTGCTCCGTCCGCCAGCGTGTTGGTTGTTCCGTCTGCAAGAACAAGAGTGCATTTTTTCCCGGATTGAATATTAATGGCAGGTCCGTCTGTATTTGTTATGTTTACCCCGCTAAGGGTGAGCTGATATTTATAATTGCTATATAGTTTTAACGAACCATCGGAAGTTGTTCCTGAAAGAATATAATTTATTTGTGTGTCTGTTAGTTTTGATGTTACGGTAACATCCCCTCCGGTTATTGTTATGTCAATTCCTTTACCTGCAAAAGGATTGGTAACGGCAACTCCTGAGGCAGAATAGATTATGGAAACTTCATTGGCATTCACATTTCCAAAGGTAAGACTATCAATGGCTGAAAGATCATAACTTGCTGCTATGGAATTGCCTTTGTAAATAGAAAGCAAGGTCTGATTGGATGTAAATTTGATACTGTCGATGCTTGAACGATCGATAGCGGTAACCGATTTATCGCTAGTAAAAACAAAAAGATAATTTGTGGCATATAAACCTATGACGGCAACTGCAAATATTGAAAGAATTGCAATTAATTTTTTCATAATATTTAGATTTCTAATTATTTAACTTGTTGATTAAGACTATTGGTTTTTATCTCCATTACAGTTTAATCAGCTTTGCAGTTGAATTATTAACTTTTACCAGATAAATTCCTTTCGGTAAATTACTTATATTGATAATTGTTGAGGATGGATTCAAATTGTTGGAGAACATCAACTTCCCGGTCAAATTGTAGATTTTCACAGAACAAATTTCGTTCGGAACATTTTTCAGAAGAATTTCATCTTTGGCAGGATTGGGACTAATGAAAAAATTCTTCCCTTTTTCGGCAACTTTATCAACGCCCGATGAAGTGGAAAATGTTATTTTTCGGATTTGATCAATGGGTATCGAAAAGTTGTTTTCATTGTAAAGCAGATTGTTGTCTTCAAAATAGATTTTTGAAGCAGAAGAAAGGAAAAACGAATTGGCTGACCCATCCGGAAGAATAATGTTCATTGTCTGCCCAAATCCGCTCATTGAAAAAAAAGGCGGCAGGCATAGCAATATTCTGAAAAATTGTCGAATAGATTTTTTCATAATGGTGAGGGTTTAAAATTTTGATAACATTCACATTTTATTTTCAAGTTTGTGAAAATAGTTTCAAATAGAGATATTTATTTGTTGTTGATACATAATAAATTATCAAATAACATCTGCATCCGGCCCATGTCCGCCGGGTCCACCATCAAAACCCCTACGTGGCATCATGTCGTTTTGCGAAGCTCCATTTTTGAAAATATTGAATCGATAAACGAAATGAACTATAAAGTAAGAAGTTAGTGCGTTGGCAGTAGTATCGGTGATATAATTGGATGTAGCACTTCGATTTATATTGCTTCTCTGCTGCAAAATGTCGTAAATTTTAAAGCGTAAAGTGCCATTTTTTTGTTTAAAAAGCTGTTTCTGAATGGAAGCGTTCCATATCAGAGCTTCTTGCTCGAAGCCAGTGGAATAACCGGAATTGGTATTGTATGATAGATCACTATCAATAGAAAAATCATAAGGTAAATAAAGTGAAGTATTGACAGAGGCATTGTAATTGAAATACTCCTGGTCCTGCTGACCTGTCAAGCTGTTTTGAATATTGTTGTAATTAATATTCCCCCGTACCCCAAAATCCATGATGGCAGAACGAAAATCTATTCCCAATCCTTGTCCCAAACCTGTTCGCTGACTTAAGTTAATTTCATTGTTGGAAAATCCGTTGGAATGAGTATAACTGCCTGAAGACATTGAAAAAACAGAAAAATTTGTTTTCTTAATCGGCAAATTTAACATTAGTCGTCCGTTGGCATTCCAGTTCCCGTTAATATTTTTGTAAGTAGTTTCTTTTTGTCCTGTAGATACATTTGTAGAGGTGGAAGAAACGATATCGTTCAAGGTGTAAGAAGCGTTTCCAAAGAAATTAATATTACTTTTCTGTTGAGGCATAAAATTCATATAGCGAATATTCAGTTGGTGGCTGAACGAAGGTTTTAAATCGGGATTGCCATAAGTTAAGTTTAGAGGGTCAGAAACATCTTTCACGGGCGAAAGTTGCGTTATAGATGGCTGACTTGTGATACCCGAATACCTGATTCTTAAATTGTTTTGTCGACTCCAGCGATAGTTAAACTGTGCAGTAGGCGCATAATTGATACCGTGATTGGAAAGATTGTTATACAGAGAATCGCCTTTATAGGTTTTGCTGTTCGAATTGAATGGTTGCATACTGAAACCAAACATGTAATCATATTTTCCTCTGTTTGCCTTGAAATTCATTTCTACTGACTGGTTTATGAAATCGTTTTCCAACCTTTTGCTGTAGGTAGAATCCATTACCGTATAATTGCACAAGTCATCTTTGGTTCGGGTGTCCTTGTTCGATTTGGAGAAATTTTGCTGATAATTGTAGGCAAGCTGAATAAAGTTATTGTGACCTATAGGTTCTACGTACGACAGAAAACTTTGCCAGCTTTTACTATTGCTGGTATTGGTAAATTTCTGATCAATAATATCATCAGGTTTGCTTCCAAAATAATAAGTGTTGGAAAGGTTCGAACCATCGTTGTCTGCATTGTTCAACTGTCCCCTTAGTTGGAGGCTGAGCACACGTCCTGTTTTTCCCAATTGTCTACTGACTTCGAGCCTGCCTCCGATATTCTGTCCGTTTCCATCCGAAGAATATTTTGAATCGCCTTTATTGATGGAATCATTTTCTTCATTGGTAGTAAAGAAGTTGCTGATTTCGTCGCGGCTGTTTTCATAAACTCCAACACTTGGCCGAAATATGATGCGGGTAAGTGTATCGGGCGTCCATTCCATTCGCAGATCCATGTTGAAATTTTGACTATAATTGTTCGTGGTGTCATTTTCGTTTTCAAAAGTATTTCCGCTGCTCAGCATATTTTGCGTTCGAACTTTCGACAATACATCATTATTGGTGGAACCATAACGAACATTTCCGCCCAGTTTGAAAGTTTTGGAAAGCTGTGTGTTGAAATTAAATCCACCCATTCCTGACGTCGTAATTCCATCCTGATTTCCAAACATTCCGCGCATGCCACGACCGCCCATGTTACCAAACATGCTGGATGCCAAATCGGTAAATCCTGCATTATTGGTATTGTTGAGTCCACCGATAAAAGTAAACTGATTTTTATTTTTCATAAAATTTACCATGGCGTTGCCTTCATAGCGATCTTTGCTACCATATCCGGCAAAGGCATTTCCCATCAATCCCTCTTTCATCCCCTGCTTGATAACAAGATTAATCACAGTTTCCTCATCGCTGTCGTCAAAGCCGGTCATTTCTGCCATCTCGGATTTTTTATCCAGCACTTGAACTTTTTCCACCATTTTGGCCGGAAGATTTTTGGAAGCTACTTTGGGGTCGTTGCTGAAAAATTCTTCCCCGTCCACCATGATTTTTTTTATTTCACGTCCATTGACCATAATTTTTCCATCTTTATCAATTTCCACACCGGGCATTTTTTTGAGTAAATCTTCTACCACAGCGCTTTCCATAACTTTAAAAGAGCCTGCATTAAATTCCAGCGTGTCTCCTTTTACTCTTACTTCAGGTGCTTTTTCCGTAACAACAACTTCCGAGAGCACGAGTTCTTTCTGTTCGAAGTAGAGTGTATCCAATCTGGCTATTGGGCGAGTAGGCGTAACCTGAACATTCCGAAAAATATCCGTATATCCTAAAAAAGAAATGTTGACTATATAAGTACCGTATTTGACGGGAAGAGAAAAAGAGCCATCATTTTTGCTTGTTTGGCCCGTAACAAAACTGCTATCATTTGGTTGAAGAACTTTTACATTGGCTAATGCAACGGGTTGTTTAGTGTTTTTATCAACTATTTTCCCGGTAATCATGCCGCTCCCTCCTGCTGCCTGAGCTTGGATAGAAAAAATGCATATAAATAAAACAAAGATAATATTCAACAGTTTTTTCATTCTAAGTAAAATTTTTATTTTTTTCGCTTCAAAATTATTCCTCTTTCAACACAATACCAAACAAAATAGACAAACAGCATAGTTTTATCGACGAACAGGTCAGAAATGCTTGTTATTTGTTGTAAAAGGATAACCAAAAAAATTATTTGGTTCCTTTTATTATGCTTTTCCCCGGTTTGAAAAGTGCTGAAAGAAATAGTTTTCCTTTTCTCAAAAAAGTTAAACTATAATGGTTTTATCCGGTTCGTGGGAAGGGCAGAAATTAAGCGTAACAATTTTCGCTAATTTTAAAAACAATCAATGAATTGTGTTGAAATTTTTCGCAAAATAATTTTCACAAATGAAGTTTCAGATTACTACAAAACCATTATTAATTTTCTTTGGATGTGAACTTTAATTGGGAGAATTTTTTCTTTCTTCTCAGATAATAATCTACAACAATGCTTCGAGTATAAATCATGGGAAAAGAAGTTGCGGTGGAGTAAAGGATATTTTCCTTTCTTTTTTCCAGAAAGTTTGGTTTCATTTTCCTGAAATCGGAACGAGCCTTCAATATGCTTTGTGCATTTTTGGGCTTGGCAGAAATAAGGAATTGGAAAACAGCCATATAATCGAGTATTGCTCGTTTAAAAAACACACTTTTCAATTGTTTTTTCGGGAGATTTTTATACAGCATCAGCAAGTTATTCCGAAAGTTGAGATAAGTTTTAAATGGATGTTCCGAATGCAGCGTACCGCCTCCAATGTGATAAACTACGCTTTCGGGGATACAGGCCAATTGATAGCCGCGGCTGTTGAATCGCCAGCAAAGATCTATTTCTTCCATGTGGGCAAAAAAGTCTGGGTCAAATCCGCCCATTTTGTGAAAAGATGCTGCGCGAACCATCATGCAGGCTCCGGATGTCCAAAAAACATTCATTGGTTCATCGTATTGTCCCTTGTCTTCTTCTACTTCCCCAAAAATTCGTCCCCTGCAGAAAGCAAATCCTAAATAATCGATAAAACCGCCGGCAGCGCCCGCATGTTCAAAATGGGTCCTTTTGAAATAGGAAAGTATTTTTGGCTGGCAAGCTGCAGTTTGCGGATGTTTTTCCATGTAATCGACCAAAGGCAACAGCCAATTATCTGTAACTTCTACATCAGAATTCAATAATACATAATAATCCGACTTGATTTCGGACAACGCTTTGTTGTAGCCTTCGGCAAAACCATAATTTTTATCGAATAAAATGGTGCGTACCGTTGGAAACTGTTCTTTCAACAACTGAAGCGAACCATCTGTTGAACCATTGTCGGCTACCAATATTTCCACGTATGATAGATGGGTTTTTTCCAACAAGACAGGAAGAAATTGTTTCAAAAACTTTTCTCCGTTCCAATTCAATATCACTACCGATACTTGCATAGTCAAACACAAAAGATTTTTTCCTTAATAGCGGTTTTAATTCTTTTAAAAAAACTATATGATGATGTCGATAACAGATCATCATTCAAAAGATTATAAATACAAGCGACTGTTAATTATTATTGGTCACCTCATTACCGGGAGGCTTAATTTTCCATCTGCGATGCGTCCAAAGCCAAAGTTCGGGATGAGCCATGATATCTTCTTCCAGCAGTTGCATGAACCGTTGAGAAATTTCATTGTCGGGAGTTTTTTGCGGTTCCATAGCTATGGGCAAAATTTGGCAACAATAGTGTCCACGTTTTGGTCGACTGACGCGTGCATAAAAAACCGGATAATTAAATTTCCTTGCCAACTCTTCAGCGCCGGGTAAAACTGCTGTAGGCTGATGCAAAAAGGTTGTCCAGTTTCGGACATTTTTTCCACTCGGACTTTGGTCGGCAATAAATCCATAAGCTCCGAATTTTCCTTCTTTTGCCCAGCGGATCATGCTTCTTGCCAAATTGTGTTTCTCAACCACAATGGCACCCCGTTTTTCACGAAGCGTCTTCATGAACTGATCAAATTTTTTGTTTTTTAACCGCTTATACACGGTAAAAGCTCCTGTATTTTCAGGCATCAACAAGCTGATAGCCAGTATCCATTCCCAATTTCCGTAATGTCCGAGCATCAAAATCGGATATTTTCCCTGACGGCAACATTCAAAAAAATCTTCAACATTGACAAATTTTACTCTTTGCAACAACTGTTTATTGCTTATATGGACAAGTTTAACGATTTCGAGCAGCAAATCAGCAAAAAAGCGATAAAAATTCTTTTCTATTTTTCTTCTTTGGGATGCTGAAAGTTCAGGAAATGAATTTTGCAGATTTTGTCGAACTACTTTCTTTCTGTAACCCACCACCCGATAAATCAGGAAATATAACGGTGTGGAAAAGGCATACAAGGCTTTTAGCGGAAGCAGAGACAACAACCACAGCAGCGGATAAATTACGTAAAACATACGTTTTATTTGTTCTTTTACATTGTTCTTTTATAGAAAATTTCAAAGATAAAAAAACACCAAGCAAAACCTACGTGCATTGGTGTTGATAGTAAAAATATGTGAGAAAAAACGAAAGGTTATTCTTCTTTGTAAATACCCAATGATTTCCCGTAGTCAAATTCAGCATCCAAAATCAACTGAATATCGTCCTCTGTCAGGTTGATTTCATCTTTCAAGGCATTTTCCAAGATGTATTCATACATTTCTTCTTCGTCAATGCTGGTTTCTTCAGCAGTATCTTCTTCATCAATGTAACCTTTTTCGTTGTAAAAGTCGTAAATTACATCCAATACGTACTGAACCGTTTCTTCGTCAATGCGGTCCTTAACCTCAGCCGGGAGAGATTTCGAGATGAATTTTAAGGCTTCATCATCGTTGTATTCAAGTAAATCGTCTTCGTTTGTATTCATGATGCTATGGTTTAAACTATTAAAAACGTTCAAAGATAGTTCTTTTTTGATTACTTTCAAAAATAATTTTTTTGTGATTTTTTTAAGCTGTTAATGAACAAGCCGAAAAGATTGATGCTACAAAATTGAAAAAACTTCTTGTAGCGATTTGACGATAAACGTGGCGTGTTGTCCCGTATAAGAAAGCAAATTATTTCTCTGAAGATAAATCTGATCGATTCCTGCATTTTTGGCGCCTTCAATGTCGGCAGAAAAGCTGTCGCCAATCATAATGGCTTCTTCAGGTGTAGCTTGATTGAGTCGAAGGGCATAATTAAATATTTCACGATCGGGTTTCAATGCGCCGGCTTGCTCCGAGAGTACCACGTGAGAGAAATAATGTTCAATGCGACATGATTTCAATTTTTTGTATTGCACTTCCACAAATCCATTTGAAATGAGCGTAAGTGGATATTTAGGGTAAAGATAATCCAGTAATTCGCGGGCAAAAGGGAGCAAAGATGTTTGTTCGGGAAGAATTTCCAGATATTGTTTTCCAATGGCTTCTGCCAATTGCAGGTCGTCGAGCCCCATTTTGGCAAGAGGATAACGGAAGCGTTCGGACATCAAGAATTCTTTGGTTATTTCTCCCTTTCCGTACATTTCCCAAAGTTCTATGTTTCGTCTGGCATAAATCTGGAAAAATTCCTCGAAATTTTCAAAATATCGGTTAAGGGCTTGCTGTTCGTACATTTTTTGCAACGAAAGTCGGGCATTAGCATGAAAATCCCATAAGGTGTCGTCCAAATCGAGAAAAACATATCGGTAAGGATGCATATTATTCATTTGGGAGCTTTTTTCAGAAATAAATTTCCAAAAATTTCATGATTGTTTCGAAAAAGATTTGGAAATTTCCGATTTCTTGTCTTTTTAATTCTGTACAGACAGAAAATGTTATTAATCGACTTCGATAACCAAGTATTTGCTTACGCTCCAGAAGGCAGCCGGATCGACAATGATAAGTACCAGTTTCCCATCTTGTTTTTCAATTGTGTACGACGAAGCAGGATGAGTGGTTAGTATTTTTGCTTTGGAAGCATACAGCGGAATGGTTTTCGCATTGCGTGCATCAATTCTGACAAAATAATCCTTATTGAAGGTGTCTTTAAGAACTTCGGTTCTTCTGAAAATTCCTTTAGGTGTAAGTATTTTTTGGTCAATCAGTTCTTTGCGTGACCCAAAAACATACCATGCCGCATGAAGATTTTCGTCGAGTTGTTTTATTTTTTCTTCTTTCGATTTGTTTTCAGTGGTCAGAGTATTGATATTTTCTCCCATTTGGTTAATGGTACTTCCCATTTGCGCAATAAGCGTGTCTTTTTCAGCAAGTTGCTGTTCAAGATAAGCGATGCGGGCTGTTTCTTCTTCCAGCGTTTTTGTCAGACGGGCAATGGTTCTCTCCAATTCGGTAAGTTTTAATGAACTTTTGCTCAATCTCGATTTCAGCCGCGCCAGCTCATCTTTGTTGGTTTGCAGCAATTCGTTGAGGTAATTGATATCTTCGTTGATTCTGGTACGTGCATCTTGCGATAATTCTTCTCCTGCCGGCTCAACGGAAATAACATTTTCGGTGCTTTTGATTTTTTCCAGATTTTCCTGAATCTGATTGATACTCGAAAAATAGTCATCCACTTCGCTTTCGAGTTTTGCCTTTTCTTTCAGCAACGAGTCGTTTTGAGCTTTAAGTTTTTTGTAATCGGACGATTGTTTTCCGCACGAAACACTCAGAATAGCCACCAAAATAATAACGCTGAAAAGTCGGATTTTGCTGTATGAAATTTTTTTGTTCATGGGGATGAAAAATTAATGTGAATTGGAATTTGAAGACCTACGAATTGATGTATAAAAAAAATTAATAATTTAAAAATCAATAAATTAAGAAATAACTCAGCGCTTTAAAAACTTAATGCAAAGATACGGCTATTCTTCAAAACCGGCAACTATCAAAACGAATTCTCCTTTTGGCGTTTTATCTGTAAAATGCTGTATCAGTTCAGCTAAAGTACCTCTGACTGTTTCTTCAAACATTTTGGAAATTTCACGCGAAACCGAAGCTTTACGGTTTTCTCCAAATACTTCCGACAGTTGTGTTAACGTTTTCAGCAACCGAAAGGGCGATTCATAAAAAATCATTGTCCTTTTTTCTGTTTCCAGTTCTTTTAAACGTTGCTTCCGCCCTTTTTTTACAGGCAAAAAACCTTCAAAACAAAACCTGTCGCTGGGCAAACCAGAAGAAACCAACGCCGGTACAAAAGCAGTAGCTCCCGGTAAACACTCAATTTCTATGCCATTTTCCACACATTCGCGTACCAGCAAAAAGCCTGGATCGGAAATTGCCGGAGTGCCGGCATCGGAAATCAGAGCTATAATTTGGCCGCTTTTCAGTTGCTGGACAATATTTTCAGCCGTTTTGTGTTCGTTGAATTTGTGATGCGACAGCATAGGGGTTGTTATGCCGAAGTGTTTCAGCAAAAAACTACTGGTGCGGGTGTCTTCAGCCAGAATAAGATTTACTTCCTTAAGAATTTTCACAGCGCGAAATGTCATATCTTCCAAATTGCCAATGGGCGTGGGAACCACGTAAAGTTTTCCTGATTCCTTGGCTACGGAAAAATTATTGGTTGTTGCCACGAGCGATGAAGTTTTATTTTTTTTCTGACTCATGATTTTTTTTTTAGAAAAATTACTTTTCAGATAAAAATTATAAAAATCTTCGTTTGAGAATCTGATAAAAATCCTGAGCCGTTTCGTTTTCTTTCTCCCATTTGTATTTTGCCTGCAAAAAGGAAACAGCTTCGTCAAAAGTTGCCAGCTGATTGAGGTAATTCAATGTTTTGTTCATGTCTTCGCCATTTCCTCTGAAAAGTTCACGCTGAAACCGGAAACGGTCTCCAATGCTGATGGCTTTTTTAATGTCGTCTATTTTTTGGTTGGCAAGAGTAGCGCCCAAAGAATTGTCGGGGATTTTGGAAAATTTTTCCTGCAGCGGGATGGTAGCCGGTTCTTTTATTTCGCTTTCGTTGGGATAGGTTTCTTTTTTTTCTTCAGCCTCCAAGAGTTTTGTGTCTTCATTTTTATCATTTATTTCGGACTGAGAAAAAACAAATGGCGTTTCCTCACTTTCATGCTGCTGCCGGTCATCTTTTGTAGTTTCGTTTGCCGTTTCTGCCGATTGAATTACCGACTCAACGGATGAACTTTCAGCAAAAGGAAAAGCTGTTTCAACTTTTTCTTTATCACTTTCTACTTCGCCGATTTGAAATTCCGTGTCATTTGCAGATTCTATCTCTACTTCTTCGACCAAATTTTCAGACAACTCATTAAAGTTATCCGTCCAATTTTCAGGAGAATGAGAAAAATCGTTTCTTTTTTCGTCTCTCAAGTTATCCGGCTGGAGAGTTTGCTTGTCGACAGGCTTTTTCACTGATGCACTTTCATTGATCAGCTCTTCAAGATACTGTTGAATTTCAGTAACTTTTTGCATGGTGAGATGGAGAATGGCCGGTGGAAGTTCGTTCATTTCCATAAAACTTTCGGTGAGCATGTCCAAATCCTGAATGTTTTTGCGGAGCAAAGCCAATATTAAATCTTTGTTCATATCTTTTTTCTTTAAAAGAATTTCAGTACTTGTTATTTTTTTTAATTTTGTCAATGATATTGCTTTTGAAGCACGAAAATTTTTCTGTGCAAAAGCAATATCATTGTCAGACAATTTGAAAAGTTCAAAAAAACCTTTTAGACGGTAAAGTTACAATAATTGAAATAGAAAATAAACAAAGTAAGTGTAAATTTCAACAAAACAATTGATATGCTTTATTCAGAACAGACTTCTCATTCATCGAGGCGTGGAAGTATAGAAGTAATTTGTGGTTCGATGTTTTCGGGTAAAACGGAAGAGCTGATTCGCCGGTTAAGAAGGGCACAGTTTGCAAGGCAAAGAGTGGAAATATTTAAACCGGTCATCGATACGCGTTATTCTGAAAGTGAAGTTGTTTCTCACGATCGCAATGCCATCCGTTCAACCCCTGTAGATTCGTCGGGAAGTATTCTATTGTTGTCGGCCGAGGTGGATGTAGTAGGTATTGATGAAGCACAGTTTTTTGATGAAGGGCTGGTAGATGTTTGCAATCAGTTGGCTAATCAGGGTATTCGTGTTATTGTGGCTGGTCTCGACATGGACTATCGGGGCATTCCTTTTGGCCCCATTCCGGCATTGTGTGCTATTGCTGAAGATGTGTACAAAGTCCACGCCATCTGCGTGAGATGTGGTGCGTTGGCTTATGTTTCTCACCGACTGGTAGACAGCAACAAGCGGGTTTTGATTGGCGAAATGCAGGAATATGAACCTATTTGTCGCGATTGTTTCAATGAAATCCAACACAGTCAGAGGAAAGGATAATTATTCTTTAATTAATTACAGATAATGGAACAAACTGAAAGACCTTATACATTCGATCGGGTGGTGCGCATTGTCATCACGCTGACCGTTCTTACTGCTCTCTTTTTCTTAACTCGCCGATTGAGTGGTGTTTTGCTTCCTTTTTTGATTGCCTGGTTGCTGGCTTATTTGCTTCAGCCTGTCGTTCATTTTTTTCAGTACAAACTAAAATTCAAATATCGTTTTGTTGCTATTTTTGCAACTTTACTGCTTTTTATCGGCATTCTCACGGGACTTGGTTTTCTGCTGGTTCCTATGATGATCAGTGAAATAGAAAAAGCTATCGTCTTAATTAATTCTTTTTTTAGAAATGTAGATGTAAATTCTATTTTACCGATTGCTTGGCAGAATCAGTTGGCCGAATATTTCAGGCAACTCGATTTACAAACACTTTTAGGAGACGACAAATTTATGTCGATTGTTCAGAAATTGCTTCCTCAGGTTTGGAATTTTATCGGCAGTTCTTTGAATTTTGTTTTGGGATTGGCTGTGATAGTGATTATTTTTCTTTATCTCTTTTTTATTTTAATGGATTACGAGAGAATTTCCGAAAAATGGATTGAACTTGTTCCGATCAAATATCGCCCCTTGATAACGAATATTGTTCAGGATGTTCAGGACGGGATGAATCGTTATTTCAGAGGACAGGCTTTGATAGCCATGTGTGTGGGAATTCTTTTTATGATTGGTTTGAGTATTATTCGCTTGCCATTAGCAATTGTACTCGGATTATGTATCGGGATTCTCAACCTTGTTCCTTATCTCGAATTGCTGGGCATTATCCCTTGTGCTTTTATGGCTTTGCTGAAAGCCTCGGAAACCAATGAGAATTTCTGGATGATTGCCTTGAGTATTGCAGCAGTATGGTTAACAGTGCAGGCGATTCAAGACTTGATTTTAGTTCCGAGAATCATGGGAAAATATACCGGACTTCATCCGGCTTTGATTCTGCTTTCCTTGTCTATTTGGGGTTCACTATTGGGATTTGCAGGAATGATTATTGCTTTGCCCATTACTTCTTTAATATTATCCTATTATAAACGTTTTATTATTAAAGGGGAAAATATTGAACATCCCAATGCCCCTAATCAGGAACATGCAACGTCGCCGACTTCTGCTGAAGAAGCTATTACAGAAGACTTGCAACAAGATTAAATCGGCATTGACAGCCTGTTCTAATAAAGTGTTTGGTTAATATTCTTCTGTTTTAATATCCCGAATCATCAGCTGGATGGATGAATTTCCATTAAAGTTATTTTCTTCCAGCGTGTAACAAATGTCCAACGGATTGAGGGCTTTCAAGTGATCATTGTATTCGTACATGCCAAAAGCGATTCCGTTCATCACATTTTCCGAACTTGAGTCAATCAATTCCATTTTCAGGTGTTCCTGCTCTTTTCCCACCAAACGGCTGGTGCCATAGTCAAAAACTTTTTTGGAAACAAAAAGTGGTTTCATATTTTCCGGACCAAAGGGAGCAAATTGTTTCAAAATTCTGAAAAACTTGGGCGTAATATCCTTAAATTCGAGAACGGCATCGATTTCCAGTTGAGGATAAGTTTGTTCTTCCAGAATGTTTTCTGAAACAAATTTTTCGAAACGTTCGGTAAAAGCCTGAACATTCTCTTCCTTCATTGAAAGACCTGCTGCGTACATGTGGCCACCGAAATTTTCGAGCAAATCCCTACAAGAGTCGATAGCTTTGTATAAGTCAAATCCCGGAACAGAACGGGCAGAACCGGAAATCAAACCATTAGAACGGGTAAGGACAACAGTAGGTTTGTAATATTCGTCCGACAGACGTGAAGCTACAATTCCGATAACTCCCTTGTGCCAGTGAGGTTGATAAACCACGATGGATTTACGATTTTTGTAAACTTTCTGTGAGTTGATAATGGCAACAGCCTCATCGGTGATATTTTTATCTACATCCTTACGGTCGTTGTTGTACCCGTTGATATCTCCACTTTTCTGACGTGCTATTTCGGCATCGTTGGCAATAAGCAGCTCAACAGCTTCGCGTGCCGATTTCATCCGTCCGCTGGCATTGATGCGAGGTCCTATTTTAAACACAATATCGCTTATGGTGATTTCCCTGTTAGCCAGTCCACAGATATTGATAATGCTACGAATACCCAGTGAGGGAGAAGAATTGAGTCTCTTTAAACCATAATAGGCAAGTATGCGGTTTTCACCGGTTATGGGCACAATATCCGAAGCTATGCTCAACCCCACTAAATCAAGCAACGGTATCAGTTCAGAAAAATCTATTCCTTTTTTGATGGCGAAAGCCTGCAGGAGTTTAAATCCCACTCCGCAACCCGATAAATGTTTATAAGGATAATGGCAATCTTCACGCTTGGGATCAAGAATAGCTGCAGCGGGAGGTAATTCCTTGTCGGGCGTATGATGGTCGCAAATAATGAAATCTATTCCGAGATTGAGCGCATGTTTAACTTTTTCTGTGGCTTTTATTCCGCAATCCAAAGCAATAATTAGCGAAAAATTTTGTTCTGCGGCAAATTGAATGCCCTGAAACGAAATGCCATAACCTTCGGTATAGCGGTCAGGGATATAAAAATCTATATCGGAATAATATTTTTTTAAAAATTGATATACCAATGCTACAGAAGTAGTTCCATCCACATCATAATCCCCGTAAATCAAAATTTTTTCCTTATTGTCGATGGCACAGTTCAATCTTTCAATGGCTTTTTCCATATCTGCCATGAGAAACGGGTCATGAAGTTTTGCCAAATCGGGACGAAAAAAACTGCGCGCTTCTTCAAAAGTCCCGATACCGCGTTGAATAAGTAATTGAGCAAGGATAGGATTGATACCCAAACTTTCTGTCAGTTTTTTTTGAATTTCCTTTTGTTCTTCGGTGAGCGATTTAAATATCCATTTATGGGTCATGTTCGTACGATTTCAAAATCAGAGGAAAAAATCCTTTTTAAAAAACGCGACATAATGTATTTGCCTGTTATCACAAAAATAGAAAAAAAAGCTGAGCAGACGACAAAATTTTATGTTATAATATTTTGAAGCAAGTAAAATATTAAAAAAATTGTCAGAAGTTTTTGCAAATTTTCGAAAAAGAAAGTGCAGGTTATTCATCCCAATCATCCCAGTCCATTTTCCCGTAATCGTCTGTTTCTGCCTTATCAGAGGAAACGTTGTCAGGAAAAAAGTCTTCTTCTTCCATTTCTTCTTCATTTTCCTGATTCGAAACGGGTATGGGAGCATGAGAAATTTCAATTATCTGGTTGGATGGTTTGTTTAATTCAGCCCAAATCACATCCTTAAGTTCAGTAATGCCTTCTCCGGTAAGGGAAGAAATGAATACTGCTGGCACATCGGAAGGTAAGTTTTTTTTCATTTCCTCTTTCAATTCATCATCCAGCATGTCGCTTTTGCTGATAGCAAGAATTTTGGATTTTTCCAATAAAGAGGGATTATATTTTTTCAGTTCATTCAGTAAAATTTCATATTTTTGCTGAATATCAACTTCTTCTGCAGGAATCATGAACAACAAAATGGAATTTCGTTCAATGTGGCGAAGAAAACGTAATCCGAGACCTTTTCCTTCGGCGGCTCCTTCAATAATTCCGGGTATATCGGCCATAACGAAAGATTTGTTGTTGCGGTAAGCCACAATTCCCAATTGAGGGACAAGCGTTGTAAACGGATAGTCGGCAATTTCGGGTTTTGCAGCGGAAACCACTGAAAGGAGTGTAGATTTTCCCGCATTGGGAAAACCAACCAACCCCACGTCGGCCAGTATTTTCAGTTGAAGAATAACTGTTTTTTCCTTGCGCGGTTCTCCGGGTTGCGAAAATCTGGGTGTTTGCTGTGTGGCGCTTCTAAAGTGCCAGTTTCCCTGTCCTCCTCTTCCACCTTGCAGCAATACAAATTCCTGACCATCTTCCTGAATGTCGCAGATAAATTCGCCCGTTTCGCCATCGTAGGCTACCGTTCCGCAAGGTACTTCAATAATTTTGTCGCCACCATCTTTTCCAAAACTGCGGTTTTTGCTGCCATTTTCTCCATCTTCGGCAAAAATATGTCGGGCATATTTCAGATGAAGCAACGTCCAGTAATTTTTGTTTCCGCGCAAAATTACATGTCCGCCCCGTCCTCCATCGCCGCCGTCGGGACCACCTTTGGGAACAAATTTTTCGCGATGCAAATGAGTAGAGCCTGCTCCGCCTTTGCCCGAGCGACAGAATATTTTTACGTAGTCAACAAAATTTGAACCTGACATTTTGAGAATAATGATTTATGAAAGACAAAGGTTCTCAGGAATTTATTTTTGAATCGATAACCTGCGAAATACGGGAAAAAATTTCTTCCACTGTACCGATGCCTTCAATGGCTACATACTTATTCGATTTTTTGTAAAAATTGTTTACTTCATCTGCGTTTTGATGATAGATTTCAAGCCTTTTGCGAATTACATCGAGTTTATCATCACTGCGATTTGATATTTCAGCGCGTTTGAGCAATCGACTGATCAATTCTTCATCATTAACTTTCAAATCGAGCAGCAGGGTAATTTCTTCGTTTCTTTTTTTGAGTAATTTTTCCAATGCTTCCGCCTGAGCATAAGTTCTGGGAAAACCATCCAGTATAATACCCTTGTGATGGTTCATTTCTTTATCCAGAATGTGGTCGAGCATGGTAATAATAATTTCGTCGGGCACCAATTGCCCTTTTGAGATAAACTGTTCGGCTTTTTTCCCAATTCCTGTCTGAAGTTTGATTTCATTTCGAAGAATATCTCCGGTGGATAAATGTTTTAAATTGTACTTTTCTGCTATTAGTTGGCTCTGTGTTCCCTTTCCACTCCCCGGCGCTCCGCAAATAATGATATTCAACATTTGTCAATCTGTTTTCTGTATTAATCCGTTATCAAAGTATATACATCTTTTAAATTTCTTCCGTATCCGTTGTAGTCGAGTCCGTAACCGATAATAAATTCGTTGGGAATTTTCATGGCTACATAATCTATTTTGATATCGCGTTCCAAAGCATCAGGCTTTTGTAAAAAAGTAGCTACCCGAATTTCTCCGGCTCCTTTTGCTTTGAGCGAATCGATAATTCGTTCCATTGTCAGCCCGGTATCAATAATATCTTCCAAAATCACTACATTGCGACCCACAATGTTTTCGTTCAATCCCATAACTTCTTTCACGCTTCCAGAACTATAGAGTCCTTCGTATGAAGAAAGTTTAATGAAGGTGATTTCGCAAGGAATATTCACCACTTTCATTAAGTCGGCCGTAAACATAAAAGCTCCGTTGAGAACAGAAATAAAGAGAGGATTTTTATCTTTCAGATTTTCATTGATTTCCTCACCAATTTCTCTGATGGACGAAAGAATTTCCTGTTCCGGAATAAATTTTTTGAATTTTTTATCTCTGATTTGAACGATCTCCATTTCCCAACAGTTGCTTTTTGAAGGTTAGACGTTGTGTTTGAAAAAAATAATTTGCAAAAGTAGTAAAAATGATTGGTTTTTGAAAGTTGATTTTTTTGATTACAGTTTTCCTTGTACTCAAAGATTATTGCTGTAGTATTGAACTTTTGTTGACATGAAGGTTCAAATGTGTAAACATTAGCGAAAAAGATGTGAAGTGGAGTAAATAGTCTTTTTGAAAAATTTCAAACTTTCTACCTTTGAGGCTTCATTGTTTTAAAAACGAAGAAGGATGCACTTTTTCTGTACATCCTTCTTCGTTTTAGGTAGGAAATAAAAATTATTTATTGAGAATGTCTTTAACCTTTTCGTTGGGCACCATTTCTTCGGTAAACATATAAGCGCCTGTTTTGGGAGATTTAACCATTTTGATAACTTTAGAATAAGTTCGTCCTTCTCCCTTTTGTACCGATGCAATAACCTTCTTTGCCATAGTTTATTTAATTTCTCTGTGAATAGTAACTCTTTTTAAAATAGGATTGTATTTCCTGAGTTCCAATCGTTCAGGAGTATTTTTCCTGTTTTTCTGTGTAATATATCTCGAAGTACCGGGCATGCCGCTGTCTTTATGTTCGGTGCATTCCAGGATAACCTGTACTCGTGCTTCTTTTGATTTTTTTGCCATAATATTTTGCCTCCTTGCTCTTTATTTTAAATATCCTTTTTTCAGCGCTTTTTTGATGGCTGCATCCAATCCAATCTTATTGATGGTTCTTAATCCCGCAGCCGAAATATCAAGACTGATCCATGTGTCTTGTTCTACCCAATAAAATTTTTTGGTAAATAAGTTCACATCAAAAGTCCTTTTTGTACGCCTTTTTGAGTGCGAAACATTATTCCCATTCATTGGTTTTTTCCCGGTAATCTGACAAATCTTAGGCATTTTTATTTCATTTATAGAGTTATACGTCTGCTCAAAAATAGTGTGCAAAAATACGTTTTATTTTTTATATACGCAAGCAGGATGATTTTATTTTAAAAATATTCTGTTCTTCAGAATTATAAAATATCTAAAAATCAAGACCATAAAAATTTTTTCTATTGTTCTCTTCTTAAGCGTTTTTCTTTTCGCGCAAGGAAATGAAGTTGAATAATGCTCGATAGTAGTTTTCTTGGAATAGAATCCTTCATTTATTGATGGATGCAATAAATCATAGAAAGAAATAATCGTTGTATTACTTGAAAATCTGAACAAATTGTTATTTTTGTCAAAAAATAATATTTATGCAGGGGATTGGGTTTTTAAAAAATATTTATTCGTTTTATACCGATGGTTTTAAAAATATGACAGTGGGCAAAACCCTCTGGATAATTGTTTTGATAAAACTTTTCATTATGTTTGGTATCCTGAAGGTATTTTTCTTTCCCAATTATTTAAACGAACATTTTAGAGATGATGCCGGCAAGGCAAATCATGTGCGTACGGAACTTATCAACAAATCGAAATAGAAAAATTCATTAAACTGAAATTCATGGAATTATTACTTGATGCATCCTTAATAAATTGGTCTCGGGCGCAGTTTGCCATGACAGCCATGTATCACTGGCTGTTTGTGCCGCTCACGTTGGGTTTGGGCATGATTATGTCGATTATGGAAACTTTTTACGTGAAAACAGGCAAGGAAGAATGGAAGAAAGCCGCAAAATTCTGGATGACCATTTTCGGGATTAATTTTGCAATTGGGGTGGCAACCGGCATTATTCTCGAATTTGAATTTGGTACCAACTGGTCGAACTACAGTTGGTTTGTTGGTGATATTTTTGGAGCTCCACTGGCCATTGAAGGCATATTGGCTTTCTTTATGGAAGCTACTTTTATCTCTATCATGTTTTTCGGATGGAAAAAAGTAGGCAAAAACTTTCATTTGGCATCTACCTGGCTTACTACGCTGGGTGCAACTATTTCGGCATTGTGGATTCTTGTTGCCAACGCATGGATGCAATATCCTACCGGAATGGAATTTAACCCCGATACGGTGCGCAATGAAATGGTCGATTTTTGGAGTATCCTCTTTTCGCCTGTTGCCATCAATAAGTTTTTTCACACTGTTATTTCGGGTTGGGTGTTGGGAGCATTGTTTGTTATGGGTATCAGTTGCTGGTTTTTGCTCAACAAAAGGGAAAAAGATTTTGCTTTGAAAAGTATCCGCGTCAGCGCGATTTTCGGCTTGATATCTTCTTTGCTTCTACTTTATACTGGTGATGGTTCAGCCTATAATGTGGCTCAGCGCCAGCCGGTGAAACTGGCAGCAATGGAAGGGCTTTATGAAGGCAAGAATGGTACAGGTCTGATAGCCATTGGTATTTTGAATCCCGAGAAAAAATCATATAATGATACGGTTCCTTCTTACCTGTATAAAGTAGAAATTCCAAAATTGCTTTCTTTTCTGGGTTATCGGGACGCCAATGCTTTTGTGCCGGGTTTAAAGGATATAATTGAAGGCGGATATGAAACTCCTTCGGGCAAGGCACTTTCTTTTGATGAAAAAAGAGAGCGTGGGAAGGTAGCCATTCAGGCGTTGGCAGATTATCAATATGCGTGTCAAAAGAAAGATACGGTTGCTGCTCTAATGTATAAGGATGAGCTTATGAAAAACTATGCCTATTTTGGTTATGGCTATCTGGATCATCCACAGCAACTGATTCCGAATCTTTCGCTGGTATTTTATCCATTTCATATTATGGTTTTTTTGGGAATTTATTTTATTGTGCTGTTTGCGGTAGTACTCATTTTGTCCTATCGTAAAAAAATAGAACATTTGGGTTGGCTGCAATGGATTTGTTTGTTGACCATACCACTGGGTTATGTGGCGGGAGAAGCCGGCTGGATGGTTGCCGAAATTGGCCGTCAGCCATGGGCTATTCAGGACATTTTGCCCGTTCAGGTGGCTGTTTCCAGTATTTCGGCCGAGTCGGTAAGACTTACTTTTTTCCTTTTTCTGATATTGTTCACTTCTTTACTCATTGCGGAAATCGGCATTATGGTCAAACAAATAAAAAAAGGACCGGAAGCTGAGAAAATCGAAAAGTAATTATTCGAAACTGAATTGTTTTGTATTTCTTTTAAATTAGAATACTATGATAACCTATTCCTTTTTGCAGCATTACTGGTGGTTCCTCATTGCTCTTTTGGGTGGCCTTTTGTCTTTCCTGCTTTTTGTACAGGGCGGTCAATCCATGATTTTTTCCCTATCCAAAACAGAAGACGAAAAACGCTTGCTGGTGAATGTATTGGGACGAAAATGGGAATATACTTTTACAACGCTGGTAACATTTGGCGGCGCTATTTTTGCTTCTTTTCCATTGCTTTACTCCACCAGTTTTGGCGGTGCTTACTGGGTTTGGATGATCATTTTGTTTTGTTTTACACTTCAGGCGGTTTCCTATGAATTTCAGACCAAAGCGGGAAACCTGCTGGGGAAAAATACTTATCGCTTTTTTCTCTTTCTGAATGGTTTGTTGGGGACTTTTTTACTGGGTGTGGTGATTGCTACTTTTTTTACGGGCTCCGATTTTGTGGTCGACAAAGGAAATATTTCCAACCCACTGTCGCCAATTATTAGCCGATGGCAAAATCCGTGTCATGGGCTGGAAGCTTTGCTTAATTTAAGAAATATCTGCTTCGGTTTGGCGGTTTTCTTTCTGTCGCGCACGCTGGCGGTTTTGTATTTTATCAACCGGCTGGATCATGCAATACTGGAAAAACGTTCACGGAAATACTTGTGGTACAATGCTATTTCATTTGTGGTTTTCTTTCTCGCTTTTGTTATTTGGACTTTTCTTTCTGATGGCTTTGCCGTGAATCCCGTTTCGGGTGAAGTTTATATGAGTCCTCACAAGTATTTTCTCAATCTGGTGGAAATGCCGGTAGTGATGATTACATTTTTGCTGGGTGTATGCGGAGTTTTGTATGGAATCATTCGCACCTTGCTTTCAGAAAAATTTAGAAAAGGAATCTGGTTTGCGGGAACCGGTAATGTTTTGACTGTGCTGAGCCTTTTGCTGCTGGCAGGATTTAATGATACGGCTTTGTATCCTTCCGCTACGCACTTGCAAAGTTCGCTTACCCTTTCCAATGCTTCTTCCAGTGAATTTACCTTGAAGGTGATGTCCATTGTTTCACTGATTATTCCGTTTGTTGTCCTTTACATTTTTTATGCTTGGCGCGCACTTGAGAAGAAACGTACCAATGTGGAGGAAATCAATGAAGAACCACATGCTTACTGAGAAAAGAATAAGAGGATTCTACAAATTTCAGTTCAACGAAAGGACGCATAATTTTTTAGAACCTGATCAGCTTGTATGTGGGAAGGTTAAAAATTCGTAGATTTTGACGAAGTAATTGCTAATGTAAGTGGGGAAGAAATTTCCGAAAATTATCATGGAGAAAAGTAATTTCAATAGGAACGTTGCATGCAACGTTCCTATTGAAATATGTTGAAAAACAGATTATTATTGATAAATTTAATTAATTGAATAGATGAAATGTCATCATTTATTCAAACCATATTATGCTGGCCAACTTTAAAAAAATAGAATTGATTCACAAAATCATCTGTTTATTTAATGCCCAGTTTTGATCTGATTTCCTTTGGAATAGCATTTTTATGAACCAAAATATTGATGGTTTTGTCTTTTACAAATGATTCGCTTGCATACCAGATGCCTTTGTATTTGTTGTCGGTTCCCCAAGAATTTTTTACGAGGTAGTATTTTGTTCCGTTCTGATCGTTGGCTATGCCGTAAATGAGCATTCCGTGATCGTCGGTAGTCTGATAATTGTCAAATCCGCGCTGACGACTTTCCTGTGTTACCTGTACTTCGGTCTGAGGCCCCTGAATTTTGTAAATTTTTTCTTCCATTTCTTTGGGTGAAATATTCAGCCACTTTGCCTGATCCGAGCCGGGCAACTTTTCCAGTTTCGTTTCAGGATTGACGGCAATACCATTGCGTGTGAAACCTTTTTCGCTCACATCCGATGCCCATGCTATAGTATAACCTTGATTGACAGCATAGTCAAAAACCGACATGAATTCATCCAGCGGCAAGTTGTAAGACTCGCCCCAACGCCAATTATCGGGAATTTCGATGGCAAATTTGGTATAGAAGGGATGATGCGTAAATGAAGTGAGCGAAACATAATCGTCGGGATTGATTCCTAAAGATTGAAAATAACTGAGCGGCGTATATTCTTTGCCTTCCCAGATAAATTTTTCGGGACATTTTCCCAAATAAGCATCCAGAATTCCATCAAAGCCCTGTTTCCATGCTGTTGATAATTTTTTGTTCGGATTGGAAACAATAACTTTCACATAAGCCTCAGTCAATGCATCCAGTTCCCCATGCTTGTGCTTTTCTTCGCCATAATTCAATCCGTTCATAATGGCCTCAGGTACAATACCATAATTTTTCAATGCATACAAATCGTCAAAAAATGAACCTCCGCCTGCAAAGTTAATGGTTCCGTTCATGCGCACATATTTATCGGCTTTATCGGAATAGCTATGATGAACAATAAACATTTCGGACAAATCCGTTTCGGGTTTTCCCATTCTCAGCAATTCCGATTCAATGAAAGCCAGTCCCGAGAAACTCCAGCAAGTCCCTGAACTTGCCTGATCTTTGATTGGTGTGATTTTATTTTCCTTGAGGGTGGTGAAGCGAAAACTGTCCACCGCTGTTGTATCTTTTTGTGCGTACAGTTGTAAAACGCTTAAAATCAATGCGGAAATAAATATCAATCTTTTCATAAGTTTTATCAAAATAAGTTTTTATGGTGTTATTTTTCGGGAATATTTTGCAGTGTAGCAAGCAGATAATTCCAGAATTTTTCTACAGAAGCAATATTCACTTTTTCGTCCGGCGAATGCGGGTAACGAATGGTTGGGCCAAAGGAAATCATGTCCATATCGGGATAATGCATGCCGATAATGCCACATTCCAATCCGGCATGAATGATTTTAATTTTCGGTTTTGAACCGAATTGTTTTTCATAAACTTCGGACATAACCTTTAATATTGGCGAATCCAGATTGGGTTTCCAGCCGGGATAACCACCGGAAAAATCGATATGTGCACCTGCCAGCGAGAAAACGCTTTCTATCATCGATGCCAGCTCTTCCTTTCTCGATTCTACAGAACTTCTAAGCAGACAACGCAGTTGAATGCTCGAACCATCCGATTTTACCACGGCCAGGTTATTGGAAGTTTCCACCACATCAGGAACTTCGGGAATAAATCGGAAAACGCCATTTGAACAAGCCGTTACGCCATTTATCAAATCATCCTGAATTTCTTCGGGTATCAAACCAGACGGCAATTTTACCTGTTCTACTTGCAATTGTATATTGTCTTCCACCGACTGATTTTCTTCTACAAATAATGTTTCAAAATCTTTCACCAATTCAATTAAATCGTCCACGCCATCGGCAGGAACAGTAATGAGAGCAAAAGCTTCGCGCGGAATGGCATTACGCAAATTGCCACCTTCCACCCACGCCAAGCGAGCTTCATATTCTGCTACGGCTTTTTTCAGGAAACGAAACATCAATTTGTTGGCATTGGCCCGTTGCAGGTGAATATCCACGCCCGAATGTCCGCCTTTCAGTCCCGTAAGTGAAATTTTTAAAGCTACATCTCCTTCGGGAACAGGAACTTCCCGAAAACTAAAACGAATATCGGCATCCAATCCGCCAGCACAACCTATATATAATTCTCCTTCATCTTCCGAATCGAGGTTGAGCAGAATTTCGCCTTTCAGAAAATTGGGTTTCAAGCCGAAAGCACCATACATGCCGGTTTCTTCATCTACTGTAACCAGCACTTCCAGTGCGGGATGAGCTATATTGTCCGATTGCAGAACTGTCAGAGCGGCAGCCAGTCCAATTCCGTTGTCGGCTCCCAATGTAGTTTCCTGAGCTCTCACCCAGTCGCCATCCACAAAAGCATGAATAGGATCGGTTTCAAAATTATGTGAAACATTGCTGTTTTTTTGAGGAACCATATCCATGTGTGCCTGCAGAATGACGGGTTTCCTTTTTTCCATTCCCGGCGTTGCCGGCTTCCGAATTAATATATTCCCAATTTCATCCCGCAAAGTTTCCAATCCGAGTGTTTTCCCAAAATTTTCGAGAAATTGGCCAATGGCTTCTTTTTTCCCTGAAGGGCGAGGAATTTGTGTCAGGCTGTAAAAATTTTCCCAAAGTTGGTGCGGTTGAAGCTGACGAATATCATTGCTGTTCATAATCTGGTTATTTTTAGAGTTTTATAAA
>Ga0208826_1000145_pt1 | contig 78825 bp, 75 predicted proteins | sample AD_UKC115_MetaG_FD_184451 | JGI IMG/M metagenome (GOLD analysis project Ga0208826, IMG submission 184451) | Active sludge microbial communities of municipal wastewater-treating anaerobic digesters from Hong Kong - AD_UKC115_MetaG (SPAdes)... | ecosystem: Engineered > Bioreactor > Anaerobic >... | reverse complement strand
TCCCAGGAGCAACCCTCTGTTTCCTTTTTTATTTCACTAAAAGCCATTTTTTACGCTTGGCTAGGTCGTGTAACGTTTAATCCGGTAAGTTATGCTTTTTAAAAACGAGTATTTTCAGTAAAGTCATCTATTACAAATCACCTCTCATTCAGATCACCCTCGATCATGAAAGTTTTACCATCCCCGCTTTGTTGGTTTCCATCATGAACGGTCAGCGAATGGGTGGTGGTTTTATGATGGTTCCCTCAGCCAGACCCGATGACGGAATTTTTGGGCTGAATATCGTCCGCGAAGTGCCACAAATGGCTATGTTCGGTCTCATGGTTAAAATCATGAAGGGGACACATGTAACTGACCCCGCAGTGGTTATGACCCAGTCGAAAAAAATCCGCGTTACTGCTCTCAAAGGGTCGATGCCTTGCCATGCAGATGGCGTCACGATTTGTGAAGAGGGTATAGACTTAACAATCGAGATCATCCCTCGCGGATTGGAAATAATCACCAGGCTAGATGAATCATGTTAAACGCCAATCATATTAACCCCCCTCTTAAAGCGCTTCTCAGCACCTTCCTGCGCGTCGATGACCACGAGGTTGATCGAATTCCGATGCACGGCCCTTTGATCATTGCCACCAACCACGTTAATTGGTTGGATGCACCGGTTGGATTCAGCCATCTCCATCCCAGACCATTATCGGCTTTCGCCAAAATCGAAACCTGGAATAGTTTCTTTATGCGAATCCTATTTAACGCCTGGGATACGATTCCCATCAGGCGTGGTGAATTGGACCTGGCCGCATTCAAGAAAGCCGAAGAGTACCTTGCTCAGGGTAAAATGATTGCAATCGCTCCTGAAGGGACGCGTTCACACAATGGCTGCTTAAATATTGGTCGGCCTGGAATTGTGTACCTGGCGATGCGCACTGGTTCGCCGATTCTTCCAGTGGTTTTCACTGGCAATGAAAACTTTAGCGAAAAATTCACAATTTATCGCCGCACCAAAATGTCGATTAAGGTTGGTCATCCTTTCCATTTACGCTTCCCTAGCGAAAGGTTGACGCGGGAAATCAGGCAAGAAATGACCGATGAGATCATGTTCGAGATTGCCAGACTGCTCCCTGAGGATCAGCGTGGTGTTTATCATGACCCTTCACGTTCCAGCCGGCAGTACCTTGAATTATTTGAATTCCCAACGTCGTAAATTAATGCCCGGAATTTGTTGACTAGAAAACATCGATTATGGTATTATCAATTCAGTTTATAGCCCGTTCTAATGACGGGCTAGTCTTAAAATTAGTAGAAGGAGAAGACTATCAGTACTCAAAATTTTCGTGTAAATGAATTGATCAGGGTTGCAGAAGTGCGCTTGATTGGACCGCAGAATGAAAATATCGGTGTAGTTCCCATACAAAAAGCGCTACAAATTGCCCGCGAGGCAGAGCTTGACCTGGTCGAAGTTGCCCCCAATTCTGACCCCCCAGTCTGCCGGGTAATGGATTTTGGAAAATTCCTTTACGAACGAACGAAAAAGGAAAAGGAAGCTCGAAAATCTCAAACCAAAATTGAGGTAAAAGAGATCCGCTTACGCCCCAAAACCAACGAACATCATCGTGGCTTTAAGACGCGTGATGCCCGCCGTTGGCTCGCAGAAGGCAACAAGGTAAAAGTGACCATTCGTTTTCGAGGTCGTGAAATCACCTATCCGGAGATTGCTCTTGAAGATCTGAAAGAGATCGCCGAAGAACTGGCTGATATCGCCACGATCGAACAGGCCCCCAATATGGAAGGCCGCACGATGGGAATGGTGCTGGCCCCTGCGCGACCTGGTAAGAAAAAAGCTGCAGAACCCGAAAAAACAGAGCAGCCCAAGGAATCCTGATAGATTTCACACATTTAGCAACAATTCTGGTATAATTCGCGGTTGCGCAACCAACCGCGTAATTTGTTGAGAGGAGTTCGCTGTGCCACGCAAGCAAAAGACAGGTAAATACAAATTAAAGACCCATAAAGCGACATCCAAAAGATTTCGTCTGACCGGGTCTGGCGTCTTGATGCGCACCAAGGGTGGAAAAAGCCACCTCCGGCGCCGCACTTCAAAACGCACCTTAGCCCAGCTGAGTGAAATGGTCACCGTAAAAGGTGAAAAGATCATTCAGCGCGTCAATCGCCTCGCACCACACATGGACGATTGATTATCGTATCCGCATTAGTGCAACTGTTGGGTGCTCACAACTGGCTCACCGCCGGCGCCCAGGGGTTAGCAAAGGAGTAAAGTATGGCTCGTGTAAAAGGTGGTCCAAAAAGCCATCTGCGTCATAAGAAAGTTTTGAAATTTACAAAAGGTCAGTTCGGCAGCAGGCATCTCCTCATCCGCCGCGCCAACGAAGCCCGGCTGAAAAGCATGTGGTATGCGACCCGCGACCGCCGCAATCGCAAACGTGATCTGCGCCGTTTGTGGATCGCCCGCATCAACGCTGGCGCTCGCCTGAACGGTTTATCTTATAGTCAATTGATTTTTGCGTTGCGCAAATCAAATATTCAATTGAATCGTAAGATGTTAGCCGACCTCGCCGCTCGCGATCCGCAGACGTTCGCTGCCATCGTGGCAAAAGCAAAATCGGCATAACACGAATGATTTGAATAAATACGGGATGGCTTATTGCCATCCCGTTTTGTTTAAAGATGTGAATCAGGTAGAATTGACTTATGAGCAATCATAAACCTGAAAAAATTACCTCTCCAAAAAATCCACGTGTGCAATGGATCCGCGCATTACTATCCGATAGAACTGTTCGTAAGGCAGAAAACCTGTTTATCACTGAAGGAGTTCGTCTGTCAGAAGAGGTTTTAAATGCGGGAATTGTGCCTAATTCCATCTTATTTACAGAAGAGAATACATCCAGAGGGAAAGATCTGATCCAACGTAGTCTTGAAGCCGGCGCTCAAGGTTTTGAGGTAAGTTCAGAGGTAATGAAAAAAATCTCCGATACTGAAACTGCGCAGGGCATATTAATGGTCGTTCCACAAACCGCCATTCCAGTTCCAGAAAAATGTAATCTTGTTTTAATCCTTGACCAGCTGCGAGACCCCGGAAATTGCGGTACCATCCTGCGTACAGCAGCAGCGGCCGGTGTTCAACTTGTTTTCAACGCTCCTGGCAGTGCAGACCTTTTTATGCCAAAAGTTGTCAGGGCAGGCATGGGCGCACACTTTCGAATGTGCATACGGCAGGCTGACTGGAGCGAAATTCAACAATACTGCAAACCGCGATCTGGCCCCCATCTCAATATGTTCCTTGCAGAATCAGGCGATGGTATGAATATGTGGCAGGCAAATTTGAGAGATCCGCTTGCCCTGATCATCGGCGGCGAAGCGGAAGGCGCCAGCATCGAAGCCCGAAACACCGCAGATCACTTCATTCATATTCCTATGCCCGGACAATTTGAATCTTTAAACGCAGGTGTCGCCGCGTCCATTCTCCTTTTTGAAATCATTCGTCAGAGAACCCAATGAGAATCAGATCAATTACCAGTTTTTTCGATCCAACGAAACAACACGCACATCAAGATTTGGAACAGCTGTCAAAGATCAATCAGACGCTGAATGAAGTCATTACCGGCAGTATCATGCCAGTTCAATCATCACGCCTTGCAACCACCCCATTCCCTTTATTCTTCAATGGCAAAAGTAAAGATCAGAAAATACGTGAAACAATTCAATTCGAAAAAGAAGCAGGGCAACTTGGCTGGTCTTACCTTTCACTTGGTCCTGCTCTTCCTGAAAATCCCGAATCATTTCAGGCAATCCCTGACTTGCTGGCTGCAACACAAAATGTTTTCTTCAGCGGCATCATAGCAGATAACAAGGTCATTTATCCCGCGGCAGTCAATCTCTGTGCCGAAGTGATCCAACGTAATGCTGGCATTTCATCGGATGGCTTTACAAACCTACGCTTCGCTGCGATCGCCAATGTTCCACCCTGGACGCCATTTTTACCTGCTGCTTTCCACCAATTCAATCAGCCGCTCGCGATTTCAATTGCGATTGAATGCGCAGATGTTGTGCTCAAAGCCTTTGAGCAATCAGAAACGTTCGAGGAGGGTAGGATTCGACTGCTCACCCTACTGGAAGATGCCGCTGGAAAAATATCAAAGGTGATCAACAAAACTCTAAAGGGCACGGGAATTGTCTTTAAAGGTTTTGATTTCTCACCCGCTCCCTTCCCCGAGGATTGGTGTTCACTCGGTGGAGCAATTGAACAACTCGGACTGAATCACATTGGTGGAACTGGTTCGTTAGCTGCGGTCGCAGTGATCGCTGATACACTCGATAAAGGCAAGTGGCTGCATGCAGGATTCAACGGAATGATGCTCCCTGTGCTTGAGGATTCTATTCTGGCAAAACGGGCATCAGAAGGACGGTTATCGGTTAAAGATCTGTTGCTTTATTCAGCTGTTTGCGGCACCGGGTTGGATACCATCCCCCTTGCTGGAGATATCACGACCGGTGAGATTGCCAGTATTCTAATGGATGTTGCCGCGCTCTCCGTGCGTCTTGGAAAACCGCTGACCGCCCGATTGATGCCCATCCCTGGGAAGAAAGCCGGTGACGAAACCAGTTTTAACTTTGGCTTCTTTTCCAACAGTCGTGTAATGCCGATTGATGGACAATCCTTAACTTCGTTCCTATCAGGCGATACACCCATTTCACTCACACCGCGCCATCACACTCTCTCGTAATCTCCACAAAAAAAGTGTAGACTTCAATCTTTTCATAAATTAATAACAACAGGCACAAAAGCCCCTCTCCTTTGAATCATTCGAGAGAGGGGCAGATATCAGTTAAAGAACAATCGCAGCTATGGCAATGTTAAAGGAGGAGTGGGTGTTTCTGTTGGTGTTGGCGTATCGGTTGGCAACAAGGTGACCGTAGGCGTGGGTGTTGGAGTACTTGTCGAGGTTGGGGTATTGGTGGGCGTGGGGGTATAGGTTGGTACCTGGATATTTAATCTTAATAATTTTTCAGCGGTACCACCCTTTGTCGACCGCATAAATAACCTTAACACCACCGTGCCTGGTTTCAATCCACCTAAATTCCAGGTAAGCAGTTTTTGCGGTTCTGCAGAAATTGATCCCCCCGGCTTAACCAACCTTGTCCATTCATTTAGATTATCTGCATACGCATATTCCAGATAGAAATCCTTAAAATTACTGGTAGCGTTCACCACTGCATACAAATCTAGCGGATCACTGGTGATCGTTTGTTTATTTTCAAGTCCGACAAATACCAATGTAGGTCGTGAATCATCAGAATTACAGGCGCGGGTAGGTGCAAAGATCACTGGAGACATCGCAGCATATTTTTCTGCCCAGGCTTTTCCCTGTTCGGTTTCAGTGATCCACTTTTTTGCCCATTTATCTGTTACATTCAACATAAGTTTTTTTGAACTAAACCCTTCACAGGCTGGCGATACCGCAAGATTCGTCCAGGAATCCACCTCAACCATTTTCCAGAGATCATCTTCTTTAGAGGGAGGAAGTTGATCAGACGCGAAGATTTCGGTTGTGGTAACAGGGCAATATTCCGAGGGCTGAGCACCAGATATCGCGCAGATTTCTTTTTCGACAATGCCTGCCGGTCTGGTGAAATTGCTCGGGTTGTTATTGGTCAGGTAAGGCACGGCAAAACTCATAAATTCATTCCAGATCGGCGCGGCCCCTGCCACACCAGAGGTGTTGATCATGGGAGTGTTATCGGCATTCCCTACCCAAACACCAACCACTAGATCAGGATTGTACCCAATTGTCCAATTGTCACGGTAATCGTTGGTGGTTCCTGTTTTTGCTGCTGCCGGGAAGGGCAGGTTTAAGATCGAATTAGTGCCAAACATAGGCGCACGCGCTTTGGCATCAGAGAGGATAGACGTGATCAAGTAAGCATGTTCTTCACGGATCACCTGTGTGGGTGTTTGGGGTTCAGCAGTAAAAATGACCTTACCTTCATGATCTTCAATTCTGGTAATCGCCACAGGCTCAACTTTTTTCCCGTTGTTGGCAAAAACGCTGAACGCTTCTGTCATTTCCATAACCGTCACTTCACCACCGCCAAGGGTTAGCGATAGACCGTAATCGTTTCGCTCAAGGGTTGTGATTCCCATTCTGCGGGCAAACGCGATTAACCCGTCTGCCTCACTTGTTTTTGGATCATCATAAATTCCCACAAACTGTAGGGTCTTAACTGCAGGAACATTATATGAATTTGCCAGCGCACTACGCACAGTAACCGGCCCATGGTACTTACCATCGTAATTGACTGGAATATAGGGGTCACGCGGATCATTGGGGTCACCTGACGGCGGAAATTCACTTTCCACATCCCAAATCAATGTTGATGGCGTCCATCCTTTCTCGAATGCCGCAGCGTATGTCAGAGGTTTTATTGAAGATCCCGGCTGCCGTGGCGAAAGTGCCATATTGATTTGTCCGGCAATCGCATCGTTATAGAAATCAGCCGAACCTGTCATCGCAAGGATCTCGCCAGTTTTGGGATTGATCGCCACCAGTGCGCCATCCGTTACATGCCGGTCAGCGAGGCTATCAACCTGTTCCTTAACAATTCGGTCGGCTTTCTGTTGTAGCGTGGGGTCAAGTGTGGTGTATACGCGAAATCCTGAGCGGTAGATTGTTTGTGGATCGTAGGTTGATTCAAGCAAACTACGAATATAGGTAACCCAATGTGGATAAACCATCGGGTTCGCGCGCTGTTTGAAAGGATATGATTCGATCTCAACATACGCATCTGCGGCTTGCTGGGCTTCAACACAGATCGGTTGCAGGCTGTTACTGACGGTAATACAACCCTTTTCCTGGCTGACATTATACATGGCGGTTAACACCTGCTTATTACGCCCCAGAGTGGCTTCTCGATTGGTGAAAATATCGTAAACACTCGGCGCCTGCGGAATACCCGCCAGGAATGCAGCCTGAGATAGGGTGAGTTTATCCGCTGTGGTGTTGAAATAAGTTTCGGCTGCCGCTTCGATCCCATATGCCAGATTGCCGTAATTGATTTCGTTCAGATACAGTTCAAGAATCTCATCTTTGGTATAGCGTCGGGTCATTTCTGCGGAAAGAATGATCTCCTTGGCTTTCCGCTTGTAAGAAATTTCTACCCTCTCTTCTGCGGTTAGAAACAAGGTTCGCGCAAGTTGTTGTGTGATGGTTGAAGCTCCTGAAACGATTTCGCCGCTGGTGTAGTTCTGCACCATCGCACGCGCCAGAGCGAAAATATCAAACCCTGGATGGTTGTAAAACTCCTTATCTTCGGTAGCAATCGTAGCTGCCACAACGTACGGCGAAATCTCTTCCAGTGGTGTATAAGTTCTACGACCAGCGTTAGGGTCTATCATTTCATAAATCAAATTCTCATTCCGGTCATAGAACCGCGTCGTCTCAAATTGAGATGCCCGCGCACGCATTTCATCAACACTGGGCAGCGTGGCAGCAATGGTGAAATATTGATAGACAAGGAAACCTGCCGCAATCAAAATTCCCAAGACAATGGCAAAAAGCAAGATGATGATTACCTTTACCAGGCAGCCACTAAAATCAAAATCACCCTTAACTTTTTTGGGAGGAGGCCCGTTCCTTTTTACAGGTGTTCGAACGGTAACTGCCGGCTGAGGGGGCTGCCTTCTGGCTTGGGTAGGTTTCGTATTCATATAGATCGCGCTAGGCGACACGCGCGTGGCTGAAAGGTCTATTTCATCTACGTGTTCCGGCAAGAGATCTGACGCTCCAGGCGGCGGCGGCAGGGGTTGATCCAGGTGAACTTTAACCGTCGGCGTCGTATCTGAGAGATCCGAAACGGTTGACACCACAGTGGGCTGGTTTTCAAAAGATTCTTCAGATTCCGAACCCTCAGTTGTTGTATTTCGTATTAATGTATTTTCAGATTGCTCTTGAGTCGATTCACCCTGTTCGGCCGGGAGCGGTCCTGATTCCGAGTCTGATTTTGAATGATTTGAATTCGTACCACTCTCAGTCATAATACGTCGCATTCGTGACGCAGGATCGTCTTGGTTGATTGGATTGTTCATTCTCTACTTAACACTCTCTCTTTGATATTCTTTTTGATTCTAGCATAAATCAATTGACCTTGAAGAATAATCCTCTTACAATGTCCTTATGTCCTTATTCCATAATGATAAAGTCATCCATCAGATCCTGGCATCCGATGTGAGATTTTGCAAGCCAACTGTCACTGACGACCAGGTATGGGCACTGTCTATAACGCCAGAAGGTCCTATAACCCTTTCCACAACTTTCGGATTGCGCGCCAGGCGCATGTTAATTTTTCCAGAATTTTCCTATAACGACCGATCAGTATCAACCCCTGTTGAGTTTCATAAGTACCCGCAGGTGAACTTTAGATCGACAAACTTTTTTGAAATCTTATTTAGTCCATTTTTATCTTTAGACGCTCAACTAAAAATCTGGGTTCCGTTATCGCAGGTAATCACCGGGCAATTGACTGTTAAGAACACCTCAGATATCTCCCGGCTGTTGCAGGCAGATTGGTTGGTTCAGCTCGATCCAATGCCAGGTGGGCAGACGATGAGTTCAGTGCGAATGGGTATGAATACGGTTTTGCGAGGAAAAACTGGCGACCTTTACCCTGTATTCTATTTAACTGGTGGACCAGAAGAAAGTCCATCCGTTTACCCGGGTTTATCGATAAAAATGCTCCTTACTCCAGGTGCAACACGCCAGATAACATGGGTAATGGCTTCTCAATCCGCAGAAGACGCATCATTCCATCAGGCACGCCATTATTCTTCCAGCCAGCTGGAAGTTGAACAATTCAAAATTGAGATGGCTGACAACCGCCAAAAATGCCTGATTGAAAGCCCGCGTCACAATATGGCTGAGTCTCTGAATCAATCTCAGAACCATGCATATCAGTTATTAATGCCTGACGTTCAACAAATCAAGTCTTCAACTTTCATCCAGCGCCGCGATCCAGATCTTGGGTTTTACCCCAATGAGGAGGTTTTAGAGATATACCCGGAATGGTGCGGTCAGACGATTCCTGACACCTGGTTAATGACACAAAATCTTTTACCAGGCAGACCTGAAACCGTCAGGGGATTAATCCAAAACATCCTGGACGCTCAAGAAAATACCGGCTGGATCGACTTTCAGATAAGTGCCAATCATAAAACTACCGGGCATCTTGCTCTGCCTTTGCTTGCAACGCTCGTCTGCGATTATTTTTACGAAAATGGAGATATTCACTGGCTGGAAGGGATTTATCCCGGATTGGTGCGTTTTTACCAGAACTGGTTCTTCAAAGAATCTCTGAAACATCAAGAATTAACTCATCCGGTTCAGGTTGGATTTTTGAGCCCAAATGCTTTCGGGTTGGATCAGAGGATTCATCTCTGGACAAAACTCAAGGTCAGTGAAAGTCCTTTCCTGTTATCGTTGCTTTACCGTGAGTGTAAATCTCTCATTCAGATCGAGAAATGGTTGAAAACCACCCTTCACCAGGATTGCCTGCAAGGTATAAAACGCTGCATAGCCAGCAAAATGGAAGAGCTATGGGATGAAGATTCAGGGCTTTATCAATATCGGGATTTCATATCTGGTGCCAAATACCACGAAAAAATCCTGAGTGAATTCAAACAGGAAGGAAAACACAAACCTACCCGAAAGATCACCACTCCTGGCAGGTTATTCATTCGGCTTCAACCAAGAACCAGAATTTCGCCCAACTTTTCCTGCACACTGAAAGGTATGGGCAGCGAAGGAGAGATCGAAGCGACGCTCTCCCACCAGTCATTCGAATGGATTGACACCATCGGAATTGGAGTTACAACGCAATCCTTTTCAACCCTCGATTCAATCGAAATTGTTGGCTGGAAAAAAGGTGACATAGGCCAGATAGGACAGGTTGATCTTAACCAGCACGACATCACTTCTCTTTTGCCGCTATGGGCTGGTATTCCTTCACCACGCCAGGCGGAAAAAATTCTCACATCAAAAAATATTGATCCTTTCTTGGGAATGAATGGAATAACGTTTTACCCTTCAGAAAAGAACACCTCCACTGAACGAATTCCAAATTTTCTGGCGTCAATGATCATTGAGGGGCTGCTTCAATACCACCGGCCTGACCTTGCGGAACGGTTTTTCCGCCTTCATTTTGATCCTTATTCAGATGAAAGGCAGGAAAAAGCGAATTTATCTGAATCTCAAGACAAAGTGCGTTTAGAGGATCTCATCCCGGTAAAATTGTTTCTGGCTGTTTGTGGTGTGAAGAAAATTTCACCATATGAGGTAATTGTTACGCATTTTAATAGAAATCCAAACCCAGTTACGGTACAATATAATCAGATTAAGATGATCCTGGAGTCTGATCATACTGAGATCATTTCACCTTCAGGTGAAACAGTTTTGATTGATCAACCACAAGCACATCGGATCATCTTCGAATAAGAAAGGAGGATATTGAATATGACACCTGAACCTTCAGAGACATGCAACACTTTGTTAATGGCAGTTGTGCAATCTCAGGATGCCGATATCGTTGAAAATATCTTCCGGGAAATGAAAATTTCGATTACCCGGTTACCAAGCACAGGAGCCTTTCTTGGCCGCCGGAACGCTACCCTTCTTGTTGGAATTCCACACGACCACCAGCAAAAGATATTAAATGCATTGAAAGAAAACTGCCGCCAGCGAATAGAATATATCGCAGTGCCTTTGGAAAGCGCCCCCTTACCCTTGCCTGCTCCAACCCCTGTTACAGTGGGAGGAGCAACTGTTTTTGCAATTGAAGTAGAACACTATGAGGAGTTGTAGCCATGAAAATGATCATTGCCATCGTTAATGACGTGGATTCTGACCACCTGTTGCATGCACTAACCAACGCCGATTTTCGAGTAACCACAATTGCTTCAACAGGTGGATTCCTGCGCCACGGATTGACCACTTTGCTCTGCGCGGTTGAAGATCAAAAATTAGAAGATGCCCTGGCAGTCATTCGCGGATATTACCCCCCTGTTGCTGAAGATGCTCCCAAGCGATGCACCATCTTCGTTATCAACGTTGTTGAATACCATCACTTTTAATGTGCGAGTCTGAATGGGCGAACAATCGATCGTTCACTCATGAAATTCTTCAACGTGGTAGATCATGACCTGCAATATCGTTTTGCGCCACAGGTCGTGAGGAGCACCCATTTTGGCACACAAGTGAGAGAGGAAATCCTGTGGATCTGGCAACTGCTGCCAGACCTGAGGAAGGAAAGTAGCTCGTCGAAATCCTTGCTGTAAAATAACACCATCCACATTCGGTTTCAACAAACGCGGTAAATCTTCTGGTTTTTCATAAATCAACGGTTCTGGTTTCGTCAACCGGGAGATTTCAATTTTCACATGATCGATTTCCTCCTTTGCGAGAGGAGGGAATCGATAATCTTCTAGAGCTGCCTGTGCCGCCCGTTCTCTAACATCCTCAGCCAGACTTTGGTGGGCTTCAAGTGAACCGATGCATCCTCGCAAATCACCATCGATGGTTAACGTCACAAATGAAGCCCCGGGTTCTGCCAGAGAGGGTGAAAGCGTCTCAAGAGAGATGTGTGGAGATGGTTTATGCCGCACAGCATTCGTAATTGAATCCCGTGCCAGTTTGAGCAGATATGAACGTTCCTCGGGTGTCAGAAGGTTTGTTGTCATGTGATTTTGGCCGAATTTAAATCGAAAACCGCTCCCTCGTCTGTGATAAATTCACTTCAAAAACACATCATCTATTTGATTTTTATTGTGGAGACAATCGCTGTTTCATTGTTTATACTGTTTCATTTGTCCGAAGTCAAGCATGAAAATGAACAGATTTATCGTTCGATATTGGCACAATCCTTGCTATAATTCTCAAGGAGAAGAAAAAAGCGAGCGACCCCATGCCAATTAACCCTGAAACCTCCATCCCTGATTCAAATAATGGCTCTCCGATCAATCCAGATGCAAAGTTTTCTGGCGATTCTTCAGCCAAACCTGAAAGAGAAAAGTTTAGCGTGTTTGGCAGCATACAATCCATCGGTGTATACGCCTTTCTCCTTGCTTCTCTCTTTACCTTATTCACTCCAAACAACCTTTTCTCAGGTCAAACGCTGGAACGTGTTTTTCAAGCCTGGCAAGCCAATCCGACTGAGATTGCCCCGGCGAACAATATTGCCAGCACATCCACTGGTCGAATAGGTATCGTATCTGGCCATTGGAAAAATGACTCGGGTTCGGTTTGCCAGGATGGGTTGACCGAAGAGCAGGTTAATCTCGCTATCGCCACACTTGTTCAACAGAAACTCATCGCCGAGGGTTTCACAGTGGATTTGTTAGAAGAATTTGATCCAAGGCTTTCGCTTTATCAAGGAATTGCCCTGATCTCGATTCACAGTGATACTTGCGAGTGGATCAGTGAAGAGGCGACCGGCTTTAAAGTGACCGCTGCCATCAACAGTGTGTACCCCGAGAAAGCATCCAGACTCGTTCTATGCATGGCCGACCGTTACCAGGCAGATACTGGGCTCAAATATCTTGCCAACTCAGTAACCAACGACATGACCTACTATCATGCGTTTGATGAAATTCACACAGAAACCACTGCGGCGATCATCGAAACCGGGTTCTTGAATCTTGACCGCCAGATGTTAACCCAGCACCCTGATCTGGTGGCCCAGGGCATCGTTGATGGATTGCTCTGTTACATCCGTAACGAGAATGTTGCCACGACACAGCCAACCCCATGAACGATCCAAATTCCATCGACTTTAAAATGGCACTTCTAAATGCCAGAGCGGGCCTCCAACAGCACAACAACATGGAAGCCAGACGCTGGGCATTGAAAGCCGCTCGCCTTTACCCCGATAGCGAAGAACCCTGGCTCATACTGGCTGCAATCTCAAATCCCACAGCCAGTGTGGCATATTTACAGCGCGCACTGACAATCAATCCACAGAGTGAGCGCGCTGCGAAGGGTATGCAGTGGGCTTTACAGCGTTTATCGCAGGTGTCGATTGAAAATTCAGTCCCCCCCATTTCACTTTCCAGACAAGACACACAACCCATTAAGGCAGCATCAAGCGGGTTTCAATCTGGTAACGCTATTCCACCTTTTACAATTTCAGAATCGACCGTGAAATTTGATCAATCGACAGCAGCCAGTGTTGTCGACCAGTTGAGAGAGAAGCCTGCTCAACCGGCAGAAAAGAAAAAACCAGCAGCTAAAACCCAACGACCACCCAGGAAGAAAAATAACAACTGGGTTGCCACACTCATCATCACACTGATCCTTCTCGGCAGCGCACTTATTGTTTGGGCGGCGATCCCCAATTGGATTGCGTTGGCGCGCAGTTCGTCTGCGCCGATCCCGGCTGGCGCACTGAATAAACCCACGCTTACACCCACTCCAACGGCAACCTTTACTCCAACTGCGACGGCAACCTTTACCCCAACGGCCACCTCTACGCCCACTCGCACACCCACTGCCACGAACACCCCCTGGCCAACCTACACGCCTCAACCAACGGCAGCTCCTGTAGTGTCAAATCCAGATCAACCTGCCGGTGATACTTCTGGCTACTGGATCGATATCGATCTCGGTGATCAGATGCTCTACGCTTACGATGGAAATGAGATCGTGGGATCATTCGTGGTCTCGACTGGCGTTGCAGCCCACCCGACGGTAACCGGCCAATATTATATTTATGTCAAGTACCTGTATACCGATATGTCAGGCCCCGGTTATTACTTGCCTGATGTTCCATATACAATGTATTTTTATTCAGGGTACGGGATTCATGGCACCTACTGGCACAACAATTTCGGTGTACCGATGAGTCATGGCTGCGTGAACATGCGCACCAGCGATGCAGAGTGGCTTTTTAACTGGGCGTCGGTTGGCACTCTGGTGAATATTCATTATTAATCATTATGGCCAATAAATTAGACATCCATTCTCTTTCAAGGCGCGAGTTTCTCTGGCTTGGTGGAGTCTCATTGGTTTCTCTGCTTGCCCTGAACAAATCCACCCTCGCCTTAGCGGAATCTCTCGCCCAATCTTCTGGAGAGGTTGGACTAGGCCGCATTACAACCAATAAAGTGGATATGTACGATACTCCCAGCCTCGAAGGCAAATTAATCCGCACACTGTGGAAAGATCTGGTGATGCCAATCAACAAAGTGGAAATCGGCCGTGGAGAACCTGCGCACAATAAAGTATGGTATCTCATGAACAATGAAGGATATGTTCATTCTGGAAGTGTGCAGCCGGTTGAGATTAGAAAAAACGATCCTGCTGTTGCCATTCCCGAAAAAGGTGTCCTTGCTGAAGTTACCGTCCCATTTACAGACGCTGTGTGGAATCCAATCTTCAAGAAGCTGGTAGCGTACCGACTATATTACTCTACGACACATTGGATTCTGGACGTTCTGCAGGATGACAAAGGTGAAACCTGGTACGAAGTTCTTGAGGATTTCTACCAATTCAGGTACTATGTCCAATCCTCGCATCTGCGAATCATCCCCCCGGAAGAAACCTCCATCCTCTCACCAGATGTTCCCGCGGCTGATAAAAGGCTTGAAGTTCATTTGAGAGATCAAATCGTCATCGCTTATGAAGCAGACATGCCTGTGCAGATGTTCCGCTGTTCTGGTGGAACGGAATTCTATGATCACTATTTGACCCCAACCGGAAATTTCACCACCGATTATAAAAGACCATCCCGCCACATGATCAACGGCAACAAGGCCACAGCCACCACTTACGACCTGCCGGGCGTCCCATGGGTCACCTTTTTTACCGAAGATGGCATTTCTTTTCACGGTACTTACTGGCACAATGACTTTGGCCGACCCCGCAGTCACGGTTGTATCAACCTGCCCTCAGAAGCAGCAAAATGGGTTTACCGCTGGACTCTACCCCATGTTCCCTACGAAGAACAACGAGCATACAAAAATGGAGGAACGCGGGTAAGTGTGGTTCTATAACCTGCGTTTTAACTGAAGCACAATCCACTGTTTAAGTGGATTGCTTTATAATACAGGTAGGAAAACGTTATGTCTGAAGAACCATTATTTAAAGGATTAGTAATCGACGAATTTGACCAGCCAGTCGGGATTGCCAAAATCGGTGATGAGCCTTGCTATGTGGTGAACGATGCAGGCTTTTTACGGCATATTCCATCCAGACCCATCGACCTTGAAATCCTTCGCGCTTTGGGTGGTCAGATCGCCGGAAACGAAGAGTTGATCGCAGAACAGGCAGCCAAAATGCTGGGGCAGGAAGATATTTTTACCCATGCCATTTTAGAAAATCAATTAAAAAACATTGAGCAGCAATACGAAATGATGTTAGACATGGGTATTCCGGAAAACACCCGCGCATATCTGGGAATGCTTGGTTTTCGAGTGGTCATTGACGTCCATGGAGAAATTATCAGGATCGATCAACCATCCGCTCCTCCTGATGGTGGCGAGGGTGAATAACTTGATCAAAAACACACAAATCTAGCCGGGAGAAAAAATGCCGTCGGATTTCATTATTTCGGTCACGGAATCAAGCTTTGAATACGATGTGATCGCTTATTCACAAAATAAACCCGTTGTGGTCGATTTTTGGGCTGAATGGTGCAAGCCTTGCCGCATCCTCACCCCTTTGTTAGAGAAACTTGCGTTAGAAGCAGAGGGCGAATTCAGGCTGGCCAAGGTGGATGTGGATGCAAATCCCAACCTGGCCTTACGTTTTAGCGTTCGCACGATTCCCACAGTCATCGCCTTCAGTCAGGGTCGAAAGGTATCTGATTTTGCCGGTGTGATTCCTGAACCCCTGGTTCGTGACTTTATTAATAAAATTCTGCCACCACAGCCATCAGACCTGCTTGCCCAAAAAGGTAACAGTCTGCTTGCTTCAGGTGACCTGACAGCCGCAGAAGAAGCATTCCTTGAAGCGCTTGAACTCAATGACCAGCACCCGGCAAGTCTATTGGGGATCATGAAAGTTTGCCTGCTGAAAGGTCAATCTGCCGATGCCATGCAAATTTACAAAGCTTTCCCTGCCAGCCAGGAATACAATGCTGCCGAACAACTCGTCCCTTTGATTAAAGCGATGGAAGATTTTCGCAATAACAAATTACCCTTAGAGACTGACCTTGATGCCGCATTTTCAAATTCATTACGCCTTGCCGCTCGCGGCAACATTCTTGCCAGTATCGACGGGTTACTGGATGTGCTGCGCCAGGATAAAAGATATCGCAAAGACCGGGCCAAGCAAGTAATCCTTGGTTTGCTTGAACTTCTTGATCCTGAAGCTGACCAAACACGAAAATACCGGTCAGAATTGGCCGCAATCCTGTTCTAATAAAAATCAGGCTGCCCGAACGGGCAGCCTGATAGATTTTTTGAAACGCTGTTACTTCATCAAAACCAATTCGTTCCAGGTGGTGGGATTCAAGAAATTGCGGTATTGCGCAGTGGAGATCATCGTGTCTTGTGAAGGGGTGCTGGTGTTGTCACAATCGCTCACTGAGACTGCGAATCCCAGGCGCATCCCTTTGGTAGGAGTAATACCAAGCATCGACCACGGAATGCCAACCTCCACCCGATAAATCGTATTAGAATCCTCGAATAGCGAAGAGACTAGCACATTCGATTTGGTTCCTGCTTTGCTGGATGGATACCAGAGATATACTTCAGGGTCGATATCTTTGGAAGGATTCCCGGGCGAAATCCCGAATTGGAAATCATCGCTATCCAGCGATTGGACATAAAAGTCTCCAAGCAGGTTGGTATCGATTAGAATTTCTGCTGAATCACCTAAATACAACTTGCTTCCAGTCTGCGTCTGGGTGATGACATCGTCGGTAACTTTGATTGATACATAGAGATAATCGTCATCCCATGCGGCTGCAAACGCGCCTTCTAGATCTGCTGCATTTTTCCAGTTGGCTGGTTTCCATACCACGTATGGAATGGCATATTTGTTGGTTTTATCAACCCATTCGGCATACGTCCCATCCATGACCGGTTCAGTCGTAAGATACGCTGCTTTCATCTGGGTGCCGCTACGCTGTGCAGGAGCTGGCACAGCCGTCGTCGGTGCAACGGTTGAGGTTGCGGTCGCGGCCATGGTCTCAGTTGGTACTTCAGTGGTGGGGGCCGCGGTTGGAACTTCAGTGGATGTTGCCTCCAGTTGTGGAGTGACAGTCGGCGGAATATTCAAACTGGTATCGAATAATGCCGTTAAGGTCAAATTCGGAGCCTCAGCTGTTGGTACCTCTTCTTTTCCGCCAAAAAGCCCCTGACACGAGGCGGTAAACAACGCGATCAGCAATAAGACAGGGATCAATCTCGCAACTTTTTTCATCTTTCCTCCACAAAGAATCCTTACAATTCTTGAATTAACATCCTATACGCAATTATTATAGCAACTCTTTAATAAAAAGATGCAAGGATTATGCTAGATTGGAAATCGCATCTATTGATCGCATTTTTTCTACCTAATGGAGCACCCGAAGAAAATCAAGAGAAACCTTCTCCTCTATCCCCTTCTCCATTCCTCTTCCAACATTGCATATACGCAATCATCAACCCAACGGTTATCAATCCAGACGCTTTTCACAAAGTGAGCTTCTTTTCGCATTCCAATTTTGTTTAACAGGACCACAGATTTAATATTATTGGGATCCACCGATGCAATAATGCGATGTTTCTTTAACTTAATGAAAAGGTAATCGATAACTGCGATTAATCCTTCATGGGCATATCCCAGCCCCTGAAAATTTGGGGCGATCGTGTATCCGATCTCTACCTGTCCATAATCCTCTAGGAAATGAAGACCAACATCTCCAATCAATTGACCATCTTCATTACGACACACGGCGAGTTGAAACCAGGTATTGGGAATGTTTGGATAATCAGGGATCTTTTTAATCAAACCCTCGGCTTCAGAAATTTTCACCGGGCGAAAAGTTTGATATTCATAAACCTCTGGTAGTGAACGATAAGCAAAAAAGGCAGCGGTGTCTGCGAGCTCAAGTTTTCGAATCAATAGTCTTTCTGTCGCAATTGTTTGAAATGGGTTCATGACATCTTCCTCCTCTCTCTTTTTCATCTACACCTCCGATAAAATGATGTTTCTATGTCATTACAATTGCTTGATGTTTTCGAACCTGCAAACCTTCGCCTTATACCATCTGCAAGTCTTGCAGCACGCTTCGAAATCCATTTTTGATAGCATAGATAACTTAAGGTTGATGCTTTCAACAGAAATGTCGCCAGGTTGTAAATTCAAACTTGCGCATGCATTCCTGTCTTTTAGACGCACATCTTCTTCGCCCAGGCTGCATTCACCATGAACATTATTTGGACATGACTTACAAATATCATCTGCACTGGAGATAATTTGTATGTTGTGAAAATTATCCAATATCGATTGAATATTTTCAATAAATTTTTTGTTATAACCTTTGCCTTCAAAGAGCGACAGGCAAAGGATATGATGAGGTCTCAAATGAATCTTGGCGTTGCCATTGTTTTCGATCTTCATAGATTTTTCCTGAACAGTGGTCATGACTGTGTTTCCCTCGTGAGATAGACACCCATGGACGGCGACATTCACTACGCATTTTTCGCCCTTTTTATGACCGGAATACCTTCAACCTCATAAGTTACCATTAATATATATTAACTCACCCGATCCTTGACCAAGATCGTAACCATTTCATTTTCGCTTAAATAGACAATCCGTCTCGAGGTGACACGATATCAACAGATTGATGTCAGGTCTATATTTTTCTGTTTTCTCGCACAAGGGAACATGTCTATAGTATTTTTATAGCTTATATCAGTTCTCGGGAATCAATCAATCATAAAGTTAAGCTCCCGACACCTACGTTGGTAAAGGCTAATATTTTTAATTATGTGCATTTGCCTAATCAATTGTAAGCACGGTTTTATGTTTCTTGTGTGAACTTATGCCAGCGGCAGCAGACGTCGCGGAGCATCTCGTCGAGATATGTCCATGCCTTATCCTTTATCCATTCCGGAATACCATAAGCTGCTTCAGCGATGCTACCCGTTATGGCAGCAAGTGTGTCGCTGTCGCCGCCTAACGAGATGGCGTTTCGAATTGCGTCCTCAAAATCGGTGCTTTCGAGAAATGCTATGATTGCCTGAGGCACGGTTTCTTGACAGCTTGCGTTGAAGCGGTAAGTTGGACGAATCTCATCCAGCGTTTTGGAAAGATCGTAGCCATGATTTTTCTCTATCAGCTTTCTTATTTCAGCTTTCAATTCATCAATCGACCATGGCTCACAATAGTCGAAAGCGTGACCTTCGGAATAGAACCTGCTCAGGAATATGGCTGCTGCCGTGGCTTGTGCGCCATTAATGCCTTCGGGATGATTGTGTGTTACCTCAGCAGAGCGAGTTACCATACCCCAGCCGTTTGATGGCCAACAACCAGTTCTTCCATAGAATCCGCAGTTCATGACCCATGCACAGGGTGACACACGCATCGCTGATCCGTTGCCCCAACTGTTATACGGCTCACGTTCATCCGAGTTCAACCAACTCCAAAATCTTCCGCCATAACCAGCGTTGGGATACAACCGTCCCCATTTTTTATAGGCATCAATGAAATCATCCTTTTTGCCGCCGTTCATTAGAGCGTCAGCAGTGGCAACGGTCATCACGGTATCGTCCGTGAAAAAGCAGTCGTCTCTGAACAGAGGAAAGTCTTTCGTCTTAATATTATGCCACTCATAGACGGAGCCTACGATGTCACAAATTATTGCACCCAGCATTATTTTCGACCTCCTTTTCGTTTCTAATCCTTTTTAATCTCGTCATTCCACCCCTTTGGAGCGGCAGCATATTCTCGGAATGTGGCAACCGCTTTACTCATTACTTGGAAGTTGAGTCCCACACCCTCGCGCTCAGCGTGCAAATTCTATGTGAGGTCGAGTTCGGATCGCTTTCATAAAATTGAAATAAATCCATTCGTTCACAATGGCAATTCAACCGGGGGAACGGGAAAACACCTCTGTCTGAGCCAAGGTTGAGCATATTTTCGGCGTTGTAAAGGGGTTGTTTGGTTATCGAAAAACGCGAAACAAGAGCCGGCGAAAGCAGGTTACGAAGATTCATATAATGGTTTGGCTGACGAATCTGTATCTCGCTGACATGCGCTGCCTGACGGCCTGACTCAGTGCACTTACGCGACAGAAATCAGGGGTTATCCTGCACTGTTCGCCGTTGGATACCTGTGGCGCAGACGCCCCCGTTGCGTAAAATGGTGTCGCCTTAAAATTGACATTTATGAGATGCTTCCTTCGGGGAATATCCGCGAGCATTATTTTCCCATAGATTGTTGTAATATGCAAATTTAACATGTTACAACTGACGCATATTTAGTTAGGTTTGTGTCAAGTTCAGCCAATTCAGAGAATAATCGCTTATTCCTATTCCAGCCGCACCGCGTACAGAATACCGCCCCCGGCATCAGGGTGCACCATATTGGATACCGTATTTCTGATGATACGCTCAATTTCTTGGCACGGATTTATAAAAGGCAGACGCGCTTGCGGCTTTCTTTTTGTTTATCGACAATACGATGAAAAGTATGACTCCCGCGAGGAGTACGGCACCGATAATCGTTAATACAGCCCAGAGCGGAAAACTCTCTTTTGGTATATTTGCACCATAAACTTGCCATTGCTCCATTTCAGCATCCACATCGAAATCTGTTATTTCGCTGAGCCCGTCTTTGCTGGCGCTTAGCATGTTACCGCCCTCTACTGTCAGTGAATCACCCGTCACTTTTGATGTGAAATCAACAGTACCCTCAATTACCTTAAGCGTTGTTTCCATTCCATCGTCCTCAAGGACAAATGTTGTTCCCTTAATACCCGCAACAGCTTGAGATCCCTCGAATGGAAAATCGCCCGTCTTAAGCACATGCTTAAAGTTAACCCATAGGTAACCGGTTACCAGCCTAAAATTACCCGGTCCGGCCTCAGGCTTCGATAAGATAATTTCCGTTTCAGGTTTCATCACAAAGGTTGTCATGTCGGCAAAGGACAGCATGGCCGAGCTTCTGTCACTTGTCTTGATCCTTGTACCTTCGGGAAGAACAGCATCCAACTTTGCGAACTGCCATGCTTCCTCATCATATATCGGTTCGCCATCGGGACTGTAACCTGTTGGAATAAGCATCTCAACCTGGCCGGTCATGTCACTGAAGCGCGTGCCAGAGTCTGGTAACTTCACTGGTTCCGAAGGCTCGAGCTGCATTTCTTCAGTTTCTTCCGGTTCCTCTGATGACCCCTGTGTGAACGGCAGAGCTCCCTGAACCGAGAACGTTACGGTAAAAGCCACGTCTTTATTTTTATTGAGATCCTTTCCAACGAACTCAAGTTTAACGCTGGTATCATCTGGATTAGCGATTCCGGTAAACTCACAATCTACATAAGACACTGTCGCAGTCAGCGTTGACGTCCCTACCGCTCCGCTGAATTCCGCCTCATAATGTACTGTGCCGTAAAATCCGCCCGTAAGCGGATCATATTCACCGTTAATATTCCCAATTCCAGTATCCATTCCGACATATAGGTCGCTACCGTCCGGATACTCATATGTCGGCGATTGGACCTGTGTCGAACCTGATAATATGTATTTTTGCTGCTGATCCGAGAATTCTGACGAAATGATAAGCGTGCTAAAAAATGTTTCAAGCAACTTATTATCAAGATAGTTGCCTGTGATGCTTCCTTGAACCAGACTAAAACCTGCCGCTGATACTGGGCTTGTAAAGGTGAACGCCAAGATTAACATGATCGCGAATGTTATAACTTTTTTCATCCTAATCCCCATTCTGCCGATGCACGTCAGCACATATAGGAATCAAAGAGCTGAGGCAGTGGCTATATTTTGTCATAAAAACTTTTGAAAAGAAGGAATACTACAACGCAAGGAAGGAGGAAGCAAAGACACCTTTTCTCGCGAAAAGCAGCATATAGTAAGTATATTAGTTTGGGAATCGCCAGTCAAGAACAAGTAAAGGTCGCCAAGAACTCACACGCTAAGAATTGTACTTCGAATATTATCTCTCTAACCTCAAAAAGCCTATATTTATTATGCTTTTTTTTCACCCTCACTCTCTTAGCCTTGACATCCATACGACCGTCTCCACGTGGTAAGTCTGTGGGAACAGATCAAAAGGCTGAATACTTTCCAACCGGTAACCCTTTTCAACCAATATGCGGCAATCGCGCGCCAGCGTGGTGGGATCGCAGGAAACATAAATGATCTGCTTGACCTTTGACTTGGCCAGCGCTTCCAGTGCGCGGGGTGCCAGCCCGGCCCGTGGTGGATCAAGAATAACCACGTCGGGAACAATTTCTAATCCGGGTAAGATATCCTCGACAGCGCCCACATACAGAGAAGTATTTTCAAACGAGTCGAGGTTCGCAGCATAATCGTTACAGGCGCTTTCTGAGAGTTCAACGCCCACCAGTTCCTTCACCAATGGTGCAATGAAGCGTGAGAATAATCCCACTCCGCAATAGAGGTCGAAGACGGTCATGTCTTTATTCCACGGCATCAATTCCAACACATATTCAACCATGGCTTCCGCCTGGTTCAAATTCACCTGAAAAAAAGAACGAGCGCTGACGATGAACTCGGCATCTCTGACCATGAACCGGTTTGTAGGCTCACCTGAAAGAACGAGATCACGATCCCTTCCCAGCAGCACTACCGAAAGCGGAAAATCGAGACTTAACTCTGGGAGTGCTGATAAATCGCCCTCTAAACCCATCAATACTTCTCCATCTGACCCTGCGCGTATCGCCACCCGGTTATATTGGAGTTCGGGATCAAGTTCAATCAGCGGCCAAAGGTCACTGATTGCCTGCAGTGGAAGATGACATTCGGAGATTTCAACGGTATCAGCGCTGCTGCTTCTTTGGAAACCCAGTTTTCCAGCACCCGAAACATGAAACTGGACGGTATTGCGATAGTTCCATTCCTTCGGTGAGCGAACGACCTCATTAACCACAAAGTTGGTGAATTTCCCAACCCTGCTAAACTGGTCAGCCACAACGGCTCGTTTCACTGCGAGTTGGGATGAATAAGCAAGGTGTTGGTAATGACATCCACCGCATACCCCGAAATGCATGCAACGAGCTGAGATGCGCTCTGGAGACGATTCCAATAACTCCACCAGAGTTGCCCTGGCGTAATTCTTCTTTTCTTCGTTGACGAGCACTTTAGCCCGTTCGCCTGGCAGCACAAAGGGTACAAAAACAGCTTTTCCATCTGCAGCTCTTCCTACAAAGCTTCCGCCATAGATGGCATTGCCTATTTCAACCTCGATTATTTTCCCCGGTAAATCTCCTTCTGTCATCTTCATGTCATCTCCTTTTACCCTTGAAGCAGGGTTACGGCAATGCTATAATCGTGTGTGTTGCCCCAGTAGCTCAATAGGACAGAGCAAAGCACTCCTAACGCTTAGGTTGAGAGTTCGAGTCCCTCCTGGGGCACAATTCATTTGTTTCCAATTTCTAAAAAGGCTTGATTGCCAAGCATTAATGTAGTATATTATTAATTGATACACATTTGGGTGCCCCCCTCACCCAGATGTGTATCGTTTTTAAGACAAATCCCGGAATCCTTTTGGTTCCGGGATAGTCTTTTCATTGTCACAATTAATCCACCACCGGCTCATCCAGAGCATTCCTGACCCATAAGAACAATACCTGTCCTTCTTCCACTTCACTTGCTCTGATGGCCAAAATGGGCACTTTATTCTCTAGACCCATTTCATTCCGATAGTGTAAATAGATCGGCTCTTTTTGATTCCACGCACGGTGACACCTTTCCACAAGTGCAGGGCCGTTGAAAGTTCGCAGTCTGGTCAGAGCCATACTGTAATATGCTGGGGCTTCATTCAGCCCCAACGGCCACCCGTCGTCAATGCGCTCAAAGACTGGAGGGGGACCTTCGATGATAGTAATTCTGTCTTCCATAGTTCATCTCCAACGCTGCCCATCATACCACATCTGCTCCAGTAAGCAGAAATATTAATATCATTTATATACTTCACTAATCTATCTCAAATACAGCCAGCCTAGAATAGGGTCATAAACAACAGAGAATTTATGGAGGTTGAAATGACACTTTACTTAAGAAATCCAGAGTTGGTCGCTGAAGCCCGTCGCCGAATGATGAGAAAAATGATCGAGAACTCATTCAATACTGAAAGAATCCTCACCTTCCCCATGGAAATGAAATCCACCAAGGACGAATATACGCTTACCGGTATGCTTCCAGGTTTAAGTGCTGATGAAATTAATATTCAGTTCAACAATGGGTTGCTCACGATTGAAGGTGAATATCAGGATATCCATGACGAAAATTCTGAATATCTGTTCTCCGAACTCCCGGTTGGTAAATTCAGCCGGTCTATCGAAATCGAAGAACCGATTGTTTCAGACAAGATCGAAGCTTCCATGAAAGATGGAGTTCTTACCATCCGCATCCCTAAAGCGGAAGAAGCAAAACCAAAAAGCATTAAGATCATTGCCAAATAACCAGCTATCCCTTCCATCTAAAAAAGCGGCGTAACGCCGCTTTTTCTGTTTTACGGTAAAATTTGGAAATGATTCCGGCCAGCTTACAAACATGTTTATCTCACACGATGGTTAGCCAGTATAAATACTTCGAATCGATTGGCTCTACCAACGATGAAGCACTTAACTGGATACACGCCGGAGCGGAAGATTTTTCACTTGTTATTGCCGATGAACAAACCCGGGGCCGCGGGCGATTTGATAGGCGTTGGGTCACTAACCCCAGGTCATCTCTGGCTTTCACTTTAATTCTAAAACCCCTGCCCAATGAAAAAACAATGATTCCATTTTTCTCACCGCTTTGCGGGATTGCTGTCCGTGAAGCAGTCGAAAACTATCTGGCGACCCCCGTGGAAATTAAATGGCCTAATGACGTTCTCATCAATCGCAAAAAATTTTGCGGAATTCTGGTCGAAGCCTCTTGGATGGAAGGTGAATTAGCCGGAGTTGCGCTGGGTATAGGCATTAATATTTCCCGCGGTTCTGTTCCCCCAATGGAATTTCAGCAATTTGCGGCAACCAGCCTTGAACACGAAACTTCGCGATCGATCGACCGCTATGAAATTTTGCAAAACGTGTTGCTTTCACTTCAAAAATGGCGGGCAAAGCTTGGTACCCCTGAGTTTATGAAGACATGGGAAGATCATCTGGCATTTGTTGGCGAACTGGTTCGTATTGAACATTCAGAAAAACCATCTATAATAGGGAGAATGAAAGGCATCAACGCAAACGGAAACCTGGTGTTGGTGCTTGATGACGGACAGGAAATGAGTTTTGAAATCGGTGATGTGCATCTACGCCCGAGCACCCCAACCGGTTTAGGAGGACCTAATGTTGGATGACCTGCGCAACTCAGTGAATACAGAATTCCCAGATGTCCCGCTGGAGGAAGAGAACACCATCAGTCGTTCTTCAGGAAAAAATTCCGGTCCATTCCTGGGGATGACCGCTCCACAGCGATTCATAATTGCCTGTTTCCTTTTCCTGATGGTGGCCATCATCGGGGCATTTGTGTTAATTCTCTTCCAGAAAGTTTTTCCCCCAATTTAGACAAGTATTTAATGCATGAACAAGATAAAAAGAACCCCGGTAAATACCAGGGTTCTTTTAATTAAGTTTTGTGAACGGTTCAGTCTCCGTTATCAGCTTTTTGCCCTTCTGCATTTACAATTCTCGCCACTGAGGCCACAACATCATCGCTGCCAAGGTCCATCAACTTGAATCCACGCGTGGCGCGACCGCTCATCGAAATATCCTTCACCTTCAAACGCAGCATGATCCCGCCAGAGGAGATCATAGAGATCTCATCTGTTTCTTGAACAACTCTGGCTGCCGAAATATTACCAATCTTAGAAAGATTTTTCTGATCAATCGTCGCTACCCCACCAGTTGCTCTCCCCTTGGCAGGATATTCATCCAGTTTTGAGCGTTTCCCATACCCTTTTTCGGTAACCACAAGCAATTGCCCTTCGGGTTCAATGACATCCATCGAGGCCAGCAGGTCATCACCTTTAAGTTTAATGCCGGTTACGCCAGCCGCCTGGCGTCCCATGCTGCGGATATCGGATTCATCAATCCGTAAGGCTTGACCCTGTCGGGTAACCATAATAATCTCATTATTCCCGTTGGTTAATCTTACCCAGTAAAGTTGATCTTTGTCTTCGAGCGTTATAGCGATCAGACCCGAGGGACGAACGCTGGCGAATTCAGACAATGGAACCCGTTTGACACGGCCATTGAGAGTGGCCATCGTGCAGTAAGAACCCTCATCAAAATTTGGAACAGATACTGCCGCGGTGATCTTTTCGCCCGCATCGAGTGACAGCACATTAACAATCGGTATACCACGGTCTGTACGGTTTGCATCTGGGATTTGATAAACCTTTTCGGAATATACCTTGCCGCGATCAGAGAAGAAGAGCACCGTGTGAAGGGTGCGCGCAGGAATGAGGAACAAGACTTCATCTTCTTCTCTCACGGTTTGTCCTGATACGCCACGGCCACCCCTGCCCTGCGTACGATAGAGATTGGCAGCCACTCGCTTGATATACCCTTTCTGGGTAAAGGTGATCAGCACAGATTCATCAGGAATTAAGTCTTCTTCCTTCAATTCTTCATGGGTTTCGCCAACAATACGAGTTCGTCGTTCATCACCATACTTTTCGTTCAGCGCGGTCAGATCTTCCTTAATTAACCCTAGAATTTTTCGTGGATGTTCGAGCAGATCCTCAAGATAAGCAATCCGGGCTAAAACCTCTCGGTGTTCATCTTCAATCTTCTGGCGTTCCAGCGCAGCCAGACGGCGCAATTGCATATCCAGAATTGCCTGGGCTTGAGGTTCAGACAGTTTAAATCGCGATATCAGTCTTTCCTTGGCTAAATCAGCATCCTTTGATTCTCGAATGGTTTTAATCACTTCATCTAGGTTAGCCAGAGCGATCAAGAGACCATCGAGTATGTGGGCGCGATTCCTGGCTTTTTCAAGTTCAAATTTGGAACGTCGCGAAATGATTTCTTCACGATGTTCAATGTAAATTTGTAAAGCTCTTTTCAGAGAGAGCAGTCGCGGTTCACCATTCACCAGAGCCAGGAAATGCACCGAAAACGTTGACTGCAGCGGTGTATATTTGTACAGTTGATTCAGAACCTGTTTGGGTGCGGCACCGCGGCGCAGTTCAATCACAATACTCATTCCACGCCGGTCAGATTCATCACGCAAATCAGAAATGGCATCCAGTTTACCATCACGCGCGAGTTCTGCGATTCGTTCAATCAACCCGGTTTTATTAACCTGGTAAGGAATTTCAGTAATTACAATTCGATGCCGGTTGCCTTTCATCTCTTCGATGTGAGCCATACCCCGCACTACCAGTCTGCCCTTACCAGTGCTGTAAGCCTGCTGAATGCTGTCACGGCCCACAATTACCCCTCCGGTGGGAAAATCTGGGCCCTGAACAAAACGCATCAATTCTTCTGTTGAAACCTCATCGATCCGGTCGTAATTATCGATTAAATGACCGATAGCGCTGGATATCTCACGCAGATTGTGCGGAGGAATGCTGGTTGCCATACCTACGGCAATTCCAGAAGCTCCGTTCAGTAAAAGATTTGGCAGACGCGCAGGCAACACAGCCGGCTCTTTCAAGGAGCCGTCGAAATTATCCACAAAGTCTACCGTTTCCTTATCAATATCCGCCAGGATTTCTTCAGCCGCAGCATGCAGCCTTGCCTCGGTATAACGCATCGCCGCGGGTGCATCACCATCAATCGATCCAAAGTTGCCTTGGCCATCTACCAGCATATAGCGCATAGAGAAATTTTGCGCCATACGTGCCATAGCATCATAAACCGCTGAATCACCATGCGGATGATATTTACCGAGAACTTCACCAACAATGCGGGCTGACTTCTTGAAAGCTGAATTTGACCGGATACCCATGTCAAACATTGCATACAGGATGCGCCGGTGAACTGGCTTTAACCCATCCCTTGCATCTGGCAATGCGCGCGAGACGATCACGCTCATCGCGTAATCGAGATATGCAGACCGCATTTGCTCATCGATATCCACTTGCTGAATTGTTCCAAAATCCATAGGTATCCTCTTTCTACATCTCTAGCCGCCTGATTATACCTCATTCGTTTTTCGATTACCGAACAATAATCAAAATAATGTTTTCTTGCCAAAACCTTGCGGTTATCGAATATAATGGGTTATATGCGGAGATTTTTGATTATTCTCATCATACTCATCTTGACGGCTGGTTGCACTCCACAACCCACCACCAACGACACATCTGTTTCACAGAACGAATACATTGAAAACAAGGGCTCTGATACGATTGTGAATCTTGCCCTCGCCTGGGCAGAAAAGTACCAGCAGATCAATCCGGGTGTACGTATCTCTGTTACTGGCGGTGGATCTGGTACTGGAATCACGGCATTGATTAACAAAACAGTGGATATCGCCAATGCATCCCGCCAGATTAAACCTGAGGAGATGCAAGCAGCCATCGCAGCCGGCCTTTCACCTCAGGAATTCGTAATCGCCAGAGATGCGATCGCAGTCATCGTCAATCCATCCAACCCTGTAGATCATCTTACCCTCGATCAGCTCTCAAAAATTTATAGCGGTGAAATCAATAATTGGAGTGAAGTCGGTGGCGAAGACCGCACGATCGTGCGTCTTTCTCGTGAAACGAACTCTGGCACTCATGTGTACTTCCTTGAATCAGTGGTCCGAAAAGGCAATTCAGCCGACAAAACGATTTTCGCGGCAGATACACTTCTCCTTCCTTCCTCCGAAGGCATCATCGCCGAGGTGCGCGATAATCCAAACGCGATCGGGTATGACGGACTGGGATATATCACCGACGAGGTGAAGATACTTGGAATCTCTTCTCCAGATCAACCAGATAATTATGTAATCCCTTCCGCTGAAACCGTTACGAATAACGAATACTTGATCTCCCGCAATCTTTATGTATACACTCAAAACCAGCCAACGGGTGCAATCAAGGAATATCTGGATTGGATCTTCACACCTGAAGCCCAGCAAATTGTAAAAGAGCTTGGATTTGTTCCTATACAAACCCATTAGCAGGATCATCATGAACCAGACGAGAAAGCACAGCGATCAACTCATCAACAGTATCATCCGCATCACCGGATATTCAAGCATTCTCTTCGTATTGCTCATTCTTTTTTTCCTTCTCCGTGAAGGTCTTCCTGCGCTCGCATCCACTCCACTGAAGACTCTGTTTTCCATCCGCTGGTATCCCATCGAAGGGTACTTTGGCATCCTCCCGCTCATACTTGGCAGTATTCTGGTCACCGTGGTTGCCACACTCATCGCGCTTCCCTTTGGTATCGGTGCAGCTGTTTACCTTTCAGAAGTCGCTCCGCCCTGGATTCGAGATATTTTAAAACCAATTATTGAGATTCTGGCCGGGATTCCTTCCGTCGTGCTCGGGTTTATCGGAATTCTGGTATTTGTCCCCTTCATTCGAAAATTCCTCGACATTCCCACCGGTCTGACCGCTTTTACCGGTGCAATCTTATTAGGATTGATCTCCATCCCAACAATCGTCTCTGTGGCTGAAGATGCGCTTAACACAGTTCCCAATTCTTATCGGCAGGCATCGCTCGCTTTGGGTGCCACCCGCTGGCAAACGATCTGGGATGTTACCCTACCAGCCGCAAAAAGTGGAGTGCTCACGGCTGTGATGCTGGGCATCGGCCGCTCGATGGGCGAGACAATGGCGGTCATGATGGTGACCGGTAACGCTGCCACCATGCCCATTCACCTCAATGCATTGTTCACCCCCATCCGTACAATGACAGCTACCATCGCCTCAGAAATGGGAGAGGTTGCAGCCGGAAGCCAGCATTATCAGGTGCTATTCTTAATCGGTATTGTCCTCTTCCTCTTATCACTGGTGATCAATATTTTCGCCAGCCTTGCCAGCACCAAATCCAGGCAGCGTTCAGAAAGGCTGCTCTCATGACCGCTACGCTGAAGCATCGCAAAGAAAAAACCACCGAACAACTCGGTTTCATGGGGCTGCGCCTCATCACCCTGTTGACAGTGCTTCCCATCCTTGGATTGGTGGCATATATTATCGCAAAAGGTACTCCCGCTATCAGCTGGGAATTTTTAACAGCTGCCCCCTCCAATGGAATGCGAGAGGGTGGTATTCTTCCTGCTATCGTAGGCACCATTTACTTAACGATCGGCACTGCAATTTTTTCTGTACCTCTGGGAGTGATGGCGGGGATCTATCTCTCGGAATATGCAAAAGAAAGCACCCTGACCCGCCTCATTCGGATTGCTATTATCAATCTCGCGGGGATCCCCTCCGTGGTATATGGGCTTTTCGGTCTCGGGCTTTTTGTCGTATTTCTCAAATTCGGCACGAGCATCCTCTCTGCCTCACTCACCCTGTCGATCATGACCCTGCCCACAATTATCAGCACCACCGAAGAAGCCCTGCGCAGTGTTCCCAATTCATTCAGAGTGGTTTCCACTTCACTCGGCGCCAGCAAATGGCAAACCGTCAGGCGGGTTGTTCTGCCTCAAGCATTGCCAGGCATTATCACCGGAGTCATCCTTGGCCTGGAACGAGCCGCCGGTGAAACCGCCCCTATCCTTTTTACAGGAGCAACATTCTTCCTGCCAATGCTGCCTCAATCACCCCTCGATGCAACCATGGCACTCCCGTATCACATCTTCGTCATCTCGACTCAAATTCCCGGAATGCCTGTTTCCATTCAATATGGAACGGTGCTTGTGCTCCTGATCTTCGTGTTGGGCATGAATCTGATCGCCACGCTCATCCGTTCGCATGCGCGTGCCAAACGTCAATGGTGACACCATGAAAGAATTCATCATCAAGAACCTTTCTTTACGCTACTCAGATGATAATGAGAGCTTAAGGAATATCTCCCTCGAGATTGAATCAAAAGCGATCACCGTTCTCTTTGGCCCTGCCGGTGGTGGTAAATCCACTTTCCTGCGCGTCTTGAATCGATTGAATGACCTTGCTGATGTTAAAGAAATGAAGGGTGAGGTCTTTTTCCAGGGGCAAAACATCCTCGACCCCAAAACCGATGTGATTGAATTACGCCGCAAGATCGGCATGGTCTTTTCACGGCCTGTGCCTCTTCCTCTTTCTATATACGATAATGTTGCGTATGGGCTCGTCATGGCGGGTGAGAAAAACAAACAAAGATTAGACCATGCAGTGGAACAAGCTTTGAAACAATCCTTTCTCTGGGATGAAGTCAACGACCGTCTAAAGGATTCTGCCTACAGCCTATCAGGCGGGCAACAGCAGCGAGTTTGTCTTGCGCGTGTACTGGCGCTTGAACCTGATGTGATTATGCTGGATGAACCAACATCGGCCCTTGATCCCATCGCTACATCAAATATCGAAGAAATGCTGGGTGAACTGAAGCAGCAATACACCATTATTATTGCCCCACACAACGTGCAGCAGGCTGTGCGCGTGGCAGATTACGCTGCATTTTTCTTGATGGGTGAATTGATCGAATTTGGGCCAGGAAAGGAGATCTTTCATACCCCCAGAGATAAACGCACCTCTGATTACATTACCGGACGGTACGGTTAACAATAATCGAACACAAAAAGGCCGTTCACAATTGGTGAACGGCCTTTTTCTTGATAAAAGGATTACTTTCTCTCCTGGATTAACTTTTGCGCCATCAACGCCCCATCACGGATGGGTTCATAACCCGTGCAGCGGCACAGGTGCTTGTTGAGTGCGTTTTCGATCTCGGTTTGAGTCGCTTGAGGGTTTGTCTCCAGCAGGCCATACAGTTCCATCACAATTCCAGGCGTGCAAAAACCACATTGGATGGCGCCAGATTCAGAAATTGCTTTTTGAATTGGATGCAGTTCCATCCCCTTTGCCAGACCTTCGACCGTGAGCACATCTGCGCCAGCAATTTTCTTCACCGGCATATTGCAGCTTTTTGTGGCTTTGCCATTCACAACGATGGTGCAGGAACCGCAAGTTGAATTATCGCAACCACGTTTTGTACCGGTAAGGTTGAGCACCTCACGAATGACATCGATGACCAGCATCTCGGGATCAACTTCAACCGTTGTTGGCTGTCCATTGATGGTAAAGGAAATTTTCTCTGCCATTATTTCACCTCTTGCCTGGATTCCAGAGCTTTCTTAAGCACATCTGGAGTAACGGGAATTTCATAAAAATCGATACCCACCGCATCGTAAATCGCATTCAGAATCGCTGGTGCCGGACCAATGACTGAATGTTCACCAATCCCTCGTGCTCCAAATGGACCTATCGCGTCGGGATTTTCGATGAATTCAACATCTTGCTTCGGTGCCTCTTTGTAGGTTGGAATATGGTATTTGAACAGATGTGGGTTAAGGATCTTGCCATCCTCAGAAAATTCAACTTTTTCAGAGATTGCAGCTCCCATTCCAATCGTTACACCGCCTGTTACTGAACCTCGCGCCTGCTGTGGATTGATCACCTGGCCGATATCGAAGGCCGAGGTAAAGTTGTCAACAATTACCTTACCGGTTTTCTTTTCGATACGGATTTCTGCCGCAGTTGCACCAAAGGTGTAACTCACACCAAGGCTTCCCTGGCCATTCGCATCCGGATTCATGTAGCGTGGCAGTCTGGCATCAGATACCGCCTGGGCCACTTCGCCTACCGTGATACCATCTGAAGTAATGTAGCCGCGGGTGATTTCCTTCACTGAAACGCGGATGCTGGGATCATTGCGCAGGTAGACATAATCTCCATCATATTCGAGATAATCCACGTCGGTTTTTAGCACCTGAGCAGCCGTATTCTTCAAGATGGCGATCAGCTTATCAGCAGCGCGGATGATTGCCCGCCCGCCCTGTGTGGTGAACATTGAGCCGATGGTTTGCCATTCGTAAGGTGAATATAGCGTGTCAATATCGTTGTAAACACGAACCCGCTCAGGATCGATCTTGAGCGCTTCAGCCGTCACCTGGCGCACCACAGTTCGCAAACCCTGTCCAACTTCTGCTCCGCCCATCGACACATTCACACTACCGTCGATGTTCATCTTCATGTAGCAGCCTTTCGTTGAGAATGGTGCACCTTTAGGTGATTTACTGACCGCTGCAAAACCACGGCCATAATAGTAATTTTCATCTTCAGCGGGTTTCGGTTTGCTGAATACCTTTTCTTTGACGTAATCGGAACACTGCCGGATATCGCCGTGAGTTTTCCACATCATTTCGCCAAGCGAGTTGGTTTTACCTTCAGACAGGTAATTCATTTCGCGCAGTTTGATAGGATCCATGTTCAACTTTCGAGCAAGGATGTCCATCAGACGTTCGACCGCAAATTGACCTTCCTGGTGGCCATAACCGCGGAATGCACCTACCGGTGGTGTGTTGGTATATACGGTATAACCGATCAGATCACAATGTTCCCATTCATAGCCACCAGCACAGTTGTGAGTGGCAGCCATGGTGACATTGACGGGAGTGTCAGCGTAGGCACCACCAGTGTGAACAACTTCGTTCTGAATGGCAATGAGTTTGCCATCCTTCCTGGCGCCAATTCTCATCTTGGAGTGAATACCGTGCCCTAAAAGTGTTGAAGTGATGTCTTCCTTACGGCTTGCTACCCATTTAACAGGCCGTCCAGGCACAAAACTGGCGATCCAGGCGATGGTCTGTTCAACCGTAATATCCGATTTATAGCCAAAGCAGCCACCAATATCAGGGATTCGAACGCGCACATCAGAGACAGGAACTCCGTAGGAATGTGCCAGATCTTCGCGGATGATAAAAGGGCAAATGGATGATGACCAAACATCAATCGTATGGTCTTCTTTGAACCACACAATTGCGCCGTGTGGCTCGATGGCAGCGCAAGAACCCAGGGGATAATGGAAATCACCCTCAACAATCACATCAGCATCCTTGAAACCTTCGGCACCCTTGCCTTTTATCAGATGATAGGTGTTCGCGATGTTCGTCCCGGGTGTGGGTTTAATATGAGGTAAATGCCAATATTGGCCATTTTCCTTGTGGATGAGCACAGCATCTGGCTTCATGGCTTCACGACCGTCGATATAAACGGGTAAGGGTTCGTATTCAACCTTAATCTTCGCCAAAGCTGCTTCAGCGTTCGCTTTTGTATCCGCGACGACAGCGGCAACCGGCTCACCAATATATCGCACTTTATCGATAGCCATCGGAACAAGATCTCTAATATTGTCGCCGTAGTGATACTTGCAGCCCTTACCGGTAACAACTTTTACCACGCCAGGCATTTTTTCGGCTTCCTCGGTTGAGATACTGAGGATGTTGGCGTGCGCGTACTCAGGTCGCAAGATAGCGGCGTGAAGCATGCCAGGGATTCGGATATCGTCAAGATAAACGGCTTTACCCGTCACCTTGGCGATCGCATCTGGCCGGTTGTAACTCTTTCCCAGGTACTTGAACTTCATTCCTTGCTCCTTTCAATTAATTATCTTTAATGTGGATTATGAATTACCACTAATCATCGACAATACAGCGCGTTTTTTATATGGTAATGAATATTCATCCCCGAATCAAGCGGGAGATGAATTTTATCATCAAAATCAGGAAGGTTTTCGTAAATGATTGAATTTATGCCGCATGAAATTTTTAATACGATAATTGCATGCGGTTACCCACACACCAAATACTCGTAAGAATGCCGTCGGTTTCAGTCACCTTCCAGAAAGACAAAATCTCAATATCCAGGTTAGGTTATCCAATTTTTGATCACAAATACACAGTCATTTCTTGACTTTTTTATCCTTCTTCTCACTCTCCTCTTTATCAATCCTCTTTTTCGCGTCCTCGGCGAGAACCAATACTTCAGGATACAAATTCTTATCCACTTTACTGAATACAATTTGAGCCGCATGCCATTCATTACGTCCCATTAATTGCAATCCCCATAAAAAATTTGCTTTGTTATACAACTTATTGCTGTCTTTATAATCGAGAGAAAAATCAAAAGCAGCGGCGGCGGCTTCGAAATTATTCTGCTCCAGTAGCTTTTTTCCTTTTTGATAGTACGCTTCGCGTGCCAATTCCTTCGAATTTCTATAATTTTTCAGCCCGGTAAATAATGATGCTGCTTCAGCGTAACTTTTTTTCGCAAGCAAGTCATTCGCTTTTTGATAATTTACCTCCGTTATCATTTCACTTGATTCTCGGTACTCTTTTATTTCTGCAAACAAGGCAAGCGCTTCATCAAATTTTCGATCAGCCAGGTAACTAAAAGCCTTTTGATAATGGGCTTCTTTGATCATTTCAACAGAATCCTTGAAATCGCCAAGGTTCTCATAAATGGATATCGCTTCATCATACGCAGCATTTTTTAACAGATTGTTCGCATGAACATATTGAATATAAGGGCTCCCAAAGAAAAAGAAGATGATTAAGAACAATCCAAGGCTTAAGAATGCGAGAAAACCTCTCTGCAATTGAAAAATAAAATTCTTCTTTCGAATGATTCGTCGTTCTTTAACGAATCGTTCTTCATCTTGAATTTCCTTTATCGTTTCCTGATGCCTTTCGAGATTTAGCTGGATGCCAGTTTCACTCAAGTTCCTGAAGGCCCATTTTCGAGAAAGACCACATCGGCAGCAGTTCACTTCACTGTTCAGATTAGGCCTCCCACACGCGCACAACCAGTAATGGTCCATTTGCATTGGAATATATACAATTCGGTCTCGATTCTCATCTGGCAAGTAGAAATGAATATCTCTATTGACCTGGTCACGCATTTCCAGATTTAGGGTATTTACCCTTTTCTGTGCCGGTGGAATGACAAATTGGCCGGATGGAAACCACTCGCTACCATCGGTATAGGTTGCTTTCTCGAGAGCAACTTCAACTCTTCTTACTCTAGGATCAAGGATGATCGGAATTTCGTTTTCAATCGAATATATTCCAAAAGTGTTAAGTTTAGTAAAGGTATGATAGTAAGGATTGAAGCCTGCAACCGGATCACCCACCTCATCAAAACAGTCAATTCGAAGATTTACGGCAGAAAATCGATGATCATCAATTCCTAGAATATTCAGATGTAATTGAAGCAGAACCTTGTTCGTCTTGCTGTCAAAAAGCAAGGCTCCCGTTTCAATTTCGATGGGGCTGAAGAGATCATAACGGGAAGTGTCAATTTCCTGTAAAAGGGTATACCGGTGATCAGACATGAGAAAAAATGCCTGTTATTTGACTGCCCGATTCTTTGTGAAAAAAAAGAAGAATTAACTCATATATAAAAGAACAATCCTGATATTTACATTATAAGGATATATGAATAGATTTGTCTATACCGGTGTTTAATGATTTTGATTGAAAGAATCCTTGGATTTGATCCAGTGATCTATTTCAATTCCTTGCATGATAACCTCATGCATGTTAAAATCTATTGCACATCATTCAAGGCGCGTAGCTTCGAAGACCCTGTAAGGGCTGTTGGTTAGAGCGCCTGAACTTGACAAATGAACATGGGCGCGTAGCTTCGAAGACCCTGTAAGGGCTGTTGGTTAGAGCGCCTGAACTTGACAAATGAACATGGGCGCGTAGCTCAGTTGGTTAGAGCGCACGGTTCACATCCGTGAGGTCCGTAGGTTCGAGCCCTATCGCGCCCACCTCTTCATAAGCCACCCATGCGGGTGGCTTTTCACATCCATGCCCTTTCGGGGTGCTGCGCAAAGGTCCTATCCCGGGGAAAAGCACCCGGGATCTTCGAGGTTCGAGCCCTATCGCGCCCACCTCTTCATAAGCCACCCATGCGGGTGGCTTTTCACTTCCGTTCCCTTATAGAGTGCTGCGCAAAAGTACCATCCCTGGAAAAGCGCACGGGATCTTCGAGGTTCGAGCCTTAGACGGTCAGAAAAATCTCAGCCAGTTTCTTCTGGATAGATCCATATTGATTGCGTTTCTCTAAAATCTAAAGCGTGATATTTGTCATTTGCGTTTTCAAATCTTTGCTATATAATATATATGCATAAACATATATATACATTTCTTTGTTTATTAAGTGGAGTATAAGTATGGCAGACAGTTTGCGTGAAGAAGTAATCCGTTTGCATGCACAGGTTTGCAGCGGGCTGGCGGACTCGAATCGTATCTTGATTATCTATAGCCTGGCAGAAGGTCCGCGCAATGTAACTGAGATTTCCTCAGCTGTTGAACTTCCACAGCCAACTGTCTCACGCCACCTCAAGATCCTTCGCGAGCGCGGTATCGTGCGCGCAGAGCGTGAAGGTCAAACCATCAACTACCATCTCAGCGACACACGCATCATCCAGGCACTGGATTTGTTGCGTGCCACGCTTGCAGATCAATTGCGCGAGCAGGTGCTTCTGGCACGCCGGGCAAATGAAAATATCAAACTTTAAGTAAACACTGGAGAACAAAAGTATGAAAACTTTTCTTATTCTGGGTGCTGGTACTGGCGGAACCATGATGGCAAACAAACTCGCCAAGCGGCTTGATCCAAAAGAATGGAAGATTATTCTGGTGGATCGTGATGTAACTCATTACTATCAGCCCGGGTTCCTTTTTTTACCCTTCGGTTATTACAAACCAGAAGACATTTTTAAATCAAAAGGCAAATTCGTCCCCTCCGGTGTTGAGTTTGTTGTCTCAGATATCGAGTTAATTGACCCAGAAGCAAGCAAGGTCACACTGCTCAAGGATAAACGCGTGATCTGTTATGACCAGCTGCTTATTGCCACCGGAACCGACATTCATCCTGAAGAGATTGAGGGAATGATGGATGCAGGCTGGCGAAAGAACATTTTTGATTTCTACACCTTCGAAGGTGCAATGGCGCTTAATGGCTTCCTTAAGAATTTCAATGGCGGCCGTGTGGTCTTGAATATTGCTGAGATGCCCATCAAATGCCCGGTTGCTCCACTCGAGTTTATGTACCTCGCTGATTATTACTTCACCCAACGCGGCATACGAAACAAGGTTGAACTGGTGTATACCACACCACTTTCAGGTGCGTTCACCAAACCCACAGCCTCGAAAATGCTTGGTGATGTGATGGAAAAGAAACACATCCACACCGAGGCTGATTTCAATATCATGGAAGTGGATTCCGGGAAGAATCTTCTCAAATCATACGATGGACGCGAAATCGAATATGATCTGCTGGTCACTGTACCAACCAACATGGGGTCTGACGTGATCAAGCGTTCAGGTATGGGCGATGTTTTAAACTACGTTCCCACCAATAAACAAACGTTGCGCTCTGAGAAATATGAAAATGTTTGGGTGGTTGGAGATGCCTCAAATATCCCCGCCTCGAAAGCCGGATCAGTGGTGCACTACGCCGCTGAAACACTAATCGAGAATATCTTATCTGCCATTGAAGGCAAACCGCTCACAGCTGCCTTTGACGGGCACTCTACCTGCCACATTGTTTCGGGATTCCAGAAGAGTCTACTGATTGATTTCAGCTACGAGGTTGAACCATTACCAGGCCTTTATCCCTTCCCGGTAGTGGGGCCATTCCCGCTGCTCAAGGAGAGCTGGTTTAACTATCTTGGTAAATTGTCGTTCAAATGGATCTATTGGAATATCATGCTGCGCGGCATCCCCTTCCCCCTGCCGCCCAGTTATTCCATTGCAGGAAAGAAACGAATCGAATTAGCTTAATGATGAAAAAATTTTGAAACACCTAATTCAGGAGGTATCAAATATGGCAGTAAAAACAATTGCAGGAAAAGAAGTTCAGGTCAATGAAGAAGGTTATATGACCAATCCAGCCGAATGGACCAAGGAGATCGCAGTTGAGATCGCCAAGGAAGAAGGGATCGCTGAACTAACACCGGAACATTGGAAGATCATCGAATTTTGTCGTGAGGCTGCGTCATCCAGTGGTGCTGTGCCCACCTTAAGGGCCATCACTTCTGGCTCAGGCGTCAGCACCAAAGACTTGTTTGCGCTCTTCCCCAAGGGTCCCGCAAAGAAAGTTGCCAGAATCGCCGGCCTTGGAAAGCCAGAGGGCTGCGTTTAACTCATCCATCACCAGGCGCATGCCTGGAATCAAACTCTAAAGGACATGAATATGGCTGACGAACCAAGAAAAATTGCGTTTATTTGCTCCAAGGGGAACCTCGATATGGCATACCCGGCGCTGGTAATGGGTTGGGCTGCCCTTGGCAATGGCATCGATGTGACCATCTTCTTCACGTTCTGGGGGATGGATATGATCAACAAAGCTCGCGTCGATCATCTCGAAATTCCACCGGTTGCCAACGCCAGTATGAAAATGAACATGATGGGTATCCCCGGTTATATTGGGATTCCACAGATTCTCGGCATCATCCCTGGTATGACACCCTTTGCCTCCTGGTTAATGAAAAAGAAGATGAAAGGCTTAAACATCCCCACTGTACGAGAATATTTGGAAATGCTGGTGGATGGTGGAGCGAAATTGTACGCCTGCAAGATGTCTGTCGATATGTTCGGACTCAAAAAAGAAGATTTTATTGACGGCGTGATTGATATCGTCACCGCCAGCGATTTCATGGATATGACCGAAGGTTCACAGATCATCTTTATTTAAGATTACCTCAGATAGATTCATGATTGAAGAACAGGGCTGCCCTTTCGCAGTTGGGCCAGCCCTGTTCTTACGTCACACAACAAGCCCGCATGATTCTCACAGAATGGAAAAGAATGATGATTTTTGGCCAAAAAAGAGGTTATGATAAATACCCGATTAATGATTATCATTATCCTGCTTTTAACAGGAATTACAGCAATTAAGCAAGACCGCAATACGAAAGGCAAACAAATATCAAAAATGAAAGAAAACGATGCTTTACCGATCCATTCAGGATCTGGAATGGATATCCAGGAAAGTAAAAAACATCGCGGACGTGGTTGTATTACCGTCCTTACTCTGATTGTCATCTTCTTTCTTTTCTTTACACCACAGCGCACCACAGTGCTCCTGCTCGGTCTTGACCGTCCGCCTGAAGAAAACAGTTATCTGTCACGGTCAGACACCATGATCCTCGCAACCATGCCCCCTTTCTTGCCGCAGATGAGCCTTCTCTCAATCCCGCGCGACCTCTGGGTGAATATCCCCCTCTATGGTGAGAGCCGTATCAACGCTGCTCATTACTTTGGCGAGCTTTATAACCCGGGCACAGGCATGGAGTCGGCAGCTGGAACCATTGAGGCGAACTTTGGAATCGACGTTCCATATGTTATTCGTATAAAGTTTGACGGCTTCGAGCGCATCGTAAACGCAATGGGCGGGGTAACGATCTACCTGCCAGAAGCAATGTCAGGATTAGAAGCGGGAAGAAATCATCTTGATGCCAAGCAAGCGCTGGCGTTTGTTCGTGACCGTAAGGGCAGTGATGATTTCTGGCGTCAGAAACGAGGGCAGATGTTCCTCTCAGCAGCCATGAAGAACATGCTTAACCCTGTCAAATGGGTGCGCATTCCCGCGATAATTGTTGCCGTATTACAATCTGTTGACAGTAATGTGCCGTTATGGGTCTGGCCGCGCCTGATCTACGGAGCAGCATTCTCAGCGGTCAAGGGTTTTGATTTCAATACGCTCTCCTGGGATTGGGTGACAAGCTGGGTGACAGAAGATGGCGCCCATGTATTACTTCCAAAATGGGAATACATCAATCCCTTCGTCAAATCCATATTTAGCAACTAAAACTACCAAAAACCGCTGGATCTTTCCAGCGGTTTTAGTTATGCACGCCTCTTAATCCAAGAGACACACCCTAAAGCTACCAGCAGTAACAACAAACCTCCTCCGTCAAAGAAAATGAAGCGGGCCACGCTGTCGCGAATCAGCGGGTGTTCTCCTCGTAATAATGCCAACAACAGACTCTCTCCAACCACTCCGATCGCCTGCATGGTCACCGCCTCAATCAACGAGATAAAGTATCTGACTGGGTTCAGCAACGCTACAATATAGGGAACATTCCACATCAGGAACAATAATCCCATCCCCTGGATCACCGCTGCGCCCGATTCTCCTTGTAATTCGAATCCTGGCGCATAAATTTCTGGGCGCAGCATAAATTGAAATGCTGCCAGGAGGTTGCTGAAAGTCACCGCACCAATTAAAGCCCGAGCAAGCCAGGTTAAGCGTATAGATTTTGAGCGCTGCATGAGAAAATTATAGACTTATTTCACAAAAAGCAAACAGGATTGGAAGGAAGATATCAGCGCCTCTTTGAACAGTAGAGATCACATCCATTTGAAGCGATCCCACAACTGGTCACCAACCTGTGAAAGGGTAAAGCACCAATTTCATCTTTCCGTGTTTGAATTTGAAGTTTTTTATTTTTTGAACAACAAAAAGGCAAATCCAACTCCCAATAATCCGTATACGATAATGTTAACCCAGAGGAAATTTCCGCTGATGCCTGCTACCAAATCCCAGATCGACACGATTAGACCAGTCACACATAACGCAAGCATCCCCAGTGCGCCTCCTCTTACCATTCCCTCGCGCGTCTCCACCTTACGCACTGCCAGGAGCAAAATGCCAATTCCTGTAAGTGCTGATCCAAAATATCTCGACATGAACTCGGCCAGGATATCTGGCCTGACACCATACAACGCCAGTGTCTGAACAGGAATCACCAGAAAAGCCAGTCCAAAGAATAAAGCAACGATACCCGCGATCAGCACGAATTCATTACGCTTCATCATATCCTCCTGATTAATTCTTCATAAAACAGGCAGGTGAACAAAGGGCATTATTCGGCGGTCAAAATGCATTCCCTTACGCCCCGAGAAGGTGGGATCTCACATGACTACAAAATGATCATTATTTATGAGTGAGAAAGAAAAACGGTGAAACAACAGAGCAAACGGTATTTTGATTATAATGATTCACCTTTCGTAATTCAACACGCTGCCATACACCATATACGGGGGATGATTGATCGTGTATCCGCATATCTTCGGTAAATTGCGTGTATATCTGTGGATAAATTCATTTCGGAGCTTGAAATTTGGAAAATAATCGCTAAAATAGAATTAACTGGTATGACCTCTTACCAATCCTTGATCTACAGCGAGTGATCATGAACGACTGGACTTCACCCCTCAAACCCGCAGATTTAACAGAACGTCGCCTAATCGAAGCCATACTGGATGGCACCTTCCCGGTGAATTCGCTCCTACCCCCTGAACGTGATCTGGCCGCGATGCTTGGCGTCACACGCCCTACCCTGCGCGAAGCGTTACAGCGCCTTTCACGCGACGGCTGGATTGAAATTCATCATGGTAAATCCACACGAGTGCGTGATTATATGCGCGAGGGCAACCTTCTAATCTTGGGTACAATCACTCGTTATCAAAAAAACCTCCCCGCTGATTTCGTCCCTAATCTGCTTCACATTCGCCTGTTAATCGCCCCAGAATATACTCGCCTGGCAACGCAGCATTCCCCTTCCGAAGTGATCCGCCTGCTCGAATCCATGCAGGGAACACCCGACACGGCTGAGGATTTCACTCGCGTCGATCTTGAATTACATTACCGTTTGACCATCCTATCGAAAAATCCAATATTCACTCTGATTCTCAACGGATTTGGCGATTTGTACCGTTCCATGGGGCTTATATATTTTTCCTTGAGCCAGAACCGAGATCACTCACGGTCATTTTATAAGAAACTCCTCTCTGCAGTCCTTTCGAACGATGCCTTCCTGGCTGAACAGGTCACGCGTCAGGTTATGCGCGATAGCATCCAGCTATGGAACCAGGCATCATCAACAAGTTAACGACTCTCTTCAGCTCTCTCAATTATCCCTGTGGCTTTTAATCGCGTGTACTATCACCGAGCACTTGAAAAACATGAACCAAAAATGAATGACTACAACAGGAGGTTGCATATGTGGAAATCAGGTTGGCGTCAGGCGGCATGGCAGACTTTAAACAAAGAATGGGATTTAATCATCATAGGAGGGGGAATCACTGGCGCAGGAATCTTCCGCCGTGCAATTGAAGAAGGTTATCAAGCGCTCCTGGTCGAAGCTGCAGATTTTGCCAGTGGCACATCCAGCCGGTCTTCCAAACTCATTCATGGTGGTTTTCGTTACTTGCGCAACAAGCAATTCGATGTCACCCGAGAATCGGTCCGTGAACGCGAATGGCTCTTGAGAGAAGCCAAGAATCTGGTCACACCGCTGGGTTTTCTCATGCCCTGCCCTGATGACCGAAAGATCGCCTCACAATTTGCACTGGGTGTTGTGATCTATGACCTTTTAGCACCTAAATGGCAGCATTACCATCTTTCCAGAGAACGCATCTTAGAAATATGCCCTAAATTGGAGGCTGAACATCTGCGAAATGGCTTCCTCTATTATGACGCAGCCATGGATGATGCCAGGGTTGTTTTACGGGTCATTCGCGAGTCAGTGGCTGCAGGCGGTACCGCCCTCAACTACGCCAGGGTAGACTCACTGTTACGTCCCTCCAGTGGAAGGGTATGTGGCGTTCTCCTCAGTGATCAATCTTCTGAATCGCTGGGATCAATGGAAGTCAAAGCCAAAGTCGTGATCAACGCCACAGGTCCTTGGAGCGATGATCTGCGCGGTCAGATTGGGGCTCCGGCTCGATTGCGCAAGCTGCGTGGTTCGCACCTTGTGTTTTCCCGATCTCGATTGGAACTGCCCTATGCAGTCACCCTGCTGCATCCGCGTGACAGGCGCGCCATGTTTGCCATTCCCTGGGAAGGCGTCACGCTCATCGGCACCACTGACCTTGATCACCGTTATGACCTGCAATTGGGTGAACCCTTCACCACGCAAGAAGAGATTGACTACATACTTGAAGCAGCCGCTGCTACATTTCCCAAAGCAGAACTCTCCCGCTCAGACGTTCTCTCTACTTTCTCCGGCTTACGACCTGTGATTAATACCGGGCAGGCAGATCCCTCAAAGGAATCGCGCGCTCATGTGGTTTGGCAGGAAGAAGGGTTGATCAGTATCACCGGAGGAAAATTCACGACCTTTCGCATTATGGCCGAACAAGCGCTCCGCACAGCCCTGCCGTATCTTCCGCACCAGGTAGACCTCTCCATTCGAAAAAGATATTTTGCTCCCCTGCCTAATATTGAACCTCAAATTGACCTGTCTCTGGCTGACCTAAACTACCTCCTTGGAAGGTATGGGACTGAAATCACCGACCTGTTGAATTGCGCAGTTGCTGACGAAAATCAACATATTGACGCTCTGCCCAACCTCTGGTCAGAATTGCGTTGGGCAGCCCAAACTGGCGGAGTTGACCACCTTGATGATCTGCTGCTCAGACGTGTACGTGTGGGAATGCTCCTGCCAAATGGTGCAACTGGCGTGATGCCGCGGATCCGCAGCATCGTCCAGAATGAACTTGGCTGGGACGATACGCGCTGGAGCCAGGAAGAAGCAAGGTATCAGAGAATCTATGAAAATTCGTACAGCCCATCACCAAAGGGTTTTTAATATTCATAGGAGGGAATCATGACCAAGAAGACAAAATTTCGCCCAAACTGGTACGAAGGCCATCTGCCCGATCGTTCATATCGTTCTCTTTTCAAATGGGGTGATCCATCCGCATTTAAACATCCCAACAGCGCGCTGGTTAAATTGATGATGCAAACCTTCAACCTCAAAGAAGAGGATTTACGCACACCGGTAGGTTATGGCCTTGAGCCTGTGGAAATCGATATGCCGATCAAACTCGATTCGAGCCATATCGATTGGCTTATACAACTGTGTGGTAAAGAAAACGTTTTTACCGATACCTATACCCGCATCAGTCGTTCTTACGGGGGAGGAACAATTGATACACTGCGCCTACGAAAACACATCATTCAAAACATTCCTGATGTTGTTGTCGCGCCGCGTTCCGATTCAGAAATCCAGAGAATGATTGATTACTGCGTAAAACATCGTATTCCGCTCTACATTTACGGGGCAGGCTCTTCGGTTACCCGAGGCATCGAAGCTGTGAGAGGTGGCATTGCTTTGGATATGAGCCGTCACATGAATAAAATGATTTCTTTCAACGAAATCGATCAAACCATCACCGTTGAAGCTGGTATGACAGGCCCACAACTGGAAGAACTGCTCAATCACGCCCCTGAACGTCTTGGTGCAAAACGCCGCTATACCTGTGGCCATTTTCCACAATCTTTTGAATTTTCCAGTGTCGGCGGCTGGGTCGTTACGCGTGGAGCCGGACAGAATTCCACCTATTATGGAAAAATTGAGGATATCGTCATTGCTCAGGAATACGCCACGCCACGCGGCAGGTTCAAAACTTGCGCGCATCCGCGAAGTGCCAATGGCCCTGATTTTGATCAGATTATGATGGGCAGCGAGGGTACTTTTGGCGTTCTCACCGCAGTCACGCTGCGCATCTTCCGCTGGCAGCCTGAAAATCGCTGCCGCTTTAGTTACATGTTCAAGAACTGGGACGATGCACGTGAAGCCTGCCGCGAGATCATGCAGGCCGAATTCGGTTATCCATCTGTTTTCAGATTATCTGATCCCGAAGAAACCGATGTGGCGATGAAACTATATCACATTGAAGGTACTCCCGCTGATACTGTTCTAAAAGCCCTCGGCTTCAAACCCATGCAAAAATGCCTGCTGCTCGGACACACCGAGGGTGAACGTGGGTTTTCGCGCAATGTCAATCGACAGATCAGGCGCATCTGCCACAAATATGGAGCCTTCAATATCAGTTTTGCGCCGGTGGTTCAGAATTGGGAAAAAGGCCGCTTCCGTGACCCCTACATGCGCGAAGACATGCAAGATTTCGGAATCTTGATCGACACGCTTGAGTGTGCGGTAACCTGGTCGCAGATGGATCAGGTTCACAAAACTGTCAGAGGATTCATCAAGAGTCGTCCGGGAACTATTTGCATGACCCATCTCTCGCATGCATACCCCCAGGGTGGCAATTTGTATTTCATCTTTATTGCAAAAATCAATACAATTAAAGAATATTTAGACTTGCAATATGGAATCCTGGATGCCATTCAAAAGAGTGGTGCTGCCATGAGTCACCATCACGGAGTCGGTAAACAGACCGCTCCCTGGCTTGAAGGTCAGATCGGCACCCCTCAGATGAACGTCATCCGGGCTTTGAAAGAGCATTTTGACCCACAATTCATCATGAATCCTGGCGGCACACTGGGATTGGACATGAGCGTGGAGCAAAAAGAAATGCGCTGGAGTAAAGACCTGGAGGAATAAGATGTCTCGTGAGAACTTGCTGGCAATCGATGCCGGTACCCAATCTGTCCGTGCTCTGCTCTTCGATTTGCGTGGAAATCTGATCGCAAAATCGCAAATTCCCATCGTACCTTATTATTCTGTGAACCCTGGTTGGGCGGAACAAGACGCAGAGGTGTTCTGGAAAGCTGTATGTGATGCCTGCCAGCAGCTCTGGACACGTCCAGGAGTAGATAAGGCAACTATCGCCGGGGTCTCTATTACCAGCCAGCGCTCCACATTGATCAACCTCGATAAAAACGGTCAGCCCTTGCGCCCCGCCATCCACTGGCTCGATCAACGCCGCACTGCCGGATTGAAACCCATTGGAGGTATCTGGGGATTGCTCTTTAGGCTTGCAGGTATGACCGAAACAGTTGCCTACCTTCAGGCCGAAGCCGAATCCAACTGGCTGCAGCGCAACCAGCCAGAAATCTGGGCGAAAACCTATAAATTCATGCTGCTATCCGGTTACTTAACCTACCGCATGAGTGGGCGCTTTGCCGACTCGGTTGGCTGCCTGGTTTCTTATTTACCGTTTGACTACAAGAAACAGGATTGGGCAGGTAAGAATGATTGGAAGTGGCAGGCCGTTCCAGTGGCCAAAGAGATGCTTCCAGACCTTGTCAAGCCCACCGGCCAGATAGGAGTGATCACCGCTGAAGCTGCACAGGCCACCGGCATCCCTGAAGGCTTGCCATTAATAGCCGCCGCGGCTGACAAAGCCTGTGAAGTTATCGGTTCAGGTGCGCTCGATCCATCAATCGCCTGCCTTTCTTACGGCACCACCGCCACCATCAATACCACCCTCCGAAAATATGTAGAGGTCATCCCCTTGATTCCACCGTATCCTTCGGCCGTTCCGGGTGCGTATTCGCTCGAAATTCAGATTTACCGCGGTTACTGGATGGTATCCTGGTTCAAGCGCGAATTCGGAATGAATGAAGAGCGCCTTTCAAAAGAGCGAGGGGTTGCCACTGAAGATTTATTTGACGATCTGGTCAATGCAGTTCCACCTGGCTCACTGGGTCTTACGCTGCAACCCTACTGGTCTCCCGGTCTTAAGGTTCCAGGTCCTGAAGCCAAGGGGGCGGTCATCGGGTTTGGAGACGTGCATACCCGTGCCCATCTCTACCGTTCCATCCTTGAGGGGTTGGCTTATGCCCTGCGAGAAGGCATGGAACGCACCGTCAAACGCACTCATATTCCCATAACCGAATTGAGGGTTTCAGGCGGTGGCAGCCAGAGTAAGGCAGCCTTGCAGCTCACTGCCGATATTTTTGGGTTACCGGCAGTCACTCCGCATGTCTACGAAACCAGTGGTTTAGGCGCAGCCATGGATCTCGCTGTAGGATTAAAACTCCACCCGGATTTTGATACTGCAGTCAGAGAAATGACACATAAAGGCCAGACATACGAACCGATCAATGAAAATCACCGTATATACGACGAACTCTACCAGCGCGTCTACTGCCGTATGTATGATCGCTTGAAACCACTATACGACGAAATTCGCGATATTACAGGTTACCCGCCAAAGAATTGACCTGTCGTTTTCAAATTTACCCGCTGCCAGATAATTGAAAGTCAGCGGGCTTTTTTATGAATCTTAAAAAATTAAGATCCATATTAATTAATTGATGAATAATGAATATTAGCGTTTAATTATTGGCAGGAATGCATTGAGGGTATCCTACTGAAAACGGTTGAGAAAAAACAAACTGGAGTAAACCATGATCAAAATTAAAGACAACTGGTTCGTCGATGAAGAAAACCGCGTGGCCTTGCTGCGCGGGGTCAATCTCGGAGGCAGTTCAAAAGTTCCAACCCGTCCAGATGGCTCATCTTACAGACTGGAAGGATTTTTTAATCACCGTGACATCTCGTTTGTTGGCCGACCGTTTCCACTGGAAGAGGCCGATGAACATTACACCCGCCTGCGCGAGTGGGGGTTTAATTGTCTCAGGTTTCTGTTCACCTGGGAAGCAGTAGAACATGCCGGGCCAGGAATTTACGATGAAGAATACCTCGACTATTTATATCAAGTGGTTAAGAAAGCGGGAGATTACGGATTCACCGTGTTTATGGATCCCCATCAAGACGTATGGTCGCGTTTTTCAGGCGGCGATGGAGCCCCCGGTTGGACGTTAGAATGTGCGGGGTTTGATATTCAGAAATTTAAGGTCACGGGCGCAGCCATCGTGCATCAGACACATGGTGATCCCTTTCCAAAAATGATCTGGTCTACCAACGCCTGCAAGCTGGCAGCAGCAACCATGTTTACGCTGTTCTTCGCGGGTAATGATTACGCGCCAAAAACGCGGGTGGAAGGCATTCCCATCCAGGAGTATTTACAGAGCCACTTCTTTGGCAGCGTCCGCAAGGTGGCTGAGAAATTAAAGGGGCTCGATTGTGTCATCGGTTATGACACTTATAACGAACCTCAGCATGGCTATATCGGGCTAACAGATCTTCGCAAACGGTATGGCGACCTTGAAATGGGCATTTTTCCCACTCCCTGGCAATCCATTCAGCTCGGATCTGGATTTCCACAAAAAGTTGAAGTCTTAAGACGCGGGGTTTTCGGTGCTGTGCTCGAAGGTCATGTCACCCTGAATAATGAACAGGAATCCGTCTGGCTTCCGGGAAGAACCTGTGTATGGCGCGAAAATGGCGTTTGGGATATCGATCGAAATGGGAAGCCAGTATTATTAAAACCTGATTATTTCCATCAAGTTAAGGGCCGCCCGGCCAGTTTTGTTCAAGACCATCTGCTCGCTTATATCCGAAAATATATCGACGTGATCCACTCGGTGGATCGTGATGCTATGATTTTTCTGGAAAGTGAAACAGAGAGAGCCGCACCTGTGTTTCATGAAGCCACTCAACATAATGTTGTCTATGCTCCCCATTGGTACGATGGTGTTACCCTGATTTTTAAACGTTTCATCCCCTGGCTGGGAGCCAATCTTTTTACCCAGCAGCCTGTTTTCGGAACGCGCAATGTGAACAGCTCCTATGTGAAACAATTGGCAGACGTAAAAGTCCAGGCAGCCCAGAACCTTGGGAATGTTCCGATATTGTTTGGTGAATTTGGCATCCCGTTTGATCTGGATAATAAAAAATCGTTCAAAACCGGTGATTTCTCTGATCAGGTGAAAGCGATGGATCGTAGTATGCAGGCCATGGATGCCAACCTTCTCAATTACACACTCTGGAATTACACCTCCGACAACACCAACAAACGTGGCGATAGGTGGAATGACGAAGATCTTTCCATTTTTTGCCGTGACCAGCAAACTCACCCAGAAGATATCAATTCAGGCGGCAGAGCCCTTGAAGCAGTCATCAGGCCATACCCCATCAAAACTTCTGGTATACCGCTTTCGCTAAAATTTGACTACCGGTCTGGTTATTTTAAATACACATTTGAGTGCAATCCTTCGCTCACCGTACCAACGATCATCTTTATCCCGAAAATACAGTATCCCAATGGGATCGAACCGAAAGTGACGGGTGGAAAAACTCGCTTTGATCAAGAACAACAGATCCTTGAATACTGGCCGTTAGAACCAGGAGTGCATAACGTCATCATTGAACATCGGTGATGCATATTATTTGGGGAATTGAAGAGCGAAAGTCATTCGTTGAGCTATAAATCATTCATATTCAGGTGCCATACTTTATAATAGAGTGTGGCACCTGAAACATGGCAACCACGATCTTGACTGTTGTAAATACAAATCGACAGTCTAATAATTATGTTTTTCCTGAAAATTTTAATATGAAGAACAGAGTGATCCACCTCAGAAACACTGAAATCCAAACACCAGTCTTTTTGCCGGATGCCACTTATGGCGTTGTTCGGTCGGTAGATGCACAAGACCTCGAAAACTGCGGTGTAAGCGCTTTGGTCATGAATACGTTTCACCTGATGCAGCGGCCTGGCTCTTCCACCATCCAATCGCTTGGCGGTCTGCATCGCATGACGGGATGGAACAGGCCGATCGTAACTGATTCCGGTGGTTTCCAGGCTTACTCACTCATTCGGCAAAATCCAAAATTCGGGCAGATTCACGAAAAAGGTATCACTTTTGTTCCTGAAGGTGGCAGCCGTAAGTACCAGCTCACACCTGAAAAAACCATTCAACTTCAAATCGGGTACGGTTCAGATGTTGTAATCTGCCTGGATGACTGCACGCACGTTGATGAAGGTTATGAAGCTCAACGCGCTTCAGTCGAACGCACCATTGCCTGGGCAAAGAAGAGCAAACAGGAATACAACAAATTGATCAACCAGAAAGGACTGGCAGAACAGGATCGCCCGTTGATTATGGCTGTGGTTCAAGGCGGAGGGTTCAAAGATTTGCGCAAACGCTGTGCTGATGCGCTGCTCGAAATTGGTTTTGATGGTTTTGGTTTTGGTGGATGGCCTCTCGACAAAAACAATCAATTGCTTGTCGATATCATTGCCTACACCCGCGAGGTCATTCCTGATCAGTTTCCAATGCATGCCCTGGGGATCGGGCATCCTGAAAACGTGCTCGCCAGTTTCAACCTGGGTTACGATATTTTTGACAGCGCCATGCCAACCCGTGATGCGCGGCATGGACGCCTGTATTGTTTTACTCATCCAGAAAGCGCGGCTGATTGCGGTCTTGATGGAGATTGGTTTACCTATTTTTACGTGGATAATGAACGGAATATCCGTTCTGACCGTCCGGTAAGTGAATTCTGTGACTGCCCCTGCTGCAGGCGTTATTCCGCCGGCTACCTGCATCATCTTTTTAAACAGGGTGATACGCTCTTCATGCGCCTGGCAACTCTCCACAATCTGCGCTTTATGGTCTTATTGACTGATCGTATTAACAGAAAGTACCAGCATGCCTGAACCAGAATTCGATCTTGATGAGTTTGTGCGGCAGGTTCAAAGTTCTGATAAGTACCGCCGCATTGCTCCTGAAGTGATCCGCTCCCTGCTTCTGAAAGAGATGCAAAAGGGCAAAAATGGTAAAGAGATTATAAAATCTACGCGCAATAAATTGCACCAGATCGGTTCTGCATACCAGGAAAAACCCATTTCCTACAATGCTTTGCTTGAAGAACTTCAGTCTCTCCCTTCTGAACTCGAAGACCCGGTTGTGAAGTCATACATCCTTGAAGCGCTCGGCTCTCATGCTTCCACCCGTGAACGCCTGCCTATCCTGCCCCGCTTCTTCAAAGAAACCCTGCAAGAGATTTCTTCACTGCATTCGATTCTCGATGTTGCATGTGGATTGAACCCCATGGCAATCCCCTGGATGCCGCTTCCAACCAGGTTTACCTACACCGCCTGTGATATTTACGAAGATATGACTGGCTTTTTGAACGACTTCTTTACCCATTTCAACATCGATGGCAAAGCGCAAACCTGCGATTTGACCCAAAACCTGCCGTCAGGATCGTATGATCTCGCTCTGGTACTGAAAACCATCCCATGTCTGGAACAGGTCGATAAAGAAGCCGGTTACCGGCTGCTTAACCAGCTTAACGCTGCAACCTTGCTGATTTCTTTCCCGGCCAGAAGCCTTGGAGGGAAATCAAAAGGAATGGTGCAAAATTATGAAAGACATTTTCTCGATTTAACCGCAGGTCAATCGTGGAAGATCACCCGCTTCGAATTCCCTGGTGAGCTCGCGTTCCTTGTGCAGAAATAGAGAGTTTTCATTGAGCAAGAAACCTTCTGTTTTCACCCCCGAAAAAATCAACGCCCTGGTTAACAAAATATCAGGGTCGCGAAAATACCACCATCTCGCGATTCCACCTGAAACCATTCGTGATCTGATACAACAGGCAGAATCCCGCGGAATCCCGGCTGCTGATATCGAGAAGGTTGTTCGCGAGAAATTGCATAATATTGTTGCGCCATATCTGGGTGATCCAGATTATGAAAAACTGAAACTCGATCTGGCTGTTTTACCTGATCACCCCCAATCACCCATTCTGAAAGACTGGTGTCTTTCGATATTGAGAGAACATGCGTCCACGCGTGAACGGATCCCAATTCTTGATGAATTTTACTCGCGCATCTTCGAGTTTACCGGAAAACCACGTTCTATCCTTGACCTTGCCTGCGGTCTAAATCCTTTTTCTCTTCCATGGATGAATCTGGCTAGCGACGATACCTACCACACATTTGATCTTCACCAGCCGCGCATAGATCTGATTGCTTCCTTCCTCGCGCACATCCACCAACAGGGCAGCGCGACTCACACAGATATCCTCGTGCACCCCCCAAGGCAAAATGCTGACGTGGCTTTTTTCTTCAAGGAAGCTCACCGTTTTGATCAGCGCCAGCCTGGCATCAACCGCACCTTTTTCCAGTCAGTTCCGGCCAGATTTCTACTCGTATCTTTGCCCACGTCCAGCCTGACCGGCCGCCGTTCCATGCTTGACCAGGATCGCAGATTGATCGATCAATCGGTTTCTGGTCTACCATGGGAAGTTCACGAAATCCTTTTTGAAAACGAAATCGTCTTTTGCATCAAGAAGGGATTATGAAACGTAAAGCCAAAAAGCAGATTTCACCAATTGAGTCTCCGGTTGACGCCAGAACGGCGATCGAAAGCTACCGCCAGCTGCTTACCCCGGCGGAATATGAACTGTTAACCAGAGAAATCGACCAACCCCTTCTGCCTGCCATTCGTTTCAACCCGCTTAAGACCGACGCCCATTTTAAAGATTTTCTCCAAACCAAATATGGCTGGGTTCTGGAACCGCTACCTTTCTGCTCCAACGGGTACCGGGCGATCACGAGCAGCGGTCCTGAGGTCAGCAGTGTTCTCGAGCACAAATTGGGCATGTTTTACATCCAGGAAGCAGCCTCGATGCTGCCAGTGGAGCTTTTTGACATTGATGACGATGAGGAGAATTTGTGTCTTGACCTGGCTGCCTCACCGGGAGGGAAGACAACCCATCTGATTTCAAAATTATCTGACCGCGGTCTGGTGATCGCGAATGATTCCAGCCAGGGACGTATTCCGGCATTGCGCATCGTCCTTCAACATTGGGGGGCTGTGGCCTGTGCGGTAACCCGCTTTCCAGGCGAAAGTTATGGAAGTTGGTACCCCGAAGTGTTTGACAGGGTCTTGCTCGATGCCCCCTGCAGCATGCAAGGATTACGGATCGCAGATTCACATGTTCTGCGGCCGGTAACCAGTAAAGAAAGCGCGCAGCTATCTGCCCGGCAGTCTGCACTGCTCACCAGCGCACTGCAAGCTGTGAAGGTGGGTGGAGAAGTTGTTTATTCCACCTGTACCCTGCTTCCGGTTGAAGATGAGGGTGTTGTCGATAGGGTCTTAAATCGTTTTAGGTCCTCAATCAAATTATTAGATGCTCAAAAGACCCTCCCTGAACCGGCTCCTGGTCTTATCAGAACGGATGAAATTGAGTACTCACCGGAATTGGTCAAAACCATCCGCCTCTGGCCTCACCGCTATCACACAGCTGGATTTTTTGCCTGCATCCTTCAAAAAACCGCGCCGCTAGATCTGCCGGTAAACAAACCACCATCACATGATATGGAAGCTGCGGGCTTTGTGGAAATGACACGAACACAGGAAACCGCTTTTTCCAGTCAATTTACTGATACTTATGGGTATGATTTACAGGAATATCTCTCACATGAACGCCGCGTCTTAATTCGACGGGATCAAAAAATCTATATCTTCCCCTCTCTACTGTTAGAAAGGTTCCGTGATCTTCCTGTGCAATCCGCGGGATTGCTGCTCGGTGAGGAAACCCCAGACGGTTTTCAGCCTTCGCAAGAATGGATCAGCCGCTTTGGCGCCAGGTGCCAGCGTGGAACACGAACCCTCGATGATCATGAGGTCAGCAAATGGCTCAGCGGTGAAAACTTAGAGGCCGTTCTTCCTGTTGATAAGGCAAAATATGTGATTGTATTAAATCAGGATGGTCAAGCTTTAGGTTGCGGTAAAGCCTTCGGCAAAGGGATCAAGAATCTTCTACCCCGCTGGATGCTCTAATTTCTTTCACCTTCATACATCACAAGAGCTGCGGCCACCACGGCTGCCGTTTCCATGCGTAAGATCCGTTTTCCCAGTGTGACTGGTTTGAACCCGGCCCTGGCCGCTTGTTTTACTTCGTCAATCGAAAATCCTCCCTCCGGACCGATCATTACGGCAATCTTTTCAGGTCTGGTTTTGCTCAGCAATTCGTGAATATCGGTCTTGTGTTCGTCTTCCCAGGGAATCAGGCAAAGAGAATAGGCAGCGGGGATGGTTTTCAGGGTGTCGTGAAATGCGGCGGGTTCGAGGAGGTCGGGGATGACTCCACGCCCGCTCTGCTCAGCGGCCTCCTTAATGATCGTGCGCCATCGCGGGTATTTGGAAAGGACATCCGCTGGATGTTGTACCAGCGAGCGGCCAGTAATCACCGGGATGAACGCTGCCGCCCCCACTTCGGTGCACTTCTGCAGCATCCATTCAAACTTTTCACGTTGTGTCAAACCGAGGATCATTAAAAGGCGTGTGTGCGGTTCGTTTGGACATTGGCTGCGTTGAAGAATTCGCCCGGTGCACCCCAGATCGTCCACATGCGTCAACTCTGTTAACAGCTCATCGCCAGAATTATCAAGAACCACAACCCTCTCACCACATTTCAAGCGCAGTACACGGGCAATTTGCCTGGAAGTAACAGGAGAAAAACGGACTTCCTCAAATTGAATTTCATCCAGAGTGACAAAAAAACGATGCATTCCAACTCCGATTTTCAGCTTTCCTCGATTATACTAGGGTCATTGAATAAAAAAAGAACCAGGAATTGGTATGTCTGAACTTCAAAACCGCACATACAAGTATTTCGATTTGGTCATGGCGCTTTTCGTGACCGTTCTGATTGTCAGTAATATTGCCTCCTCTGCCAAGATCATCGATTGGGGAGTGTCGATCGCAAACATTCCCCTCGCCTTTGACGCCGGCACTATCCTATTCCCCATCAGTTATATCTTTGGCGACGTACTGACCGAGGTATATGGGTTTAAGCGTTCGCGCCGTGTGATCTGGACGGGCTTTGCATGCCTTTCGCTGACCTCTATCGTCCTCTGGCTGGTGCACATCATGCCTGGTGAAGCCACCTGGCAAACCCAGACGGGTCAGGCGGCATTTGATGCCGTCCTTGGCGGGGTATTTTCAGGCGGAATCGTGGCTGCCAGCCTGATCGCTTATCTGGCTGGCGAATTTATGAATTCGGTGGTGCTGGCGAAAATGAAGGTCGCCACCAATGGTAAATGGTTATGGATGCGTACCATTGGCAGTACCCTTGTGGGTGAAGCCGTGGATTCTGTCATTTTTATTGGCATTGCCTCACTGGCTGGCGTATTCCCCTGGAGCCTGTTTTGGACGCTCACCATTACCAATTACATCTTCAAGTGCTCGATCGAAATCATGATGACCCCCATAACCTATTGGGTGGTTCGCACCTTAAAGCGCTCGGAAAATGAAGACTATTTTGACCGGGACACGAAATTCAACGTTCTACCGGTCAAGTAAATCGAGTGGATGATTCAGATATTCCTGCGATGACCACACAATACTCACCCCTGAGAGGTTCCTTCTGAAGTTCCATCATGACTTCAGAGATTGTTCCCCGGTAAACCATCTCGAATTTCTTGGTCAGGTCATTGGCCACTGCACACTTACGGTCACCAAAGACTTCCATTACATCTTTCAGAAAATCGATCAGCCGATATGGACTTTCATAAAAAATCAGGGTGTGCGGTGAAACCAAATCGATCTCCAGCCATCGCTTTCTGGCACCGCTCTTGCGTGGCGGAAAACCGCGAAAAGTAAAACTGTGCACTGGCAACCCAGAAAGCACCAGAGCCATGATCAACGCAGTCGGCCCAGGCACCGCTGAAATCGGGATATTTTTTTCGAGCGCACTGCGAACCAGAATAAACCCGGGGTCTGAAATCGATGGTGTGCCCGCGTCGGTAACCAGAGCAACCGTTTTTCCAAGTTCGAGAATTTCCATTACTTTTGGAAGTGCTCTTTTTTCGTTATCTTCGCGGAAAGAGATCTGTGGTTTCTTAATTCCAAAATGAGTGAGCAAAAAACCTGTTTTTCGGGTATCTTCACTCACCACAACATCAGCTTCTTCGAGTGCAGTCAGAGCACGCTGAGAAATATCACCCAAATTACCAATAGGGGTCGAAACCAGAATTAACATCCGTGCAGTCCTCTTTATGGCAGTATATCATGATTGACAGATCGGCGAGACAGTAAATGTAGAAATCTTGTAATAATTAAAACATCTTGTTATAATAATATTACTGTAACATATATATTTAATTACTGTAATTTCACCAAAGCCATAACAATCACAACAATCCGATCGTTTCGCAAAGAAACCTTCTTCGCTGAATTCCTGGAGTTGACATGTCAGTAGATACCAAGCTTTCTCTTGAGAACTATTCCACCCTGTCATCTGTTGGCATTGATCTGGATGAGATTCATCCCATCGAACGCAAACGCATTCTGGTTGTCGATGACGAACCCGAGAATGTTACCCTTTTGAAACGCATTTTTATGAACGAAGGTTACAACGTTTCCGGTGCCTCCAACGGTAAAGATGCCTTAAACAAGTTAATTAATATCACCCCCTCGCTTGTCGTGTTAGACCTCATCATGCCCGGAATGACTGGTGAAGAGACCTTCGATGCCATTCGTAAGATTATGAACGTGCCGGTAGTGGTGCTATCGGCGATTAACCAGAAGGAAGAAATCATTCACCTGCTGCAAAAAGGTGTTGATGATTATGTTACGAAACCTTTCGATGATGCAGAACTCGTTGCCAGAGTGAACGCCGTGTTACGACGCTCTGAACGTTCAGCGACGATTAACGCGCTTTCATTCCCTTCGCTTGATTTAATCATTGACCTTGAATCCTATGAGGTCACTTATCATGGCAACCGCATTCAGTTGACCGGCAAGATGTTTGAAGTTCTGGCTTTATTGGCAAAAAACGCCCCGCGCGTGGTTAATTACCAGGATTTGACATATAAAATTTGGGGAGAAAATACTCCTGCAGTGCGCAACAGGTTAAAGTACCTCATTTATCTCTTGCGGCAGGAATTTTTCAAAATCGATCCGCAGCACGATATTATCGAAAACATTGACCGCCTGGGGTATAAACTATCAATTGGCTCAATGTAAATCATTCCGCTTGATTATTGTTTTATTCGTTGTTACAATACTATAAGATTACTATACATATACTTTTATGTATATGCAGTCTCCTTCATTCCATTTGTTGCATCACTTCAATTTTTCACCGAAAATTCATGGTCCATAAATAAGGCAGGGTTATATGGCTAATGGTGATCTCAAAAGTGAATTGACTGGCGTTGACCTGGATCAGGTTCAAACCAAAGACCGACCGCGCGTGCTGGTGATTGACGACGAGCCAGACACAGTCGTGCTCCTTAAACACATCTTCCAAAGGGAGGGGTTTGACGTTTCAGGTGCTTTCAGCGGCAAGGAGGCATTGTCGAAACTCTCTGAAGTTAATCCATCGCTGATCTTGCTGGATGTCATGATGCCTGAAATGGATGGATGGGAAACATTCGAAGAACTTCACCGACTGGCCGACATCCCTGTCATTGTAATCTCGGCGTTGGGCCAAACTGAAAATGTCGTCAAAGCTCTACAGATGGGCGTGGATGATTACGTTACCAAACCCTTCAACAATGCAGAGGTAATCGCTCGGTCACGCGCTGTATTGCGTCGTGCTGGTGTGCATAAGGAAGTGAAGCGCATGGTCTTCCCGGATGTTGAACTGGTCGTGGATCTGGAAACTCAAGAGATCTACTACAAAGGCAAGCGCATCCAATTAACCGGAAAAATGTACGAAGTCTTGTTAATGCTAGCCAGAGGTGCACCTCGGGTGGTAACTTATAATGACTTAACCATGCAAATTTGGGGTGAAACCAGCCTGCCAGTTCGCAACCGCTTGAAATATCTGGTCTACCTGCTGCGGCAAGAAATGGAAAAGGTGGACAGTGAACATCCGATCATCAAGAATGTGGATCGTCTTGGTTATAAATTAATGACAGAGTTATAAATTTTTAATTCCGCATTGATTTGACAGGGAGTAATCCTCCCTGTTTTTTTTTTATTCTGCCTGTCAATCGACGGTATAATACGGCGAGGAGATGACATGACTGAATCACCTACCCGCAACCGCATCGACCCCAAAGTGATCGATTCCAGGCCTAAACGCCGCCCCGATTGGATCAAGGTACGCGCTCCATCAGGTGAGACCTATGACCAGTTACAATCATTAATGCGCCGAAAAGAGCTGCATACGGTGTGTGAAGAGGCGGGCTGCCCAAATATGGGAGAGTGCTGGGGAAGCGGAACTGCCACCTTTCTCATGCTCGGTGATGTTTGCACCCGTTCATGCCGGTTCTGTGATATCAAGCATGGGCGTCCTGAAGCCCTGGATTGGCTCGAACCCGAAAGAGTGGCACAGGCAGTCAAAGCCATGGAACTTAAACACGCTGTGATCACATCCGTGAACCGTGACGAACGCCGCGATGGTGGTGCTCCGATCTTTGCAGCCGTCATCCGCCGCATTCACCAGCTTCACATCGGATGCTCTGTCGAAGTCTTGATCCCAGATTTCAAAGGCAGCCTTGAAGCGCTGAAGATCGTTATGGATGCCCGCCCTGAAATTCTCAACCACAATATAGAAACCGTTCCATCCCTTTTCAAACGTGTCCAGCCACAGGATCATTATGAGTGGTCAGAGTCAATATTGCGCAACGCCAAAATGCTTGATTCCGAGGTGCTTACCAAATCTGGCATCATGGTTGGTCTGGGTGAAACGATGGACGAGATCAAAGCCGTAATGCGCGACCTGAAAAGCTGGGGGGTGGACATTCTTACCATCGGCCAGTACCTTCAGCCCAGCCGTCAACATCTTCCCATTGAACGTTATTACACACTCGATGAGTTCGCTGCATTAAAACGTTACGGAGAAGAAATCGGCTTTCGCTGGGTGGAGAGCGCTCCCCTGGTGCGCTCCTCGTACCACGCTGCCGAACAGGTCCGCGTGTTGAGCCGCATCCACCAGGCATAAAATCCACTTCACCATCATCACACGATCCGCTCGCAACTGACTCGATAATTCAGAGCGCCTGTATAGAAAAAATTCCGGGTCTCGTGATTTACGAGCCCGGTTATCATCATTCATAATTTATAACGACTTTTACGCCTAGGCGAGTGGCAATTGTTATAACTTCAATGCAGCATTGATTGCCAGATCAAACATCAGCCGCCTGTCAGCATTGCGTTTATGCCACCTGCGCCCATCCCAGCCATCGGGATGAACCAGATCACCACCATAAACAATCTGCCCAAGCTTGATCTCACGGAATTGTGCCACAGCAAAGAAAGCTGCCGCTTCCATTTCAACCACCAGACAACCTTCTTCGATTCTATCTTTTCGCTTCCCCTTGGTCTCTCGGTATATCGCATCCGTTGTCCACGACTTCCCCAGTTGATAATCAATCCCCATTTCACGGCAGGCATCTTCAAGTGCCCGAACGGCGTCAGCATCAGGTTTTACCTCACGCGAGGGTGGCAGGTAATGGTATGAGGTTCCCTCATCACGGATCGCTGAAGTTAATATGAATGGGTACCCTGGCGCCTTCGAACGGTCGAGCACACCAGCCCCACCGCAGGCAATGAACCTGGTTACACCATTGGCGATCAGTTCCTCCAGAAATGCAGCAGCCAGTGGAGCACCAACTCCGGGATGTACCACCGTCACTCCATCTGTACCGTTCCCATATATATAGACAGGATTTTTACCGATCTCAGAACTCAAGTGCCCGATTACTTTTAACTTTCCTTCGTCGCACAGGTCTTTAATAACATCCTGAAAAAAACACAAAACGCCACGCGCCGGAACGAGCGTCTCTGCTCCAATCGAATATGGATCAGGCATGAGAATGGCACTGCGATCTTCATCAAATTCAGTAATTGGGTGTCGGGTTTTTGACATTCTTACTCCAAAGTTTGAATTCCAAATTTATTCTCAAATTCCTTCATGGCATCACGCCCAATCCACCTGCCTGATGCGGCCGGATGTTCAAGCAATTTACGGGCCAGGGCAACTGCCTGCCCGCGCAGCGCCGGACGCATCTTCCCGATGTTGCGCAGCGCCCAGTTGACAGCTTTTTTAACGAAATTACGCGGATCACCCGCATACTGCTCAATCAAGGGGAAGAATTTTTCAACAACCGCGTCTGAGTACTGTTTGCCATGCCAGGCGATGGCAGCAATCGTTGCAAACGCCGCCCTCCGCACGAATTCTTCCTCACACTGCGCCCACTGAGGAATGAGTTCCAGGATCCCATCAGCATATATAAACAAGTTGTCTGTCGCCTGGTCGCAAATATCCCATGAATCAAAGTCCGCTGTCCAGTTCAACATCTGCTCGCGAGTAACTTTTGCCGGTTCATCCACCATAGTCGCCAGCAGACGTGCATCATGCACCCCAGAAGCCCACAACTGCTGTGCCAGTTCATGATCTCTGATACCGCGTGCCAGTTTACGCAGATCATAAATTGAAATGCCAAGCATCTTTTCCCCGCGGATGCCAAAACGCTGTTGACCTTCCACGTTGACCGGGTTCGCAAGGTCTTGCAACTTTTGCATGAGCCCTTCATAGGTTGGTTTTGGGTTCATATCCAATCCATTCGATATCTAGATTCCCGGCAAAGCGGTTCGCCATCGTTTCCAGTGCCTGAAGGTTGTCGTCCACTAAGATAAACCTGCGCCCTAACTCCAGGCATGCCGCACCTGTGGTACCGCTGCCTGCAAAAAAATCTAACACGGTCTCACCCGGGTTTGATGACGCTGTAATAATGCGGCGGATAATGCCCAGCGGTTTTTGCGTTGGGTAGCCGGTCTTTTCCTTGCCATTGGTGGCCACAATGGTATGCCACCAGGTATCGGTTGGCAGTTTGCCCTTTGCGGCCTTTTCTGGTCCTACCAACCCCGGTGCCATATAAGGGATACGCTCGATCTCATCATAGTTGAAAGTGTAATGCCGCGGGTCTTTCGCATACCACAGGATATTGTCATGCTTGGGCGGCCATTTTTGACGCGTGCGTGCTCCGTAATCGTATGCCCAGATGATTTCGTTCAAGAAGCTCTCTCGTCCAAAAATTTGATCCAACAGAATCTTGCAGTAGTGCACCTCGCGGTAATCAATGTGAAAATACAGGCTTCCGTGTTTAGTTAAAACTCGATAAGCTTCAACCAGGCGCGGTTCTAGAAACGCCATAAAGTCATCAAACAGATCTCCGTACGCCTTTGAGCCAATCTTCACCGTCTCATAGCGGTTCCCCGCGAAGCCGGTGCGGTCTCCCCTTTCTGATCGTTCGGTTTTTACCTGGGTCCGTCTCTGTGTTTTACCCGTATTGAATGGGGGATCGATATAGATTAAATCCACAGATTCAGAAGGTAATCCCTTGAGAACCGATAAATTGTCAGAGTAGTAGATCTGATGAGACATTCCATTGCTCTATAAATTAAAATTTATCCACTTGATTATAGCAAAGGGTTACAACCTTTTTTGACCATTCCATCATTGATATTCTGGCCATTCTCGTTTGACCCGCCTGCGCAGGGGTGTATTAATCTGGTGAGGAGCGTTATGAAAATATTCCAGTGCATGTTTCTGCACATTTTTTTGCAGACTTTGCAGGTAGGTTATCGCGCCCTCTACCGAAAATGCAGTGTCTCGTTTTAAGCTGAAATTTGACAGCAGCGCCGTCCAAACAACACCATCTACATCATGTCGATCACACCAGCCGCTGAGAATATTCGTGATATTCACTTGTTCAGTATATTTCTCAATTGAACTCCTTTTGTCCTGTGATTGTAATAGCCAATCCATTTTTCTGTGGTTCCTTCACGAGTTCGTAGATCTCTCATTACACCTATTATGGAAGTCCGTGGATTATAAGCATACAGGCTCAGACAGTCTGCACCATTCAACTCATCAATCACCAGTGTAAGCCGTCCATCTTTTGATATGCGCGAAAACTCCAACGGGAGTTCAGGCCCATCAGTTTTCCAGGGTTCAACGAATGGCATCTCTCGTGGATCCCAGATCAAGGATCCCTATCCCAGAATCACGATCTTCAAATGCTCACCTCTCTATTCTTTGTAAATCAGAATATGACCGAAAATTAGTCTCGAAGCCCTCAAAAATTTTAACGAAATCAGGCCGGGATTACAAAAGGGTTATTGCTAAATTGATTGAAACTATCTAGTCTGCGTGTTATGCTTAAAATGCACTCCGAAAAGGCAAAACCGGTGAAAGCCGGTGGCGCAAAGTCAAGGGTCTACGGTGCTGAAAGACGCACCACGATAGCCTGACTACCGATAATAGCGATACATGCGAAAGTGTGTAAAGCAAGCCAATGTATCTAAAGTTAGTTCGTGAATTAACCATGAAACACTGGCGACCGAACAGGCAAAACCGGTGAAAACCGGCGACGCAAAGCTATGGGTCTAAAGCTGATTTTTCGAATAGAAAGGTAACAGCCAGGATTGCCAGGCAGCCGAAGAGTGCCCTTCACTTTCTCTCAACCGCTTCAAGCGGTTTTTTTTGGGACTTATTCCCCGATGATTTTGATCAACACCCGTTTTGCACGACGCCCGTCGAATTCCCCGTAGAAAATTTGCTCCCAGGTGCCAAAATCCAACCGACCGTTGGTAACAGCCACCACCACCTCTCGCCCCATCACCTGGCGCTTGATGTGCGCATCGGCGTTATCTTCGCCGGTATCATTATGGCGGTACTGGCTCACTGGATCGTGCGGGGCGATCTTTTCCAGCCATGCTTCGTAATCACGATGTAATCCGTTCTCGTCATCATTGATAAAAACAGAAGCCGTGATATGCATCGGGTTGACCAGCACCAGCCCCTCCTGAATACCACTTTCACGAAGAGCAGCCTGTACCTGTGAGGTAATATTCACAAATCCTCGCCTTGAAGGCACATTCATCACCAATTCCTTGCGAAAACTTTTCATTTCCAATCTTCCTCCACCGCTGATTTTAGCCTGAATGATAAATTTTCGCACCTCAACGAACGAATGTCTCTCAAATAAAAAAAAGCGGAGCGCTTGAAGCTCTCCGCTTGACGATCATCAGATTTTCGCACTAGTAAGCCGGGTTTTCCCAGTATTTCATCTCGTCGAACTTTACCGTGTAGTCGTCTGTAGTGACCGATCTCACGAACACACCAAAGAATCCCGCGCTGAATGATGAATTGGTGGCTTCTCCCTGCAACACACCGTTGACATAAACCTTCATGTTCTTGCCCACCACCAAGACGCCCAGGCGATTGGTCTGGTTGGCCCCGGTCTTGAGATCGGGTGATTGCTTCCAGTTGATCAAACTCTCCGCTGCGCCATCAGGTGGCACCTCACCATCCCACTTCCAGACTCGCAGGTAACCATCGCAGGTGACTTCGTAGAGGTACCCCTGGTTGGGCTCCTTAAACACCGGCACCCGGTAAATAATGCCATACGAGTCCTTACCTTCGCAATTGCCAGAATTAGCGGTTAATTCAATATATGTATTCGTTTGTTGTGTGATGAGCGGCAGTCGCCATCCCGCCAGAGAAGTCAATCCGGTCATCTGCATAAAACCATCAGCAAACGTCACTTTGAGGAATTTATCGGAATCCGTCGGCCACGCCCATTTTTGGAAGCTATCCATGGGATCAAAACCGGTTGGCTCACCTAGCCTGTTGATCGGATCCCCGGCCGGCAGCGTAGCGGTTGGAGCCGTTGTTCCCGTCGGTTCAGGTGTAACAGTGACTTCAACTTCGCTGGTAACTACAGGCTCGGTTGTCACCTCCGGTGTTTCTTCCACTGGTGGTTCTGTGGTGACCACCACTGGCGTTGTTGTAGGCGGAATCACTGTCGGAAGTCCTACAGTTGGTGTTGCCGGAAAGAGGATCTCTTCGGTGGGGGTGGTCATCGTGGCAAGTAATTCTGCCACGCGGGTAGCCATTTCTGCATCACTGAGGGTCTGACTGCCTGAATCCTGTTGCAGCAGGCTACATCCACCCAAAAGCACACTGAGAATGAGCAATACCGGAATAATCTTTTTCATGTTCTCTCCTTCAACATCAGGCTTTGAACGAGGCTTCAGCCTGCTTTGTATCCGATCTTACGCAGGAAGTCTGTGCGCCATTTCACATCTGCTTCGCCTTCAATTCCTCGAGGTTTTTCGCCATCCACGACACCCATGATGCCCCGCCCTCTACCGGTATCGCACACGATTACCTCCACAGGGTTGGCTGTGGCACAGAAAATGTTGCACACCTCAGATAAATTTTTTACTGCGTTGAGCACGTTTATTGGGAAAAATCCTTCTCCAAGGAAGAGAATAAAACTATGACCAGCACCAATGCGCATGGCATTCTTCTTCGCCAGTTCAATCATTGCAGTGTCTGTTCCACTGCATCTTACCAGGCAGGCTCCTGAAGCTTCACAAAACGCCAGGCCGAATTGGATACCAGGCACACTGCTCACCAGAATCTCATGCAGATCCTCAACGGTTTTGATGAAATGCGACTGCCCAAGAATGAAGTTGATCTCTTCCGGTTTTTCAATCAAAACACTTTCAAACTCCATATCCTGCCTCCAACAATTTTTTCCTTCATTTTACACTACACCACGCCGCATGACACAACTCAATCATGCGCATATCCCATATAATTGCAAGTTTTATACCATTACTGAACAGAGTCGCACAGATAAGATGGGGTAAAATAGAGAGACATTGAAAGGAAACCACCCTTGTTTGAGATCACTTTTCTCGGCACCTCAGCCTCAGCTCCATCGCCTAAACGCAACCTGCCCGCTTACCTGGTTCAACACGATGAATTCCGCTTCCTTATTGACTGCGGTGAGGGCACCCAACGTCAAATCCTCCAATCTGGCATCGGATTCAAACGCCTCAATCGCATCTTCATCACCCACGGGCATCTCGACCACATCCTTGGCCTTGGTGGTTTGCTCTCCACCTTTATGCGCTGGGAAAGCATTGACAACCTGGAGATCTACGGCGGGGCCAGCGCTCTGGAACGTGTCAGTGATCTGATTTACGGTGTGGTGTTGCGTGGGGCAAAACCTGCCATGCCCGTCTCGCTGATCGAGATTCAACCCGGTGTCATTTTTGATGCCTCCGATTTCACAGTGACTGCATTCCCGGTTAACCACCGTGGGACCGATTGTTATGGCTTTCTCTTTGAAGAGAAAGGCCGTAGACCATTTCTGGCTGAGAAGGCCGATGAGCTCGGAATTCCCGCCGGACCGATGCGCGGCAGACTGGTTAAAGGTGAATCGATCACTCTCGAGAACGGGCGCATCATTACCCCCGAAATGCTTTTAGGGGATTTTCGTCCTGGCACTCGCCTGGCTGCCATCGGTGACCTGGGTGAAACATCCAGTCTGGTGGATCTGTTACAAGGTGTAGATGGGATCGTAATGGAAGCCACTTACCTTGACGAAGATAAAGACATGGCCCGGCAGTTCGCGCACCTCACTGCCCGCCAGGCCGCAGAATTTGCCAAACAGGTCGGTGCCGGAAAACTGATGCTCACCCATCTCAGCCGCCGTTATCGCGACAAAGACATCCTTAACGAAGCTCAGGCAATATTCGAAAATACATCCGTAGCCCGCGACTTTGATACCTTCACCATCAAGCGTGAATAATCAGCATAAAGCGAAAAACACGAACTATCTAAAAAGATTTTCTGAAAAGCACTCCTTCGTTCTTTTTTCTCTTTCCCGTATTTCGTTTTTGTCTTTTCCCTCCTGACCTGTCAGGGTGAACAATGCATTTTAAACATGATGAAGCAATCCTATCAGCTATGATTCCGTAAATTCAGTCATATAGAATCACTTTTGCACACTCTTCACTTTTTTTCGTGTGTTTTATGTTTTACTTTCCCGCCTCATTCTTCCGTTTTCCGTGGTTCGCGTTTTTTTCCTCTTTCCTTTACCTCCCCGATCATTTCTACCCGCTGTCTATCCAGCCACTTTTTAAATGGGATGAACAGCAGCACGAGCACAATGAAAACCAGCGAGATCGTCGGCTCCCGGTCGAGTGTGACATGCAGCGCAAGTTGACTCATGGCAAACACTGCCGATAAATCGGAATTGTGGAATAAAAGGTAAAGGAACGCATAGATTACAAACCCGATCAGTGCTGGAATGGGAAACAAAGCCAGAAATACCCCGCTGGTGGTGGCAAACCCTTGCCCGCCTTTGAATTTTGCAAACACAGGGAAATCATGCCCAAGGATAACTGCCGCTCCCGCCAGCAGCTGCCATTCCAGTGGTAAACGCAACAAGATGGCCAACAGGACTGCCCCCACTCCCTTGAGGATATCCACAGTTGCTACCAGCGCTCCGGCATAAAAACCAAACTGACGCTTGGTATTGCGCGCTCCCATGTTACCATCTCCCAGCGTTCGGATGTCTACATGGTGGCGCAGGCGTGAATAAATCAGCGCAGTTGGGAAAGAACCGATGATGTACGCAGCCAGAACAATTCCAACTCGGAATATGGCGTTCATGACTTAGCCTCCATATTTATTAAACACCATTTCACTTTTATTTGTATCAGAATTTTTGATCAGTAAAGAATACAAAATTGAAGCATCAACGATTACTGCAAAATGCGTGTTAAGGATTCTCTGATGCTTTTCAACCGTTTGTATCCTGGTCTATTTGCATATACAACGTGCATCTTGCTTTGTAAAGCAAATTTCACAACATATTGCGAAAAGTTTTCACAAAAGCTTCTTTTCACTCGCCCTTTTCTCTTCTTACCAGGTAATTTACCTTATTAAATATGACCAATTTCCCATCCCAGCTGTGACTGTGGACGTTTGACAGCCTGCACATATAATGATAAACTTTCACTAATCAAATAGCCCCTAACGGCACTTCTATCCAGAGAGGCGGAGGGACCGGCCCGATGAAGCCTCGGCAACCAGGAACAGGAAACTGCGACATGGTGCCAATTCCGACAGAGGATCTGGAAGATAGGAGGGCAGCCGACACGTTTGTTGCCCCTCGAGTATCACCGGACCGGGGCAACTTCATTTTTAAAGGAGATCCAAAACACATGGCTTCAAGCTCTTTCATGGAAAGCCCAAGTTACATGTTCACCTCTGAGTCGGTGACCGAAGGTCATCCCGATAAACTCTGCGATCAGATCAGCGACGCCGTCCTCGATGCCTGCCTCGAGCAGGATCCCCGCTCGCGTGTGGCCTGCGAAACCGCCGCCAAGACCGGTTTCGTCGTCTTGCTGGGCGAGATTACCACTTCCGCGTTCGTCAACTTCGACGTGCTGGCTCGCGAGGTGATCAAAGATATCGGCTACGACTCCAGCGAGAAGGGCTTCGACGGCAACACCTGCGGCATCCTTTCCGCTATTTCGGCGCAATCTGGCGATATTGCCATGGGCGTCGATAAATCCCTCGAGGCCAAGGGCGGAGAGGTGACCGAAGAGGAACTCAACGCCATCGGCGCCGGTGACCAGGGTATGATGTTCGGCTACGCCTGCAATGAGACCCCCGCTCTCATGCCCATGCCCATCTACCTGGCGCACAAGCTCACCCGCCGCCTCGCCGAAGTGCGCAAGAACGGCACCCTGCCCTGGCTGCGCCCCGACGGCAAGAGCCAGGTGACCATCGAGTACGCTTACGGCAAACCCGTCAGGGTCGATACCGTGCTCATCAGCACCCAGCACGCCCCCGAGATTTCTCACGCTGATATCACCGAATCTGTCATCGAACACGTCATTCATCCCGTCATTCCAGAAGACCTGCTCGACGGCAATCCCAAGATCTACGTCAACCCCACCGGCCGCTTTGTCATCGGGGGACCCATGGGAGACGCCGGCGTCACCGGCCGCAAGATTATCGTCGACACCTACGGCGGCATGGGACGCCACGGCGGCGGCGCCTTCAGCGGCAAAGACCCCACAAAAGTGGACCGCTCCGCAGCCTACGCGGCGCGCTGGGCTGCCAAGAACGTGGTGGCCGCCGGACTGGCTGACCGCTGCGAAATTCAGGTGGCCTACGCCATCGGCGTGGCCCGCCCGCTTTCCATCAACGTTGAGACCTTCGGCACCGGCAAGATCGCCGATGAGAAGATCGCCCGCCTGGTGAGCGAGCACTTCGACCTGCGCCCCGGCGCTATCATCCGCGACCTCGACCTGCGCAGACCCATCTACCGCAAGACCTCCAACTACGGGCACTTCGGCCGCGACGACGCCGATTTTACCTGGGAGAAGACGAACAAGGCGGAGGCCCTACGCAAGAGCGCGGGACTGTAGAAGAGTAGAGAATCGTCAAAGACTGGACCCGGGAAGTGTATGCCTCCCGGGTTTTTGTTATGGTTGCGATAACTGCGGGGACAATTAGAAACGAATCAAGGATGCACACACTACTAAGCAATCAAAATATATCAGGGGAGAGCTTGGAAATTCTTCAACCTAAGGATTACATCAATATAAACAATTAGAAAATTTTTTATTTATCAAGAGTCTTAGAAGATTACTGTTTGATGAAATATTAATTTTTGATAGAGTTGCGAAAATATGATATTTCTATTTTTTAATTTATATGAATATTTTCCTTATCAATTCAAAGAATAGATATAAAATGTCATATACTGATGAATTCTTCAAATCCATACATTTTGATTTTTTGATTCATGGATTATTAATCAAATAATTAGTCAATTCACCAATACCATAACATCGAGTGAGAAATGCAAAGGGCATACTATTCAAACAGCATTTATGGATTTATATCTGAATCAAATGAACAAATTCTCGGTAAATTAGTCAGCAATAACGCGTTTCCGTTGGAGAATAACCAGCGAGATGCATGGGTAGAAGAGCTGCATATTTTGAAATCTTTCCTCGGGAATTACGAAGGTCAAATATATTTTGAATTTGCAATACCAAGAATGGGGAAAAGAGTTGATGTTTTATTGCTTATCGAGTCAATTATTTTTGTTCTCGAATTTAAGGTGGGCGATCATCAAATTCAATCCTACGCAATTGATCAAGTCTGGGATTATGCGCTAGATCTTAAAAATTTCCATGAGACTAGTTTTGATAAAGCTATCATTCCAGTACTGATTGCGACCGAGGCAAGAATTAATTCAACCACAATAAGTCTTAATTGTAATTATGATCGGCTTTTTTCTCCTGTAATATGCAATAAAGAACTTCTACAAGAAGTAATAAAGAATGCTCTACTGTTATCCGATGGAAATCCAATCAACATCAAAGAATGGGAAACAGGCAGTTACAAGCCAACTCCAACAATAATAGAAGCTGCAATGGCTTTATATAACGGACATTCTGTCAAAGATATTTCCAGGCATGATGCAGATGCTATAAATTTAACGCAAACCTCGGATGCTATCTCTGCAATAATTGAAGAATCCTCAAAAAATCGACAGAAGGCAATCTGCTTCGTAACTGGAGTACCAGGTGCAGGAAAGACACTAGTCGGATTAAATTTAGCTACACAAAATATAAATCAGAACGATGGACGCTACAGTGTTTTTTTATCAGGCAACGGTCCTCTCGTTGCAATTCTAAGAGAAGCTTTGGCAAGGGATAAGGTTTCTCACGAAAAAGCAATGGGAAAGAAAAGCAAGCTTGTCGATGCACGACGTGATGTCAAGATGTTTATCCAAAATGTGCACAATTTTCGAGATGAATGTCTGGTTGATCAAAATAAACCACCTATTGAACATGTAGCACTTTTCGATGAAGCACAAAGAGCTTGGGATCATGAACAAACTACAAATTTTATGCGTCGAAAAAGACGAGTACCCAATTTTTATATGTCTGAACCAGAATTCTTGATTTCTTGCATGGATAGACACACAGATTGGGCTGTAATTGTGTGCCTAGTCGGTGGAGGTCAAGAGATCAATACTGGAGAAGCAGGTATAGTTGAGTGGATTGATTCAATCAATCGATCATTTCCTCATTGGAAAATGTATATTTCTCCACGTCTTTCTGATTCTGAATATGGAGCTGACGAATTACTCAGCAATATTTCAATAAATGGGAATATTTTGTATGATGAAAATCTTCACCTTTCTGTATCAATGAGATCATTCCGAAGTGAAATGGTTTCATTATTAGTGAAACAAATTCTTGATATTGAGGTTGATAAAGCACGTGATACATTAACAGAAGTCAATCCAAAATATCCGATCGTTATTACAAGGGATATTACAAAAGCAAAAACATGGTTAAAAAACCATGCTAGAGGCTCAGAAAGGTATGGAATTACCGTATCATCTTCAGCATTGAGACTTAAGCCACTTGCTGTTGATGTGAAATCGACTATTGATCCCATCCATTGGTTTCTTGACCAGAAAGATGATGTTCGATCTTCTTATTATCTTGAAGATGTGGCAACTGAATTTCAAATTCAAGGGTTGGAGCTTGATTGGAGTTGTGTAATTTGGGATGGTGACTTTCGGTTTTCAAATTCCGGGTGGCAATACTTTTCATTTTGTGGAAATCGCTGGAATCGGATTATGAAAAGTGATCGACAAAAGTATCTCAAAAATGCATATCGGGTACTTTTAACTAGAGCAAGGCAAGGAATGGTGATCGTTGTTCCTGAGGGGAACCCCGAAGACCCTACAAGGAAAGCTGAGTATTATGATCCTACTTATGAATATCTAAAATCAATTGGATTGCAAGTTATTTAAATCATAGCTATTCAAATACTTAACATTCTCAATGGGGTACTGAGTCTGAGCACCCCGTCTTCATTCCCAACCCCCTCACCTCATTAATAACCTTGCTCAGGGTGCGTCAAATACGTCCGCCATGAGTAATGGGTATAGATAAAAAACAGGGATTCGTAATAAGATCCACGGTTGGATGTAATTACCCCCCGGCCCGACGAGCTGGATCAAATATCGCCGATAAAGGACCCAACCTGCCGGTTGACGGCCTCTTTGGCAAGGGTTTTCCGGATTCATAGCAGCGAGATCCGCGCCATTGGGGTGGAAACCCAGAAGCGTAGAACCCGAAGCCGGGATACTGAGAATGAGCAGAGAAGCTGGTGGCTCAGGTGTTTCAACATCCCCCTGCGCGCATTTCTCATCCAATCCCTTCACTTCTAACCGTGCTATACTGTTTAAAATCATCAAGTTTCATCCTCACAATTTTCAGACCAGTTAAATACAGAATAAGCAGGCGAGCCACAGGAGGATCCTATGAGTCGGTTTGCTTTATTGTTTTTTGGGCTGTTACTAGCAGTGATGCTGACAGCCTGTTCTGGCGCGCTGCCGCAGGAAGCAGGCAAAACCGAACCGCCAGCGGCCACGCAAACTTCTTCCCCTGCGCCAGGTTTCACATCATCACCGACCAAGACTCCGATCCCGCCAACCGCGACGGCTTCCATCACTCCAACACCGGGGGGTGGCAGTGTTCGAACATCGGAAAAGGACGGGATGGTTCAGGTGTTCGTTCCCGCAGGAGAGTTCATTATGGGAGCGACGGTGGACTCGGCAATGGAAGTCTGCAAGATGTATCGCAACGATTGCCAGCGCGGGTGGTTCACTGACGAGGAACCTCCGCACCGGGTGGTGCTCGACGCGTACTGGATCGACCAGACCATTGTCACCAACGGGCAATACGCGCTGTGTGTTGCAGCAGGGGCCTGCGAGGAGCCAAGTTCAAAGGCTTCGCAGACACGCAGCGATTATTATGGCAACCCGGAGTATGACAATTTCCCTGTGGTATGGGTCAAGTGGGAAGACGCTCAAGCGTACTGCGCCTGGGCCGGCCGCCGTCTGCCGACGGAAGCGGAGTGGGAGAAAGCTGCTTCGTGGGACCCGGTAAAGCAGGTCAAATATCCATACCCGTGGGGAAATGAACCAAATAATTGTAGTCTCTCAAATTACCCAGACACAGACGCAGTCTGCGTGGGAGATACCACCGCTGTAGGAAGCTACCCCGCTGGAATCAGCCCGTATGGCGCACTGGACATGCTGGGAAATGTGTGGGAGTATGTGTCGGACTGGTACGGAGACCGTTATTACCAGACGCTGACTGATGGTGTGGTGAACCCGAAAGGTCCTGCAACAGGCGAGTACCATACAATACGCGGTGGAGAATTCGGGGCGAACGCGTATATCCGAACCACTGACCGAGATTTCGATGAGGAAACAGGTACCTTTCTGGGGTTCCGATGCGCGGCAGATGCTGAAGCTGGTGAACCGGAGTGATAAGGTAAAGTAGTTTTATCCTGCACCCCGGCGCCATCATCCGCGACCTCGACCTGCGCAGGCCCATCTACCGCAAGACCTCTAACTACGGCCACTTCGGCCGCGACGACGCTAATTATGCTTGGAAACGGACAAATAGAGCGGAAGCACTGCGTAAAGGTACCGGCTTATAACAAGAGTATCTAGGAAACAGCACCTCAATAATAGCCTTCACAATGGCTGGATGACAACCTCAATAAAGAAAATCAGGTTGTGATAACTGCAGGAACAAAAGGATGAAACCTATCAATTTGATCTTGGGAGTCACAAAATGTCCATTTTTTTAATAAATATGTTTACAGAATGAAATCCTCAACATCGACGCCCGCCCTATCGCCTTTGATCCACACCTGGTCGTAGAGCTATAATATTCCTGTGGTCTTGTTCATCTTTCAACGGCGCTTGCGCGCCTGAAAGGATTATGCATGAACGGGAAGCGGTCAATCAAACGGGTCTTGCTCCCCATCAATGCTTTAGTCGTTCTGTTGCTGTTGATCTCGCTGCCTTCGACCACATCCCTCACACACGCGCAAACCTCAGAAACAACGGGGCTCACCCTCACGGTAACGAACAGCGGCGAAGAGCTCAACGGTGATCTCTCCAACCCGGCGGCCCTCCTCGCCAACCCCGGCCCCGATGGAATTTCGCTGTCTGAGGCGCTTCAGGCGGTGCAGGCAGATACCGGCGCCCACGAAACCATAAATTTTGACCCCTCGTTAAGTGGTGTTGTCATCACCATCACTCAACCCCTGCCGCCTATCAACCGCGACGGTGTCACACTGGATGGTGACATCAACGACGACGGCATCGCCGATATCACCCTTGATTCTTTTGGAGAATTACACGAAGGATTGCAGATCCAGGCTGCATCTGACGTGGTCATCGAGGGTTTTCAGCTGCGCAACTTCACTTCCAATGGGATAGAGATCACCACGATTCCCCAGCAGGATGTTTCCATCATGGAAAACATTTCCTTACGCAATAACATCCTCACCAACATTGGCTGGAGCGCGATTCTCATCGGCAATTTTCGCGACCACGCGGTAATCCGCAACGTTGAGCTGAGTGGGAATACGCTCAAAGGCTACCGGTTTGGCATCACGATCCATGCCGGTTTCGCTGACAACGCCAATTACAACGAGATCTCAGACATTTCGATCCAATCCAATACATTGATTGCGTCTGCGCCTGTGATTGGCATTTACGTTTCTCCCACAGGGCTTGCGAATCTATCTCATAACACGATCAGCAACATCCAGATCAAAGGCAACCACATAAGCGGACACACCAGCGTATCGATCCTGATCGACGATGGCGCGGAAAACTGTCAGGATAACCTGACCAGCGATATCATCATTGCTGAAAACCAGGTGAGCGGTTCACCGGTCAATATCGAGATGCTCAGTGAATCCGGCGCCAACTCGTCAGGAAATCAACTCACCAACGTGACGATCACCGACAACCAGTTTACGGGCGGCGGCATCCAGTTTAGCGGTGCCACGGGTTACAATGCCCACAATAATTCCACCACGGATATTCTGATCGAGCGCAATATCATTTCTAACTGCGTCGCCAACGGGATTTCTTTTTACGCAGGCACCGGCGGAGCGCACGACAACCTGCTGGAGAACGTCATCGTGCGCAGCACGTTGATTAACGGATGCCGTGACGCAGGTATTTTGCTGCACGGTGATGAAGGAAAGAGCCGCAATAATCAAATCAAGAATGTCACCATCAGCAATCTGACCCTGGTGAACAACGGCGTCGAAAGCCTGTGGGCGGGCGGGTTGAATATTAACACTCTCGATACCAGCAACACCATTAACGGGGTGAATGTAATCAACACGATCCTGTGGAAGAACGGCGGTAACGACGCGATCCGTGGGTCTGAGTCACCCACCACTGTAACTTATTCGCGCCTCAACGATGCGCGCTTCACCGGACACGATAATAACTTCAACATCGATCCCGGGTTTGTCGATCCTGCCTCAGGCGACTACCATCTGCAACCCGCCTCGCCCTGCGTGGATTCGGGTGCCCCTTCCGCGGAGGACGCAGGAGCACTGGATCTGGACCATGCACCACGAGTGCAAGACGGCAACGGTGATGGTCATGCTGTTGTAGACCTCGGTGCTTATGAAAACAAGACCTCTCCTGTACCCATCATTCAGAAGACCAAGGAGCAGAGTACCGCTGATCGATCGCCGCAGGGATTGGTATGTCTGACCTCTGGGTTGCTGCTGGTTTTGTTTTTGTTATTTCGTAAACGGAGACCCTGATACACAGCCTCACCCTCGGAATGAAAACGCTCACTTACATCGTTCATCGCCGCAATCAGCTTCGGTGCCATCGGTGGCGTGCTGGGGGCGATCTTTCCTAAAACCATGTTTGGCCTTGCCGATCTGGTCATCTGTCCTGCACCATCCGAATTGAAGTTCGAATCCTGGTACGACGGTTCGAGCAACCAGATCCATGTGTATTGTGTCAACGAGCTGACCCGCTAATCGCGCGACCAGACCCTGCTGGCGCTGGGTGTGATCCTGGGCGGTATTTTCCTCATCATCTTCTGGATCGCTCTCATTATCCTGCTGATCATCCGCGCTGCGCAGCGAAAGAAATATGGCGTGTAGAAAACAGAAAAAAAGATCCGGGCATCCAAATGGATGCCCGGAATGAAATTTAGTATTTTCGCTATCGGTTTTCTACTGACACCAGAACTCGATCTCGTCTCCGTCGCTGACTGACCCGCTGCGCGAAGCACCGCCGCAGCCATAGGCGGTGTAAGTGTACGACCCCGAACAGATGCTCAGGGTTTGCGTACCCGGTGAAACATAGAACGTATAGTTATACGGTCCTTTCAAATACAGCGTCAACTGCCCGCCGGTGTCATTCTGGATCACGATCCACGCGTTCTGGTCACAGTCCGGTATCGCAGCAGTCGGAATAAAAGCAAGAGTGGGCAGCGGCATAGGAGTAAAGATTGGCAAGATCTCAATATTGACCGGGATGGTGGCCAGTTCTCCCCAGATCCAGCAGCCGCTCGCCGGATCGTTGGGGTTCTGGACGTAGTAGAAATCGCTGCCCGAGGTGCGGCCAAGCACGATCACATTCGTTCCCTGCGGAATGGTCACCTCAATCGGATACCCCGTAGAAGGCCCGCTGCGGCAGTTGGTGTTCTTGGTCACCGAGACCCACGCCTCTTCAACGGTGGGGGTGGCTTCGGGCTCCGGTGTTGAGGTAGGGGCGATGTAGACTTCCTGTGGTGCTTCAGTATCGGCATACTCGCCGCCAGATTCAGTGCCGCAGGCCAGCAGCAGAAGAACAACGGTAAAGATCAATGCAAGCCGCAATGAGGTTGATCTAAACATGGATCACCTCCAAATCACAGGCCGGGTGCGAGAAATTCAAATTACTCGCACCAGAATTCGATCTCGTCTCCATCACTGGCCGAACCGGTGCGCGAAGCACCGCCGCAGCCGTAGGCGGTGTAGCTGTACGTTCCAGGGCACACGCTGATCATCTGTTCACCTGAAGCAATGTAGAAAGTGAAACTGGCCGGACCTTTCATGTAAATGGTCAGCTGCGCGCCGGTATCGTTGATGATCTTGATTGAGGCGTTGCGATCGCAGGCTGGCGTGGGGGTGTATGGAACCGCCGTGGGAATCGGCATGGGTGAAGGTGTGGGCGTTATCGTGGGCAAGATCACTGGCGTCACCAGGTAAATGTACTCGTAACGGGTACCCGCCGGGTAAGTATCCCAGCCGTCGAAGATCTCAGCGTCGAATTCGTAGCCAATGCGGATCTGGTGCGGCTCTCCAATCTTCCAACCAGAGGTGATGATACCGGTGAAAATGGAAGGGTACCCCGGATCGGGATTATCCACCGTGTAAGCTACATCTTGAGCGGTAAAGCGTTCATCATAATAATCATGCCCATCGATCTCGAAGAAGAAGTGGATATGTTGGATATTCTCCGCGAGGGCAGCCTCGTCTTTGGCAATCCATCCAATACTGAAGTAAACGTCTTTATCTGGTGGGATTTCCACATAGAATTCTTGACCTGCCGGAATCTCTTGTGACGTAAAAGAATTGATACTCGAAGCCTCAGGGCAATAACGCAAATACGCACATGGAGTAAGGTTGATCGCAGGAAGCGGAGTTGGCGTGGCGGTTGAGGTGGGCGTCACGCTGGGCGTCATCGTGGCAGTGGGTGTGTCGGTGGGCGTGGGTGTGGATGAAGCGAATAAACCTTTTAAAACATTCGGTCTGAAATTACAGCTCATCAGAACGAGGATTAAAAATGCTAACAAGAGCAAACGCAGGGTCTTCGAGTGGGCCATCTTTATACCTCGCAGTCATGATCAGGGCCATACATATGAAAAAAAGGTATTCATATTGATAATAGTGGAGTTTATGAATTAAAGCAATTAATTCTGAGATAAATCCTGTTAATCATCATTCCCCTCAGGATTCATCCAGGGAAATGCAAAGAATGCGCTTTCTATCCAGGTTCCAGAACGATCCGTCTAGTAGCCGACTTCTTTGCGCTTGCGCTCGTACTCTTCCTGGCTGATGAGCCCTGATTTGTATAAACGTTCCAGGTCGTCGTGAGGTGTTACCTTTACCTCTTCGACCATCGGGCCAGCCTGACCTTTCGTCATCACATAAGTCTTGGATGCCTTCTCATGCGGATATTGCTGTGTCCGTCCAAGACCGGCGATGAAAACCCAGCCCAGTATGGAAGCCGTGACCACAATACCAAACAAAATGACCACCCCAAGCAAATACAACAGCACTGCGCGCAGAAGAGATGAGCGCCAACCGGGCTTTTCGCCATTGACGTCGACCACACGCAGACCCAGTGCCATTTTACCCAGCGTGCGCCCGAGGGTGGCGGTCATCACGGTATCATAGGCCATCAGCAGCAGCAGGAAGATAAAGGCAGTAAGCAAGCCTAAGAACGTAGATTCAGATTCTGAGCTTCCTGTAATATCCGTGAAAGGAATGGTGACAATTAATGTAAGCGGAAAGACCACAAACGCACCAATAGCCAGGTCGATCAGACGTGCCACCAGCCTCCGATAGGGCGATGCCAATCCTGGAATTTGAATCTGAGGTGATTTAACACTTCTCATACAGTCGCCTCCGGTTCCACTTCATTAAGATCGCTGAATTTTTGCGCATATTCCGGTCTGGTGATGGAAATGCCAATGTTGAAACCCTGACTGCCGTCTAGCCTTGTGACTTCATTGAGCGATGCCGTAACAGTTTCTTCAACAAATTTATTCTTAAAAATTGACTTGACCGGAAAACGGATGATCAAATAGAAAACAAGCCAGGCGATCACGATACCAGCTGCGATCAACAACCCACAGCACACAAATTGCGTACCTGGCGTGTTTGCAGAGAGAGATGTTAAGAAGATACCCAGTGGAATGCCAAAAACGAGAGCGAGGACGTAGACCACCATATTCAGACGCCGGGTTGCCTTAACCTTTTTGAAGCAGGGTTCACAATAGGGGATGCCTTTCACCTGCGTGCGTACCTGACCCACATTCTTCATCTTGCGCGTCAGGTTGATGTCATCGGTTAGTGTGGGCACGGCCCCACACACCACGCACTCGTGGGGCCATTTCACAGCATCCACATTCTCCTCAACAACGAATGCTCCGCCCACCTTACGGATTTTCGCTTTTCTTTCAGCGACCGCATCCATAAAGACTCCTCCTTTTGATCAAACGACAGAAGAATCTAGATGCCTTTGACTATGCGATTTTCATGCAAGCGAGGATAATGTCTCAAATTGTGGTGTAAAAAGCAATTGACAAAAGAGTCATCGTGTGGTTTCTTGAAGGTCTCATACACCAATTCAAGAAAGGGAACACACGATGACCACAGCAACTATAGCATTTCAAG